>OOAC01001750.1_pt1 | contig 13876 bp, 10 predicted proteins | sample 1671041 | NCBI WGS metagenome assembly OOAC01 (sample SAMN06348116, study PRJEB24527) | human gut metagenome | biome: human gut; feature: ankylosing spondylitis patient; material: feces | host: Homo sapiens | place: China | collected 2015-10 | reverse complement strand
CTCTTGGGGGTGTAAGGGGGATATTCTCTTTCTGAGAAAGAGAATATCCCCCTTTTACGCACTCCCGCACGGTGCGGGAGCTCCCCCGCCGCGCAGCGCGCGGCATTATAATCTTTTTCCATACATGAAAAGATCACATTTGAGCATGCCATTGTACAACTTACGTTTCTTATCGGCAAAGCGCCCGTAGCAGCGCTCAAAGTCAGGATGTGACGACAGCACATACACCCGCCAGGTGTCGGGCAGCTTATCCATCGCCTTGCCGAAGGCTTTATAGAGCTCGCCCGCCTCTTCGCGCTCAAGAAGCCGCTCGCCATACGGCGGGTTCGTCACGATGCGGCCATACAAGCCGCCCCAATGGAAGCGCGTGGCGTCGTCGACCTCGAACTTGACGATGTCGTCGACCTCGGCGAGCTCGGCGTTGTGGCGCGAGAGCTCGACGGCGTCGGGGTCGATGTCGCCGCCCCAGATCTCGTACTTGCCGTGGAACTCGTTGTCCATCGCCTCGTCGGCTGCATCGAGCCAGAGCATTTTGTCGAGCGACGCCCAATGCTGCGCGGCAAAGCTGCGGTTGAGGCCCGGCGCGCGGTTGCGCGCGATGAGCGCCGCCTCGATGGCGATGGTGCCGCTGCCGCAGAAGGGGTCGCAGAACGGGTCGCGGCCATTGTAGTGCGAGAGCTTGACCATCGCGGCGGCGAGCGTTTCCTTGAGCGGGGCGGCCACGCCGTGGGCGCGGTAGCCGCGCTTGTAAAGGCCCTCGCCCGAGGTGTCGAGCCCGACGGTCACTTCGTCCTTCATGATGGAAAAGCGCACCTGATAGCGCCGCCCCGTTTCGGGGAGCTGCGCGATGCCGTAGGCCGCGCTCAGGCGGTCGACGACCGCCTTTTTGACGATCGACTGGCAGGCGGGCACGGAGTGGAGCGTCGAGTTGATGGAGTAGCCCACGACGGGGAATTCGCCCTCGCGCGGGATCCAGTCCTCCCAGTGCACCGCGCGCACGCCCTGAAAGAGCGATTCAAAATCCGTCGCGCGGAACTTGTGCAGAACCAGAATGACGCGCGCACCGCAGCGCAGATTGATGTTGAGCCGCGCGATGTCGCGCGCCTCGCCGCGGCAGAGGACGCGGCCGTTCTCAACGCGTACGTCAGAAAGTCCCAGTTTTCTGATCTCATCGCCCACTAAGCTCTCAAGGCCCAAGAGGCAGGGAATGACAAATTCCAGCATAATAACGCTCCCGAAAAAATGATTTGACTTTAGTATAGCGGATGGGAACAAAAAAGGCAATCGCCGCGTCAAAATAAGCATGGTAAAGCGGTGGAGCGTGTGGTACAATAGGAAAAACAGCGCGGAAAGCGCGCTGTCACATGGATGTAACATCAAACTTGCGCGAAATTTTTCGAAAAAATACGGAATGCAACACTAAAGTTGCTGGAAATGGACGCGCGGTTTTGCTATCTTATCCTCAGACAGAGAAACGGAGGGAACGCAATGGCATTTGGCGAGCGGCTCCAGGAGGTCCGCAAACGCAGCGGACTGACACAGGAGGAATTTGCCGAACAGCTTCAGGTCTCGCGCCAGTCGGTCTCGCGCTGGGAATCCGGCCGGGGCTACCCCGAGATGGAGAAGATCATCTTCATCTGCAACCGCTACGGCGTAACGATGGACGAGCTGTTCAAAGAAGAAGTCCCCACCCCCGGCGAGCCGCCGGTCGAAGCCCCGCTGCTGTCCGCGCGCACGCTCGGCAGCGAGTTGTCAAACCTGTATGCGAATCTGTCGCCCTACAACAAAAGCATCGGGATCATGCTGCTGACCGTCATCGCGATGATCGGTCCGGCATACGTCTACTGTATGCGCAGTTTGAAAGGAGGAGCAGATGAAATGATGACCATTATCTGGACCGCCGCCATCATCATCTTCGGCATTGCCGAGGCGGCGACGGCGGGGCTGGTGTCGATCTGGTTTGTCGTGGGCGCGGTGGCCGCGCTGGTGGCGACGGAGCTGGGCGCGGCGCTGTGGCTGCAATTCGCGGCTTTCCTGATCGTATCCATTCTGGCGCTCATCGCAACAAGGCCCCTTGCGCGCAAGATGCTGGATAAGACTATCGTGCCCACGAATGCCGACCGTGTGCTGCACCACGAGGCCAAGGTGACCGAAACGGTGGACAACGAGAACGCCACGGGCGCTGTGTACATCGACGGCAAGACATGGACGGCGCGCAGCGAAGACGGCAATATCATCCCTAAGGGGAAAATGGCAAGAATCGTTCGCATGGAGGGCGTCAAGCTCTACGTGCGCGAGAGTAAAGAAACCGAGAGAAGAGAGTAAACCCAAACTACACAACATTTTAGGAGGAAAAGAACTATGGAATGGATCGGCTATATCGGTATCGGCATTTTAGTGCTGCTGGTGCTTCTGGTGCTCGTCACGAACATCCAGATCGTGCAGCAGTCGCGCGCCTACGTCGTTGAGCGCCTCGGCGCTTACAGCGCGACATGGGGCGTGGGCCTGCACTTCAAAATTCCGTTTTTCGAGCGCGTTGTGAAGAAGGTCAGCCTCAAAGAGCAGGTGGCCGACTTCGATCCCCAGCCCGTCATCACGAAGGATAACGTCACGATGCAGATCGACACGGTCATCTACTTCCAGATCACCGACCCCAAGCTCTACACCTATGGTGTCGAGCACCCGATGAACGCCATCGAGAACCTGACGGCGACGACCCTTCGTAACATCATCGGCGAGATGGAGCTTGACCAGTCGCTCACGAGCCGCGACGTCATCAACGCCAAGATGCGCTCTATCCTCGATGAGGCCACCGACCCGTGGGGCATCAAGGTCAACCGCGTGGAGCTCAAGAACATCCTGCCGCCGCGTGAGATCCAGAACGCGATGGAAAAGCAGATGAAGGCCGAGCGCGAACGCCGCGAGTCCATCTTGCAGGCCGAGGGCCAGAAGCAGTCCCAGATCCTCGTGGCCGAGGGCGAAAAGCAGTCCACCATCCTGCGCGCGGACGCCGAAAAGCAGGCGGTCATCCTCAAGGCCGAGGCCGAGCGTCAGGCCGCCATCCTCAAGGCCGAGGGTGAAGCGCAGGCCATCCTGAACGTGCAGCAGGCACTTGCCGACTCCATCAAGATGCTCAATGAGGCCAACCCCAACGAGCAGGTCATCAAGATCAAGGCGCTCGAATCGTTCGAAAAGGCCGCCGACGGTCAGGCGACGAAGATCATCGTCCCGAGCGAGATTCAGAGCCTCGCCGGTCTCGCCGCGAGCTTCAAGGGGCTGCTTGAAGAAGACAAGAAGTAATTTCAAAAAAGAGGCTCTGCCTCTTTTTTGAGAAAGCCGCACTCCGCTTCGTGCCTTGCCGCCCTTGGCGGCTGCGACACGCGCGGAGCGAGAGGAGTAAATCGCCACGCGCCGGTCGCGGCGATTTACGACCTCAATTTTTTCCGCGTCTGCGGACGCGGAATTCTGCGAAGCATTTTGTCATAGTCAAAAAAGAAAGAGGTTCCCATCGGGAACCTCTTCCTTTTTAGATGTAAGGTGCTGCGAACTCAGCCCTCGGAATCCGTGCGGTTTCTCCAGGAGATCTCCTGCTCGAGCTCGTAGCGCAGCTTCTTGTTCTCCTCGACAAGCTCGTCGTAGTGCTCGCCCTGCACGTAATACTTGACGAACGTGAACGTTGCCTCGTCAAGCTCCTCTTCCGTGTAGGACGGGAGAAGCGAGCCGTTCTTGCGCTGAAGGCCGGAGATATTCACGACCACCAGGCGGCGGTGCTGCTCGGAGAGCTGGAAGAGCTGGAGCTTTGCGGGAATTTCAAGCCCTAAGTCATAGGTACTGTTCACGCGCTCCATGATGTTGCGGTACTCGGGCTTGGCCGAGACGATGACGCCGTGCTGCATAAACAGTTTCTTGAGGTAGTCCACAGAAACGTCCTCGCGGGTGATCGTGCCCTTGCCGAGACCTGTGAGCATCGTGTTAGACAGATTCAGGCTGACGTAAACTTCTTCGCCGGTCTTGGGATAGCTCATAATTTGCCTCCATTAAAGTCTGCGCCGCAAGCGCGGCTGGGATTGATATGACATTTTTATGGTAGCATGGCGGAGCGGAAAATACAAGCGGCAGGTTGTATGAACTGTCGCTTACAAATTTGTCGGAATCGCCGCCGCGGCGGGATTTTCCTTGACAAGAGCGCGCGCCGCTGATACACTTTCCTTGTCTATTACGGGTGCGCACCTACCGGCAGTCAGGCGGAAGTCTGGCTGCCGTTTTGCATCCGGCATTTGAATAGGAGGGAATATTTATGGCTTACTTCTGGCCGCTCATTCTCGTTGTGGCGTCGAACAGCGTGTATCACATCTGCGCCAAATCGCTGCCCGAGAGCGTTGATCCGCTCGCGTCGCTCACGGTCACGTATCTGATCGGCTCAATCTTTTCGGGTATCCTGTATTTTGTGACGAACCGCGGCGGGGCGAACCTTCTGCACGAATACAGCCAGATGAACTGGGCGCCGTACCTGCTCGGTCTCGCGGTCGTCGGTTTGGAAGCCGGCAGCATGCACGCCTACAAGGCGGGCTGGCCGGTCAGCGCGTTTCAGGTGTCGTCTGCGGCGGCCATCGCGACGATTTTGGTGTTCATTGGGTATCTTGTCTACCACGAGGCCATCACGGTCAACAAGCTCGTGGGCCTTGCGCTGTGCCTTGTCGGGCTGTTTTTCCTCAACAAATGAGTTGTGCCGCGGCTTTTGCCGTGGTATGATGGGGAAAACTTGTTTTAAAGAAGGAATTTTGATCTATGAAAGCTGCACGCGACTATCCGATCCTGACCGTCACCGCCAAGGGCACGCGCTGGCTCGAGAGCGGCCACCCCTGGGTGTACGACTCCGACGTCGCCCGCGAGCCGGACGAGAGCGAGTGTGAAAACGGTGCGCTCGTCGACGTGGTGTCGGAAAAGGGCAAATATCTCGGCACGGGCTTTTTGAGCAGACTCAGTAAGCTCCGCGTGCGCATCGTCTCGCGCAACGCGAACGACCGCTTTGATGAAAATTTCTGGCGGCGGCGCGTACGCTACGCCTGGGACTACCGCAAGGCGGTCATGGACGGGCAGACCGGCTGCTGCCGCCTGATCTTCGGCGAGGCGGACGCCTTCCCCGGCCTGACGGTCGACCGGTTTGAAAATCTTCTCGTCACGCAGACGCTCTCGCTCGGCATGGAAAAGATCAAGGACATGCTCTTCCCCCTCATTGTCGAGGTGCTGGAGCAGGACGGCGAGACGATCGACGGCCTTTTTGAGCGCAACGATGTCGTGCTTCGCGAAAAGGAGGGCTTGACGCAGAACAAGGGTTGGTTTCCCCTCCCCGGCAAAAAAACGCCCGAGAGCCCCATCACTGAAATTTGCGAGAACGGCGTTTTCTACCGTGTGGATGTCGAAAACGGGCAGAAGACGGGCTTTTTCCTCGACCAGAAGTTCAATCGCCTCGCCGTCGCGCACCTCGCGCACGGCAAGCGCGTGCTCGACTGCTTCACGCACACGGGCTCGTTCGCACTCAACGCCGCCAAAGGCGGCGCAGAGCACGTGACGGCGGTGGACGTGTCCGAGAGCGCCATCGAAATGGCGCGCGCGAACGCGGCGCGCAACGGCCTTGAGGACAAAATGGACTTTCTCGCCGCCGACGTCTTCGACCTGCTCCCGCAGCTCGAGGCCGCGCACGAAAAGCCCTATGACTTCATCATCCTCGATCCCCCGGCGTTCACAAAGTCTCGCCGCACGGCGAACAACGCCGAAAAGGGGTACAAGGAGATCAACCTGCGCGCGATGCGCCTGCTGCCGCGCGGCGGCTACCTTGCGACCGCGTCGTGCAGCCACTTCATGCCCGCCGAACGCTTTGAGCGGATGCTGCGCTCCGCCGCCGCGGACGCGGGCGTCGAGCTGCGGCAGATCGAAGCGCGCACGCAGAGCTGTGACCACCCCATCCTCTGGAACGTGCCGGAGACGGATTACCTCAAGTTTTATCTATTCCAAGTGGTATAAAGAACGCAAAAAAATCCCCGCTGTTTTTACAGCGGGGATTTTTTATTGATTTACTTGTTTTCGTCAGCGCTTTCCGTGGGAGCGTCGGGTGCTTCACCCTGTGGGGCGTCCGGCGTTTCGGGCTCAGTCGAGGGCTTGTCCTCAGTCTGAGCATCTTCGCCCTTGTCCTCCGGCGGCATTTCGATCTTTTCGCTCGTCATCGAAATGTGCTTGGCGGGCGCTTCGATCACGCTCGGCTGCGAGGGGCGGAAGCCGTCCTCGCTCTTGCGCGTGGAAGCGTAGGCCTCTTCGACGGTCGAGGGATCGCGGCCTTCGAGGATAGCGACCATTTCACCGCCCGTGATGGTCTCCTTTTCAAGGAGGTAGGCGACGACCTTGTCCATATCCTCGCGGTTGTTGCGGATGACCTGTACGGCGTCCTTGTAGCACTCGTCGAGGATACGCTTGACCTCGCGGTCCATGATGGCGGCGGTATCCTGCGCGCAGTCGAGGCCGTAGCCGCCGTCAAGGTACTGATTGCGCACCGACCCGAGCGCGACCATGCCGACCGCGTCGCTCATACCGTACATGGCGACCATGTTGCGCGCGATGCTCGTCGCCTCCTGAATATCCTGCGAGGCGCCGTTGGTCATCGTGTTCATCACGACCTCTTCGGCCGCGCGGCCGCCCATCGAGACGGCAATCTTCGCCATCAGCTCATCGCGCGTGCGCAGGTTCGTCTTGTCCTCTTCAGGCATCAGGAGCGTGTAGCCAAGGCTTCCCTCGGTGTGCGGGACGATCGTGATCTTCTGCACGGGCTCGGCGTTTTTCTGCTTGTAGGCGACCATCGCGTGGCCGACCTCGTGATAGGCGACGAGCTTCTTTTCAAACTCGGTGAGGACGCTGCCTTTCTTCTCGCTGCCCGCGATGACGAACTCGAACGCCGCGAGCATGTCCTCCTGCGTAACGAGCTTGCGTCCCTTGCGCACGGCGCGGAGCGCCGCCTCGTTGGCGAGGTTTGCAAGGTCCGCGCCCACGCAGCCCGCGGTCGCGAGCGCGACCTTCTTGAGATCCACGTCCTCGGCGAGCTTGATGCCGCGCGTGTGGACCTGCAGCGTTGCTAAGCGGCCGGCGAGGTTCGGGCGGTCGACGGTGATGCGGCGGTCGAAGCGGCCGGGGCGCAGCAGCGCCTTGTCGAGCACCTCCGGGCGGTTCGTCGCGGCAAGCACGATGACGCCCTTGCTCGGGTCAAAGCCGTCCATTTCGGCGAGCAGCTGGTTGAGCGTCTGCTCGCGCTCGTCGTTGCCGCCGCCGTAGCGCCCGCCGTCGCGGGATTTGCCGATGGTGTCGATCTCGTCGATGAAGATGATGCAGGGGGCGACCTTCGACGCCTCGGCGAAGAGGTCGCGCACGCGGCTCGCGCCGACGCCGACGAACATCTCGACAAAGTCAGAGCCGGAGATCGAGAAAAACGGCACCTTCGCCTCGCCCGCAACGGCCTTGGCCAGCAGCGTCTTACCCGTACCGGGAGAGCCGACGAGCAGCGCGCCCTTGGGGATCTTTGCGCCGAGGGCGGTGTATTTTTCGGGGTTGTGCAGAAAGTCGATGATCTCGACGAGCGATTCCTTCGCTTCGTCCTGACCGGCGACGTCCGCGAACGTCACGCCGGTGGACTTTTCCATGTAGACCTTGGCGTTGGCCTTGCCGACATTGCCGATGCCGCCGATCCCGCCCATGCCGCCGGACTTTTTCGCGATGAAGTTCATCAGCAGCATGAACGCGCCGACCATCAGCACCGTGGGCAGAATATAGCTCACCATGAACGTGAGGATCGGCGAAACGGGCGGCTGATAGGGCTTGGTGTAGGTCACGCCGTGCTCATCGCACAGGGTGATCAGCTTTTCCGTCGCGTCGGGAATGATGGTGGTGAAGAGCGTATAGTTCTGATCATAGCGCTTGCCGTCGTCATCCGTGTAGGTAAAGCCGTCGACCGGCGTGATGGTGAAGACCGTGTCGCCGAATTCGATGGACTTGACCTTCCCCTCCTCCACGAGTTCGACAAGCTCACTGTAAGCGATCTCGCACGAAGACTCGGCGGTGCGGGCCTGATCGAGCATGACGGAGAGGTAGTTCACACCGATCGTCAGCAGCAGCGCCCATAGGACGATCGACCACATGCCCCCGCCGCGCCGGCGGTTCTTGTCGCCGCGATTGCGGTTGTTTCTGTTGTTTGGCTCCATGTTGTTCCTCCTGTCGGGAGACAGAAAAATGCGAAGATGCGCACTTTTTGAATTAGTGATTTCAACTATACCATATATAAGAAAATCGCACAAGTTTTCTACGGTGAATTTTCGATGAACTTTTGCTTTGCGCCCTCTTTATCTTGCCCTTGTTCTGTGTTATAGTTGCAATGGAGTATTCTATAAAAATTTGTCACAAGGAGAAATTTCTTTTATGGATAAGGAACGCAAGGAAAAGACCGCGCGCGTGCAGGACGCGGAGGCCGACGGCATCATCGAGGGCCGCAACGCCGTGATCGAAGCGCTGCGCGCGGGCACGACCATCGACAAAATTTTCATCCAGAAGGGCGAGACCGATAAGACGCTCGGCCACATCGCCTCGACCGCCCGCGCCGCGGGCGTGGTCGTCGTGGACGCGGACAAGCGCAAGCTCGACTTCATGTCCCGCACGCACGCCCATCAGGGCGTCATCGCGCTCACGAGCGTGCGCGAATATGTCAGTGTTGAGGATATTTTGAACATCGCGCGCGAAAAAGGCGAAAACCCCTTGATCGTCGTCTGCGACGAGATCTCCGACCCGCATAACCTTGGTGCGATCATCCGCACGGCGGAGTGCGCGGGCGCGCATGGCGTCGTCATCCCCAAGCGCCGCAGCGCGGGCCTCACGAGCATTGTCGCCAAGACGAGCGCGGGTGCGGTGAGCTATGTGCCCGTCGCGCGCGTGCCGAACATCCCCGCGCTTTTGGAGCAGCTGCAAAAAGAAGGCGTCTGGGTCTTCGGCACGGCGGCCGAGGGCACGAGCGACCTCTACTCCGCGGACCTCAAGGGCCCCGCGGCCATCGTCATCGGCAGCGAGGGCGACGGCATGACGAGACTGGTGCGCGAAAAGTGCGACTTCCTCGTCAGCATCCCGATGAAGGGTAAAATTTCGTCGCTCAACGCCTCCGCGGCGGCGGCCATCCTCCTCTACGAGGCGGTGCGCCAGCGCCTGGGGCAGTGACGGTAAAGAAGGAACGATATGGACCCCAAAGACCTTGAATTTGAAGAAACGCTCGCCGACTCCGAGCTGCTGCTGAAAAACACGGCCCGCAGCATGGACGAGGACGCGGAATTCACGCTCGAGAGCATTCTGGCCGAGTACGGCAGCGGCACGCCCGCCGCGCCCGAACCGGAAGAAAAAGAACCCGAGCCGCCGGCGGAAAAGAAACCGCCGGCAAAGGTCGTCCCCCTGCCGAAAAAGGCGGAGGCGGCGAAAAAAACGGTGGATGAAACGGCGGATGAGACCGCCCGCATCCCCGTCATCCCCTTCCCCGGTGCGAAAAAGGCCGAAGAGCCGATAGAAGCCGAACCGGAAGAGAAAACGGACGCGGAAACCGAAGAAGAACCGCCGCAGGACGACGAGCCCAAGTCCATGAGCTTGCAGGACATCCTGGCCCAGACCGTGCAGGAGGCGCTCTCCGAGCGCGAGGACACGATCATCGAGGAGGAGCCGCCGCGCCGCGGTTTGTTCTCCCGCCGCAAGATGCGCGACACCGAGCAGCTCTACGACGACGCGGAGGAGGAAGAGGACGAGGAAGAAGCGTTCGAAGAGCCCGAACCCGAGCTCCCCGAGCCGCCGCTGACCGAAACGCTCTCCGACTACCGCGCCCAGCTTTCGGGCGCGACGAAGGCGCGCCGCGGAGCGGGCATTTTCACGCTTTTGCTGTGCGTCATGGCGGTGCTGGAGCATTTTTCCATCCTGCCGGAGGCGTACACCGCTGATCCGATGATCCGCGCGCTGCCGCTGCTGGCGGTCGAGGCGATCGTCTGCGCCATCGGCTGGCGCATTTTTGCGGGCGCGCTGCGCTCGCTCAAACAGGGAAAAGTTACGTCGGGCTTTTTGACGATGCTTCTATGCCTTGTCACGCTGCTCGATACGGCGCTCTATGCTTTTCTTCCCGCGCGCGCGGCGCTGTCGCTGCCGCTGCCGGTGCTGGGGGCGATGTCGGTCTACTGCGCGCTGCTGGGCGAAAGTCTGCGTCTGCACGGCATGTATGACACGTTCCGCATCGCGGCCATCGGCAATGCGCCGTATATCGTTACCGTGACGGCAGGGGGCGCGGCCAAGCGCGTGGGCCTGCCGGGCGGATTTTCGAATTCCGCGCGCGCAAACGACCCCTATTCGCGCTGGCAGAGCGTGCTGCTGCCGGCCTTCCTTGCGGCGGCGGTCGTGTTCGGCGTGCTCTCGACGCTTGAGACGAAGCAGAACGCGCTGCTTGCGTGGAACCTCTCGGTGATGCTCGCGAGCGCGAACCTGCTCGCGTTTCCGATGGTGTGCGCGCTGCCGCTCAAGCGCATCGCCGCGCGGCTTGCCAAAAGCGGCAGCGCCGTGGCGGGCTTTTCCGGCGCGGACGCCATCCGCCGGAGCAACTGCGTCATCCTGACCGATGGCGACCTGTTCCCGCCCGGAACGGTCACGCTCGGCGGGCTCAAAGTGTTTGGCGAGGAGAGCGGCAAGGTCATCTCCTACGCCGCGACGATGGCCCACGCGTCCGAAAGCGGCCTGAGCCGCCTTTTTGACAATCTTCTCGCCAGCGACGGCGGCTTCCGCGAGCAGGTCGAGGACGTCGACTTTTACGAAGAGGGCGGCGTCGGCGGCCGCATCCACGGCGAAACGGTGCTCTTCGGCACGGCGGGCTTTATGAGAAAGCGCGGCGTGAACCTGCCGCGCAACTTAGGCCTCAAGACCGGCGTGTTCCTCTCGGTCGACGGCACGCTCATCGCGGTGTTCGCCGTGAAGTACATGCCCGCGGAAAATGTCGACTGGGCGCTCCACGCCCTGCACCACAGCCGCATCACCCCTGTGCTCGCCGTGCGCGACGGCAACATCACCCCCGCGCTCTTAAAGCGCAAGTTCGGCACCGACGCGCGCGCGGTCTACCCCAAGCTCTCGACGCGCCTGGCGCTCTCCGAGCGCGGCGGCGGGCGGCCGTATGCGCTGCTCATGCGCGAGGGCCTCATGCCGTATGCCGAGGTCGTGCTCGGCAGCAAGAGATTGTGCGCGTCCGCAAGGCGCTGCACGGTGCTTGCATTTTTAGCCGCCACGGCCTCGACGCTCCTTGCATTTTATTTAACTTTTGTCGGCGCATACAGCGTGCTCACGCCGTTTTCTCTGCTCATTTACGTACTTTTGTGGTCGCTCAGCGCGCTGGTCGACGCCCTGCTCAGCGATCGTTATTGACACTTCGAACGAAGAAAACGAAAATTTGCGGAAAAATATGGTTGTAATGGAGAGAAAAACATGATATCATTTCTGCATTGAGTATTATCCCATCTTATGGCGCGAGCCGATCTGGGATTTACGATTTTCGGAAGGAGACTGACCCATTATGAGTGCAAAAGACATCCGCAATATCGTGCTGCTTGGCCACAGCGGCAGCGGCAAGACCACCCTCGCTGAGAGCATGCTGTATCTCACCGGCGGCACGGACCGTCTGGGCAGAATTGCCGACGGCAACACCGTTTGTGACTACGATCCCGAAGAGATCCGCCGCCAGATCTCCATTTCTCTGGCCGTGGCTCCCGTGGAATACGACAGCTGCAAGATCAACGTGCTCGACGTGCCCGGCGGCTTCGACTTCGCCGGTGAGGTCGCGGAGGCCGTTCAGGCTGCCGACGCTGCCGTCATCGTCTGCTCGGCCAAGGCCGGCATGAGCGTCGGCGCGGAAAAGGCGTGGAAATATTGCGAGAAGAACTCTCTCCCCCGTCTGCTCTACATCTCCAAGACCGACGAGGAGAACTCCGACTACAACGCCGCGTTCAACACGCTGCGCGAGCGCTTCGGCAAGAACATCGCCCCCGTCGTCGCCCCCATCTGGGACGAGAGCAAGAAGGTCATCGGCATCATCGACGTGCTGCATAAGCGCGCATTCGAGTTCGGCCCCGGCGGCGGCCGCGTCGAGATCGAAGTGCCTGAGAACAAAAAGCCCGTGCTCGATGAGCTCTACGACGCGCTCAAGGAGTCCGTCGCCGAGACGAGCGAGGAATTTATGGAAAAGTTCTTCGCCGGTGAAGACTTCACCTATGCCGAGATGATCCATGGCCTGCGCCAGGGCGTTAAGGACCTGTCCCTCTTCCCTGTCGTATGCGGCTCCGCAATTCAGGGCATGGGCACGCGCATCCTGATGGATACCATCGTCGAGCTTCTTCCCCAGCCGCAGGACGCCCGCGCCCTGATGGCCGAGAATGAGGACGGCGAGTCCTCCGAATTCGTCGTCGCGCCCGGCGCACTGCCGACCGCGTTCGTCTTCAAGACCATTTCCGACCAGTACGGCAAGTATTCCTACGTCAAGGTGCTCTCCGGCTCCATCAAGCCTGATATGCCCATGGTCAACGCCCGCACCGGCGAGACCGAGAAGCTCGGCCGCCTGTACATCCCCAAGGGCAAGAAGTATACCGAGGTCAAGGAGCTCACCTGCGGCGACATCGGCGCCATCGCCAAGATGGACAAGGTCAAGACCGGCGACACGCTCTGCGAGCCGCGCAAGGTCGTCAAGATCGAGCCCATCCCGTTCGATGAGCCCTGCTACAGCGTCGCCATCGCGCCCAAGACCCGCGGCCAGGAGGACAAGATGGCCCAGGGCCTCAACCGCTTGAACGAGGAAGATCCGTCCTTCCGCGTCGTCAACAACGCCGAAACGCACCAGATGGTCGTCTCCGGCGCGGGCGACATCCAGATCGACGTGCTCGTCAACAAGCTCAAGAGCCGCTTCGGCGTCGAGGTCGTGCTCGACACGCCGCGCGTGCCCTACCGTGAAAAGATCCGCAAGACGGTCTCCAAGCAGGGCCGTCATAAGAAGCAGACCGGCGGCAGCGGCCAGTTCGGCGACGTTTGGATCCGCTTCGAGCCCAACGAGGAGAGCGAAGAGATGGTCTTCGCCGAGGAAGTCTTCGGCGGCAGCGTCCCCAAGAACTTCTTCCCCGCGGTCGAAAAGGGCCTGCGCGAGGCCTGCGTCCACGGCCCGCTCGCGGGTTATCCCGTCGTGAACCTCAAGGCCGTCCTTTACGATGGCTCCTATCACCCGGTCGACTCGTCCGAGATCGCGTTCAAGACCGCGGCGAACCTCGCCTACAAGGCAGCCATGCCCGAGGCGTCCCCGGTCCTGCTCGAGCCGGTGTGCGAGCTCAAGGTCACGGTGCCCGACCAGTACATGGGCGATATCCTCGGCGATCTCAACAAGCGCCGCGGCCGCGTCATGGGCATGACCCCGACCGGCAACGGCGAGCAGGTCATCGAGGCCGAGTGCCCCGAGGCAGAGCTGATGAGCTACGCCATTGACCTGCGCTCCATGACCCAGTCCCGCGGCTCGTTCGTGATGCACTTCGTGCGCTACGAGCAGTGTTCCGCCGACGCACAGGCGAAGGCTGTCGCTGCCGCGAAGGCGATGCAGGAAGCGGAATAATTGCTTCTGCACAGCAGAAAATAGGTAAAAAGAGAGGGCTTCTCGAAAGAGAAGTCCTCTCTTTTTCCGCGCATGGCGCGGAGGGGGAGCAGTCCGAAGGCGCTTCGTCTTTATTCCCTGCACCGTGCAGGGGAACGGGCAAAGGGGGCCATTCTCTCACGTGAGAGAATGGCCCCCTTTAGATCCCCCAAG
>OOAC01001719.1_pt1 | contig 14105 bp, 6 predicted proteins | sample 1671041 | NCBI WGS metagenome assembly OOAC01 (sample SAMN06348116, study PRJEB24527) | human gut metagenome | biome: human gut; feature: ankylosing spondylitis patient; material: feces | host: Homo sapiens | place: China | collected 2015-10 | reverse complement strand
GGCGACCACCGAGATCTACACTCTTTCCCTACACGACGCTCTTCCGATCTAGATAATACAATAAAACAAATTTCTACTATTGTAGATAAACAAGACAAGAGTGTTTGGATACTGGTTGAATAACCCTTAATAATTTCTATACCAACACCTACTATAACTGCATTTTACGCATGATTAGTAGGTGTTTTTTCTGCTTTTCAAGCAATTCGCAACGAAAAATCCAAGAAATAACCTACTATTTAATGGAACTTGAGCTATTTAGTATGTTTTTTAGAATATAAAACTCTTTTTTAGTGCAAAAATGACCTACGAAATTATGATGATAAGGCAATCTGGTAGGTTATTGAATAATCATGTGGTGAGTGAGCTAAGCTCAAGTGCGATATTTAACATCATTTAAGTTTCAACCAGTAAGTATGGAAACAAAACGGTTGAAAAACGGATATTTATTTATTATATTTTGGTTGACTAATGGATATACAACTCTTATAATGAATATAGAAATTATATTTAATCATGTATGGATACTTATGTTTTGATTGGAGAGGGTTATATGACAATTAATGAGATGAAAGAGAAGAAGAAGGAAAAAGGATATTCATATGCCAAGATAGCTGAATTGTCCGGAGTGCCTCTGGGAACAGTGCAGAAGATTTTTTCTGGGGAAACAGAGAGTCCGCGATATGATACTCTTACAGCACTGGAACAGGTTTTTAATGAACAGTTAGAAGTAAGGGAGCCAGGTGGATTATATAAGGCAAGAAAGAATGGTGAATACACTATTGATGATTACAGGGCACTGCCTGATGAACAGAGAGTGGAGCTGATTGACGGATACTTTTATGATATGGCTTCGCCGACTTTCGGACATCAGTCAATTGGCGGGGAGATTTACAGGCAGATTGCTAATTATATTATGGAACATGGTGGAAGCTGCCGCCCATTTATAGCACCTGTAGATGTACAGCTTGATTGTGATGAAAGGACTATGGTTCAGCCGGACGTAGGAATAGTATGCGATACATCTAAGATTAAGAGATTTGGTATATATGGTGCACCGGACTTTGTTGTGGAGGTTATTTCTCCTTCTACCAAGAAGAAGGATTATGCATTGAAGCTATCCAAGTATATGGAGGCTGGAGTGCGTGAATACTGGATACTGGATTTTGTGCAGGAGAAGGTTCTTGTGTATTTCTTTGAAAGTGATGTGTATCCGGTGATATATGGCTTTGATAAGCCGGTTCCGGTGAATATATATAATGGAGAACTTAAGATTGATTTTACCAATATTGCGAGATGGCTTAAGGAAGGCATGGAATAAAACTTGGAGAAAGGAAATGATATGGCACATAGTAATCCGATAACTATTGGCATGCTGGCACATGTTGATGCAGGAAAGACGACTCTGTCAGAGGCGATTCTATATAGTGCGGGAAGTATAAGAAAGCTTGGAAGAGTTGATAATCAGGATACATTTCTTGACACAGGGGATATGGAGAGAGCAAGAGGAATAACCATATTTTCAAAGCAGGCAGCTTATAATTACAATGGCAGTTCATATACGCTGCTTGATACACCTGGACATGTTGATTTTTCGGCAGAGACGGAGAGAACATTGTGGGTGCTTGATGCGGCAGTTCTTGTTATAAGTGGAATGGATGGGGTACAGGGACATACTGAGACTTTGTGGAGTCTGCTTAAGAGACTTGGAATTCCGGTATTTATATTTGTTAATAAGATGGACCAGCAAGGAACTGACAGGGCAAGAATTATGGAGCAGTTAAAGAACAGGCTGTCAGAGTCATGCGTTGATTTTAATAATATAGATTATGAGGAAGTAGCGATGTGTCATGAGGAGGCACTTGAGCAGTTTCTTGAATCTGCACATGTTGATGATGTCCTTATGAGCCGCATGATTATGGAAAGAAAAATGTTTCCTGTATATTTTGGTTCGGCACTCAGAATGAACGGAGTTGAGGAGCTTATAAATGGAATTGATACATATGTAAGCTGTCCTGATTACGGAGAAGAGTTCTCTGCAAAGGTGTATAAGATAACAAGGGATGACAGAGGAGAAAGGCTTACACATCTTAAAGTGTGTGGCGGTTCGCTAAAGTCCAAGATGCTTATTGGTAATGAGAAGGTCAACCAGATAAGAGTCTATGCAGGAGATAAGTTTACAAGCATTAATGAAGCACCAGCCGGAACTGTGTGTGCAGTGACAGGACTTTCAGAAACCAAAGCAGGACAGTTTATCGGAGCGGGCGGCGAGGATAATATACCAGTGCTTGAGCCGGTACTTAATTACAAGCTTAATCTTCCGGCAGGGACAGATCCGGTGGCACTTCTTTCAAAGCTTCGTACACTAGAGGAGGAAGAACCTGAGCTTCATGTTGAATGGGACGAGAACTTCAAAGAAATACATGTAAGCGTAATGGGACCGGTGCTTATTGAGGTGCTGACCAATATTATTAAGACAAGATTTGGTGTAGATGTAACATTTGGTGAAGGAAGCATTGTATATAAAGAGACAATTAAGAATAAGGCGTATGGAATCGGACATTTCGAGCCTTTAAGACATTATGCGGAGGTTCATCTGCTGCTTGAACCGGGTGAGCCGGGAAGCGGCATGAGATACGAATGTCATTGCAGTGAGGATATACTTGATAAGAACTGGCAGAGGCTTGTGTATACACATTTGTGTGAAAAAATGCATAGAGGAGTGCTTACAGGTTCTGAACTCACGGACATGAAGATTACGCTGGTTGCAGGAAGGGCGCATCCAAAGCATACGGAAGGCGGAGATTTCAGGCAGGCAACCTACAGAGCTGTAAGGCAGGGGCTTATGCAGGCAGAATCAGTATTGTTAGAGCCATTCTACGCATTTTCACTTGAGGTGAAGAGAGATTATGTCGGCAGGGCAATGACAGACTTCGAGAGAATGGGTGCAGCATTCAACATGCAGGAGGCTGATGGTGATAATGTTGTTATCACAGGTGAAGGTCCGGTTTCAGTGATTGGTAACTATCAGGCAGAGGTTAATGCCTATACTAAGGGAACAGGCAGACTTGCTCTTAAGATGGCAGGCTACAGACCATGCCATAATACAGAAGAGGTTATTGAACGATTCGGATATGAGCCTGAGCGTGATACAAGAAATCCGGTAGATTCAGTATTCTGTGCAGGCGGTTCGGGATATGTTGTGCCGTGGAATGAAGTAAGAGAGCATGCACATGTTGATATAGCCGTGACGGATTCCGGGGTTGCCGGTGGACAGTCTGACAGAGAAGTCAGGCTGACTGCAAAGCAGGCTTCCAGAACAGTGTCTGACGAGTGGATTGGAACAGACGAGGTAGACAGAATATTGAATGAAACATATTTTTCTAACAGCAGGGGCGATAACGAAAGAAGAAAGTTATCGAAAAGGAAAGCTGACTCGGCAGTCGGAAGATATGTTACAGGAGGTAATGCCAATGTTAAGAATCCTCCTAAAGCACCTGAATATAATCCGGCTAAGAAGAGCTTTCTTCTTGTTGATGGATATAATATAATACATGCATTTAAGGAGCTGTCAGAACTTGCACAGGTCAATCTTGACAGTGCGAGAGGCAGGCTGCTTGATATACTGTGTAATTATCAGGCGATGAAGGGCTGTGAGCTTATTGCGGTATTTGATGCATACAGGGTTCCCGGACATGATGAGGAGTTTATAGATTTCCATAATATTCATGTTGTATTTACGAAGACGGCGGAAACTGCTGACCATTACATTGAAAAATTTGCACATGAGAATGGAAAGAAATATAATGTGACGGTGGCGACCTCAGACGGGGTGGAGCAGGTAATCATAAGAGGGCAGGGATGTCTGCTTATATCTGCCAGAGAGTTTGAGAAAGAGATAGCTGCAATGGAGGAACACCTCCGCGAAAACTACCTTAATAAGACATATTGATAACATTAATTAAAAAATGAGGTGACATACGATGAGTACATTATGGGTTGTTGGTGATTCAACATTAAGTTCTTTTGATGACAAATACTATTATCCAAGATACGGATATGGCACTAAGCTTGGTTGTTATCTTAACAGCAAGGTGCAGGTTAATAATCTTGCACTTTCAGGAAGAAGCAGTTTAAGCTTCACTAAGGAAGAGAATTATAAGAAGCTTATTGCGGGCATGAAAGCAGGGGATTTTCTTATAATAGGATTTGGACATAATGATGAGAAAACAGAGGCAGGAAGATATACAAGCCCGATAGGCGGCAGGGATAAGAAAGGCACATTTGCAGCATCATTATATGACAATTATATTAAGCCGGCACTTGATGTTTCATGTACACCAATACTGTGTACGCCTATTGTAAGAAGAACTGCAACAGGAGAGTGGACAAAGCAGGAGCTTCACATAACTGATGACGCTGCACAGTTTAAGGGAGGGGATTATTCACAGGCAGTCCGTGACCTTGCAAGAGACCTTGGAATCGTCTGTGTTGATATGACTGAAAAGACAAAGGCTTTATATGAAGAGTTAGGACCAGAAGAGACAATTTATCTTCACGCATGGCCATCTAATAAAGAAGTAAGTGTTGACAATACACACACTAATATATGGGGCGGCAGGGTTAATGCTTTCCTTGTTATGCAGGAGCTTGAAAAGGCTGGAATATCAGGATTATCAGAGAATATAGTTAATATAAGGGCAGATGAACCGCTTCCAGACAAGAACAGATATCTTGAAAAAAATGCTTCATACAAGCCGGTAGTGTTCAGCGATGAGCTTGCTGACAGCAAGAACTTTAAAGATACATATGGATTCAAAGGCACAGTATTCGGTGATGTTACAACTCTGCCAACGGAATCTGATAATTATATACTTGAAGAAGTTCCAGGGGGAATACACATTGCGGTTAAGAATAATGATGGCAAGATATCTGCTGTTACAGACGGAATTGCAATGTATTATAAGAAAATTCCTGTAAATGTGAACTTTACCCTTAAGGCTAAGATGACAATTAATGATTATTTCTATAACAATCAGGTGTCATTTGGGCTTATGGTAAGAGATGACATGTATATTGATAAGAAAATGCCAGATGTACTTGGCGATTATGTAGCGGCAGCACCACTTAACCTTACTTATAAAGACCAGGCATGGAGCTGTTTTGCAAGAAAGAACAGCGAACTTATGCAGGGAAGCGTGACAGGAAGAGAACTTAAGCCGGGTGATACAGTAGAAGTATGTATAAAGTCTAATCCGGACGGGTATGCAGTAAAATTAGGCGATGGGGAGTTCTTAACAGGCGGATTTGATTTTAAGCTGACAGCCGTAGACCCTAAGCATGTATACGCAGGATTCTTCGTTTCGAGAAATGCGGATGTTACATTTACGGATATAGAATATACAGAGAATTAATACAATTTTTATATATGATTGTATTTAATTTTACATAGGAAAATGTTACAATTACATCAGAAATATCGTGAAAAAATAGCGTTGACGCGGAAATGAGGCATATTATGAAACTAACATTTTTAGGCGCGGATCATGAGGTAACAGGAAGCTGTCATTTCTTACAGGCGGCAGGTCTTAATATTCTTGTAGACTGCGGTATGGAACAGGGCAATGATGTATATGAAAACCAGGAACTTCCTATTGCAGCATCTGATGTGGATTGCATATTGCTGACGCATGCACACATTGACCATTCAGGTCTGATTCCTCTTATGTATGTGAATGGATTCAGGGGACAGGTGTATTCAACATCAGCTACGGCACAGCTGTGTGAGATAATGTTAAGAGACAGCGCACATATTCAGATGTTTGAAGCTGAATGGAGAAACCGGAAGGCTGCCAGATCAGGAGGAAAACTCAAGGAATTTGTTCCACTGTATGATATGGATGCAGCAGTTAATGTCTGCAAGCAGTTCGTAGGCTGTGAGTATGACAGGGTATATGATATTGCAGAAGGAATTAAGATTAGATTCACAGATGTTGGACATCTTCTTGGTTCAGCGAGTATCGAGGTATGGGCAACAGAGAAGACAGAGAATGGTGATGTAACAGAGAAGATTGTGTTTTCGGGTGATATAGGTAATATTAACAAGCCGATAATTAAAGACCCGAAGCATGTCAGGGATGCCGACTATGTAGTTATGGAGTCAACTTATGGTAACAGAAGCCACGGAGGAACTCCTAATTATGTGGAAGATTTAACTGATATATTTAAGAGAACATTTGAAAGAGGTGGTAATGTTGTTATTCCGTCCTTTGCAGTAGGAAGAACTCAGGAACTGCTTTATATCATAAGAAAGATTAAAGAAGATAATCTCGTTGGCAGAGATTTTGATGTATATATGGATAGTCCACTTGCTATTGAAGCGACGAACATATTTATTAAGAATGTGGAGAGCTGCTTTGATGATGAGGCAGTAGAACTTGTAAGAAAGGGGATTAATCCGCTTACATTTCCAGGGCTTAAGTATGCAACTACGGGAGATGAATCAAAGCAGATTAACTTTGATTCTAATCCTAAGGTTATTATTTCTTCATCAGGTATGTGTGAAGCGGGAAGAATAAGACATCACCTGAAGCATAATTTGTGGAGACCAGAGTGTACAATTGTATTTGTCGGTTATCAGGCTGTTGGAACAACAGGCCGTATTATAGTTGATGGTGCAGAAGAGATTAAGCTTTTCGGTGAGCCAATCCAGATAAAGGCTGAGATTGTACAGCTTCAGGGTTCGAGTGGCCATGCTGATAAGGATGGGCTTCTTTGTTGGATTAATGCATTTGACAGAAAGCCTAAAAAGGTGTTTGTTGTGCATGGCGAAGACAGTGTGTGTGACGAGTTTACGGAGTGTCTTAAAGAAGAATACGGTTATGATGCCATGGCACCATATACAGGCGGAAGTTATGATCTTATTGCAGACAGAGTTATCTCTGAAGGAGTTAAGGAAAGAAAGACTAGAAGAACGACGAGTACACAGCGTGGTAAAACTGTATTTGACAGACTTGTTGCAGCTGGAAAGCGCCTCATGACAGTTATTACACACAATGAGGGTGGTACGAATAAAGATCTGGCTAAGTTTACAGATCAGATTAATGCATTATGTGATAAATGGGACAGGTGATTATGATGAAGATGCTGTTTGTTTTTAATCCAAACTCAGGAAAAGCTCAGATTAAGAATCAGCTGATGAAGATAATACAGGTGTTTTCTAAGGCTGGATATGAGATTACTGTATATCCGACCAAGGCATCGCTTGATGGCTATCAGCACATTTTAGATAGTGAAGGCAGTTATGATGTTATAACATGTAGTGGTGGAGATGGTACTCTGAATGAAACGGTAGCTGCTGTTCTTAAGTATAAAGGAGAGAAGCCGCCGATAGGGTATATTCCTAGTGGAACAACGAATGATTTTGCTGCAAGTCTGGGAATTCCAAGAAATATGGTGAAGGCTGCTGTTAATATAGCAAAGGGTAAACGTTTTCCTTGTGATGTAGGAATGGTAAATGGAGAGCGCTCATTTAATTATGTTGCTGCATTTGGGGCGTTTACAAGGGTTTCTTATGGAACTCCACAGAATCTTAAGAATATACTTGGACATCAGGCTTATGTAATTGAAGCGGTCAGAAGCTTATCAACGATTAAACCACAGTATATGCGTGTATATTCTGAGGAGATGAATGTTGAGGGGAATTTTGTATATGGAATGATAAGTAATACAGATTCGGTTGGAGGAATAAAGAATCTTACAGGCAATGATGTTAATCTGCAGGATGGATTATTTGAAGTTACCCTGATAAGAGAGCTTAATAATCCTATAGCAGTCCAGTCGCTTATTAATGCTTTTATAACTAAAGACCTTAGTAAATGTGACTGGGTATGCACATGGAAGACCAGCTCTGTAAGGTTCGAATCACCACAGCCTGTATCATGGACACTTGATGGTGAATATGGTGGAGAACATACAGAAATAAAGTTTTCAGTTAAGGAGAAAGCGGTTGATTTCCTGATAGGAGGAGTACCTGCTAATAACTAATAGATAATCATTAATAATATAAAGTGATAAAACCTTGCAAATTAGTATGTTTGGTTTTGTCACTTTATTTTTTTACTAATTTTACGCCGACAGGTAAAAATCAGACACAATTTAGAAACAATTCAACTTTTATGTTTAAAAACAGGCAGGGATTAAGTGCAAAACATATAATGATAAATAAAGATGATATTACATTTTAAGAGATAATATTGTGACAAATTCTATAATTATCTGATAATTATAATCGAAAGTAGCAATAGTCAAATTATCAGACAATTGCGACAAAAAATATTTACAAAATCCATAAAACAGGAGTATATTATGTGCAAGCAAAGCTTTAGAATATACGAAAGGATGATTAGACTTATGGAAAATGAAATCAAACAGCCTGGTCTTTACAGATCTGAACTTGAGCATGATGCCTGTGGTATCGGAGCTATTGTAAGTATTAATGGAATTAAGACACATCAGACAGTATCTGATGCTTTAAGCATTGTAGAGAATCTTGAGCATAGAGCTGGTAAAGATGCAGAAGGAAAGACTGGTGATGGTGTTGGTATTCTTCTTCAGATATCACACAAATTCTTTAAGAAAGCCGTAAAGCCATTAGGAATTGAGCTTGGAGATGAGCGCGATTATGGCGTTGGAATGTTTTTCTTCCCACAGGATGAACTGGCAAGAAACAGAGCCAAGAAGATGTTCGAAATCATTGTTGAGAAGGAAGGACTTGAATTCTTAGGTTGGAGAGATGTTCCAACATTTCCTAATGTTCTTGGTAAAAAGGCGGTTGACTGTATGCCATATATCATGCAGGGATTTGTAAAAAGACCTGCTAATGCAGCTAAAGGAATTGAGTTCGACAGAAGACTTTATGTTGCAAGACGAGTATTTGAGCAGACAGCAGAAGATACAACTTACGTATGTTCATTATCAAGCAGAACGATTGTATACAAAGGTATGTTCCTTGTAGGACAGCTTCGTCAGTTCTTTGGCGACCTTGAAAATCCTGATTATGAGTCAGCTATTGCACTTGTTCATTCAAGATTCTCAACTAACACTAACCCAAGCTGGGAGAGAGCTCATCCTAACAGATTCATGGTACATAATGGTGAGATTAATACTATCAAGGGTAATGCCGACAGAATGTTAGCAAGAGAAGAGACAATGACATCTCCATATCTTGAAGATGAGATGTCAAAGATTACACCGGTTGTTAATACTAACGGTTCGGATTCAGCAATGTTAGATAACACACTGGAGTTCTTTGTTATGAATGGCATGCCGCTTCCACTTGCTGTTATGATTACAATTCCTGAGCCTTGGATTAACAATGGTGCAATGGCACAGGAGAAGAAGGACTTCTATCAGTATTATGCAACAATGATGGAGCCTTGGGATGGTCCGGCTTCTATCGCATTTACAGATGGAGATTACTTCGGAGCAGTGCTTGACCGTAATGGTCTTCGTCCTTCAAGATATTATATTACTAACGATGGTTATCTTATTCTTTCTTCAGAGGTTGGTGCACTTCCAATCCCAGAGAGCAGAATTAAATTAAAGGACAGATTAAGACCTGGTAAAATGCTTCTTATTGATACGGTTAAGGGTGAGCTTATAGAGGATGATAAGCTTAAGGAAGAATATGCAACTAAGAATCCTTATGGAGAATGGCTTGACAGCAATCTTATCCAGCTTAAGGATTTAAAGATTCCTAACAAGAAAGTTCCTGTTCATACTAAGGAAGAAAGAGCAAGACTCCAGAAAGCATTTGGCTATACATACGAGGATTTCAAGACATCAATACTTCCTATGGCTCTTAACGGAACAGAGCAGACAGGTGCTATGGGTATTGATACTCCACTTGCAGTACTTTCTAATAAGCATCAGCCACTGTTTAATTATTTCAAACAGTTATTTGCACAGGTTACTAATCCGCCAATTGACTCAATAAGAGAGAAGGTTGTTACATCAACAACTGTTTATCTTGGAACAGAGGGTAATATTCTTGAGGAAAAGGCTGAGAACTGCAAACAATTAAGAATTAATGATCCAATCCTTACTAACACAGACCTTCTTAAGATTAAGAATATGAATGTTGAAGGATTTAAGGTAGAGACTATTCCTATTATATATTATAAGAACACTTCACTTGAGAGAGCTATCGACCACTTATTTGTTGAGGTTGACAGAGCACACAGAGAAGGTGCTAATATTATTATTCTTTCAGACAGAGGTGTTGATGAGAACCATGTTGCTATTCCTTCATTACTTGCGGTTGCTGCATTACAGCAGTATCTTGTACAGACTAAGAAGAGAACAAGCATGGCTGTAATCTTAGAGAGTGGTGAGCCAAGAGATGTCCATCATTTTGCAGCTCTTCTTGGATATGGTGCTTCTGCAATTAACCCATATCTTGCACAGGAGAGTATTCAGGAGCTTATCGACCTTAATATGCTTGACAAGGATTATTATGCAGCAGTTGATGATTACAATAAGGCAATTATCACAGGTATTGTTAAGATTGCTGCCAAGATGGGTATTTCAACAATCCAGTCATATCAGGGTGCTAAGATATTTGAGGCAATTGGAATTAATTCAGATGTTATAGATAAATACTTTAAGGGTACAGTTTCAAGAATTGAAGGTGTGTCACTAAAGGATATTCAGGAAGATGTTGAGACACTTCACTCTAAGGCATTTGATCCACTTGGACTTTCTACAGATACTACTCTTGACAGCTCAGGCGCTCATAAGATGAGAAGCGGCAAGGAAGAACATCTGTATAACCCACAGACAATACATTTGTTACAGCTTGCTACAAGAACAGGAGATTACAAGACATTTAAGGAATATACAGCTCTTGTTAATAAGGAAGAGGGCGTTAAGAACTTAAGAGGTCTTATGAACATTAAGTTCCCTAAGAAGGGAATCAGCATTGATGAGGTTGAAAGTGTTGATTCTATCGTAAGAAGATTCAAGACTGGTGCTATGTCATATGGTTCAATATCAAGAGAGGCACATGAAACTATGGCTATTGCCATGAACATGCTTCATGGTAAGTCTAACTCAGGTGAAGGTGGAGAGGACATTGACAGATTAAAGGTTGGTCCGGATGGTCTTAACAGATGCTCTGCAATCAAGCAGGTTGCATCAGGAAGATTCGGCGTTACTTCTAGATACCTTGTAAGCGCACAGGAGATTCAGATTAAGATGGCACAGGGCGCTAAGCCGGGTGAAGGTGGACATCTTCCAGGAAAGAAGGTGTATCCTTGGATTGCAAAGACTCGTCTTTCAACTCCGGGTGTTGCGCTTATTTCACCACCACCACATCATGATATATATTCAATCGAGGATCTGGCACAGCTTATATACGACCTTAAGAATGCTAACAAGAATGCAAGAATATCAGTCAAGCTTGTTTCAGAAGCTGGTGTTGGTACAGTTGCATCAGGTGTTGCCAAGGCGGGCGCACAGGTAATTCTTATTTCTGGTTATGACGGAGGTACTGGTGCAGCTCCAAGAAGCTCTATACATAATGCCGGACTTCCATGGGAATTAGGTCTTGCAGAGGCACATCAGACACTTACAATGAACGGACTGCGTAATAAGGTTATTATTGAGACAGATGGTAAGTTAATGAGCGGAAGAGACGTTGCTATCGCAGCAATGCTTGGTGCAGAGGAATTCGGATTTGCAACAGCTCCACTTGTAACTATGGGCTGCGTAATGATGAGAGTATGTAACCTTGATACATGCCCTGTTGGTGTTGCAACACAGAATCCTGAGCTTCGTAAGAGATTTACAGGTAAGCCTGAATATGTTGTTAATTTCATGAGATTCATTGCACAGGAACTCCGTGAGATAATGGCTGACTTAGGAATTAAGACACTTGATGAGCTGGTAGGAAGAACAGATCTGCTTGAGCAGAAGAATGTTGCCAAGAGCGGACGTTCAGCAGAGATTGATTTATCACAGATTCTTGATAATCCATATGTTAAGCAGACAAAGATACATTATGATAAGAAAAATGTATTTGATTTCGAACTTGAGAAGACAGTTGATGAAAAGATTTTACTTAAGAAGTTCGAATCTGCCATGGAGACAGGAAGCAAGAGAAGTCTTGAAATTGATGTTGCCAATACAGATCGTACATTAGGAACACTTCTTGGCGCTGAGATTACAAGAAGATTTGATGATAAGCTTGATGATGATACATATACAGTAAAATGTAATGGTGCCGGCGGACAGAGCTTTGGTGCATTTATTCCTAAGGGACTTACACTTGAGCTTGTCGGTGATAGTAACGATTACTTTGGTAAGGGACTTTCAGGTGGAAAGCTTATTGTATATCCTCCAACAGGAAGTACTTATAAGGAAGATGAGAATATTATCATCGGTAATGTTGCTTTGTATGGCGCTACAAGTGGTAAGGCATTCATCAATGGTGTTGCCGGAGAAAGATTCTGTGTAAGAAATTCAGGTGCAACAGCAGTTGTTGAGGGAACTGGTGACCACGGCTGTGAATATATGACAGGTGGTACAGTAGTAGTCTTAGGCAAGACTGGCAAGAACTTTGCTGCTGGTATGAGCGGTGGAATTGCTTATGTTCTTGATGAAGACACAAGTCTTTACAAGAGAGTTAATAAGCAGCTCGTTTCAATGGAAGCAGTTTCTAACAAATATGATGTCCTTGAGTTAAAGCAGCTTATAACAGAACATGTTGCTTATACTAATTCTAAGAAGGGCAAGGAAATACTTGATAACTTCGGAGAATATCTTCCAAAGTTCAAGAAAATCATGCCACATGATTATAAGAAGATGCTTAACATGATAGTACAGATGGAAGAAAAAGGACTTAGCAGCGAACAGGCTCAGATAGAAGCATTCTATGCGGCTACCAAGTAGGGTTGAGACGCAGTCGCGACTGACAAAAGCGAAGCTTTTGGAAGTGCACCCGTAGGGACAGTGCAAGTTTATAACATACATGAAAGGAGCTAACCATGGGAAAGCCAACAGGATTTTTAGACTATGAAAGAGTTGAAGCCACAGCGGTTTCAACTAAGGAAAGAATAAAGAATTTTAATGAATTTCATACACCTCTGTCAGAAGATGAGCAGAGAAAGCAGAGTTCACGCTGCATGGACTGTGGCGTGCCATTCTGCCAGTCTGGTATGACAATAAAGGGAATGACTAGCGGATGTCCTCTTAATAATCTTATTCCGGAATGGAATGATCTTCTTTACACAGGAAACTGGGAACAGGCATATCACAGGTTACATAAGACAAGTAACTTCCCTGAATTTACAAGCCGTGTGTGTCCTGCACTCTGTGAGAAGGCATGTACATGCGGACTTAATGGCAAGGCAGTATGTACCAAAGAGAATGAAATGGCAATTATTGAGCATGCGTATGCCAAAGGTTATGCGAAAGCAAATCCTCCTAAGGTAAGAACTAAGAAGAGAATTGCTGTAGTAGGTTCAGGCCCTGCCGGACTTGCTGTAGCAGACCAGTTAAATCAGAGAGGACACAGTGTTACTGTATATGAAAGAGCTGACCGTATCGGTGGACTTTTAAGATATGGCATTCCTAATATGAAGCTTGAAAAGCATATAATTGACAGAAAGCTTGATATTATGAAGGAAGAAGGCATTGAGTTCGTAACTAATGCAAATGTTGGTGAGAACATTAAGGCTAAGAAGCTTATGGCAGATTATGATGCTGTAGTACTTGCGTGTGGTGCTGCTAATCCAAGAGATATCAATGCTCCTGGAAGAGATGCCAATGGAATATACTTTGCAGTAGATTTCCTTACAGCAACTACAAAGAGTCTTCTTGATTCAGGACTTAAGGATGGCAGATACATTTCTGCAAAGGATAAAAATGTTATCGTTATCGGTGGTGGTGATACAGGTAATGACTGTGTCGGAACATGTATAAGACACGGCTGTAAGTCGGTAACACAGCTTGAGATGATGCCAAAAGCACCAGATGAGCGTGCGGAGAACAATCCTTGGCCACAGTGGCCTTTAGTCTGCAAGACAGATTACGGTCAGGAAGAA
>OOAC01001692.1_pt1 | contig 14303 bp, 9 predicted proteins | sample 1671041 | NCBI WGS metagenome assembly OOAC01 (sample SAMN06348116, study PRJEB24527) | human gut metagenome | biome: human gut; feature: ankylosing spondylitis patient; material: feces | host: Homo sapiens | place: China | collected 2015-10 | reverse complement strand
GAAGAGAATCCAGGCGTGCGAATTTTAATTCTGACCGGATTTGACGAGTTTGAATACGCGCAGCAGGGCATTGCCAGCGAGGTCATCGCGTATCTGCTCAAGCCGATTTCCATGGCGCAGCTGACGCAGGAGCTCATCGAAATTCACCGAAAGATCGAAAAAAAGCAGGCGGATTTTTCTGCCGCGCGGCGGTGAAGCCGGTGCGGATGTCGCCGGGCTGCATGCCGCAGCCGTCGAACATGCGCCGGTAGTAAGGCGAATTTTCATAGAGGTAGGCGACCTCATCGCGCAGGCGTTCCTCCTGGAACGCCGCGATCGCATCGGCCGATGCGAATTGTATTTCCGGGTTTCGTATCATGGCTTGCATTCCGATTTGAGTCTTTCTATCGCCAGGAGTTCGTCCCTGCGGGGAACCCCTGCCTCCAGCGCCTTGCCGAAGCTCTGTGCCGCGCGCTCGTCGTCGCCCTGCGAGAGGTAGTATTCCCCCAGCAGTTTCCAGGTGTGGAAATTCTGCGGGTTGGTTCGGGCGAAGGTTTCTGTCAATTCCCCGTCGGCCTTCCTCCCTGCTTTTATCGCCCGGCGGATGCGGGCTCCGAGCTGGCGGTATGCGACCACGCGCGGGTAGTCACGGGCGAGGTAGGCCGTGTCGGAAGGTATCTCCAGCGCCGCGTCGTACAGCTCTGCGGCGGGGTCGGGGTTGCGCAGGATTGCTCCGAGGTCGTAGCAGACAAAGGCGCCGCCCTGCCACGGCGAGGTCGAGATCCACATTTGCAGGGTTGCCGGTTTGAATATGACCGAGTGGTGGGCGATCGACTGGTTCACCGAACAGTCGTTCCCCACGCCGATGTCTTTGCCGCCCGTGCCGCGCTGGTCGCGCAGCATGGCGGCCGCTGCCGGGACGTCGAGGGGCGCATTCGCCGCCATGAGCTCTTCGAGCCGGGCGAAGCGATGGGGGCTGTCGGTCATGGCGATATTCTCGCGGTTGTCCCCGTCGTCGGCGAACGCCTCCGACTGGTAGTGGTTCGTGCATATGAGGTACTCCCCGTCGCCCTCGTAGAGCACGGTTCGGCGGGGCGTTTTCTCGATGATCGCCGCCCTCCCGTCGCGTGCCGAGGCCACGAGCAGCGATTCGCTGACGAAGGTGTCGCGGCGGCGGGCGATCTCCAGCGCCTCTGCGATGGTCGCCGCATGTTGCAGGATCTCGCGTGCGAGGATCGAGATGGGTGTCGCCGATGCGAGCGGCACGGGCCCTTTCGCGGCATTGATCGTCACGGTTAGCCCTTCGGATTTCATCCCCGACAGCACGCCGATCATCCCCGCCCAGCCGATGCTGGCGAAGGGATGGCCCGCCTGCGGCCGGCAGAAGGTCACGATCTTGTTGCGGGTGAAGTCGTCGCCCATATAGAAATCGAAGTTGCGCCCGACGACCGGCTTCCCGTCGTCGCTCGCACCGCCCCATGCCGCGAACGAACTGCATCCCACGAGCATGTACTGGCTCATGGCGTGCCCGATGTCGTGCGCCGCGTGGTAGTTGAGCTGGCGTTCGTAGGGGGTGCCGATGGCGTCGAAGTCGTGCGAGCAGTAAAGCGACCGGGCGTATATCTCGCGCCGGTACTCCTCGGGGACGTGCCGCCCCAGGTTGCGGTTGAATATCCGGATCATGCCGCCCAGGAATTTCAGGTAGCCCTCCGAGGGGATGAATTCGCGGATTCGGTCTACGAAAACCTGTTCCTGGTAGTGCATCAGCCCTGCGGTGAGGGCGCCTGCCGCCGCCCCCGACTCTTCGGGCGACCCGGCGGTGTAGAGCTCCCAGAGTCCGTGGGGGTTGCGGCGCAGGAAACTGCCGTGGCATACGGCGTAGCCGCCGTGGTCTGTGACGCGGTAGGCTGCGGTATCGATCGTCACCGCGGGCTGCTCCATGTCTGCCGTCAGGTAAAGGCCGCAGAGGAATGCCGTCGGCAGGACGAGGATCGCCGCCAGTGCGGCGAGTGTGTATTTGAGGAGGCGTTTCATGCGTTGGCGATCTTTTTTGCGAGGTATTCCGTGCCCACTATTTCCGAGCAGGTCGCCGCAGCCGACAGCGTGACGCCGATTGCGCCGTGTACCGTGAGGTTCTGCCCCGTGAGCAGCAGGTTGTCGAATTTGGTGCGGGCCGGGATGTGCGACGCCATGATGCTGCGCCAGTCTTTCAGCAGCCCGTATGCCGCGCCGTGCGGTGCGCCGGTGTAGTGGCGGTAGGTGAGCGGCGTGGCGGCATACGTATGGGCGATGGCATCCCTCAGTTCCGGAAGGCGGGCGCAGGCGAAATCGACCGTCGCCTGCGTCATGGCGGCCTTCAGCGCCGTGTAGGCTTCGGGGCGGCGTCCCGGGGCGGAGCCTTCCCACGCCTTCCAGGGGCGGGTGGCGACGGGCGTCATCAGCGTTACGACGTCGCACCATGCCGGGTCGCCGTCCGGAGCCTGTGCACTAAGCAGCACCATCCCCGGCCGCATGGCTTCCAGGTCGAAAAGCGTCTTCCAGACATCTTTCCCGGCGAAGTAATAGAGGTTCCGGTTGATGTACGGGATCCGCCCCGGCTTCAGCAGCAGGTATGCCGAGAAGAGCCCGTACGAGTCGGGCAGGCTGCCTATCCGTTCCCGGAATGCCTTGCGGATGACGGGCGTCGGGCCTATCAGGCGGAATGTCTCCGCGGGATGGATGGCCGAGATGACGGTTTTTGCCCGCAGCATCCGCCCGTCGGCCAGCTCCACGCCCGTGATGCGCCGCCCTTCGGTGTGCAGGGCTACGACGCGGCTCCGCACCAGCATCGTCCCTCCGTGCTCGCGGATCTTCGCCGCCAGTGCGTCGGCGATCTGCTGCGTCCCGCCCGTAAAGCGGCAGGCGCCCTCGATGTTCGAGTGGTTTACCATCGCGTGGTGGTAGAGCGTCGAACTTTCGCGCACGCCTCCGTAGAGGGGGTTCGTCCCCGCGAGGACATTGCGCAGCAGCGGGTCTGCGACGCATTCGCCGATGAATCCGGCCGCCGGTGCCCCGAGGTATTTCGTTCCCCCGTCCGACAACCGCCCCGTGCGGTGCACCCCGATACCGATGCTGCCGCCGATTTCGCGCAGCTTCGCGCAGTAGCGGCCGAGCCCCGCCTTTTCGTGCGGGAACCATTCCCCGAGGTGCTTTTCGAAGGCTTCGTAACCGTGCATGTAGGCGTAGTCGCCCGCTCCGGGCAGCGACACGACGTCGAATGCCTCGTCGAGCGGCCGCAGGCGCAGTGAGCCGAGGATGCCGAAATATTCGAAGTAACGGCGCATGATGCCGCCGGCCTGCATGCTGCCGATGTAGTGCATGCCCGTGTCGATCGCATGTCCCCGCCGGGAGAACGATTGCAGGCAGCCTCCGGGCAGGGCCGCCTGTTCCGCGACGCAGACTCCCATCCCTTCGCGGGCGAGCATGGCGCCGCACTCCAGGCCTCCGAGGCCGCTGCCGATGACGATTATGTCGAACTGCCCCTGCATGTCACTCCTCCTTTCCGCTGTCCGTTTCCCGCCGGCTCAGTATGTATACCGTATTCGACGTGCGCGTGTCCTTGTGCGCGGCGTGTATCTCCATGCCCAGTTCGCGGGCGATCCGGGCCAGCTCGGGCGTCGAGGTGAAATGCAGCCCGCCGTCGGTCTTGTTGAACCCCACGATCTTCGTCGACCACACCTCGGTCATCGCCGTGGCCTTGTGCCGCTCGGCCTTGCCGCTGTCGCCGTCGCGGATGATGATCCGTCCGCCTGCGTTGAGCCGTGCCGCGCAGCGCCCGATGAGCGCCCGTTGTTCTTCGGGGCGCATGTAGTGCAGCACGTCGACCAGCAGGAAGGCGTCTGCCCCGGGCAGCTCCGCCGTGCGCAGGTCGGCGTGGATGAACTCGATGCCCGGCCGCCGCAGGAAGCTCTGTTCGGCCGTCTCGACCTTTTCCGCATCGTAGTCCATGCCGATGACCCGCCGCCGCTCGCAGAGCATGGCGAGCATGTAGCTCAGGGGGCCGTACCCGCACCCGAGGTCTACGACCGCCGCATCGCGCGGCACGATGCGGTCGAACAGCTCGTAGCTCCGCTCCAGCCGCACCTTGACGCGCATGTACCACTCCAGCACGGGGCCCTTGTAGGTGTAACTCTTGATGAGCATGTCGCGAAAATAGGGGTTGCACGGCCTGTTGTAGGTTTCGTACAGCCCGAGGTACTCCCGGCGCATCAGGCGGCAGGCGGCCTTGGCCTGCGCCGAGCAGTTTGCGGGGTCGGCGGCGGCCATGCGCGGCAGCACGCGGCTTACCACCAGCCCGTGTTTGATATAGATGGGCTGCCTTTTCGACGAGATCATGCCGTTGCCGTAGAGGCAGATCGGCAGGATGTCCAGCCCCAGTTCCCCGGCCAGGTAGAAAGCCCCCTTGTGGAAGCGTCCGATCTTCCCGTCCGCCGAGCGCGTCCCCTCGGGGAAGACGATCACGCTGTACCCTTCGGCCACTTTCTGCGCCAGTGCCGGGGCGAGGCGTTCGTATCCGTCCGCCGCGTGGTAGAACCCCAGGTAGCGGACGATACGCCCGAATACCGGCGAACGCCATACCCAGCCGTTGGTCACCATCACGGCTTTGGGGCAGATGCTCAGCAGCACCAGGATGTCGATGAACGACTGGTGGTTGGCGATCACGACCGCCGGTTTTTCGAACCGTTCGCCCGGCTCGTTCAGGCGTATGGTCTTCGTCGTGACCATCGCCCGCAGGAATCCCCGCGTCATGTGGTGGATCGACCACTGCACAATGCGCTGTTTGCGGCGGCGTGCCATCGGCAACGGCCAGAGCGTGAAAATCAGCGCCTGTAACAACTGGCAGCCCGTCACGAACAACCCGAATGCGTAGGCCGTGTTTACGAGGCTCCCCAGCGTGTAGGGCGCCCCGCCCTTTTCGGTCTGCGAGGTGATCAGCATCCGGAACAGCACGGGTTGTATCGTGTAGGAGACCAGCACCACGGCGACGATGCCGAACAGGGAGATCGTCGCCAGCGAGTGCAGTGCCGGATGGCGTGCGAAGATCAGCGCCCCGAGCCCCACCACGACGGTGAAGGCCGAAAAGAAGATCGCCGTCTTGTGCGTGTCGAGCATCTTGCGCCCGGTCTTGTATTCGCTCAGCAGCCCGTCCATGATGAAGATGCTGAAGTCGTCGCCGATGCCGAAGATGAAGGTCGAGAGGATGATCGTCACGATGTTGAATTCCACGCCGAACATCGCCATCAGTCCCAGGATGATGACCCAGCTGATGCCCATCGGCAGCAGCGACATCAGCGTCAGCTCGATACGCCCGTAGCAGAGGAATAGCGCCACGGTGACCAGTATCGACGAGATCGAGAGTATCAGGTAGAAGTTGTGGTTCACGCTCCGCGCCATTTTCCCGGCGTAGAACGCCCGGTCGGCGACCACGATGTCGTCCGCCGCCGAGAACACGGCGTAAACCTCGTGCTTGCAGCTGTCGGGCAATGTCACATGGCTCAGGAATATGGGTGTCGCGCCGTGCCCGTCGATCCATTCGCGGAATACTTCCCGTGCCGCCGGGGACGAGTAGTCGAGTTTCGTGTACTCCCTTCCGGCCAGTTCCAGTGCGCCGTCGAAGGCCCCTTCGGCGAATCCGTAGCGCCTTTCGCCCTCCCGGATCCCTGCGCGCAGCACTTCGCGGCGCTGCGGCGTCCAGAACTTTCGCCAGCGCTCCAGCCTCAGCAGCTGCTCGGCGCTGTCCACCACGAACGAAGTCACCCCGGCATGGGAGTCGATCTTCCCGGCCTGTTTCAGCGAGTCGAGCTGCCGTCCCAGGCGCAGGTAGCTGTCCACGGCTTCGGCCGGGGTGTCGGCCGCCGTGAGGAAGAGCACCTTCGAACGTTCCCGGTCGTCGTCCATCAGGCGGCCCAGACGCTCCTCGGCCTGCGCCAGATGGGGTGCGTTGTAGTTCAGGTGCATCATGTCGCTGTCGAAGCCGATGCGGTTGAAGAAGAAGAGGCATACCGCCGTGAGCCCGAGTATCGCCGCCACCAGCATGCGGTTGCGGTCGGGGCGCATACCCGTGAGCCGCTCCACGCCTTCCAGCACGGCCGACCCCCCCCCGCGATCCTCCTTACGGATCAGGTGGGGCAGCAGGACGAGGCTGAACAGCGTCGTTCCGACCAGTGTCAGCGAAGCGAAGAGCCCGAAGTCGCGCAGTAGCTGCGAGTCGGTGAAAAGCAGCCCGGCGAAGGCGCCGATGGTCGTGATGCTGCCGATCGTCAGCGGGTAGGCCAGGTCGCGGATGATCTGCCGCGGGTCGTGGCAGTGGTTGGCATGGCAGAGGATGTGTATCGAGTAGCTCAGTGCGATGCCCATGACGACGGTTCCTGCCCCGACGGCTATGGCCGAGATCGTGTGGCACACGAGCGACATGACCGCCAGCGCCAGCAATCCGCCCAGCGCTACGGGGATCAGGGCCAGCAGCACCGACAGCTTGTTGCGGAACGAGAGGGTGATGAACACCACGATGACGAGGATGGCGATGTTCAGCGTCAGCATCATGTCGTGCTTGATCTGCCGCGCGTTGTATGCGGCCACGGCCGGGGCGCCGAAGTAGTCGGCCGAGATGCCCCGGGCGGCGTACTCGGCGTTCAGGCCGGCCAGCACCGCTTCGATCCGCTCCACCAGCCGGTCGCCGATGCCCGTGTCGCTGCTCTCGTACCGGGGCGAGATGAAGACCATCAGCGTCGTCATGTCCTTCGAGAAGAGGTAGTCGTCGAAGAGCGTGTAATTGCCCCCGATATTCAGCTCCTGTAATTTTCCCAGTGCCCCGAACGACAGCCCCAGCGGGTCGTCGTAGATGTATTCGTCGATGAACCCGCCGACGGGCGACAGCAGCCTGCGGTAGTTGCTCTCCATCGCGCGCGCGATGCCCTGCCGCGTGAGGAGCGTGTCCATGCGGGCATAGTCCGCCTCGGTGAGCAGCAGCGGCAGGTGCCCTTGCAGGAACGCCCGCATGTCGTCCACCAGCTCGCTGCCGAACGAAGCCTCGGCCTGTGCCCAGCGGTGGAAAAGCGTATCGGCTTCGAGCAGTTCCACCAGCCGGTCGGCGCAGGCCATCATCCCCTCCGCCGTGGCTCCCGTGCCTTCTGCACCTTCCCGGGTATTGATCATCACGGCGATCTTGTCCTTGATCTTCAGGTTCGAGAATGCCGCCGCGGCCTTCCGCTCCCCGTCGGGGAAGAAGCCGGTGATGTTCTCGCTGAAACGCAGTTGCAGGGCTGCCGCACCCATCGCCGCGACCAGCACTGCCAGCACCGTGCAGAGCAGTGCGCGGCGCCGTTCGAAGAAGTCGTAGAGGGTGATGAAAAGTTTATTCATGGCCGGGCGTGCGTTTACAGAGTACGAGCAGGGCATAGCCGACCGCCGTCGCGGCCGCACCGCATACGGCGGCCATCGTGAAGCTGCCCGCGATGTATTGTACGAGGTCTGCGGCCACCCGTTCTAGGGTGATGTCCGAGAGCGAGAGCGGCATGTCGCGCTGCAAGACCTGCGCCCCCGTCCAGTAACTTCCGTAGAGGATGAACGGGATCATCGGCGGGATGCTGATGTTCGAGCTGATAACCGCCACGGCTTTGTTCAGGTGTGTGAAATGCGCCGTAACGGCGGCCGCGATCATCTGGTAGCCCCACAGCGGGGCGATGCCGAAGAAGACGCCCAGCCCGATCGAGGCGGCCAGCCGCGGGTTCGAGTCCTTCGACCGGGTGATGTTGTCGACCACGAAGCGCCGGATGTTTTCCCGGGTGAGCGACCGCAGGAACCGCCAGGGATAATAGAACAGCAGCGCCCCGAGCACGAGCAGCGTGTTGAGGATGCTGATGCGCGTGAAATCCTTGCCCGGGCGGAAATGCGACACGCGCTCGGCCTTTTCGGGGTAGAAAACCCTCACCGGGATGTTGCGCACCTCGATCCCGCGCCATGCGGCGCGTACCAGCACTTCGACCTCGAACTCGTAGCGGCGCGTCGCGAAACGCATCCCCTTCATCCGCCGCACGGGGTAGAGCCGGAACCCCGACTGCGTGTCGTCGAGGCGGATGCCCGTCTCCACGCGGAACCAGAAGTTCGAGAATTTGTTGGCGAAGGTGTTTTTGCCCGGCATGTTGTCCGACCTCAGGTTGCGGGCCCCTACGAGCAGTGCGTCGGGGGTCTTTGCGATCTCTTCGACGAATTTCGGGATGTCCGAGGCGTAGTGCTGTCCGTCCGAGTCGATCGTCAGCATGTAACGGTAGCCGTGCTCCGCGGCGTAGCGCAGCGCCCGGCGCAGGGCGTAGCCCTTGCCCCGGTTCGGAGCGTAGGAGATGCTCCCGACGCCCGCCCCGGCGATTATCCCCGCCGTCGAGTCGGTCGACCCGTCGTTCACCACCAGCACGTCCGTGCAGTAGCGGCGCACGTCTCCGATGACTCGGGCGAGGGTCTTTTCGTTGTTGTAGGTCGGGATCACCGCCAGTATGTCGTTCCGCTCGATGGTCATGGCATTTCGCATACGGTGCCCCTGAGTTTGAGCACCGTCTTTCCGTGATTCGTAATCGTGCAGGAGAGCCTCGTGCCCTCCGGCGTGTCGTCCCCCACCCGGATGTCGATCTCCAGCAGTTCGTCCGCCTGCGGCACGACCATGCCGAGGAACTTGCATTCGCGGATGGCCGCATAGCGGAACCTGCGCCCCGTGCCGCGGTTCAGGCATTCCCGTACGAGTTGCAGCGTGCAGACCCCCGGCAGCACCGGGTGCCCCGGGAAATGCCCCCGGTAGACCGGGTGCGACGCATCGAGCCGCACGCGGAAAGCGTAATGCCCCTCCTGGGCCAAGTAGTTGTCTATGCTGGTGAACAGGTCTTGCATCGGGTGTGGTCTCAGGGTTAGGGGTTGAATCTTGCGGGGTCGACCGGGAGGTTGAAACGCTTGTTGCGGAATTCGTAGACCGAACGCCCGCCTTGGGTCTCGCAGAGTTCCATGCGGTCTAAGGTCATGTCCTTCAGGTCGAAGCAGAGCGTGATCGAGTCGATGTACTTGCGGGCGCGCTTCGACTCGGGAACCATTTTCACCTCCCCGACACCCTCCTTTTCGGTGTAGCCGATCTGCCACCCTTGGCCGAACTGCGAGAGGTCGCCGGTCATGCTGGCGCGGATCATCAGCGCCACCTGTTGCAGCATGGGGTTGGCCGACGTCGCGGTCTGGGTCACCTGCCCGGCCGTTTTGAGGATGATGCGGTCGTTGCGGATAATCACCTTGTCGCCTTCGGGCACGGTGTAGTCGAGCGCCATGGCCAGGCTGTTGTCGTAATAGAAGCGGCCTTTGAGCTCGATCTCGTTCTTCATGCGGCGCACCTGTTTGCGCTGCGTGAAGTCGCACTGGATAGTCCTGTTCTCGCGGCTGGCTTCGGCGAGCCGCTCTTTGAACGACGCGGGCAGCCCGGCCCGGGCCGTCAGCCCCGACAGGAGCAGGGCGGGGATGAAAAGAAGTGACGCTATCTTCATGGTTTCTCGGTTTTAAACAGTTCGCATACGGTCGCCGTGCGGTAGCCCCCGCGTTGCAGGTCGTTCAGCACCATCGCCAGTAGCCGTTCGGCACCGGGGCGGTCGTCGTGCAGCAGGATCACCTTGCCGTCGCCCAGCCGTCGGCGGATGCGGCGTGCCACGGCCTCACGGCTGCGCTGCCGGAGCGTGTCGAGCGAGCGGATGCTCCAGCCCACGCAGCGGCTTCCCGTCCGTTTCACGGCGCGTGCCACCATCGGGTTCGTGACTCCGTAGGGGGGCCGGAAAAGGTCGGTTTCCACGCCGGTTATCCCGCGCAGCGACTCCCTGCACCGCAGGATGTCGGCCGCCATCGCCCCGCTTCGCTGCATCGGGAAGCCGGGGCTGTGGCTCCACGTGTGAATGCCGATTGCGTGCCCCTCGGCGGCCATGCGGCGTACGATCTCCGGGTGCAGCTCCGCCTTGCTGCCGATCAGGAAGAAGGTCGCCCGTACGCCGTGTTCCCTCAGCGTGTCCAATACGCGCGGCGTCTGCTCGGGGTCGGGCCCGTCGTCGAACGTCAGCGCCACGACGTGCCCCGCCGCCCGGTTGCGGCACAGGCTGCGGACATACGCCCCCAGCCTGATCTGGTAGGAGCAGTAGAAAAGGGCGAACCCCGCGGCGATTATGGCGATAATTACATACATGTCAATTCGATGGCGGATACGGTGCTGCCCGGGAAATCGTTGTAAAGCACGATCCTCTGCCCGGCGTTCCCCGCGTTCCCGATGTTCCCGGTGTCCTCGATGCTCCCGGCGTTCCCGATATTTCCGGCCTTACCCGTATTCCCGGCCTCCCCGGCGACCACACGGCGGAACACCTCGGCGATGGCCGTGAAATGGGGCGTCACGCCGCTCATCGACGCACGTACCGTCCGGCACTCGCCGCTATGCATCGCATTCCCTGGTTCCTCCCCGTTCCCGGCGGCCGCCCCCGTGCCGGGACTTCCCCCGGCCGGGATTTCACGGCCGGCGTTTCCCCCGGCCGATGTCCTTGTGCCGGCATCTTCCCGGGACTGGATTCTTCCCGTGCCGGCGCTTTCCCCGTCCGGGAATTCACTGCCGGCGCTTTCCCCGATGGCTGTGCCGTCCGTGAACCGGATCCCCGTGATCGCCGCGACCGAGGTGTCGAACGCTTCGGCGGTCAGCACGAAGAATACCGACGATTCGCCCCAGCCGCCCTGCTGTGCCATCCCGAGGCGTTGCAGTACCTTTTCGACCGACGGCGTCGTCTCGTCGAACGCCCCGACCAGTACCGCCCGCGACAACCCCGCGCCGATGCGCAGTGCGGCATCCGTCAGGGCGTTCTCGAAGCTCGTCCAGCGGTTGGCGTAGGTCGTATTATAGCAGTGCAGCCCGCGCAGCAGGGCGATCTGCGCCCCGACCGTGTTGAACGTCGACTGGATGAACGGCGTCGGGTTGAGCATCCGCTCTTCGTTGGCGATCAGCGAGTCGAGGAATTTCTCGCTGTCGGCGATGCACCCCAGCCCCGTGGCCGTGACGACGGCCTCGACCGCCGCCCGGTCGCCGAATTCCAGCAGCGATTCGATGCCCGCCGCGACGCCCGACTTCACCACGCGGCTCATCCTCCGGCGGAGGTTCATTTCGGGGATCAGCTCCTTGATGTCGCGGCGCAGCCCGGCGCCCGATGTGATGCAGTTGACGTAGAGTTTCATTTGGCAAAGATTAACGAACAGCAGTTGCCGCCGAACCCGAACGAATTTGAGAGCACCGAACGTACGTCGGCCTCTTGCGTCCGTGCTACGGGGTGCAGCCCGAGCTCCGGGATCGGCTCCGCGAATCCGGGGTTGCCGTAGCGCAGCCCGTGTGTGATAGCCAGCACCGCCAATACGGCCTCGATGCCTCCCGCCGCGGCGAGCGCATGCCCCGTGTAGCCTTTCGTCGAACTGAACGGCGGCACCTGTCCGCCGAACAGTCGCCGCAGGGCGGTACCTTCCGTGAGGTCGTTGTTCGGGGTCGCCGTGCCGTGGACGTTGATGTAGTCCACGCAGCGCAGCCCGCTTTGTGCCAGCGCCCCGGCCATGGCGCGGTATGCCCCCTCGCCCGTTTGCGACGAGGCCGTTTGGTGATAGGCGTCGTTGGCATTGGCATATCCCGCCAGGCGGCAGTAGGTGCGCATGCCGGGCCTTTCGTGCGTGAGGACGAGGTAACCCGCCCCTTCGCCCAGGTTCAGCCCGGCGCGCGTGGCGTCGAACGGGCGGCAGGGTTCCCGGTCGAGCACCGAGAGCGAGTTGAAGCCGTTGAGCGTGAAACGGCAAAGGGCATCCGTGCCCCCGGCCACCACATAGTCGGCCATGCCGCTCCCGAGCAGCAGGGCGCCGGTGACGATGGCGTTTGCGGCCGACGGGCGATCCGTTGCGTGCTGTCGGCACAGTCGTGCCCCGCCACGTCGCGCAGCCGCCCTTTCGCCTTGTCCGTGCGGAAGTCGCGGTAGAAATTCTCCGTCAGATCCATGCCGCCTACCGAGGTGCCCGAAACGAGTGCTACGCGCGCCCCGGCGGGGATCGCCGCATCCGCTACGGCCTGTGCGGCCGCCGCCATGCCCAGCAGGGCGGTGCGGGAGGGGTGCTCGCGCTCCGGGATGCCGAGCAGCTCCCCGAGCGCCGCGTTGTCCCGCTTCACCTCGCCCACGGGCACGTCGACAGCCGAACCGAGAAGCGTCGGCTTCCCGATTCCGCTGCGTCCGGTGCGCAGGTTCCCGAGCGTCTCCCCGGCTCCGATGCCGATGGCCGAGACGATCCCTATGCCGCAGACGGCTATGCTCATTGCGGGCGGTTCTTGCGGATAAAGTCGGCCAGCGTGGCTACCGAATAGAATATCGGTTTGGCTTCGGCCGGGTTCGCCAGCCGTATGCCGTAGTGTTTTTCGAGCAGGAGGGTGATTTCCAGTGCGTCGATCGAGTCGAGTCCCAGCCCGTCGCCGAACAGCGGCGCGTCGGTCGCTATCTCGTCGGCGGTGATCTCCTCGAGGTTCAGCGCTTCGATAATTTGTTGTTTGAGTTGCAGTTCCAGATCTTCCATCGTATCTTGTCCCGTTTTTTCGGTTAATGTCAGTTCGCAGTCGTAGCTGCCGCCGTCGAATTCGCACCAGCCCCACAGGACGGCGTCCATGCGCCCTTCGGCGATCAGCGAAGCGGCATATTCCCGGATAAAGTTACTGCTTTTGTCCGGGAACGCAAAAAAAGTGCTCTCTCCCTTCAGCCCGTGCTTGATCGCCACCTGCCCCAGCATGATGTTGGGCAGCGTGTAGACGAACACCGCCGGTGAAGCCCCGCACCCGTCCCCGGCGTCGATAATCGCCTGGTGGCGCCGGTCGCTGTCGAGCGAGGCGCTGCGGTTGGCCATCACCACGCCGATGCGCTCCGCCGGGCAATCGGGCCTGTGTCCGGAGAGCAGTTCGCACGAGGCGACGTAGGCCAGCTTGCACAGGTCGTCCATCTTCGAGAATTTCATGTTCGGGTCTGCGAGCGCCCGGTATCTTTCGCGGATAAAGGCGTCGAACGGCAGCGAAGGGTGTTGCGCAATGACGACGTGTGCCGTATCGTGACAGCGGATTCCGCTGCCGTGTCGTCCTGTGCCGGTTTCCGCATGGCCGCCGGCCTTTTCTCCGGTGTCTGGGTTCCCGTGCCCGACCGCATTTTTGCCGTGCCCCCGGTCATTCGCGCTCATAGCCGTTCCGCTTCGGGTACAGGCAGCCTCCAGGCAGTCGTTCCCGCCTTGCACACCTGTGTTTGGCCCACACCCTTGTCCCTCCGCCGTTTCATTTCCGGGCGCGGCGTTGGGGCCCGCTGCGCGGCGGAATACGACCGCGGCGTTGCAGCCCCCGAATCCCGAGGCGGTTTTCAGCGCCGTGTCCGTCCGTATTTCGCGGTGCGCGGCGCTCACGTCGGGCGGGTAGGGTACCCCGCACTCCGCGTAGCCCTTCACCCCGAAGCAGGTGCCCTCGCACAGCTCCCGTACCGTGACGATGCTCTCGATCACGCCCGAAGCCCCCAGCGTATGTCCGAAATAGGGCTTCAGCGAGTTGCAGGGTACGCCGCACAATCCCGCCAGGTGCAGCGCCTTGCTCTCCATCTCGTCGTTGTAGGCGGTCGCCGTGCCGTGGGTGTTTACCAGCCCGACCTCCCCGGCTCCGGTTCCCGCCTCGGCGAGTGCCGCGCGGATAGCGTACCAGAGCCCGTCGCCTGTGCGCGAAGGCGCCGATATGTGGTTGGCGTCGTTCGAAATTCCGCCTCCCGCCACGCTCACGCCCGTGCCCGAGAGCCGTCGGTCGCGTGTCAGCAGGACGGCGCCGCACGCTTCGCCCAGCGTCAGCCCGTCGCGTGCCGCATCGTAGGGACGGCAAAGCGTCGGGCTCACCGACTTGAAGGCGTTGAATCCGCTGACGATGAAGTCGCTCAGCAGGTCGAATCCTGCCACGAAGACATGGTCGTACCGGCCGCTGCGGATCAGCCGTGCCGCGATGACGATGGCCGAAACCCCCGAGATGCAGGCGTTCGAGATCAGCAGCGGCCGGTGCGCGGTGCCGAAATAACGCCCCACGACCTCCGCGGTTCTGTTCAGGTCGCATCGCTCCGGGGCGCTCCCCAGCGACCCGATCTCCCCTTTGGTCGTCGCCAGGACGATCAGCGCCCGCTTGTCGGCGGGTGTGACCCCCGAGCGGGCGACCACCCCGCCCAGCGTCGCCAGCACGAGCCGTTCCAGGGGCGTATATCCCG
>OOAC01001673.1_pt1 | contig 14450 bp, 16 predicted proteins | sample 1671041 | NCBI WGS metagenome assembly OOAC01 (sample SAMN06348116, study PRJEB24527) | human gut metagenome | biome: human gut; feature: ankylosing spondylitis patient; material: feces | host: Homo sapiens | place: China | collected 2015-10 | reverse complement strand
AGAAAGTAATAATGAAGGAGTTTAAAGATTTGAAAATTGCCGTGGCCGGTACGGGATATGTTGGGCTTTCGCTGGCAGTGTTGCTGGCACAGCACCATCAGGTAACGGCTTTGGATATCGTTCCTGAGAAGGTGGAGATGATCAATAACAAGAAATCTCCGATTCGGGATGAGTACATTGAGAAGTATCTGGCAGAAAAGGAGCTGGATCTGACTGCAACTCTGGATGCCAAGGAAGCGTATTCTGATGCTGATTTTGTTGTCATTGCAGCTCCTACCAACTATGACAGCAAGAAAAACTTTTTTGACACCAGCGCTGTGGAAGCTGTGATAAAGCTGGTTATCGAGTACAACCCGGAAGCAATTATGGTGATAAAGTCCACGATTCCTGTTGGCTTCACAGCAAGTGTCCGCGAAAAATATCACTGCGACAATATTATCTTCAGCCCGGAATTTCTGCGTGAGAGCAAGGCTCTGTATGATAACCTTTACCCTTCCCGTATCATCGTTGGTACGGATGTAGAAAACGCTCGGCTGGTAAAAGCTGCACATACTTTTGCTGAATTGCTTCAGGAAGGTGCAATCAAGGAAAACATTGACACTCTGTTCATGGGCTTTACCGAAGCAGAAGCGGTTAAGTTGTTTGCTAATACTTATCTGGCTCTGCGTGTTAGCTACTTCAATGAACTGGATACCTATGCAGAGATGAAGGGGCTGAATACTCAGCAGATTATCAACGGCGTCTGCCTTGATCCGCGTATCGGTACTCATTACAACAATCCCAGCTTCGGTTACGGCGGGTACTGCCTGCCCAAGGACACTAAACAGCTGCTTGCAAATTATGCCGATGTACCGGAGAACTTGATTGAAGCAATCGTTGAGAGCAACCGCACTCGTAAAGATTTTATTGCGGATCGTGTGCTTGAAATTGCTGGTGCTTATGAAGCAAATGATAGCTGGGATGAGAGCAAGGAAAAAGAAGTTGTGGTTGGCGTTTACCGTCTGACGATGAAGAGCAACAGCGATAACTTCCGCCAGAGTTCCATTCAGGGAGTTATGAAGCGTATTAAGGCCAAGGGTGCAACAGTCATCATCTATGAGCCGACCCTGAAGGACGGCGATACTTTCTTTGGTAGTCGAGTTGTTAATAATTTAGAGGAGTTCAAAAAACAGAGCCATGCAATCATTGCAAACCGTTATGACAAGTGTTTGGACGATGTGAAGGAAAAGGTTTATACGAGGGACTTGTTTGGTAGGGATTGAAGATGAAAAAGAAGTATCTTTTTGTTGTACCATCATTGTCAAAAGGTGGTGCTGAGCGAGTGGTTTCGATATTAGCAAGTGAACTGGTGAAACGGAATCGCAATGCAGTAATTGTGACACACTTTCGAACGGAAAAAGAGTATCCAATAAATAATGATGTCGAAGTTGTTTGCTTGTCAAACTTAAATGAAACAGAATACAGAGAAAAGATGAGCGCAATATATCTTATTAAATTGGCAAGAAAGCTTAGAAAAGAAATTGTCCGACAGAATCCGGATTATATACTTCCATTTTTGTGGACAACATGTGTAAGAACGGACTTTGCTTTGATGGGGTTAAGTCTGAAAGAGCGTGTGATTCAAACGGTAAGAAACAATCCCACAGTTTTCCCCCAAAACAGTGTAATGAAGAAATACCGAAACAGGCTGGTACAAAAATCAAGATTGACAATTGTGCAAAATAAGCAACAGAAACAGTATTTTCCAGAAGCACAGTGGGAGAAGATTAAAGTATTACCAAATCCAGTGTCTTTGGAATTACTGCAGGTGCAGCGTTGTGAAGATAAATCTCAATTTAAGGTTGTGGGTGTTGGTCGTTTAGAAAACCAAAAAAATTTTGATTTGTTAATCGATTCCGTAGCGATGGTATCTGAAAAGTACGAAAATATAAGGTTGGAAATTTATGGAGAAGGATCATTGGAAAAACAGCTTCAAGAACATATAGATCGCATAAATTTGGGACGGGTTGCTTTTTTGAAGGGACGTAGTAGTGACTACAACGAAATATATGGAGGGGCGTCTGCGTTCGTACTTTCATCGGATTTTGAAGGTATGCCCAATACCCTATTGGAAGCGATGGCGATAGGTTTGCCGTGTATTTCAACAGATTGTCCAACGGGTCCATCAGATATTATAGAGGATGGTAAAAATGGAATTCTTGTGCCGACAGGTGACAAGAATAGACTTGAACAGGCACTGGAAAAACTTATTGAGCAGAATGAATTGAGACTGAGTTTATCTAAAGCTGCTAAGCAAACAATTATTATGAATTATACACCAGAAAAGATAACACAAAGATTTATAGAAATTTGTGAATCATAATTTTAGAAATTGCAGGAGCAATATAGGCTGAACTCAATTAGTGAAAGGCAGATAAAGGATGCAATGAATATTTTACATTTGGAGTATTCTGGAAATACGGGGGGAATCGAAAAACTATGTAAGGACATTGGTGTAAATGCGAGAAACGACAAGCATTATTTTGTCTTTATACATGAGGGTGGCATCTTTTACGATTTAATGAAAGAAGCTGGATTGAATGTAATATGTTTGGGTTTTGAGAATAAGGATATCATAAAACTTTATAATGCAATTAAAGAATTGACAAATGAAAAGCGGATTGATGCGATTATTATTCATCACCCTTCTCCATTGGTATGGCTTTCGATGCTGCTATATTTAAAACTGTCACATGAAGCTAAAGTAGTTGTTTATGTTCATAACGTTTATGATGAAATAACAAAACATAGCCTGGCCAGGAAAAGTGTGTATAATGAACTTCTGAAAAAATGTGATGGTGCTATAGCAATATCCGGATTTGTAAAAAAAACAATAGTAGAGCATGCAGATATTCCTGAGAATAAAGTGAAAATTATATATAACGGCGTTGAATGTCCAAATCCAGTCAAATTACATAATGGAAATTTGAATAACCCTGTGAAAATTATTTATGTAGGACGCCTTATCGAAAAAAAAGGAGTTCAAGTACTCTTAAATGCTATAGAAAGATTAAAAGACAAAAATTCCTATGAAGTGCAGATTATAGGTGATGGCCCGTATAGAGCGGAGCTGGAAAAATTGAGTAATAGACTCCAAATCGAATGTTGTGTGCGGTTTTATGGAAATCAAAGCAATGTTAAGGAATGGTTGGAGCGGGCGGATATTTTTGTGCATCCTGCTATTTGGCAAGAGGGATTTGGTATAACGATAGCAGAAGCGTTGAGCTATGGCAAAATTTGTATTGCCAGCAATCGTGGAGCTATTCCTGAGATTATAGAGAGTAAAAAAAATGGATTTCTGTTTGAGGCAGAAGATTCGGATGCACTTGCAAATATAATAAAGTATGTGTGCAGTACAATGTCAAAGGAGCAACGTTTGGAAATCCAAAAAAATGCTGTGGAACGTGCTCGGGATTTTAGCATTGAAAAATTAATGCAGCAGTTGCATGAATATCTTTTGTTTTTGAAAGGTAGAGAAGAATGATAAGAACAAAGGATGAGTTGAAAAGGTATATTGAATACGAAACTCGAAATTTTGATCATCCAATACTATTAAAGATCCCGGTTGATTTGTATGAGTCTCAAATTATTGCAAGGTATTTAATTCTGCTTAGAAAAACAGAGTATCATATCAATTGTGGTCATAAGATAAGAAAAATTTTTTACTTATTAAGATTAAAACGCAAACAGTGCAGATACGGTATTCATATACCGGTTAATGTTTTTGATAAAGGATTAAGCATTGCTCACCTTGGAACGATTGTGGTCAATGGAAACGCAAAAATAGGTAAAGACTGCCGTATACATGTAGGCGTAGTAATTGGCGCAAATGGTGAAAACGTTCGGGGGGGGGTGCCTGTGTTAGGGGATAACATTTATTTGGGGCCAGGAGCTAAGATTTTTGGCCGGGTCGTGATAGCAGATGGCTGTAAGATTGGCGCAAATGCAGTTGTTAACAAATCATGTGAACAGAAGAACTCTGTATTGGTGGGTGTTCCAGCACAAAGAAAGGACGCACGATGACAGATATCCAAATGGATCACTATCGGTTGTTCGGTAGCGAAAAAGTGACGATAAAATCGTTTCGAGATTATCGATTTTTGTATATGTTTTGCTGGCGAAAAATTAAAACAAAGAGCTGGTTGACGATTCTGTACAAGTTAATCCTAAAAGATCTACGAAAGCATTATCACATTGAAATACCCTATACAGTTGAAATCGGGGGGGATTTTCAATGGATCATGCATACAACATTACAATTAACTCAAGAGCAAAAATCGGAAAAAATGTAACGATGTATAAAGGCGCAACGATTGGATGCGATACAGAAGGAGCACCAGTGATTGGAGATTTAGCTTATATTGGTTTGAATGCAGTGATCGTCGGGAAAGTGACAATTGGAGATGATGTTCTTTGTGCTGCAAATTCATTCATCAATTTTTGTGTTCCGGATCACTCTGTTGTACTGGGAAATCCTGGTCGTATCCACGCAAAGAAAAACGCAACAGCTGGATATTTGCTAAATATAGTGAGGCGTACAGATGAATAAAAAATTTGCACTCCCTAAAATAAAAAATGAACTATATCTTGGAATTTTAATTTTAATGCTGAAGGTTTATGGGGAAGCGTCCAGTATTCTGCCATTTTATAACGATAATTTTGATACGATGCTAGCAATGTTGGGTATTGCCTGCTTGTTTTCTCATTGCTTAAGAATGCGTTATTATAGGAAGAAAGAATTTTTCTATTATGTTTTGTTTTCAATATTGGCATTGAGCAGTATACTTCTGGTTGGCAATTATAATATTTTTATTACAGTAGTCACTTGCTTGGCAATCCGAGGTGAAAAAACAGAGGATGTTATCAATTTCATCTTTAGATACGCAAGTCTTTTCTTTGGATTGCATTTACTGTATGCACTGCTGAGAATTCCTCTGACAGGAGATACATACGCAAAAATAATAAACGGAGTTGTGAGATATGACATGGGATTTGGACATCCGAATCGCTTTTCGATTTTGTTGTTTAATCTTTTGTTGATGTGGATCTGGCTTCACTTTTCTGAGATTAATTATACTGGACTCGCAGTGATATTTATTATTTCATTGATCAATTATAGCATAACGAGGACAAGAACAAATGAAATAGCGATTGCTATTTTATTGATGATTTTAGCACTGTATAGAAGATTTCCAAAGAAAATATCGCTCCTTTTAAGGTGGTTGGCGATGACCATTGTGCCCATGCTTTCGTTTTTATCGATGATGATGGTGATGCTCTACCAAAAAGGAAAAAATGTTTTTGCGGTGTCGTTGGACGCTATTCTTTCGGGAAGAATACGTTTGGGTGCATATGCGTATGAACACTATGGGCTAAGCCTCTTTGGAAAAAATCTAACAGATGTGAAGATTCAGTATGATGCTGTTTATGGTCTGAACGCTTTTACGTTTGATAATATTTATACAGATATTCTGATGCGACAAGGTGCTATATGGCTTCTTGTTATTGCTGTACTCTTTTATCGTCTTGCTCGAAAAAGAAATGATAGTTTTAATTTTGCGATTGTTGCATGGGGGATTTATGGAATTACAGAGGTTCACGGTTTAAATGTGTATATGTTATTTGTGATATTGCTTGTTAATGAGCTTTTTGAAAATAGTAGGCATGTAGAAATGGAATGTCGTGAACGAGAAGGAGTACAGAAGAGTATATGAAAAGGATTTGTGTATACGGTTGTTCAGAAACGTTCGGTGGGACAGAACGTTATTTGATGACGATGTATCAGGCAATTGATAGGACAGAGATCCAATTTGATTTTTTATTTCCGCATGATATAGGGGATATTTCATATAGAAATCAAATAGAGGCGCTTGGGGGAAAAATATATTGTGAATATTATAAATATAGTGAAAAAAAAGATGCTGATTTCATCTCGCCTGAGAAATTGATTTCTAAACATCCTGAGTGGGATGGGGTTTATGTGAATTGGCAAAGTGTGGATACGGCATATCGATTGATTATTGCAGCAAAAAAAATGAAATTGCAGTATCGGGTGATTCATGCACATAATAGCGACTACAATAGACCTTTTGGTTTAAAAGATAAAATATATGAACGATTTTTTTACTTGTCAAAAGACAAGTATGTGACAGATTATCTTGCTTGCTCAGAACAAGCTGGAAAGTGGCTTTTTAAAATGGAGAAGGAAAATTTTACAGTTATTCCAAATGCAGTTCCGTTTGAAAAGTTTGCTTTTTCTAAAGAAAAACGTGATGCTGTTCGAATGAAGTATCAAATATCAGATCAAGAAATCGTTTTAGGCTTTTGCGGAAGATTGGTTGCACAAAAGAATCCAGAGTATTTGCTTCATATTTTTGAAGACGTACATAAGAAAGAGCCAAGGACAAAATTACTGATGGTTGGAGACGGCGTGATGCGAAAGGAGATAGAGAATCAAATTAGGGCACTGCATTTGCAAAAGAGCGTTATTATGACAGGCGCTGTTTCTAATGTTGAAAATTATATGCAAGCGATGGATTGTTTTTTGGTTCCATCAAGGTTTGAGGGTTTTGGAATTGTTCTTTTAGAGGCTCAAGCGGCAGGATTGCCGTGTTTTGCATCGAAAAATATTGTGCCGGAGGAAACGAATTTGACGGGGAATGTTTGCTTCATTAAATTAGAAGATGGTGCAGAAAAATGGGCGAATGTTATTTTGTCAAAGCCAATGAATCGATATGACGGAATGGATGAATTGTTAAACTCGGATTACACAGTAGATAAGGCTGCCAAGAAATTGATGAATATATTTGATTGTTAACACAAAGGACTCTTATGAAAAAAACTTTTGTTTCGGTTGTAGTACCCGTATACAATGTTGAGCCTTTTTTGCCAGAATGCGTTGAAAGTATTTTGGCGCAAACTTGGCAAAACTATGAAGTCATCTTGGTTGATGATGGGTCTACGGATTCATCTGGAAAGATGTGTGATGATTATGCAAGAAAAAACACGAGAGTACGTGTGATCCATAAAAAAAATGGGGGATTGTCTTCTGCAAGAAATGCGGGCATTGATATTGCATTGGGCAACTATATTGCATTTGTAGATAGCGATGACGCTGTTCACCCCGATTATTTGAAGGTTTTAGTTGAAATTGCGGAAGGCTTGGATGCAGATTTGGTTGCTTGCGATTTCAATAAGGGCGAAGTTTGTAAATGGACCGAAGAGTCTGTTCCTCAATTTGAAACCAGACTGGGAAACGATATTCTAAAAAAAATGAATGATAAAGATGTGATCGTAACGGTTGCATGGAATAAACTATATCATAGGAAATTTTTCGATGAATATGGATTGCGCTATCCAGAAGGGAAAATTCACGAGGATATGTTTTTGACTCCTCAAGTGCTGCGGTTAGCAGATAAGATGGTGATAACGAGTCAAAAACTATATTTTTACAGGCAACGAGAAAACAGCATTATGAGTGCGGATTTCTCATTGAAGCAGTTGGATGGATTGGAAGCAATTAGGTTTAGAATTAAATTGTTTGAAAAGTGGAATGAATTACAGCTTTGGCAAAAAGAGTACGAGAGCTTAATTCGAAAGAGTAGGTACTTATACAAAAAAATGAAGGATACAATCTATGCGGATGAGTGTAAAAAAATCCGGAATGAAATGAAAAGTATATTACGAGATCCTACAGTATTTAATTGCTTGAGTTTGAAGTATAAAATGAAGCTTCTTTTCTTTTTTATTTTTGAGAAATGAGAAATATGAAAACAAATGCGTTAAAGAAAAAAATTCAGAATACAATTGTTTACAAAAAAGTGAAATCCTGGATTGTTTCAAAATTGTATATCTTCCCGGTTCAAAATAATAAGATTATATTTGACAATTTCGGGGGAAGAGGATTTGGCGATGATCCTAAGTATATTGCAGAGGAATTGCTGCAACGAAATCTAGGATTGAAAATCATTTGGGTGACGGCAATTCCTAATATAAGCGTTCCGAGCGGAATTCAAATAGTTAAATATGGTACAATACGAGCGGCGTACCATTGGATTACAGCAAGAGTATGGGTCGATAATATTAAATCTACCATTCGTCCTCCGAAGAGAAAGGGACAATATTATATTCAAACGTGGCATTCAACACTTGGGTTCAAGAAAAACGAGGAAGATGCGGAGAACCTACCAATACGTTATATCGAGCAGGCAAAGGCAGACGGAAAACAAATCGACCTGATGTACTCTGATAACGATTTTCGATGCGATAAGTATCGTAATCACTTTTGGTATTCGGGTGAGGTGCTGAAGTGTGATGTTCCACGTACTGGAGCACTGCTAAAAGAAAACAAAATGCGGATTAATAAGGTCTATTGTGAATTAAAAGTTAATCCGAAGCGTAAGATTGTCCTTTATGCACCCACATTTAGAAAAAACGTTGACAAAACGGTATACTATGTGAATGCAGATGCTATATGCAAGATGCTGGAGAAAAAATTTGGAGAATCATTTACTTTTGCTTTAAGGTTGCACCCTAACAATGCTGATATTGCGGATGAAATTGCAAAAGAAATGAATGTTGTCAATGCGACTAAATACCCAGATATGCAGGAACTGCTAGTGGCGTCAGCTGTTTTGATTACAGATTATTCGGGGTGTATGTTTGACTTTGGATTTGCTCGAAAACCGGTTTTTTTATTGGCAAAAGATGTAGAACGATACATTAAAGAAGAAAGAAAATGGTATTTTGGTTTAGACGAGGTTCCATTTACTTTGAGTCGATCGGAAAAAGAGCTGTGTGAGAGTGTCGAAAAATTTGATGAAGAAGAATATAAGCATCAATGTGAAATATTTGAAAAGAAGATAGGGTTTTCGGATTCTGGAAATGGTGCAAAAATTATTGCAGATCGAATAGTAGATCAAATGAGAAGGAGTTTGTGATAAATGGCAAGCAGGACAAAAAATGCAGTGCGTAATATAGGGTGGGGAATCACTTATAAAGTGTCAACTTTATTATTGCCGTTCGTTGTTAGGACGGTAATGATTTATTCGCTCGGTTCAGAATATTTGGGCTTGAGCAGTCTGTTCACATCGGTGCTTAATGTTTTGAGTCTTGCCGAACTGGGCGTAGGAAGCGCAATGGTTTATGCGATGTATAAGCCCGTGGCAGAAAATGATACCGATACTGTTTGTGCGCTTTTGAACCTATATAGAAAAATCTATAAAATTATCGGAACTATTATTATAGTAATGGGAATGGCAATCATGCCATTCCTAAGGAACTTTATTTCCGGAGATACGCCGGATGATGTTAATATTTATACGCTGTTTACAATTTATCTTTTCAACACGGCGGGTAGTTACTTGCTGTTCGCATATCAAGCATCCGTATTGAATGCAAGCCAAAGAAGTGATGTGGCAAGCAAAGTAAATATGTTTACTGGAATCATAAAGAATCTTCTGCAGATTATAGTGTTGCTCTTTTGGCGTAATTATTATGGCTACGTGATTCTTTTGCCAATAACCTCTTGTGCTGCCAATATTATTCTTGCAGTTTGTGCTCGAAATATGTACCCACAGTATGTTTGCCGCGGAAAAGTAAAACCACAATTAGCAAAGGAAATCAAAGGAAAAGTCATGGCATTGTTTGCGGTTAAGATAACGAGTGTTATCTACAATTCGGTGGACAGTATTGTGATTTCTGCGTTTTTGGGTCTAGTGGCATTGGCGAAATATAACAACTATTATTATATTATGAATGCTGTTATATCGATTGTAACAGTTGTATTCACATCCATTGTTTCTTCTATAGGAAATAGTATAGTTCTCGAAAGTGATGAGAAGAATTATAAAGACTATATGAATCTGTCCTTTGTCAATGCATGGATTGTGGGATGGTGTACTGTTTGCCTATTTTGTTTGTATCAACCGTTTATGAGACTTTGGGTTGGCGAAAGCTTGATGTATGAGATGGGCGTTGTCATATGCTTCTGTGTGTACTTTTATGCCTTTCAGTTAAAATCGGTACAAAGTGCGTATAAAGACGCAGCTGGACTGTGGAAAGAGGATATGTGGCGTTCCTATGTGGCTAATGCCTTCAATCTAGTTATGAATATCTTTTTGGTTCAGAAGATTGGAGTTTATGGCATTCTTTTGTCAACAATTTTAGCGTTAACGATAATCACATATCCCTGGCAGACATGGATGATTCATAAAAAATTGTTCCATTGCAGTATGTGGATGTATATAAAAAGGCTCGGGCTCTATACGATAATTACTTCTGTGGCATGCGTGATAACCTATGGAATTTGTGGATTGGTGTCAGGAAATGGAGTCGCAGAATTTTTTGTTAAAATCATGATTTGCGTAATTCTTCCCAATGTCATTTTCTTTGTATGTACTTTTAGAATGAAGGAGTTTTCGGAAATGGTTAAAATTGCACAGAAAATATTGAGGAGAAAGTAAAGAAATGAAACACGCATACCTTATTATGGCACACGATGATGAGTGGCTTTTGAAAAAGATTTTGAAACTATTGGATTCATCGTTAAATGACATTTATTTGCACTTGGATAGAAAATTTGATGTGAATGTCAATGAAATTAAAAATAATGTGAAATTGTCAAAATATATTGTATTCCGCGTATGGATATAAAATGGGGGGGTAGAACAAGTTAAATGCGAACTTTCACTTTTGAAATGTGCAATTCAGAATGGGCCATATAAATATTATCATCTTTTGTCGGGACATGATTTGCCAATTAAAAGTCAAGAAGAAATACATCGATATTTTGAAATGAATGAGAAGAATTATGTCGCATTCTATCGTCCTGAGATGAAATATGATACGCTCTTTGACTACAAAATATATCATATTCCATTTAAGAAGTATGTCTTGATTCGCTTGTCAAGAAGACTACAGCGTTTTCTCAGAATAGATAGGATAAAAAAATCAAAAATGAAGTATATGAAAGGATCACAGTGGTTTTCAATTACAGATGATGCGGCAAAATATGTTGTATCAAAAGAAAAACGAATACTATTGATGTTTTCTTACACAAGATGCCCGGATGAAGTGTTTCTTCAGACAATATTATACAATTCTCAATTTCGTGACACTTTAAATACAGACTATCAAGATATAAAATATCGAACACTATTAAGCGAGAAAACTATGGCAAATTTAAGAATGATAGATTGGCCTGATGAACTAGGCACTGCACATCCGAGAACGTTTATCGCGGAAGACTATGATACTCTGATGAAATGCAAAGCTTTGTTTGCAAGAAAATTTGATTCGAAAGTAGATTCCAAAATCATAAAACTAATTTGTCAATCCCTAGAAAATGGCTGAAAATACTAAGTTAAACAAATTTGGGACAGAACTTATGAATGCCAATATGATAGACGTTCAATCTGCTTAATGCTATGCTCAGAATTATCGGGAAGAAGTAGATAAAACAGAGTCTTTCTAAATTCATAAGTAACGGAGATTGAGTGCCTTGAATGAGAATTAAGAATGAACCGGATTTGAATAAGCCGAGAAACCTCGCAAAAAGTGTGACTGTGGAATAAATGGTAAGAGGAAAAATATGAATACAACATTACTTATCATGGCAGCCGGTATCGGCAGCCGTTTCGGAACAGGAATTAAACAGTTGGAGCCAGTGGATGCTTCTAATCACATCATTATGGACTACTCCATCCATGATGCGATTGAGGCTGGCTTCAATCATGTAGTATTTATCATTCGCAAAGATATCGAGAAAGAGTTCAAAGAGGTTATCGGTGATCGCATTGCCTCTATTTGTGCCTCTCACAATGTAACTGTAGACTACGCTTTCCAGGATATCAACGATATTCCGGGAAAACTTCCAGCAGGTCGGACAAAGCCGTGGGGGACTGGCCAGGCCGTCCTTGCAGCGAAAAATGTGATTGATACTCCGTTCATCGTTATCAATGCAGACGATTACTACGGCAAGGAAGGTTTCAAAGCCGTACATGAGTATCTGGTGAATGGTGGCAAGTCCTGCATGGCAGGCTTTGTGCTGAAGAATACGCTGTCTGATAACGGTGGCGTGACTCGTGGCATCTGCAAGATGGACGAGCAGAGTAATCTGACCGAGGTTGTGGAGACCAAGAACATTGTCAAGACTGAAGCTGGAGCAGAGGCAGATGGCATGGCTGTGGATGTGAATTCTCTGGTATCCATGAATATGTGGGGCTTGACTCCTGATTTTCTCACCACACTGGAAGAAGGCTTCAAAGAGTTCTTCGAGAAAGAAGTTCCGGGCAATCCTATGAAGGCGGAATATTTGATCCCTATCTTCATCGGTGAACTGTTGGAACAGGGAAAAATGTCCGTGAAGGTTCTGAAGACCAACGACACCTGGTACGGCATGACCTACCATGAGGACGTTGCAGCCGTAAAGGACAGCTTCAAAAAAATGCTGGAGAACGGCGTGTACAAGGCTGATCTGTTTAGTGATCTGTAAACGACGATGAAAGAAACGATTGATTTATTCGGGAAGATCCTCACAAACACCCTGACTGCGCTATATGAGCCGTTTGGCTTTTCGCTTCTTCTTTCCTTTTTTGCCATGTTTTTCTATCTGTATGCGTATGAACCTACCGCAGCAGGCAAAGGATGGAAGAGCGCCATAGTGACTTGGTATCAGAAATTTAAAGAGAGTGTGTTCTTTCGGAAGATGTTCTTACTGGTTTTCGTGACATCGATGATCTTGTTCCGAACGCTGTTGAATCGGAACCTGTGGCTAAATCCTTTGTCAAATGTCATGGGTGGCTGGGGCATCTGGGAGACCGTGAACGGCGAGCAGAAACTTACAACTGAGTGCATTGAGAACGTGATCATGATGGTGCCGTTCACCAGCATGGTTATATGGACATTTCAAGAGAAAGTGGGCAGTAGCTGGAAGAAGATACTGTGGTATAGCGGAAAGGTAGCGTTCATTTTTTCGATAAGCATTGAGATGCTACAGCTGTTTTTAAGGCTCGGTACATTCCAACTGTCTGATTTGTTCTATAACACAGTTGGTGGAATGATTGGCGGTTTAATGTACTACGAAATTGCGAAGGCAAAAAAGCATCTGTAAAAGAATAGAATTATGTGGAATATTGGGAGCGGTGGCTCCCGATGCTGCTCGGATAATCACACACCTCTTCGTGGTGAGCAGCAGGCAACGATCTGTGATCGGCAGAGATGTGATAACGAATAAATGTAGAAAAACAAATAGGTGCTATCATTATGGACGATATTATATATTTCATTTATTATCCCACAGTGATATAATTAAACCATCATAACAGGAAAGAGGTTATCACCTATGCCCAGAACCAAAGGAAGCAAGAATAAGCCCAAAACTGTGACTGCTGATTTTGCAACGCAGATTGCGGAAAAGCAGTCCGCAAAGGAAGCACTCTCTGCTGAGATTGCATCCATCACCGCAAACATTGACACCTTGAAGGCTGATCTGAAAGTGAAGAAGACTGCGCTGAAGAAGGCCGAAAAAGAAGTGACCACTTTGGAAGCAAAGAAGGCGAAGGCAGATGCCAAAGCTGCAGAAGAAGCAAAAAAGACAGAAGCAGAGTCCGTTCTGAAAAAGCTGCTTGCCGAAGGCATGAGTGCCGATGAAATCCTCGCTAAACTGAAATAACACGAAAAACCCGTGATGGACAGGCATAACGTGCCGTCCATTACGGGTTTTAGAGTTATAAGAACATAAGTTCATCCGGCGGCCACATCAAACTGAAAATGTGCCGGAAGGTTGAACTGTTTGATAAACGCATGGTGCTGGGCGTGATAGTGCCGTAGATCGTATCCCAGATGATGCAGCTCAAGAAGTTTTACCAGCACCAGATTGAGGTGAATCCGCTTGGCCGCAGAAATCTGCGCCGCGTCCAACCCGCGCTTTGTCATTTGATAGACTTCATCACTGTCCAGCATCAGGTGGGATGTGAAAGCATTATGCTCGTAAAGAAGGATGTGCTTATCTTTAATGGTCAGAAACTTGTTCAGGGTATGCAAGTCCATAAGCAGCTGATGCTCCAGATAATGACCGAGCGCATAGCCGCACACCATCTGCTTCGTCTGTTTGTCCAACTGGCGATTGATAAGAATCAATGGCTTGTCAAAATAGAGCGAAAGTAAACCCAACATATCTTTAATGCGGGATGTTTCGCTGATGTCCAGACTGCAACTGCGCGCAATCTGTTTGATGTTGCGAGTTCCGGCATTTTGAACAAGTTCGTTGGCAGCTTGGTGAATAAACGCAGAATCCATAATGTAATCTCCTTCCGGGGATGGCATAGTGAATAGAACAGTGGTTCACAGGTTCATTATTCGTTCCTTTTCTCGTTTTTGTTCTCGGTACTTAAAATAGGCTTTGTGCATTT
>OOAC01001652.1_pt1 | contig 14554 bp, 10 predicted proteins | sample 1671041 | NCBI WGS metagenome assembly OOAC01 (sample SAMN06348116, study PRJEB24527) | human gut metagenome | biome: human gut; feature: ankylosing spondylitis patient; material: feces | host: Homo sapiens | place: China | collected 2015-10 | reverse complement strand
GAGATAGTTACTGTTCCAAAGGCAATTATATTTTGGTAAAAGGTAAAGGTAATACGAATGAAGAAGATGTAGCATATCAGCAGACTATAAGTGTTTTATATGCTGTTGCATATACTCTTACGATAAAAAATGCGGCTCGTGAAAGGAGTTTACAATGATAATTTACTGTATGAGTGATATCCACGGTTGCCTTGCGGAATTTGAGGACGCACTTTCACTTGTTCTTGATGATATAGAACAGGGCAAGGCAAAGCTCGTTCTTCTCGGCGATTATATCCACGGCGGTCCGGATAACCGTGGTGTTCTGGACAGGATAATGAAGCTCCGGGAACGTTTCGGTTCGGACAGAATTATTGCTCTGCTCGGCAACCACGATGAATGGGTAGTCAACGGATCATCGACCATAAGCAACAATTCTGTATATGCCCGTATAGAAGAGTGGGAGGATGAGAGCGATGATGACGAGTATATCAACTGGCTTTCTTCCCTTCCGCTGTATTATGTGGAGGGAAACACGATTTTCGTTCACGCCGGTATTGATGAAGAAGCGGGTGATATGTGGGAATGGGAAACATCAGAAGATGTATTCACCTCAAAATATCCCGCTGAAACCGGCAAAATCGAGGGGCTTGATATGAAAGTAGTCGCAGGTCATGTCGGCACCGCCGAAATATCCGGCGACAAGTTCTTCCACGACATTTATTTCGACGGAGAATCTCACTATTACATAGACGGCACTGTTCTCGACAGCGGAGTTATTCCGGTACTTATGGTAGATACGGAAAATGATAAGTATTATCAGGTGACAGACTCGGGAAAACGGCTGATTGAACCTTACGAAGAATAAGGCTTAAGGAACGGGCGAATAAAAGGGAGTGGGTCTGGACAATGACAGCTCAATCAGTAGTGGAGTTGTTTGAAATCAACCACCGGTTCGTGTAAAAACATGATGATACCGGCTATGCTAAAACCTGAAAGGAGGTGCCAGATATGGATCAGATCAAAATTGGAAAATTCATAGCATCCTGCAGAAAGGAACAAGGCATGACTCAGGCAGTCCTTGCCGAGAAGCTCGGAATCAGTGACCGAGCAGTATCAAAATGGGAGACCGGAAAGTCGATGCCGGATTCCGGGATCATGCTGGAGCTGTGTGAACTTCTGAAAATCAATGTGAATGAACTCCTGTCGGGCGAGCATATCACGATGGAAGATTATAATGCAAAATCCGAGGAAGTCATTCTTGGCTTAAAGTCTGAAAATGAAAAATACGCTAAAAGGCTCCTCCGCAGCGAAGCGTATATTGTAGTAGTCGGAGTGGTTGCAAGTCTTGCCATGATAATAGCTGGAACTATTATTGCGCTGAAAAATGGCGAGAATGATCCGCTCGCTGTCGTTTTAATCGTGTCCGGATGCGTAATCGTGGTGGCAGCGGCTTTAATAGGTCTTGGAATTGAAGTAAAAACCGGTTATTACGAGTGTGCTGAATGTGGTCATATATATAAGCCGTCATCTCTATTGAAAACGGCCTTTGCCATACATATGAATACCACACGGTACATGAAATGCCCAAAATGCGGAAAAAGATGCTGGCAGAAGAAAGTTCTGACAAAAGATGAATGAAAAAAACAGGTCGCCAAGATGGTTAATCTCCATCAAAGCGACCTGTTTTAGTTGTGTCTTTATTCCTTTATCGTGACTTCCTTCCCGTCTTTGAAGGCAAAGACCACATTATTCCAGACTAAATAATAGCAAATCCCTCCGAACCCAAAAGTCCGGAGGGATTTTCACTGTAAGGTATATATTAATTTTACTTGCTGTCTTATGCGGTGGCTGTCTGACCGCCGTTCATATCGGGAGGATTGCCTCCGCCAAAGCCGCCCTGATTGTTACCGCCTTGATTGTTACCGCCGGGACGGTTACCTCCGCCAAATCCGCCGTTTCCTCCGTGCTGACCTCCGCCGAAGCCGCCGCCCATTCCACTGCCGTAGATGTAGCCGGACATGGTGATTTCCTGCGTGCTGTCGCCTACTGTAAGTGTGTATGTTCCGTCAGAAGTAATATCCGGAGTGCTTATTACTACGGTCTGGAACGATACAGTGGGTGTAAACTCTGCAATCACGTTTCCGCTTGAATCGGTGAGCTTTACAGCTGTTCCTGCACTTGCGTTACCTGTGCTTGCAAGTATCGAACCTTGCGTTGACTCCGATCCGAAGTTCATAGCCATACCGCTTGAGCCTGCCATAATTACCGTACCGCCTGTTATCACAGCGTTATTTTCATAATCAAGCGAGCCGTTACCATTGCTTGTAGGACCGTATACATAAACCGTACCGCCCGATATTTCAATATCGCCGTTTGAGTCAAGTCCGTCGCCGCTTGCATTGACGTGTATTTCACCGCCCGTTATGGTGATTTTAGCTTCGCTGTCGGCTGAGAATGAGTCGGGGCCGAAGCCTCCGCCCACGCCCTGATTGTCGCCGCCTGCGGCATTGATTCCATCGTCTGATGACGTAAGTGTTACCTTGCCGCCGCTGACCGTTACCGTCTGACCTTCAAGACCTTCATAGCATTTTGCGATGTTTATCTCGCCGCCGCTGACAACCGTGTTGTTGCCGGAGTGAATGCCGTCGTCGCCCGTGCTTATGTCAAGCGTACCACCCGATACCGTAACGTCTGCGCTGCTGTGGATCGCATCGTCAAGCGTATCTATATCAAACGTACCGCCCGATATTGTCAGCACGCCGTCAGCCTTTATACCCTTATATGACTCGGTGCTGTCGCCTGTTGTCTTTTCGGACGAACCGCCTCCTGCCTTAAAGGTGAATGTTCCGTCCTTTATGTCAACCGTACCCGATGCATCAATGCAGTCCTTGCCGCTTGTGATATTCAGCGTACCGCCGGAAATATATACATATCCCTTTTCGGTATCGTCTGTGTTTTCGCTGTGTATTCCGTCCGTTCCGGATGTAACGGTAATATTACCGCCTGCGATTCTTACGCTGTCCTTGCCCGAAAGGCCCTGTGATGCGGAGGTGATATTATATGTTCCGCCTGTTATCTTGAGGTCATCCTTTGTTACAATGCCGTGCTTGCTTTCGCACTTTACGTTCAGAGTACCGCTGCCGTTGAAGGTTATATCCGATTTTGAGAATATCGCACCGTCAACATTTGTTGCATCATCTGATGAAGCAAATTTGCCCGTACTTGAAAGCGTGTTCTCTGTTCCCTTTACCGTTGTTATAAATACCTTATCGGCATTTATAATATAAAGCGCCGCACTTCCCTCTTTAGTGATGCTTGCGTTATCAAGCACAAGCTGTACCTTGTCGCTGTCGCCGGCATTTACGACTATCTGACCCGTGAATGTTCCGCTGAGCTTATATGTTCCGGCTTTGGTTATTGTGACCGAGCCGTCTGCAACTGTTACAGAACTGTCCGAACAGCTTGCCGTACTGTCGCTGAGAGTTATATCTGTGCATTCCGAGTAATCGCCCGACAGATCACGGTCAGAGAACATATCGTCCGCTGTAAGCTGTTTATCGCTGTCAGAACCGCTGTCAGAAGTCTTACTGTCCGATGCCGAACTTATATCTGTGGCTGAAGAAGTGCTGTCAGTGCTGACGGTCGTACTGCTTTCAGCCTGTGATGCCTGTGAATCCGATGATGTGTTGTTACCGCACGATGTAAAGCATGAAACTATAAGCGCTGCAGCAATTGTTACAGCTAAGATTTTCTTTTTCATAAAATTACCGCCTTTCGTATCATAACGTTTTTCAGAGCTGTTCTCTGCCGTCTGTACTTTGAGAAGTTATGTTTATTTCAAGATTGCCGTTTCTGCATCTCAGCTCGTCTATCATCTGCTTTTCACAGCCTGCCTTGCCGAGCGTGATGTTATAGGTCAGCTTGTTAAGACTGCCGAGATTCGTTGTTTTTACCTGGGTCATTTTGTACTGCGATAAGTATCTTACAAATATATCGTCAAATATTCCCGCATATTCAAGGTCCTCCGGAACGGTTATATGCAGTACCCTGTCAAGCTCGTTTTTCTTTGATTCTCCGAAGGGGGCAGCGGTAAGCACTATGTTTGCAACTTCCATTATCACCGCAAAGATAAGAGCGTACAGCGGATAGCCCATTCCGCACGCAAGTCCTACCGCCATTGCAAGAAATATCGAGCCTATTTCCTTTGCCGTACCCGGTACAGAACGGAATCTTACAAGAGAAAAGGTTCCCGCTACCGCAACGCCTGCGCCTATCGAACCGCTCACCATCATAATCACTATGCTGACTATCGCAGGAAGTGTGGCAAGAGTGATAACAAAGCTCTTTGTGTATTTGTTTTTGTACATATACATAAAAGCCATCGCTATTCCAAGTACCAGTGCCGAGCCTACGCCGATAAGAAAGCCGCCCAGTGTTATATCAGCCGTACTGCTGAAAATTCCTTGTATTACCGTATCAAGCATTTACCGTTACCTCACTTTTTACTTTTTTCGTTCTTATGCCCATGCTTCGTCTGAGCATTGTCATATATGCCATTCCGTATTTTGAAAACGATATCTGCTTTATACCGCCCTGTGCAAGAAGCTCTGCCAGCCATAAAGGCATCGAGCCTGCCGCTTTTATTTCCATCAGCGAATATCCTATGTCAAGAATCTGCTCACCGTACGGCTCGACTTTAAGGTCAATATCTTCCGTTCTCCAACGTATGTTGCGGTCAAACGTAATCCTTAAATCCGGATCGTCCGCTCCGAAATATGCCGTTCTGTCGTAGCAAAGATAGACAGCAGGGAAAATGTCCCCGTAAAAGTCAAGAAAATAGTTGATTTCCTTTGCTATCTGGCTGTTTTCGGAAAGTCTTTCGCCATTTTCGAGAGTATCCTGCGCTTCATCGCAGTTGAGCGATATACGGCGCTTGTAGACGATACCCTTGTATTTTTTCTTCAGCTCAAGGAAAACCTTTTCATCCTTTGACGCAGTACCGTAGCTACGAAGCCTTAGCTTCTCCTTATAAACGGGCTTTTCAAGCGATCTTCTTATAAGCCTGAAGTCAGGGGTATCATAGTAGATGTTGCATATCGTGCTTTCGCCGTGTTCGTCGGGTATCATATACCGTGCGAATTCGCTTTCGATAAACTCCCTTTGCTCAGCACTCACAAGATATTTAAGCTCATGACGTTTAAAAATGCTTTTATCCATTTATCTCATTCCTTTCGGTTTCTTTTGGGTGTTGTTCTTTGTCTGTGCTGTAATGATAACTCTTTTTCCTTAAAGAAACCTTAGAGAGTTTTACAAAAACTTTACAAAACGGTGAAAGTATTGTGAAAACGTCATTTTAATGCGAAATTACGGCTGTGATATTATTGCGTATGTTTCAAGGCTCTTGATTTTTCGATTGAATTATGAGATAATATAAAATAGGAAAGTTTATCCGCACCGCAGCAGACGGAGCGGAACGGGAAATAAAATGACAGATAAAGAAAAGAGAAATATGGCACAGTTTTTAAATTTCAAGGGAGATTATAAGGGTCTCAGCGAAAAGAAAGCCTCTGATAATCTCAATATGTACGGAAATAATATTTTTACAGAAACCGAAGACAAGAGCTTCAAGGCATATCACTACCTGCTTGACCCCACGGCAGTTCTGCTGTTGATTTCAGGCTTACTTCAGATATTTACATTGTCGCAGTATGTCACAGGCATAATGTGCATAATAATGGCGATAGCACAGACGGTTACGCTTTGTGTGATATGTCAGAAAAACAACGAAAATATCCGTAACCGTACCCTGTCCGCTAAGATGAAATACAGAGTGGTGCGTGACGGGATATTACAGCTTATTCCGGCGGCGGAGCTTGTTCCGGATGATATAATAATTGTTCAGGGAGGAGAAATAGTTCCTGCGGACGCACATATACTTGAGTATGTCGGACTTACAGTTGACGAGAGCAGATTTACAGGTGACAATACCCCTGTGCAAAAGCATGACGGTGCGGACCCGAAGGCGACCGGACTTAAGAAAAGCTGTATATATGCAGGTACAAGAGTGCTTAACGGCTCTGCGGTAGCGAGAGTAGTTGCAACGGGAGAAGATACATACAGAGCAAGACAAGGTGAAAAGCACGGAAAAGCGGCAGATCCGAATTTCTCACGCTATGAGAAAACCTGCGTCAAGCTGAGGCTTCCGCTTGCGGTAGCAGCAATACTGCTTTGTGTTATCGGCACTCTGACACAGATTTTAACAGGAAGAACAGACAATGTAACAGGTGTTATCGTAAGCGTTTGCGGTTGGCTGATATGTATGTTTATGCCGTTTGTAGAGCTGTATATAAGAATGTACAATATGAATTTTGTACGCCGTGCCGAATTAAAGGGGGCTGTCATAAAAAATCTTACCGTTCCCGAAAAGCTCAACAGCCTGTCCGTGCTTGTCATTGATAAATCCGCTGTTGTAGCGCCTAATACACTTGAGGTCGCAGGAATATACAGCAAGGATACAGACCTTATGACAACGGTAACGGTGCTTGCGTGCGATAAGGATGAACCGACACTTGCAGAGCAGGCATTCCTGCTTAATGCGGCTCTGGGCGGAACCGATGTGGCAACGGTAAAAAGAAACGAACTTACAGCACAGTTCCCTTATAACGATGCCGACAGAATAGGCGGAAATATCTATAATATGGGCGGAACTCATCTTGTGTGCGTAAAGGGCGCTGTAGAAAAGGTGACAGGCCTTTGCAATATGAGCCCCGAAGAAATGTTCAGAATAACCGCTCGTGCGGCGGCTCTTGCAAAACGTGGACTTGAAGTGTGGACGGTTGCATATTATATAATACCTGAGGGCGAAGAAATACCCAAGAGCCTTTACGCAGTGCAATATAATTATATGGGGCTTGTGTCTTTTATGAATGCGACAAGAGATATGATACCTCTTGCATTGCAGGGCTGCAAAAGAGCGGGAGTAAGGCTTGTGCTGACTTCCTCTGACAGCCCCGAAACAGCAAGCTCAATGGGCAAAAAAATAGGACTTTCCGACGCAGGAATGATTTCCGGAGATGAAATAGCAGAAAGCACTGTAACGGGAGAACCGCTTGATTATAAGAAGGCTGAGATATTCTGCCGTGTAAATGCGGCTCAGCGTGTGGATATTATAGAAAAGCTGAAGGAAGCGGGCGAAACAGTAGCAACTGTGGGTTACAGCGACAGCGATTACGACCTTGTTGCCCATGCGGATCTCGGCATAACATCGCTCGAAAATACGACAGGAAGCGTTTATGAGGCGAGCGGGCTTATCGTCCGTGACGATAATTTCTCATCGGTCGTTGAAATGATAAAAGAGGCAAGACAGCTTCATAGAAACATCAAACGCTGTATATTTATTCTCCTGTCAACGCTTATAGCGTTTGCCTGCACTTCTCTTGCCGATATGATAACGGGATACGGTATAATTACCCCTATGCTTGCGGCTGTTCTTACAGCGGCAGTGATACCTCTTTGCTGTACCGGCTTCAGAAACGTAAAATCGGATATTAAGGGTAATATGACCCCGTCGGGCTTCATTTCGCAGGGAAAGCCGGATAAGAAATTCTTTATAAGAAGTGCTGTTTGCGGACTTATCTGCGGTGCAATATCCGCTTTGTTCCTCACTCTTGCCGGAGGACTTATGTCCGCACAGCAGGTTTCATCGGTAATGCTTACACTTCTCACGGTTATGACAGGCGCAATGTGTCTTGTTGTCACAGACAAACGTACAGGAGCATTCAAAAACGGAGCAATTCCGAAATATATGACGGTTACAGTAGCGGTTACATCGGCAGCATCGGTGCTGTTGCCGTATATTCCGTTTATAAACTCGCTGTTTGGCTTTGCGGTGCCGAATCCGCTTGCAAGCATAGTAGCAGTGCTTGCAGGAGTCGCTCTTCCCGCAGGGCTTCAGATAAAGAAATACCTCAACAAATAAGAACATAAGTAAGGAGTAAATATGATCTCACATCTACTGAATATCGTTTACGGTATCGTATTCGGCGTGGCAAATGTTATACCGGGTGTAAGCGGCGGAACTATGATGGTGGTTTTCGGCGTGTATGACAAGGTGGTAGACGTGCTGACGTTGAAATTGTCGGCTATCAAAAAGAACATCAGATTCATCGTCTTTTTCGGAATCGGTGCAGTTATCGGTATACTCGGCTTTTCGTTTGTGATAACGTGGCTGTTTGACAACTTTCCTGTGGCAACGAATATGTTCTTTATGGGACTTATCATCGGAAGTATCCCGCTCATTTACAGGAATATGACTGTCGGCGGCAGAAAAATCACGCCGAAATGCCTTTTTGCGTTTATTCCCGCACTTGCGCTGGTGGTAGGAATGACTTATATAAATAAGCTTCCCCAGAACGAGAGCTTCACTGTCAATGCTGTTCATAACGCCACTGACTGCACGGTGACTATCACAAACAACGGCTCTTATGATATTAAATCAAACTGGCAGTTAAAGGTCAACGGCAAGGTAGAAGGAGAACTTACCGGCTGTGTTGTAAAGAAATCCTCAGCCGATACCACCGTCCTCACAGGAACGGAAAACAGCGCTATCGCAAAGGGTGAGAGCATTACGCTCACTCTCCCCGAAAGCACTGATATTGATTCAATACAGACCGACAGCTTCACCTATACCTATAAGATGAATCCTGTGCTGTTCATAACGCTTCTGCTCGGAGTAACCGTGGCGGCTGTAGCTATGATAATCCCCGGTGTCAGCGGTTCGTTTGTAATGGTACTGCTCGGTTTATACACCACGGTCATCGGTGCAATAAAGAGCCTTGACTTTATGATACTGATACCGACAGCTATCGGTGTGTTTATCGGCATTGTATTCGGTGCAAAGCTGATTTCGGCGCTTATGAAACGCTATTCTCTGCTTGTTTACAGTGCAATTATGGGACTTGTAATAGGTTCACTGTATGCTGTGTTTCCTGACGGCTTCGGCTTCAACCTTGAAACACTCGCAGGTGTAGCAGCCCTTATTGTAGGCGGAGCGATAGCTGTGCTTGTAGGAAAGAATACAGAAGTAGAACAGCAGTAACGCTGTCAAAAGAACAGAAATATATCCGTCGGCTCGAAAACGGTCGGCGGATATTTGTTTTACCTCGTTTTGCTTTTATACGAGGTTGACCTGTAGGCAAAATCGGGGTATAATATAATAAAAAACTGCGAGGTAATAATGGAGTACTTTTACGACCTTTTGTTCTATTTTGCAATATACTCGTTTGCCGGCTGGTGCGGAGAGGTTGTCTTTGCAACTGTGCGGCACGGAAAGTTTGTAAACCGTGGAATGCTGCACGGCGCTTATTGTCCTATATACGGATTCGGGCTGATAACGGTCATCGTTTGCCTTACCCCGATTAAAGATTCATGGCTGCTGCTTTTTGCAGGCTCTGCCGTTCTTACGACCGTGCTTGAATTTATAACGGGCTTTGTGCTTGATAAGCTATTTGGCAGACGCTGGTGGGACTACAGCGACAAGAAGTTCAACATCGGCGGTTACATCTGTCCGCAGTTCACGGTTGTGTGGGGGCTTGCCTGCCTGCTTATAATGAAGGTGGTACAGCCTGCGATAGCTTTTGCCGTAGGGCTTATCTGGAAGCCTGTCGGCATAGCGGCACTGTGCCTGTTCTATGCGGCAATAATAACAGACGTTATACTGACCTTCCCCGAGGTAAAGAAGCTGAGGAACGAAATCAGGCTTATAGACGACCTTGAAAAACAGCTTACTGCCGTATCCGATGCTATCGGTTCAGATCTGTCCGATAAGACTGCACAGGCTGTGGAATTTACAAAGGAACACAGAATCACAGCGGAAGAAATGCAAAGAAAGGCGGATATGTTCAAAGCTAAGCTGGAAACAGCCTCAGACAGCGCTAAACAACGTAATTCGGAACGCCTGAGTGATTTAAAGGGCAATGCTTCGGAACGCAGAGATGAGCTTACAGCACGCTTTAACGAGCTTAACGAAAAGCTGTCAGAGCTTAAAGCAAAGCATAAACGTCTTTACAAGGCATTCCCGTCACTTAAATACGGCAGAAAAAAGCTGAAAAAAGTAATTTCAAAAAAGAAGTAATCAAAGAGCCGTCGGTCTTTTTCAGTCCGACGGCTCTTTTCTTATTGCTTGTTTATAAATTTGTCTATAATGTATTTCGGCCTTGCCTTTACTTCGGTATAAATCTTTCCGATATATTCACCGACAATGCCAAGCGCCATTATCTGAAGTCCGCTTAAGAACCATATCGAGCACATAAGTGAGCTCCAGCCTGCTTCGGTATTTCCAAGACAATTCTGAACAATAAAAACTAAAAATCCGACTACGGTAACAAGCCTTATCGGTTTTACCGAAAAGCTGGTGATACCGTCAAACGCAAAAGCAAGCATCTTTTTAAGCGGATACTTCGATTCTCCGGCAAAACGCTCACTGCGTTCATAATATACTATGTCGCTCTTGAAGCCTATCTGCTTTACTATGCCTCTGAGGAACAGATTGACCTCCTTAAACTGTGACAGTGCTTCAAGCGCACGCTTCGATATAAGTCTGTAGTCTGCGTGGTTGTCAATTATATCAACGCCGAGCAATCTCATGAATTTGTAGAACATTCCGGCAGTACCACGTTTGAAAACAGTATCCGTCTTTCTCGATGAACGCACGCCGTACACTATGTCACAGCCTTCGTGATACTTATCTACAAACTTGTCAACCACGTTTATATCGTCCTGCAGGTCTGCATCCATTGAAATTGATATATCCGCAAGGTCCTTTGCTGTCATAAGGCCTGCAAGAAGGGCGTTCTGGTGACCCTTGTTGCGTGACAGCTTAAGCCCCGAAAACAAATCATCGCCTTCGTGAAGCTCCTCGATTATCTCCCACGTCCTGTCTTTACTTCCGTCATCCACGAATAACACACGGCTCTTGTCGGATATTTTTCTGTCGTTGATAAGAGTTGTCATTTTTTCCTTAAGCCGCTTTGACGTTTCGTGAAGTACCTCTTCTTCGTTGTAACAGGGTACTACAATGTATAGTATATCGTTATATTCGGTCATTTGCTAAATTCCTTTCGTAACTTTGTCGATTCAATCTGACTGTTACAGTATACCCCATTTTTACTGATTTGTAAAGCATATAATGTGAAAATATGACGAAAAATCGGTAAATATCGCTGTTTTAAATAGATTTTTACAAAGAAAAGAGGCTATGACACCGAAGTGTCATAGCCATAGGAAAAGGGTGCAGATTATCTTAAAGGGTAAAATCCCTCTAAGCCGTTTTTAAAAGCGTATCTCTATAATTATACGTTGAACAGAAGCTCCTCGTAAGTCGGGAAGGGCCAGTATTTTTCACCGACGATTGTTTCGAGCTCATCTGCAACAGCACGAAGGCTCTGCATTGTAGCGAATACTTCATCGTGGTAGCACTTAGCGGCTTCATAAACATCCGAAATGCCCTGTGCCTTAACTATTGCGCTGTCAAGCTCTGCTATCTTGGAGTTCAGACTTTCAGCAAGAGAATCAATCTTGTTTGCGATAGACTGTTCAAGGTTATAAGCAACGCCTGCGTTCTTCTTTGACAGAAGTACATCGCAAACCTGCTTCTCGTAAGCCATAACGGCAGGGAGAATTTCCTTTGTAGCCATCTCTGCTGTTGTCAGAGCCTCTATATTGATGGTCTTGCTGTAATTTTCAAGCAGAATCTCTGTTCTTGAGTGCATTTCAACTTCTGTGAATACCTTGTGCTTTGTGAACACCTTGACATTCTTCTCGTCAAGGAAGTGCGGAAGTGCGTCTACTGTAGACTTAAGCTCAGGCAGACCTCTTACCTCTGTAGCTTCCTTTACCCAAGCGGCATCGTAACCGTTGCCGTTGAAGATTACTCTGCTGTGCTCCTTTATTGTCTTTACGAGCAGTTCCTTAAGAGCCTTCTTGAAGTCGTCAGCCTTTTCAAGCTCATCGGCGAACTGTTCAAGTTCTTCTGCTACGATTGTGTTAAGAACGATGTTGGGGCCTGAAATGTTGAGTGAAGAACCAACGCTTCTGAACTCAAACTTATTACCTGTAAATGCGAAAGGCGATGTTCTGTTTCTGTCTGTTGTATCCTTGGGGAACTTGGGCAGTGAGGTTACGCCTATATCGAACTGTGCGTGCTTTGCTTCTACGTTTGTACCTGCAACAAGCGCATTGATAACATCGTTCAGCTCTTCGCCGAGGAAGATAGAGATGATTGCGGGAGGTGCCTCGTTAGCACCAAGTCTGTGGTCATTGCCTGCTGTAGCTACCGAAAGTCTGAGCAGATCTGCGTATTCGTCAACAGCCTTGATGATTGCGACAAGGAATGTCAAGAACTGTGCGTTCTCCATAGGAGAATCGCCGGGGTTCAGAAGATTCTGACCGTCATCTGTTGAAAGAGCCCAGTTATCGTGCTTACCCGAACCGTTAACGCCTGCGAAAGGCTTCTCGTGCAGTAAGCATACCATATTATGCTCAAGAGCGACCTTCTTCATCATTTCCATCATAAGCTGGTTGTGATCGGCCGCAAGGTTTGCCGACTCAAAGATAGGTGCGCATTCGTGCTGTGCGGGAGCAACCTCGTTATGCTTTGTCTTTGAAGAAACACCGAGTGCCCAGAGGTGCTTGTCGAGGTCCTTCATATAGTCGCTTACTCTCTGCTTGATAACGCCGAAGTAGTGATCTTCAAGCTCCTGACCCTTTACAGGTGCCGCACCGAAAAGTGTTCTGCCTGTGAAGATAAGGTCTTTTCTCTTATCGTATGTCTTCTTGTCAACAAGGAAGTATTCCTGCTCGGCACCGACTGTAGCAACAACGCTCTTTGCTGTGGTGTTGCCGAAAAGTCTTAAAATTCTTAATGCCTGCTTTGATACAGCGTCCATTGACTTTAAGAGAGGTGTCTTCTTGTCAAGCGCCTCGCCTGAATATGAGAAGAACGCTGTGGGTATGTATAATGTGTTATCCTTGATAAATGCGTATGATGTCGGATCCCACGCTGTGTATCCTCTTGCCTCGAATGTAGCACGAAGACCGCCCGAGGGGAATGATGAAGCATCAGGCTCGCCCTTGATAAGCTCCTTGCCTGAGAACTCCATAATAACCGTACCGTCACCTACAGGTGAAATAAAGCTGTCGTGCTTTTCGGCTGTGATACCTGTCATAGGCTGGAACCAGTGAGTGTAGTGTGTTGCACCCTTTTCTACTGCCCAGTCCTTCATTGTGCTGGCAACTACTTCGGCAATGGGAAGTGTAAGCTCAGCATTACCGTGCATTACCTTCATCAGCTCCTTGAAGATAGCCTTAGGGAGTCGTGCCTTCATTACTGCCTCGTTGAACACGTCCGAGCCGAACAGCTCCGTTACATCATAAGTTTTCTCTGCCATTTTCCTTTTCCTCCTACTTTCGTTAGATGTTCTTTGAAAAATAAGAAAAGGACGCTTTGATCCCTCAAAACGTCCTCGTTTCTGATTACAGTTATTATAATACACTATATTGGCTGATTTGTCAATATGTCATTTTGCACAAATTTTGAAAGTTTGCTTGTGCGATAATTCAAAATTGCGTAAAAAACATTGAAAAACCGTTGATTTCTGCAAGTCTTAAAGCTCAATCTTGCCGTAAAGCGTAGCGTTTCTTTCTGTTTCAACCGCTTCCTTAGAGAATTCGCCTGCATCTGACGCAGTATTTTCAACAGCAGTCTGCGAACGCTTGTACTCTCTTTCAAAAGAAGTCGAGAAACCGGTACTCTGCTTGTATGAGCGGTTTGTACCGTTGCCGTTTCTTCTTCCGCCCTTGCGGTCGTTTCTTCTGTTGTTATCTCTGTGGGGCTGAGAAGCCGAGATAACGACCTTTCTGTAAGGTTCTTCACCTATAGAGTTGCTGTATACGCCTTCGATCTCAGCGACCTTGCTGTGAATGATACGGCGCTCATAAGGATTCATAGGCTCAAGGGTAATGCGTCTGCCCTGACGGAGCACCTTGTTAGCGGTACGCTCTGCAAGCGACTTGAGAGTTTCCTCTCTCTTATCCCTGTAGCCGTTGCAATCAACTGTGATACGGCAGTAAGGCTCATCGTGGCGGTTGCTTGCAAGAATTGCAAGGTACTGTAAAGAATCGAGTGTTTCGCCTCTTCTGCCGATTACGATACCGAGCTTTTCGCCTACTATATCAAGAACAGTTATGTCTTCCTTTTCGATTATGTTTACCTTGAAGTCCTCAACGCCGAGAGCGGTAAGAACCTTTTCAAGATAAGCCGCAGCCATAGCTACCTTTTCTGTGTGGTCAGCATCTGTTACGGCAGGAGCGGCTTCAGCGGCTTCTGCCGGAGCCGTTTCATCGGCAGCAGCAGGAGCGGCTTCGGTAACAGTTTCGAATTCAACCTCTATCTTATAGTCGCCCTTCTTGCCGAACAGCTTCTTGACAGGTTCTTCAACTACGGTTATCTTTATGTCAGCTTCATCAACGCCGAGTTCCTTGATTTCTGATATGGCAAGCGCCTTGAGCTCGTCAA
>OOAC01001624.1_pt1 | contig 14727 bp, 8 predicted proteins | sample 1671041 | NCBI WGS metagenome assembly OOAC01 (sample SAMN06348116, study PRJEB24527) | human gut metagenome | biome: human gut; feature: ankylosing spondylitis patient; material: feces | host: Homo sapiens | place: China | collected 2015-10 | reverse complement strand
AACGAAAGCGGACGAATTGAGAACGGCAAGGGCTACCGCCATGTTTGGGACTTTGCTTCAGACCGTGCGAACGGCGAAATAAGCTGTATCTGCATGACCACCAAGGACGGCGGCACCTGCGGCTACCACGACACTTACTGGAATCTGTCAACTGGAGGAACTGACCTCAACAGCAGTTCGGTTGATTCTTTCAAACAGGCATATCACACGATCGTGGGACGGTACATTCCGGATTCTACGTTCAACTGCGCTTTGTACAAGTGGTTTTATATGGACAGATTGGCAAACGGAAATGTGCGGCTTCTGGGCAAGCATATCCACAACGGCGGCATTTACGAGGTCATTATTTTCGACCCGATGTCGATAAGCGTCAGCACGGAAAAGCCGTTCTGCGGTATTATAAGCGTGAAGAAAGTTATAGAACTGTTCCCGGCGGCAGAGCGTATTCCGGATTCCATGTACGACAGCAGCTATCATCACGGCGGCTATTTTTATGACTGTAACACTACAAATGCGGACTATGTACCGCAGGAGGAAAAGGAAAAGCTGCGGCAGGACTGGGAGGACGCCCCACAGTGGCTTGCGTATTTTCCGTATGTTATCGGCGATAAGATACATATTGTTGCGACCTCACGCTGTCATATCCATCACTATATTTTCAGGCTGTCAGATTATTCGCAGGTTTCAAAGAAAACCATCGAAACCGACACTCTGCTCCAGGTGTATGGCGTGGGCTTTAAGTATGAGAGAATAAGCAATTCCTCACCGCAGTACAGATGGTTTTACGGCGCAGGCGTGAACGGCGATTACTGCAATGCGCTGAGCGCCTTTGAGTGGGACGATAAGTACTTCGTCATTACTAAATATCCGCTGATAGATGGCAAAGAAGCGACAGGAACAAACAACTTCGGGCAGCTGCGTGTGTTCACAAAGGACGGGAAATCCACGGGCAAGACATGGCAGTATGTCGCTGACGGAACACTCTCAAATATGACCGCCGCTAGTTTCTGGGGATTTTACGTTGACGAAAAGACGAATACTCCGCTTGTGATTTGCGATAGCTGCAACATTTCCTATTCGCTGCTTGCCCTTGAGATAATCAAAAGCGGCGATGATTACGGCAGATACAGAATGCGGTTCTCTGCTCCGACTTATGGAAACAGTTATCTGTATTCGTATGCGAATATCATCAAGACGGACGAACTTAATCTGCCTCTGTATATTTTGCCATACTATCCGTATTCAAGCGGCAGCCAGCATTTTTTCGGCTTTGCGCTTGGGATATGCAAGCTGTGTCTTACAACAATAAATAACCTGTCCGAGCCGGTGCGAAAACTGGACGGGCAGGTCATGAAAATAACTTACGATATCGTTGATGAATGATTGGAGGGTTTATTATGAGAGAATTCTGGAACACAATTCAGCTTATTTTTACGGCGGTCGGCGGGTGGCTCGGCTGGTTCCTCGGAGGGAGTGACGGGTTGCTTTTTGCGCTTATTGCCTTTGTGGTTATCGACTACATAACCGGAGTGATGTGCGCTATTTCGGACAAGAAGATGTCAAGCGCAGTCGGGTTCAAAGGTATCTGCAAGAAAGTGCTGATTTTCGCCCTTGTGGGGTTAGGACATATTCTTGATACAAGAGTGATAGGGGCGGGTTCTGTTCTTCGGACTGCAGTGATATTCTTCTATCTGTCGAACGAGGGTATTTCGCTGCTTGAGAATGCCGCGCACCTCGGATTGCCTGTTCCGAAAAAGCTGAAAGATGTGCTGGAGCAGCTGTATAAGCGTTCGGAAAAGGAGGACGAAGATGAAGATTAAAGGTGTTGATTTAAGCTACTGCCAGGAGGGTATCAGCTTTCCTGCACTGAAAAAGGCAGGCGTGAAGTTCGCAATTATCCGCGCGGGCTTTTCAACAAAGAAAGACGTGACTATGGATAGGTTCGTGGCTGACTGCAAGAAATATGGCATTGAATACGGATTTTACTGGTACAGCTATGCTATAAGTATCGAGCAGGCACAGACAGAAGCCGAGAAATGTATTTCTGTGATCAAAGGGCTGTCCCCGACATATCCCGTATACTTTGACATGGAGGAGAAAAAGCAGATCAGCGGTCTGAGTACGGACACACGCACAAAGATGGCTATTGCTTTCTGTGAAAAGATAAGACAGGCGGGATTCAAGCCCGGAGTTTATGCAAATCCGTCTTTCATGGAGAACTATTACGACAAGAGCAGGATTGTCGGCAGGTACGACATCTGGCTTGCCCACTGGACGAACAGCCCCGAACGACCGTCAAGGTACGATTACGGTCAGACCATGTGGCAGTGGGGGCTTGACAGAATAGGCGGATACGATGTTGACGGGGATATTTGCTTTACCGATTATTGGAAGAAAAAGCCTGTCGAGAAAACATAGATCAGCTTGCTGACGAGGTTCTTGCCGGCAAGTGGGATAACGGTGCGGAGCGTGAAAGACTGCTCACTGCCGCCGGATATGACTACAATGCGGTTCAGAAAAGAGTGAACGAAATACTCAACAAGAAAACCGTTGACGAGATTGCAAACGAGGTTATTCGTGGCGAATGGGGCAACGGCGCTGAGCGCAAGGAGAAACTCACTGCGGCAGGATATGACTATTTTGCTGTGCAGAAGCGTGTAAACGAAATGCTCTGATAAAACTTAATTCTATACAGCAGCAATGCCCACCTTGGATAGATTTCATTGGTGGGCATTATTTTTTTGCGGACCGGAAAGCTGATTTTCTTCCAGTTGATACTGAGGTAATCTCTCAGACTGGAGGAAAATTTTATGACAAATCAGCAAACGAATCAGATACGAACAATGCGTCTGCAAGGAGCAGGATATATTAAAATAGGAAAAATCCTTGGTATTTCAGATAATACAGTGCGCTCGTTCTGTCGGCGTAATGGTCTTGACGGCAAGGCTAAGAACACCATTGCCTGCAAACAGTGCGGAAAATTGATAAAGGTTGTTCCTAAACAGAAACCGAAAAAGTTCTGCTCGGATTCTTGCCGTAATGCGTGGTGGAAGGAACACCCGGAGTGTATCACCAAAAAGGCAGTGTATGAGTTTACCTGCGCTTGCTGTGGGCGGTATTTCACCGCTTATGGGAATAGTCACAGAAAATATTGCTCTCATGGCTGCTACATAGCCGGACGCTTTGGAAAGAAGTGTGGACGTAATGAGTAACGCTTACAGAGTGCGGTTAGAAAGTTATCTCGCTTCAATGCTCCAGGCAAAACAGATGATGTCGATGGGGATTTTAACCTCTGATGATTACGCCGCTATTGATACAATAATGACCGAAAAATACGGCATATCTTCGTGTAGTTTGTATTGCGGAATCGACTTGATATATGATGGTTTTAGAGGTAATATGTCACACTGCAAGGAGGTGACGTAATGTCAAGAAAAATAACCATCGTATCAAAACCACCAAAATTGGAGCGGAAAAAGAGAGTTGCCGCTTATGCCCGTGTTTCCAGTGGGAAAGACGCTATGCTTCACTCGCTGTCAGCACAGGTCAGCTATTACAGCGACCTTATCCAAAGCCACGGCGAATGGCTTTATGCAGGAGTATATGCAGATGAAGCCAAGACCGGCACAAAGGATTCAAGAGCAGGATTTCAAAGTCTTGTTGCAGACTGCCGTGCCGGTGAAATCGATATGGTGATTACAAAATCCATCTCCCGCTTTGCACGAAATACAGTCACTTTGCTACAGACAGTTCGTGAATTCAAAGCCTTGGGAGTGGATATTTATTTTGAAGAGCAGAACATTCATACAATGAGCGGTGACGGAGAATTGATGATGACGATTCTTGCTTCATACGCACAGGAAGAAAGCCGCTCGGCAAGCGAAAATCAGAAATGGCGTGTCAAACGTAATTTTGAAGCTGGTATTCCATGGGATAGGACTTTACTTGGGTATCGCATGGAAAATAATCATTATGTTATTGTTCCAAAGGAAGCTGAAATTGTCCGCCGTATTTATAATGAATACCTTTCGGGCAGCGGCTACCAGCTTATTGCAAAACGCTTGAATGAGGAAGGTGTTCCGTCACGGTTTGGCGGTAAATGGAATCAGTCCGCAGTTTCACGAATACTTAGCAATCACACCTATACGGGTAATCTGTTGCTGCAAAAGACATTCCGTGAAAACCATATCACTAAACGGAAAATCTTCAATAACGGCGAACTTCCGAAGTACCTTGCTGAAGAAAGTCACGAAGCCATTGTTGACGAAGAAACTTTTCAAGCTGTTCAAGAGGAAAAGTCAAGGCGGTCGGCTCGGTTTAACAAGAAGTCTGTGTCAAAGAAAACATATCCCTTTTCAAGCTTTATGGTGTGCGATAACTGCGGCAAAAATTACCGACGAAAGGTTACAAAATCGGGTCCTGTATGGGTCTGCAATACATTCAATTCTTTGGGGAAATCCGCCTGTGCGTCTAAGCAGATACCGGAACCTATTCTTCAGCAGGTAACAGCCGAAGTCTTAGGCAAGGCAGATTTCACCGGTGAACAGCTGCGAAGCCGCATACAGAAAATCGTGGTTTGCAACGAAAATGTTCTGATTTTCCGCTTTCGGGATGGTTCGGAAGTTGCACGAAAATGGAAAGACCGCTCACGCAGCGAAAGCTGGACAGACGAAATGAAAGCAGCCGCCAGTCAAAAAGCATTAGGGAGGAATAAGCACAATGCCTAAAGTTACCATGATTCCTGCAACCATAAATCCAATGACGCACTTGCCAAAAGAAACCACGCAGAAAAGGCGGGTCGCCGGGTACGCTCGTGTTTCCACTGACAGCGATGAGCAGTTCACAAGCTACGAAGCACAAGTGGACTACTACACAAAATTCATTCAGTCAAAGCCTGAATGGGATTTCGTAAAGGTCTATACAGACGAGGGTATAAGCGGCTGTAACACCAAGCACCGCGATGGCTTCAAGGAGATGATTTCCGATGCATTAGCAGGCAAAATTGACCTTATTGTTACCAAATCGGTCAGCAGATTTGCAAGGAACACCGTGGACAGCCTTGTGACAATCCGAAAGCTGAAAGAGAACGGCGTGGAGTGCTATTTTGAAAAGGAGGGTATTTATACCTTTGACGGCAAGGGTGAACTGCTCATAACCATTATGTCCTCACTGGCGCAGGAAGAAAGCCGTAGTATTTCCGAAAACATTACGTGGGGTCAGCGCAAGAGTTTTGCTGATGGCAAGATTCATTTGGCATATAAGCATTTTCTTGGCTACAAAAAAGGCGAGGACGGACGACCTGCTATTGTCGAGGAAGAAGCCGTCGTTGTTCGGCTGATTTACAGATTATTTCTTGACGGCAAAACCCAAGCAGGAATTTGCAGGTATCTTGAGGACTTGGAAATACCGTCACCAAGCGGTAAGGCAAAGTGGAGCAAAACCACAGTTACCAGTATTCTGACAAATGAAAAATACAAGGGTGACGCACTTCTCCAAAAGTCTTTTACAGTAGATTTTCTGCAAAAGAAAACAAAGCAAAATGAAGGCGAGGTGCCGCAGTATTATGTTGAGGGCAGCCACCCCGCCATTATCGAACCTTATGAATGGGATCACGTCCAAGCTGAATTTGCCAGACGAAAAGAACTCGGAAATGCATACAGCGGAAAGAGTGTACTCTCTGCAAAGCTGGTTTGCGAGGACTGCGGCGGATTCTTTGGCTCAAAGGTCTGGCATTCCACAGATTGCTACCGTCGCACCGTTTGGCAGTGCAACAATAAATTCAAAGGCGGTGAACGTTGTCTGACGCCAAATGTGGATACGGAAACCGTACAGCAGCCCTTCATAAAAGCCTATAACCAGATGATAGGAAATAGAAAACAAATCATTGAGGACTGCGAACTAATGCGAAAAAAGCTGACCGATTTCAAGTCACTGGATGCCGATATTGAGCGTCAGTTTGAGGAAACGCAGATTGTTGCCGAACTTGTCAAGGCTGCAGTTAAGGATAATGCAGTCACCGCACAATCGCAGGAAGCGTACTTGAAAAAATATGAAGCACTTACTAAACGGTACGAAACAGCGGCAGCGGAACTGGAACGCCTGCAAAACCTCCGTACTCTCCGCAGTCAAAAAGATAAGGCGATGGCACTTTACATACGAACCCTGAAAAAACAACCGACCGTATTGAGCGAGTGGAACGACACCTTATGGACTGTGATGGTAGAGAAAGCAATCGTCCACAGGAACAGCGAGATAACCTTTGCATTCTACAATGGTACTAAGGTTAAAGTGAGGCAATAAAACGATCGCTCTACTAAAAATCAATGCCATCTCAATAAAATCAAACAGTAAACACCGCCGCATAGAGAAGCTACTCTCTGTGCGGCGGTGTTCCTTCATATTTTCTTATCGTACACGATATGCTGCTTCACCGGAAGCCTCAATTACGCTCAGACCAATTTTTTCTTTCTTATGATACTGATTGCAACGCTCACGACATTCCAGAGCAGAGAAGTGCCTGCAACGGATACTGCCGCGGTTGCAAGCGGCTTGGAAACATTAACGTTGTCGCTGATAGCGGAAATATTGCCCGCGTCCAACGTCGTATTGTCAGTCAGTGTCAGAATCAGGTTGCCGTTGTCATCAATGCGGCAGCCCTTGATTCCGATACCGTTCTTTCCGTCAACGCCGTCCTTACCGTCTTTTCCGTCCGTACCGTTCTTGCCGTCAGTGCCGACGATTTTACCGAGATTGGTAACAACGCCATCGGTAAACGTGATAATCAGATTGCCGTCGGCATCAATTTCAGCCGATTGTATTCCGTTGCCGTTTGAACCGTCTTGACCGTCCTTTCCTGCGTCACCTTTTTCTCCGGTGACTTTGCCGAGGTTGTGTACAGTACCGTCTGACAGTGTAATGATAAGGTTGCCGTTTTCGTCAACAACAGCATTCTCAATGCCGACTCCGTCAGCACCGTTTCTACCGTTTTCACCGTTGCTTGCGTTTACCTTGCCTGCATTATGCACAGTGTCGTCAGTCAGGGTGATAATAAGATTTCCGTCCTCATCGATAGTTACCGACTTAACGCCTATGCCTGTATCTCCCTTGTCGCCTTTGTCACCCTTATCGCCTTGATTGCCCTGTTCACCTTTATCTCCTGTTACCTTGCCTGCATTATGCACGGTGTCATCGGTCAGTGTGATAATAAGATTTCCGTCCTCGTCGATAGTTACCGACTTAACGCCTACACCTGTAGCGCCAGTATCACCCTTGTCGCCTTGGTCGCCTTGGTCGCCTGTATCACCCTTTACATCTGTCACAATAACAGTAAGGAGTATATCGCTGTCTACAGTAAATGTTATTTCGTTTTTGTTTGTTTCGGAAAGCAGCTCGCCGCCGATGTACCAGCCCTTGAGAATAAAGGTCGGGTCAAGCGTCACGGTTGCTGTAAGCCGTGTTCCCTCACGAAGCTTGTCACCGCTTGAAATCTTTTCTTTATCGTTTTTAACCGAAAGGATACAGCCATCAATAGTTGTGGGGAATGTGACCGTATATTCCGGTATCTCCTCGATTTTCACCAAGATATTGGTATCCGCCTTGATTGCGCCGGTTTTATAGGTATAGCTGCCGTCGCCGTTGTCGATCCAAGAAGCCGCGTCCGCAAGGCGGTAGTTTTCATTCGGCTTGACTGTAACGGTGATCTCATCTGCGTAGCGAACGGTATTACCACTTACAAAATCTTCGTTTCCGTTTTTAACAGTCATATCGGCATTTTCGATGCTGTCTACTGTAACCGTATATTGCTCGATTTCGGTGAAATACACCTGAATGTCGGTTTTGGTATCCATAACGATTTCATAATCGTACTGACTGTACAGCTTATCATCGGTTGTTACGGTGTCGACCTTGTCGTCACGGGTAATGACGAGCTTCTGCACTCTGTAATTTTCTGCCGCCTGTGCGGTAAGAACAATTTTTGTGCCGACAATAACACCCGTACCCGACTGATAACCCTGCTTGGTTGCCACTGCACCTGTCTGTTCGCCGCTTGCGGCAGAATAGGTCAGCTTTAAACGAACAGGAACATCAAATTCTGCACCGATCTCAGTGTCCTTTGTAATAGTCATAGTGAAGCTTTCGCCGCTTTGACCCTCGGCGTCGCCTGTCCATGTGCGAAATTTGCAGTCTGCGTCAGCCTTGACAGTGAATGTCAGTTCACAATCAACAGGAACATACACACTGTTGTTGTCATTCAGTTCTACAATATCGCTGTTTGCGTCGGTGATCTCTATTGTACCGCCCTCTGCGGGGATATTTACCTTTACCTGCTTGCCTATTTCGGAAAGAGAAGCAAATTCTGCTTCAACAGTGTATTCTTCCGATGCCAATTTCAGCGTATAGGTGTCTGAGCCTGCGGCATCTATGGTTACGGCATTATTATCTGCATCGGTGATCTTCCACGATTTAAGTCCGTAGCCGTTTTTCGGTACTGCGGCAAATGTTACATCATCGGTGACTGTGCCGCCGGGAGCGTTCAGCGGAGCATCTCCCACTGTCGCACTGACCGTACCTATTACCGCGCCGTCCGCCGTGTATGTATCGGTAAATGTGACCTGAGCGGAAGTTACCGCACGCTCGGTTGAAACCTGAATATTTGCTTCACCGTTCAGGGTAAAGGCACATTTAATAGTTCCGTCTGCTTCCGGCGTGAATATCATTGATTCTCCGCCGTTGTCAAGTGTCATGGATACAAGCTTATACAACTCGCTCTTTGGGGTGACCTTTACCTTGATGATCTCGCTCTCGCTTATCTCATCTCCCGACTTGATCTCAACATTACCGAGATGGCGCACCTTGATGTCGGCGGCATCTTCGTTATCGACAGAGTAGTTGACCTTATAGTCTTTCTTTGCCGTTGTAACCTCGGCGATATTCGACCATGTGCTTTCATTTTCTTTGCCGTCCACCTTGCAAACGGAGGTAACAACAAAGCTAAAGTCGGTGTTGGTTTTCAGGTTCTCAATCTCATAGGATGTCGTATCGGCAGGAAGCAGATCGGAAATTTTCGTATACTCGCCGTTTTCCACGCTGTACACATAGTAGCCCTCTACCTCCGGCCAACCGGGAGTCTTGTCGGGCTGAGACCATGTAAGGCGCACTGCATCATCTGCGAACAGTTCAGCCTCCAGATCATCTACCGCAGGAGCGGGTGTGCTGACATTTGACAGGCTGTAGCCGATAAAGACAGTCTTGTTGCCTTCCTCACCGTAGAGGTGACGGAACCACTGTCCCAGCGTCCAGTCGAATGTGTACTGTGTGTAAATACTTGCGGGGATTCCTTCCTCGGCAAGTGTCGGACCGTCAATATCGTTTACCGCACCGATGCAACCCTGCGAGGAGGTTTTCGTGGTCGAAACGCCCGAACCGTTGCTATAGCTCAGACTGGTTTCAAAGCCTATATCGTGCGAGAACAGTATGCCATCTCCGAACACGCCGAAGCTGATGGAGAAGTTGAAGTAAAATCCGTGAGAAATCTCCTCAGAAACCGATTTGATATTGCTCTTTGAATAGGAAACCTCATTCAGACCTCCCGCATAGCCCAGACGGATAGTGTTCTGGCTGAGCTGCTGAGCGCCGAGTGCACTGTATGCGCCCCAGCCCAGCTGATTGTACATATAAGGGTTGCCCTCGTTGCCGTCCAGCCAGTTTTCCGCTTCGTTGATTTTTTCAAGACGGTAGTAGCAGGCTTCATCTTTGGAGGTCTTATCCGACTCCTTGGTGATGGCGCGATTGCCCTTTTTCTCCATATAGGAGTTGTATTCTTCAGCAAAGCTGTTGTAGTCGTCAATGCTCATCTGCTGATACACCGGCTGCTGTGGGATAGACAGGCTTATTGCCGTCTCGTCCGACCACGCGCCGTTTTTGTCCAGCACCTCATAGCAGTAGACAAATACCGGCGTTCTTGCAACCAGTGCCGTGTTATATGCCTGTGCCTTGACGGTCATGGCGTATTCGGTTTCAAGTGCTTCGGAAAAGCTCTTGCTCCATTCAAGAGAATAGCCGGCAGAGATCTCTAACTCAAAAGGCGCAAACAGTCCGCCGTAGCTGTAGGACATACCCACGCTGTAGGAAACATTTTTTGAAGAGGACTGCTCCAACTCGTAGCTTTCGGTTATGGTATAGTCGGTCTCGTTATTTGCCGAATCGCCCAGTGCCGCAAAGTAGGGCGCCGCCTGCATAACTGCCTTGACCTCGGGGTCGCTGTAGGCGTAGCTCACGCCCTTATATCGTGCGATAACGCCGTCCTGGTCACGGTCGCAGGCAGTCAGCAGTACCTGTGCACCGCCGCCCTTATAACCGCCGTCTGCTTTGTTCGGACCCCAATCGGAGAGTGTTGTTTTAAAGCCAGTAGCCGCGCCGTAATCGGCGGCAGTATCGTTATAAGTGGCGGAAATCAAACCTTTTTTGAAAGAATAAGTATCGTCTCCGTCCCGGCAGGAAGTCACAAATACGATTTGCTCTCTGCCGGCATTGTTGCCGTCAAAATTACCTACAGCAACCGAGCGGATGAATTCTTCGTGCCCGCCGAGCGCACCGTCAAATTGAAAGCCGCTCATTTTATAGCCCTGGGAGGCAACCGTGTTTAATTCGCCGGTAGCGGTGTTGTATGTATACAGCGTGCCGTTGATAAAGATAAAATCTGCGGCACTGGCTCCGTTATAAGCAACCGCCTCCACCGCTAAAGGAGAAACAATGTCTTCACCATCGGTGCTTTTATATGTCCACTCGTTTGTTGACATGGTTTTGTAATCAGATTGAATAAAGCCATTGTTTTTGTTGTTCAGAAGCGTTGTATAGGCAAGATAGCTTTCATCTGTTTCACCGTAACCTTCGATTTCAGCCTTAATACCTGCAACAACAAGGTCGTCGTAACCGTCATTGTTGATGTCACCTGCCGTTATATTGCAGGCGTTCATACTACTTGACGACTGTACTTCTCCATCGGAGAGCTTGCCCTCGGGGCAGACATAGAAAGATTCATCTGCTTTCTGATCGATAAAAGAGCCTTCCTTCGGCATAGAGCCGCCGAATTTAATTTTTACCTGCGGGCGGTATACATTTTTGTTGTCGCTCGTTATGCAGTTTACATGGAAATACGAAAGCACGGCAAGGTCATCTATATTGTCGCCGTTGAAATCACCGACCACCATTTTTACGCTCAGCTTGTGCATGGCGTTATACAATGTATCTTGTTTTGAGCCGCCGATGCTGTCGTTTCTTGCACCTTTTACCCATTTTCCGCTTTGGTATGTCTCAATATAGAGGTCGTGAAGCAGGTCATAGCCCAAAGATCTGCCATCACCTGTGGTTGTATTATTGTGATTACTAGTCAACTTATTGCCGTCAGCATCGTAACGCAATTCCCAGAGGAGACTACCGACATTATTTATATCTTGGTAAAGGTCGGTAGTAACCCGTGTTGCCGACTTTTTTGTGCCGGGTACATAGACAATAACGGTTTCCTTGCCATCATTATCGAAGTCGCCGGCGACGACATCAAGAAGTGCGTTTGTCTCATAGCCGTTGACCTGAAAGTCTCCGTCGGAATCTGCGATCCAGTCGAGGGGAAAATTAATAATATAGGTGCCGCACTGCTTACCCGTTACGGTATTGGACAAAATGGCATAAACTTGTTTGCGTGTTCTGTGAACCCCGACATAGACAACATAGTCTTTTCTTCCAGAACCTGTAGGGTCAAATGCTACCGACTGTATAAACGAAAGCTGTTGAATACTACTGGACAAGCTCAAGTCCGGCAGAGAGCCGTCCGATGCGGTGTTGTTATTTGATATAAAGCTTAGCAGGCTTTCCGCCGTTCCCACATCGGCAATTTTTCCGTTGACCGATGATGCGGTGGTTTGCAAATAAAAAAGCTCGTTTTGCTCCACCATCGCAAACGGGCGGTCAACATCGTATCCGTAGGGGTTGGTCGTCTTGTCGTACCCCGCGGGGACGGTGTTTTTCATCAGTGAATTTGCCGCATCAGATGAAAAGGTCGGATTGTCAGAGCCGTCCTCGGCAAATGACGAAAACGGCAGACTTGCGGCTATCATCGCAACAGCCAGTACCGCACTTATCGCTCGTCGAAAAATGAATTTCTTGTTCATAGTTCATACTCCTTCAAAATCGGGTTTACCGCATACAGCGGCAGAATAGAAAATAAAAAATTGAGTCATATAGCTCTTATTAAATATTATATCATAATGCGGAGATTTCGGGCGTGTCGTTTACGCTGTATTGTTGTCGTTTACGTCGCAGAGAATTACACAGACAAAATATCGCTTGTCAAACGACGGATTTTAATGTAAAATAAGTATACGGACAATCGGCACAACAAATTTTACTGCAAACGGGAGGTTTCTCGTCATAATGGAGAACAATATACAAAAATCTTTACGGTGGATATGCACAGCACTGTTTCCGATCCTTTGCATCGGAATGATATGGTTTTTGCAGAATTTCACTAAGCTTGATACATCTATACAATATATAGACTGGCAAACTGCCGTCAAAATCGGACAGGACGATTCGCTCACCGAGCTTGATTATTCCGTACCACCCGAAATAGGTGACAGATTTCGGCTTGAAACAGTCATTCCTGCAAGCGGCAAATACGGTAATCTGGTATTTGAAACGGCAGGAATGGATCTGACTGTCAGCATAGACGAAAAAGCGGTGTGGCAGTCCGAGACCCTTGTGCCTGAGGGAGCGGCAGGGCAGGCCCAGGCGATTATTCCGCTGCCACTTAATACCGAATGTAAGCTTACCGTTATCGGCACGGTGACCGACACGACAAGCATTGTTTTCCCGCCTTTTCCTCGCTTTGTTCCTGTAGATGCGGAAGAAATCGAAAGCTACGCCTACGCAAATTATTACAGCATTCCGGCGGGTGCGACCGCTTTCATATCGCTAATGATTGCAGGTCTGTTTCTTTTGGGAATTGTGCGCAAAAAAACAGATTGGAGCCTGATACCGCTTTTCCTTGCCTCTGTGGGGCTTACTATGCAATGGATCACCAAAGGAATGGGACATCATTTCCTTGATGACGGATTGGTCGATTTCCTTAATCGGCAGGAAATAGGCATTTTACTGCTTGCACTTTTGGTAGTCTATCTTGTGATGAACAGGCAACGTAAATTCTGGAAATATTTTGGAATTTCAGCTGCCGTAAGTGCTGTTACGTTGGCTGTCGCATACACGGTATCGTTTTTCACAAACAGCCGCCTTTCAAAATATATCGGCAGACTGATCTCAGATGTCACGGAACTTTATGATTATTCAGGACTTCTGTATTGGATCACCGTCTGGACAGTCGCCGTATGTGCGGTCATCTCCGCCTATGCCGTAACACGTTCGATCATTTCACAGCAGATGGAAGCCAAAACGCTCCATCTGCGCAACGAGCTTATCATGAACAGCTATCATGCGATAGAAAGCAAGGTGACCGACAGCGCCGCCATTCGCCATGAAATGAAGCATAAAATAATCGCCCTTGACGCACTGTATCAGAAGGGCGATTATAAGACGCTGGGACAGCTGATTGGAGATATAAAACAGCAAAACGATCATTTGGCACAAACGCAGTTTACCGAAAATTTCACAGTCAATACGATCTTGCAGGACGCCGCTTACCGTGCGGCACAGTCCGACATCAGATTTGATGTGCTCGTTTCTGTTCCGCCGCAGCTGACTGTTGCCGAAAGCGATTTATGCGAGCTTTTGATGAATATGCTTGATAATGCGTTAGAAGCCGCCGCGGAGGTTACCGACGGAAAACGGTCTGTCCGCTTTCAAATTGAAACAAAGAACGGCTTTCTTGCCGTCAAGTGTGAGAATTCATATTCCGGCAAGCGTAGACAAGACGCAGACGGCAACTATCTCACAACCAAAAATGATGCCGAAACCCACGGCTTCGGCTTAAAGCTGATGAACACCATCGCCGTGCGTTACCACAGCATACTGGATATTTTCACTTCGGAGGATCGGATCTTCACCGTGCAGACAGCACTTAAGCTGCCTAAAAAATAAATATTAAGAGGTCACCGCCGAATATAAGCGGTGACCTCTTTGTTATTGATTTATATATCGCACAAATGCGCTTTGAAAGGCTTTGTAATAGGCTCTTCCCACCGGGATCGTTTCGCCGCTTTGCAGAGAAAGCTCCGTTCTACCGATCTCACGCACCCCATTCAAATTCACAAGATAGCTGTTATGACAGCGGGCAAATTGCCCCGCAGGAAGTTGTTTTTCAAAATCCGAAAGCGAAAAATAATAGGTGCTGTTACCTGTACTTTGGTGGATTACTATGCTGTGATTATAGCTCTCGACATATCGTATGTCCGAAAAAGATAAATGCACCAGTTTATTTCCGATGTGAACCACAACGGTTTTCGGTATGTAATTCAGCTTCAGATCAGTGTAGATCGCACTTGCCAGTGCTTCCCGCCGTACAGGCTTTAAGAGAAAATGAATAGGTTGAACGCCGTATCCTTCGCTAAGATAATCCTCACACGCTGTCACAAAAATGATCGACACCCGATTACCTTTTTCTCTTAAAGAACGGGCAAGTTCCATACCCGTCATGCCGTCCATCTGAATATCCAATATCAGCAGGTCAAAGGGGCAGTTTTCGCTGTTAAGCCGTTTTTCAAGCTCTTGAGCCGAACA
>OOAC01001600.1_pt1 | contig 14919 bp, 9 predicted proteins | sample 1671041 | NCBI WGS metagenome assembly OOAC01 (sample SAMN06348116, study PRJEB24527) | human gut metagenome | biome: human gut; feature: ankylosing spondylitis patient; material: feces | host: Homo sapiens | place: China | collected 2015-10 | reverse complement strand
ACCCCACCACGGTAAGCACACTTTTTCCATTCACTTTCTTATGTACCTGCACCTGAACAGAAATCCGTTCACTCATCTCCTGCACATGAGAGATTACTCCTATTTTCCGCCCCTGCATCTGTAATTGTTCCAATGCTTCCATCGCTGTACGCAAACTTTCCGCATCCAAAGAGCCGAAACCTTCATCAATAAAAAGAGATTCAACTTTCAGATTATTACTTGACAAGGAAGACAAACCTAAAGCCAGTGCCAAAGAAATCAGGAACGATTCACCTCCTGAAAGAGAGTACACGGTCCGTATTTCATCACACATATCGCAATCTATTACCTGAAGTGCCAACGTATCGGGTACCTGTTGCAGCTTATAGCGTTTAGAGAGATAGGATAAATGTTTATTGGCATGAAGCAACAACAAATTCAAAGTATAACTTTGAGCAATCACTTTAAATTTCGCTCCATCCGCACTGCCAATCAGTTTATTCAATTTTGCCCAACGTTCAGCAACAGTTTGTTTCTCTGCCAGTTCCTTCGCAATCTGTTCCACAGTCAGTTTATTCTTTGCTTGTTGTAGCAGGCGGGCTTCCATAGTAGAAAGGGCACGTTCTATATTCAGGTTTTCTTCCTGTTGCTTCTTTATTATTTCGGGAAGTTGTTCGGGAGACTCTATCTTTTTATACTGTTCCTGCAACTCTCCTATAACCAGTGCAATTTGCTTCATCTCTCCTTGCAAACCGGAAAGCCGGTTGTGTACCGCCTCTACTTCTTTACGTGCTTTCTCCAAAGCGAGATTCAGTTCTTTCTCTCTTTTTGCTACGGCAGCTTCCGCTTCATCCGCACTTTTTCCTTTCAATAGCTGCGAACGTTCCTGACGAAGCACATTCAGCGCTTTCTCTATCACTTCAAATCTCTTTAGTTCGGCCGAAGCAGCATTCTGTAAGATTACCAGCTGTTCTTTGGCAGACGATACTTTCTGCATAGCCAAACGACAGAGAGAAACATTCTCACGGAGGGCTTCACAATGTGCACGCATCTTTTTAATTTCTTCATCGCTGCGCTGCCATTCTGCATAAAGATTGCGATATTCCAAAATACGTATTGCCAGTTCCGCCAAACGGTGTTGTATTTGCTCTTCGTTTCCGGCTTCAATCCCTGCTTTATATAATGCTGCCAACTGTTCCGCGATCTGTCCGTCCACCGTTTTTTGATGCGCCAAATCACGTTGCAGAGCAATGCTCCGGTTATTCATCTGCTGATAGTTGGTTGATGCTACATTATACTCCTGCTCTATACTCCGGAAAAGAGTATCTACCACCTCCTGTTCCTGATGATAAGGATGCGCTGTGCTACCGCAAACCGGACAAGCCTCCCCTTCCTGTAATTGCCGGCGCAATGCTTTCACGTCTTTTCCCACTGCCATACGTGCATTTTCGTAAAGACGTTGAGTAACTTTCAATGCGGTTTCTTGCTCCGTCAATTGTTTCAGACAATTGGCCACTTCTTTCTCCAGTCTTTCTATTTCCGTCTTTGCTTTCGTCTGCGTTTCCGTTAATTGCCGGATATTCTGCTGACGAGTCAACTCTTTTTGCAACTTCACCTGTTCTTCGGCCAATAACGGATATCCGAAAGAATTTAAGCGCAACAAACGTTCCTCATTCGTACTGGTAGCGGCAGCCAGTTTACTTTCTTCTTGCCGTAGAATCTCTTCCACCTGTTCAAGTTGCAGTGCTTCTTCTATCCCTACATGGCTTAATAAGCGGTTCAGAGAAGAATAAGACACCTGTAATTGTTCCGCAGCCACTCGCATTTTTTGTTCCTGCTCCGCCACCTGCCTGTTAGCCGCTTGTAAAATCTGCTGCGACTGTATATAGCTGCTTTGTTGAGACTGTATCTGTACATCCAATTGACGTGCTTTCTTCAAGTCCGGCTGTATGGCCTCCCATTGTGCCTTAAAATGCACCAATCCTTCCTCTTGGGAAGCCAATGCACCCTGCAATACTTTCTCCCTGGCCTGTTCCTCCTGTTCTTCCTGCTGCTTTTTCTTCCAAAGTTCTTCCTGTATTTTTAATGAACGAACCACATTCAGTTGTTCATTCTGTTCTGCCAGCAGTTTAATCCCTGCCGCGCGCTTTTCAATTGATAGTTCTTTCTCTTTTTGCAGAGCAAGCAGCTCTTCTTCCGGCATCAATTCGATCACATTCATTCGATTCTGAATCAAGGTCACCTCCTCTTGTGCCGCCTTATTCCGGGCATAGACCTCTTGAGAAATCCGGGAATACACGCCGGTTCCTGTCAACTTCTCCAGTAATTCTGCTTTTGCCGCCCCTTTTGATTTCAGAAATGTAGCAAAATCATTTTGTGCCAATAATACTGTACGGGTGAACTGTTCATACGTCAGGCCAACCAACTCCACCAACTGAATCAACAACTCTTTCTTGGTACCTTGAAATTCTTTCTCCGTATCCAGTTCTTTCACTTCCAGCGTTTGTGGCTGCAAAGAACCGTTTATCTTGTTTCTTGTCCGCCTCACCGACCAACGAGAACGGTAACGCCGTCCGTCAATACCTAAAAAATCGACTTCCGCATAACCGTCACTTGTCCCCCGGCGCAGCAAATTTCTAACATCAGACTGATTAATCTGATTGTCTCCCACATCTGCCAGGTTCACATTTTCCACTGAAGTAGCAAAGCGGGGAGCCTTATCATACAATGCCAGGCATAAGGCATCTAATAAAGTAGACTTACCTGCACCGGTAGGTCCTGAAATGGCAAAGATACCTGCAGAATGTAATGGTTCTGCCATAAAATCCACTTCTACCGTTCCTTCTATCGAGGTCAGATTCTTCAATCGTATAGCTAGTATTTTCATTCTTCTTCCTCCTCTTCTTTACGGGTAGCAGCCAAATAGGCCTCTTCAAACAAACCTGTCAGTTCCACAGGCATTTCCACCTGATAAATCTTCTCAAAGGCAGACTGTGCAATCTGCAAGGGAGACATTTCCTGCAACCCCCTCTTCCAGTTTTCATTTTCTTTCGTCGTATTTCCAGTTTCAGTGCGATAGGTAGAAACAATACGCGCCAACCGATAGTTTTTATCTGCCAGTGCATCTTCAATCTCCTGCCGAAGCATGGGTTCCGGTTCCTCCAACAATACCTTTACTTCCAGATATGGGGCTACGGCTTCTGTCTCGGGTAGTTCCTTCAAGGCTTCCAAGATAGCTTCCGGTGAAACAGGTTCTCCGTTCGGGACACTCAACAAAGGTATTAATTTCGGGCATTCCAACCGTTCAATGTCCACCGCACAGCCTCCGTCGAAAGTCACCATCACGACTCCATGATGATAATGTTTCTCGGCAAAAGACATCGGAATGGGACTTCCGGCATACCGCACATTCTCTCTTCCGGACACTCGCTGCGCTTTATGTATATGTCCCAATGCCGTATAAGCTATCTGTTCGGAAAAAGTTTCCGGAGATACGCACTCCAGCCCACCAATCACGGTACGCTCGCTATAATCCTTCTCTGCAATTTCCGATCCTGTAGCCTGCAAATGACCGATGGCAAGAATCGCCTGATTCTCCGTCCTTCGCTTCCATAGCCTTTGCAAAAGTTGTGCATAAAGTTCGCGAACTCCCTCCGCATACGGATTGCCTTCCGTTTGCACGGCCGGATAATCTCCCTGACGCAGAAAAGGAACTGCCATGCAAAGCAATTCCACTTCCCCTTTCCGGTTCTTCAGTTCCACAGTCAAATGGTCATAATCGATTTCTCCGCCTTCGAGCTTGCGAACTACCCCTCTGACTTCCGTCCGCATAGCTTGCAACAGAGGCAAAGGAGCCTCCAGGCGTGCTGCCGAATCATGGTTGCCGGCAACAATGACAATCTGCAAATACGGATTCTCTGCTGTCACCCGATAAATAAACTGATAATACATGCTTTGGGATGCTGCGGAAGGGTTGGAAACATCAAAAACATCTCCGGCTATAATCAATGCATCAATCTCTTTCTGACGAATTTCTTCTGCCAGCCAATTCAGGAATACTCCATGTTCTTCCGTGCGATCATAACCAAAAAAGGTTTGTCCCAGATGCCAGTCGGCAGTATGTAATATACGTATCATAATTTTGTAACTATCTCTAATAACAAGAGGCAAAAATAACACAATCAAAAAGATTATATCACATCTGCCTCTCTTTTTTACCAATAATCATGTATATTTGCAGGATAAAAATCCAACCCTATGAAGATACTGTATTATATTTATCAGATTTGCATCGCTTTGCCTATTTTATTAGTGTTGACCATCCTCACGGCAATCGTCACTATTGTAGGTTCTCTCTTGGGAGGAGCCCACATCTGGGGATATTATCCGGGGAAGATTTGGTCACAATTAATTTGTCTGTTTCTATTGATTCCCGTGAAGATTGAGGGACGTGAAAAGTTGCATGACAAGACTTCCTATATTTTCGTACCTAACCATCAGGGTTCATTTGATATTTTCCTTATTTACGGCTTCATCGGAAGAAACTTTAAGTGGATGATGAAAAAAAGCCTGCGCAAACTGCCGTTTGTAGGAAAAGCCTGTGAAAGTGCAGGACATATCTTTGTAGACAGATCCGGTCCTAAAAAAGTATTGGAAACAATCCGGCAGGCAAAAGACTCATTGAAAGACGGGGTTTCTCTCGTAGTCTTTCCTGAAGGAGCGCGTACATTTACAGGACACATGGGATACTTTAAGAAAGGCGCTTTCCAGTTGGCTGATGATTTACAGTTGGCGGTTGTACCCGTCACCATTGACGGCTCATTCGAGATTCTGCCACGCACAGGCAAATGGATACACCGTCATCGCATGATTTTGACTATTCACGAGCCTATTCCTCCCAAAGGGAAAGGAATGGAAAATATCAAGGCAACCATGGCAGAGGCCTACGCTGCGGTTGAAAGCGCCCTGCCGGAACAATACAAGGGAATGGTGAAAAACGAAGATCAAGACCGATAGTCAGTACATAATCTTATATAAATATGGGGATGCTCACGCACCCCCATATTCCTAACCAGTTTTATGCATCAAACTATTAAATTAAGAAATTCAGATATTTAGATGTTTTGCAAGGTTATGGTTTGGTTTGACATCATTTGTAATTCTTGAAAAGTCAAATTAAAACTTTTATAAATTTCCTTTTCTAAATTCTCTAATGAGAAAGATTCATTTCTGACACCATTAATCTTCCCTCTAAACCGATTGTTATAATGCTTGCGGAATGTATCCGGAGTAACCAGACCTCCCAAGCCATAATCACCCACTACAATCACCGGCTTTCGGCGCAATACCCCTTCGTAAGCGGTAATCCCCGCACCAATAATCAAGTCGGCTTCTTCAATCAGTTTACCGATCTCACTCTCGGAGGATATATAATCCACCTGATACTCTGAATATTTACTTAATAGAATTCCTATCCGTAACCTGGTGCGAGAATTTGCTATTCCGACAACAATGCTGGCTTTTTGTTCTATTAACTGCAATTCGTCACCTCTCAAAGAAGAGGCGGCAGATAATTCATTAGGATTTTTCATATAGCTATTTGGTTTTTGTTGTGTCAAAAGTACAGCATGCATCCGAAAACACAAAAAAAGTCACCCGGACAAAATCAGTGCGCCTGATTTTTCGTAAACACTTACATTTCAATCAAATACAGATTAGCGTTCTATTAATGACCCGGACAATTCATTTTTTATTTATCAAAAATCCCTTAAAAACACATTCAAATCTTCTTGTGGAGAAATGCCTAATCGACCTTTCAGCCTTCCTTTTGCTTTGGTAACAGAATCGGAAGAGGTCTGAAAAATACGCGCCAGTTCTTCATTGGTCAGTCCAAATTTAAGAAAGCAACAGATCTCAAGATCATGTTTAGTTAATAAAGGAGTTTTGTCAAGCAACCGGGTAACGTAATTAGAATAGAGTAAATCAAACAGGCTAAACAATTTATAGCGTTCTCCATTAGACAATTTACCTCTTAATGTTCCCTCTTTGATAGCAAGCAGCAGACGAAAAGCGGATATGTACTGTTCAGAAGAGGGTCCGACAGTTAATTCTCCTCCCAGTTCTTTCAACAGTCCCGATAAGGTTTTGTTCTGCATACTTAGAAGTACAATCTTTCCATTCAACTCGCCTACCTTCATTCGATTTTCTTCCAGTATGCGGTTCTCTTCCAGTACTTGATCTTTCAACTCCTGGATTTCTTCCATCTCCTGCTGGTATCGCTTTATCTCCTCTTCATTATCTCTAATCTGGGATTCGATTTCGGCAATCTTCTTCCTGTGATTTTTACTTTTGTAGTAGTAATAACACATATAGAAGGCCACAATCAGGAAAATAACCGTACCGCAAAATATAAAAACTGTACGGTCCACTTTCAGTTGTAGATTATCATTCCGGAGTTTCTCGTTCTCGTACTGCTTTTGCAGTTCTGTTATCAACTCCTGCGAATCGACTTCATCCAATACATTCACGATAGAGTCCGCTTTTTCATGGTAGATAATCGCTTCTTCAAAATTATCACTATCTTTTTCAAGAAAGTATAAATTGTTATATGCGTCAATACGGGTATATTCTTTAGAAGAATTGATACTCATCTTAAAATATTTCCGGGCATTCTCTACATCGCCCATCTGTATATACAAATAGCCGAGAGACATACACTCCACGTATTTCCTTTCTTCATCCGTTTCTTTTTCATAAGCTGCAAGAAAATAGCGTTCTGACTTTTTCAGTTCTCCCATGGAACGGTACAGTATCCCCAACTCATGTAAAATGGAAACTTCAGACGGATATTGCTTTTCCCTGGCTAGTTCTAAAGCGTAAGTATAATAGAAATAGCAGCTATCCCATTTATTCTGAAACAAATAAGCCCGGCCTATATTTTGCCCGGCTCTGACAAGACTCAAAGAATCTTTCAACTCTTCATAGATCGTATATGACTCCCGAAAATTCTTCAACGACTCCTGATACAATTTCTTTTTCCGGTTAATCATCCCTATCTCATCAGTAGCCATTGCAAACATCTTACAACATTGAATATTCCCGAACATTTCTTTTGCCGAAGATAAAAACGTCAAAGCCTCTTCATCTTTGCCCAATTCACGCAGCACTCTTCCATAATAATACTGCGCTTTAGCACGCGTAACAGAGTCACCACGCTCTACAGTATAGTAATTCAGCGCCAGTGCAATCAATGAGTCAGAAGTAAACTTCACATAGTTCTGATCCATCGCCTGCGTCAATAAAAGTGCATAATCCGCCTGCAACTTTCCACGCAATTTTTCAGTATGAGGTATTGACTTTAATAGATACAGAGCTGTATCCGGAAGAGATTCCATGCACATTTCAATCCTCTGGAATGCCGCATCAGGGGCCTCCGAATCTCTATGACAAGAAACCGATAAGACTAAAATAAAAAAGAAAGCGGCGTATACCGAAACAGTAGTCGTTTTCACTTTACTTGAGTTTTGTGCAAAAATACACAAAAAACTCAAGTATTACTTATTTGTTGAAGCATTTTGTTCCAATCGTTGATGTTCTTCTATCAACTTCATGTTTTCTCTTGCTTTAGACAGAAACTCTCTAACCAGCTTATTATCTTTAAAAGAATAAGGAGCATCCTTGATTATATCATCAATCTGCGGAGTCATAATGGGATAGGGCAAAGAGCTGCAGAGCATCATAAACACACTGGGTCCCAGCACATTTTCGTAATTATCGGAGATGAACGTTTTCACATACTGATTCATCGCTTTCATCAGTGAGTCTCCTTCCACCACCAACTGACCGTGAATCTCATCCAGATCGCCTCCATCCAGTACCATACGGGTTTCCTTCTGCTCCAGTTCACCAATGCTTTCTTCCAATTGGTTTCTTTTGCTGATAAACTCGTACAGTGCATTATTTAAAGATGTTCCGACTGCCTTGAGGTCCGTATTGCTAATGGTAACAGTTATCTTCCCACTTTCCAACACAATCGGCATAATGCTTTCTTCATCCATATAAAGTGTCACCATCTGTACGGAATCTATTTTCCCTTTCATTGAGAACAGACCATGCACTACTTCAGCTGAATCCAGCTTCACCCACTCTCCATCACGAAGGGACTTAAGATACAACATCTTTCCATCCAGACTATTCACTGAAGAGGTTCCTTCAATCTTGTACTTACTGGTGCAGGAAGCCAAAAACGGAAGCAAAAGCAAAAAAGGCAAAATTTTATTCACGTTCATCTATTCATTAAATTCTGGGTACAAAGGTACAACTGATTCAGAATTCAAAGAAACATTTTATCAATATTTAAATCTTGTAAGACTCTTTTCTTTAATAATCCTTATAAACATAGGTATAAGGCTATTTTTTTCATTTAGTTTATCTAATTTTGCGGTCATGAAAACATCAACATTTGCCCCTTTTGCCAAACCGCTTTATGTAATGGTAAAGCCTGTAGGTGCCGTATGTAATCTAGCATGCGATTATTGCTACTATTTGGAAAAGGCCAACCTATACAAAGACAATCTGAAACACGTAATGAGCGATGAACTTCTGGAAAAGTTTATCGACGAGTACATTAACTCACAAACCATGCCGCAGGTGCTTTTCACCTGGCACGGAGGAGAAACGCTGATGCGACCGCTCTCCTTCTATAAAAAGGCGATGGAACTACAAAAAAAGTATGCCCGCGGACGAACGATCGACAACTGCATCCAAACCAACGGAACCATGCTCACCGACGAATGGTGCGAGTTCTTCCGTGAAAATAATTGGCTGGTAGGAGTCTCTATCGATGGTCCCCAGGAGTTTCATGACGAGTATCGCAAAAATAAAATGGGAAAACCCTCTTTTGTGAAAGTGATGCAAGGCATCAATCTTTTGAAAAAACATGGGGTGGAATGGAATGCGATGGCGGTTATTAATGACTTCAATGCCGACTATCCACTAGACTTTTATCGTTTCTTCAAAGAAATCGGTTGTCAGTATATCCAGTTCGCTCCTATCGTTGAACGTATTCTCTCACATGAGGACGGTCGTCACCTCGCTTCTCTTGCAGAAAATAAAGCCGGAACCCTTGCCGATTTTTCGATCACTCCGGAGCAATGGGGCAACTTCCTTTGTGCTCTTTTCGACGAATGGGTGAAAGAAGATGTAGGCAAGTACTATGTACAAATATTCGATTCGACTTTGGCGAACTGGATGGGCGAACAGCCTGGTATATGCACAATGGCAAAGACCTGCGGTCATGCCGGCGTGATGGAATTCAACGGAGATGTTTATTCATGCGACCATTTTGTATTTCCCGAATATAAATTAGGCAACATTTATAGTAAAACTCTGGTGGAAATGATGCATAGCGAGCGTCAGCACAACTTCGGAAACATGAAATACCAGTCTCTCCCTACTCAATGCAAGGAGTGTGAGTTCCTGTTTGCCTGCAACGGAGAATGCCCGAAAAATCGTTTCAGCCAAACGGCAGAAGGCGAACCGGGATTGAATTACTTATGCAAAGGCTATTACCAGTTCTTTAAGCATGTAGCTCCTTATATGGACTTTATGAAAAACGAACTGATGAATCAACGTCCGCCTGCTAATATCATGGAAGCACTGAAGAACGGAGATTTGAAAATTGAATACTAACCAATCATATATTTTAATTTTATCATTAAATAATGAACAGACTAAGACTTTATCTATTAGCGCTGGCTGCGCTTTTTGTATGTTCCGTTAAAGCGGATGAGGGTATGTGGCTATTGCAACTGATGCAACAGCAACACTCCATAGACATGATGAAAAAACAAGGATTAAAACTGGAAGCACAGGACCTATATAATCCGAATGGAATTTCTCTTAAAGATGCCGTAGGTATATTCGGAGGCGGATGTACCGGAGAAATTATCTCACCCGAAGGTTTGATTCTGACCAATCACCACTGTGGCTACGCTTCCATCCAGCAACATAGTAGTGTTGAGCACGATTATCTGACTGATGGTTTCTGGGCTACTTCCAGAGACAAAGAGCTCCCTACTCCGGGATTGCAATTCACATTTATCGAACGTATCGAAGATATTACGGATATTGTCAATGCCAAGATCGCGGCGAAAGAAATCACCGAATCCGAATCATTCAGCAATATATTCCTTCAAAAGCTGGCTCATGATCTTTATTTTAAAAGTGACCTGGCAGACAAAAAGGGAATTGTTCCGCAAGCTCTTCCGTTCTATGCCGGAAATAAATTCTATCTTTTCTATAAGAAAATATATCCGGATGTACGTATGGTAGCCGCTCCACCCTCTTCTATCGGTAAGTTTGGTGGTGAAACAGACAACTGGATGTGGCCGCGTCATACCGGTGACTTTTCCATGTTCCGTATTTATGCAGATGCAAATGGTGAACCTGCAGAATACAGCGAGAGTAACGTCCCACTGAAAACCAAGAAACATTTGTCTATCTCTATCAAAGGATTGAAAGAAGGAGATTATGCAATGATTATGGGATTCCCCGGAAGTACGAGCCGCTACCTGACTGTATCAGAAGTAAAAGAACGTATGGAATCGGAAAACGATCCACGTATCCGTATTCGTGGTGCACGTTTGGCTGTCCTGAAAGAGGTAATGAATGCCAGTGACAAAATCCGTATTCAATATGCTAACAAGTATGCGGGTTCCAGCAACTATTGGAAAAACTCCATCGGCATGAATAAGGCCATCATCGATAATGATGTATTGGGAACAAAAGCTGCACAAGAAGCCAAATTCGCAGAGTTTGCAAAAGCACAAAACAATGCTGAATATGCAGCGGTAGTGAAGAACATTGATGACCTGGTAGCTAAGACAACTCCTCTCAACTATCAGTACACCTGTTTGAGAGAGACTTTCTTCGGAGCTATCGAATTTGGCAATGTGATGTTGACTAAAACACGCGAAGCATTACTTGAGAAAAACGATTCTGTAATCGAAGCACGCATGAAAGCCTTGGAAAGCACTTACGAAAGCATCCATAACAAAGATTACGATCATGAAGTAGACCGCAAGGTAGCGAAAGCCTTGTTCCCCTTATATGCTGAAATGATTCCGGCAAACCAACGTCCTTCTATTTATAAGGTTATTGAGCAGAAATATAAAGGCGATTATAACAAATTCGTTGATGATATGTATGACAACTCTATTTTTGCCAACCGGGCAAACTTCGAGAAGTTTACAAAGAAGCCTTCAGTGAAAGCGATTGACAATGATCTGGCACTACAATACTGCCAGTCTAAATACGACTTGATGGATACACTGGCTTCCCAGCTCAAGGATATGGATCAGGAACTAGCTTTGCTGCACAAAACTTATATCCGTGGTCTAGGTGAAATGAAGTTGCCTGTACCTTCTTATCCGGATGCAAACTTTACCATTCGTCTGACCTATGGTAACGTGAAACCTTATGATCCGAAAGACGGCGTACACTACAACTACTATACGACCACTAAAGGTATTCTTGAAAAAGAAAATCCGGAAGACCGTGAATTCGTTGTACCTGCCAAACTGAAAGAACTGATCGAAAAGAAAGATTATGGCCGCTATGCTTTGCCAAATGGTGATATGCCTGTCTGCTTCCTGTCGACCAACGACATCACCGGTGGTAACTCCGGCAGCCCGGTACTGAATGAAAACGGAGAACTGATCGGTTGCGCTTTTGATGGCAACTGGGAATCATTAAGCGGTGACATCAACTTCGACAACAACCTACAACGTTGTATTAACCTGGATATCCGTTATGTCCTGTTCATTTTGGAAAAGTTAGGAAACTGCGGACACCTAATCAATGAAATGACAATCGTAGAATAAATGAGAAAACAAATCCTATTTGTCCTATTTTCACTGGCAACTCTTAGCATCCACGCTGACGAAGGCATGTGGATGCTAACCGATCTGAAAGCACAGAACGCTGTTGCCATGCGCGAACTTGGTCTCGAAATTCCGATAGAGGAAGTATACAACGCAAATGGCCTTTCTCTAAAAGACGCTGTTGTACACTTCGGAGGAGGATGTACGGGAGAAGTTATCTCTTCCGAAGGACTGGTACTGACTAACCATCACTGTGGTTATGGAGCTATCCAGCAACATAGTAATGTAGAACATGACTATCTGACAGATGGTTTCTGGGCTATGAACCGTGATGCGGAACTCCCTACTCCGGGATTGACCGTCACTTTTATCGACCGGATTCTCGATGTGACGGATTACGTCAACGAACAACTGAAAAAAGATCCGGACCCGGATGGTGTTAATTATCTATCTCCAAGTTATCTTGGCAACGTAGCAGAACGTTTTGCCAAAGCCGAGAATATAGAAATAACTCCTGCAACAAAGTTGGAGCTCAAGGCTTTTTATGGAGGAAACAAATATTATCTGTTCATCAAAACAGTATACAGTGATATTCGTATGGTAGGGGCTCCTCCTTCTTCCATCGGTAAATTCGGAGCTGATACCGACAACTGGATGTGGCCTCGTCACACAGGCGACTTTTCTCTCTTCCGTATTTACGCGGACAAGAATGGAAAACCGGCAGAATATTCTAAAGACAACGTTCCTCTGCAAGTGAAAAAACATCTGAAGATCAGCCTCGCCGGAGTTCAGGAAGGAGATTTCACCTTTGTCATGGGATTCCCCGGACGTAACTGGCGGTATATGATTGCCGACGAAGTGGAAGAACGGATGCAAACGACCAATTTCATGCGCCAGCATGTACGCGGAGCCCGTCAGAAAGTACTTATGGAGCAAATGCTGAAAGATCCGGCAGTGCGTATTCATTATGCAAGCAAATATGCTTCTTCGGCCAATTATTGGAAAAATGCAATCGGCATGAATGAAGGACTGATACGCCTCAATGTACTGGATACCAAACGTGCACAGCAAGAAGAACTATTAGCCCGCGGCCGTGAGAAGGGAGATGATTCGTATCAGAAAGCCTTTGATGAGATTCGCTCTATTGTATCTCACCGACGCGATGCGCTATATCATCAGCAGGCTATCAATGAAGCATTGGTCACCGCCCTTGATTTTATGCGTATCCCTTCCACGACAGAATTGGTTACCGCTCTGAAATCGAAAGATAAAGAGCAGATAAAAGAAGCAAAACTAAAACTGAAGAAAGAAGGTGATAAGTATTTTGCTTCTGTCCCTTTCCCCGACGTGGAACGGATGGTAGCGAAAGAAATGCTGAAGACTTATGCCAACTACATTCCTGCAGAACAACGAATCAACATCTTCGAAATCATCAATTCTCGTTTCAAGGGAAGTATTGATGCCTTCGTTGATGCCTGTTTCGAACATTCCATTTTCGGCAATCCTAAAAACTTTGAGAAGTTTATCAAGAAACCAAGTTTGTATAAAATAGGATATGACTGGATGGTATTATTCAAATATTCTGTTACCGACGGAATTCTGAAAACAGCCATTGCCATGAAAGAAGCCAATCAGAACTATGACGCAGCTCATAAAGTATGGGTGAAAGGCATGATGGACATGAGACAAGAAAAAGGAACGCCGATTTATCCGGATGCGAACTCTACTTTACGATTGACATACGGCCAGGTGCTTTCTTATGAACCGGCTGACGGTGTGGTATATGATGCTCATACCACCCTCAAAGGTGTGATGGAAAAAGAAGATCAGGGAAACTGGGAATTCGTAGTGCCTCAAAAACTAAAAGAGCTATATAACTCCCAGGATTATGGACGTTATGGCAAAAACGGTGAAATGCCTGTCTGCTTTATCGTAAACACCGATAATACAGGAGGAAACTCCGGCAGCCCAGTATTTAACAGCAAAGGTCAGCTGGTTGGAACTGCTTTCGACCGCAACTTTGAAGGCTTAACAGGAGACATTGCTTTCCGTCCTTCATCGCAGCGAGCCGCTTGTGTTGACATCCGCTATACCTTGTTTATCATCGATAAATACGCAGGAGCCTCTCATATCATCGACGAACTTAGCATTGAGTAAGTTGAGAGTTGAGAATTAAAAATTGAGAAATAAAAGTTATGCCATCTGGCATTATATTTCTCATTTTTTAATTCTCTATTTTCAATTTATATAAACTCTTCCACCATATACATGTCGTCAATCATCTCATTCATTGATTCTTCCAGGTTCCGAATAGCCTCATCAGGAGACTCTCCATAAGCATTACATTGCATATTTACAGTCAACCAGACATAGTAGCCACCATCTGATGCGCGTTCAAGCACATAATCCGTTCTGTTTAGTTTCATATTGGTAAATAATTAGTGAATGTTGGTATTGAAGTTATTTCTGAATGTGAGGCTGCCAGTTTCTCCAGTTCACGGATCATCCGACGTTCACAGCTGCGAACCCAATAAACGAAATGACGGTTCGGAGTATATTCTCTTGCAAAGCGAAGCAACGGCTGCAAATCAAAGGAATCACTGATTATTCCTGCCCCCGCTTTCATTGCATCATAGGCATTGCAGTCTTGTTCAATATGCGCTGGAACCATTAATACAGGTTTTCCAAGATACATAGCTTCGCAAATGGACTCGAAACCTGCTGTACTGGCATAAGCCTTACAACCCGCCATAGCATTAAGAAACTTCACATCATCTATTTGATGGAAACTCAATGTTTCGTCAATCCGTGTCACCTCTTCAGCATCCGATCTATCCCAGAAAAAAGTTAAAGGGACTTCCGCATGCTTCGCATGAAAGTTCTCTACGCTATCGGCAAACCCGGAATTAACCATATATCCATGAATATAATCACCCTTTTCCGGACGGATAGCGGTCACTTCCTGACGAATCAATGGAGGAACGGTCACTATTTGATTCATATCATCCTGTTCCATTTCCAGGAAAGACAAAGCCAGTTTCTTCGAAGATCTTAGAGC
>OOAC01001571.1_pt1 | contig 15164 bp, 15 predicted proteins | sample 1671041 | NCBI WGS metagenome assembly OOAC01 (sample SAMN06348116, study PRJEB24527) | human gut metagenome | biome: human gut; feature: ankylosing spondylitis patient; material: feces | host: Homo sapiens | place: China | collected 2015-10 | reverse complement strand
TACATAAAAAGAATAAAGAAATAAAGAATGAATAATTTTAACGAAAAGAAAGGATGATAAAAATGAATGAGAATATCAAAGAAAAAATAGAGTTTAATTCCAATAAGCGTCTGGAAATGCTGAAAAATCGCAGTAAACGTTGCGTATGTAAGTATTGCGGCGGCGAACTAAAGGTAAAGCAGATTATTTTCAGCTCCTATGAGGAAGCCAGAGTAGAGTTGTTTTGCCAAGAATGTGACCGCATCGAATTCGGAGTTGAGCCGGAAATTTATGCTAATGCAAAATATTTTGTGGAAGAAACGGGATTTAGCTGTTATCCTGATTTAGATGACAGTTTAAAGATTAAACAGATGACCGTTGCCAAGCTTTGTGAGATAATGACCTGGGAAAATCAGAATATCGGGATTTTGACGCCGGAGGGGTTTAATATTGAGCTTAATGCCAATAAAAATTATGTCGGCGAGTGTGTGACCTTGTCGTATAATGATTTGAAAAAGGAAATATAGGTGAGAAAAATGGCGGATTATAGCGGAAAAAGTATTCTTGAGGTTAAAAACTTGAGCTGTCGTGTAGGATATAAATATTTGCTGAAGGATATTAATTGGCAGGTGAATGCAGGTGAGCACTGGGTGGTTTTCGGCATGAATGGCTCAGGCAAAACGACGCTTTTGTCGATTATTGCGGGATTTAAGCATTATACTGGCGGCGAAATAAATATTTTCGGGAAAAAATTGAGTAATGAAAATATTTTAAGTGTGAGAAAAAGAATAGGCTGGGTGTCGGCATCTTTTTTTGATAAATATTATAGTAAAGAAGTAAATTTGGAGGAATGTACATGTTAGACATGAATTTTGTCAGGGAAAATCCTGATGCGGTAAAAGAAGCACTGGCAAAGCGCCATTCCAAAATAGATTTAGACGCTTTTTTGGAGCTGGACAAACAGCGCCGCGAAGTTATTTTAAGCGTTGAAAAATTAAAAAGCCAGCGCAACAGCGCATCTCAGGAAATCGGCCGCATGAAAAAAGCCGGTGAAAATGCTGACGCGCAAATGGCAGCAGTGCGCGCCCTTGGCGAAGAAATTGCCGCAGGCGATGCAAAATTAAAAGATATCGAAGCACAGTTAAACGCTATTTTATATACCATTCCTAATATGCCTGCTCCGGATGTTCCGGTTGGCGAAGATGATTCCGACAACCCGGAAGTACGCCGCTGGGGCGAGCCGCGCAAATTTGATTTTGAGCCGCAGGCCCATTGGGATATCGGTGAAAAACTGGGCATTCTGGATTTTGACCGTGCCGCTAAAGTTACCGGCGCACGTTTTACGTTCTATAAAGGCCTTGGTTCCCGCCTGGAACGTGCGGTAATTAATTTCTTCCTTGATATTAACACCAAAGAACACGGTTACACCGAAATGTTTACGCCGTTTATGGCTAACAGCAATACTTTGTTCGGCACCGGCCAACTGCCGAAGTTTGCCGAAGATATGTTCAAACTGGAAGGGTTGGACTACTATCTGATTCCGACGGCAGAAGTTACTTTAACCAACTACCACGCCGGTGAAATTTTAAACGGCGAAGACCTGCCGAAATATTATACCGCTTACAGCGCCTGCTTCCGCAGTGAAGCCGGCAGCGCCGGACGCGATACCCGCGGCTTAATCCGCCAGCACCAGTTTAATAAGGTAGAAATGGTTAAAATTGTAAAACCTGAAACCAGCTGGGATGAGCTCGATAAATTAACCCACAATGCCGAGCATTTATTGCAGCTTCTGGGCCTGCCTTACAGGGTAGTCCGTCTCTGCACCGGCGATTTGGGCTTCAGCAGCGCCACTACTTACGACCTTGAAGTATGGCTGCCTGCTGCCAACATGTACCGTGAAATTTCTTCCTGCTCCAACTGCCTCGACTTCCAGGCACGCCGCGCAAACATCCGTTTCCGCCGCGATGCCAAGTCCAAACCGGAATATGTACATACGCTTAACGGCTCCGGCCTTGCTGTTGGACGTACCGTATGCGCAATTTTGGAAAACTACCAGCAGGCTGACGGCAGCGTGGTAATTCCTGAAGTTCTGCGTCCGTACATGGGCTGTGACGTTATTGCAGCTCCCGAAAAATAAACAACGTATCAGTTAATAATAAAAGCCCTGCCTTGTTGAACTGCTCCAGTAAAAATGGACAGTAGACAAAAAGCCCCCTAATGTAGGAAAATAGAACTACATTAGGGGGTCTTAATATGTCTGGGAAAAAGGGCATGAAAAAGTATCCAATTGAGGTACGCGAAAACGTTGTAGCGCGAATCCGTGCAGGAGAAAGCCAACAAGCTTTAAGCAGGGAGTATGGAATTAGCCGGTGGGCTATTCAGTGCTGGCTCAAGGAACCTGCCCTTCCCAAAACGCGAGGGCGCAAACCTGCAAAAACACTGGCAGAGTACAAGTACGAAAACAAACGGCTAAAGATGGAAAACGAGTTATTGCGGGATTTTCTGTACTCTACAGAAAGGAAGTGAGGCCAAGGGCAAAATACGCAGTAATCTACCGTCACAGAAACGAATATCCTATATCAGTTATGTGCTGCTTCTTTCAGGTATCACGAAGCGGATACTATAATTTCGTACATCGTATGGTCAGGACTGAGAAAGACGCGGCTCTTGCAAAAATCATCGCGGAACAGAGAGAGCGCAGCTTTCGTACATACGGTTACCGCAGGATGTGGATGGTACTGGAGAAACAAGGTATTCACCGCAATCCAAAGACTATCTTACGTATCATGGAGAAGTATAATTTACTTGCGGAAATCCGGCGGCGCAGAAAATGGGTCAATATGGTACAACAGATACATAAATACGAAAACTTGCTAAACCGTCAGTTCCATGCTGACAGACCGAACAGCAAATGGGTAACGGATATTTCTTACATCCACACAAAGCAGGGTGTACTGTATTTATCCATGATACGGGATTTATATGACAACAGCATCGTAGCTTACAAGACAGGTACACAGCAGACGGTAAATCTGGTGCTTGATACTATTCGTCTGGCAATGAAGCGGGAGAAAAAAGAGCCGCTGCGGAGCTCCACCTCCACAGCGACCAGGGATTTCAGTACACCTCGCAAGCATACTTCAACCTAACACAAGCATACGGCATTACTCCGTCAATGTCAAGGAAAGGAAATCCGTATGACAACGCGATGGCAGAAAACTTCTTCTCTATTTTGAAGACTGAATGTATCTACCGGCAGAAACCAACAACTTTTTCAGAAGCAAATGAAATGATTGAGCGCTATATCCATTTTTACAACTATGAGCGCATCCAGTTAAAGACTGGAGAGGCACCGCTTACACGACGCCTCTCCGCATAAAACTACATATTTTTCCTACATAGGTGCCTTTTTATACTGTCCACATAATTTGAAGCAGTTCATGTTGGCAGGGCTTTTTAAGTTTTTATTTATCCAAGCCTTTTTCGTGCAGCCAGTTTTGCATCAAGTCTGCAATCTGTACGTTGTTAAGGTCGCTGAAGGGGAAGTGCGTGTTGCCGGTAACGCCGATTTCCGGCAGGTGTACAACGGTGCAGTCGCCGCCGTGGCGGTTAACGGCTGCCGCAAATTTATACGCCATATCCAGGCGGATGCGCCAGGAATCTTTATTCCATTCGTCGGTGTAGTTTTCGGCAATGTTGTCGCCGTAGTAAATGACGATAGGAATTTTGGTCAGCTGCATAAATTCGTCAAGCGTTACGGTTTCCGGCTGTAATGGGCCGAAGGGGCTTGATGTAGGAATTGCTTCCGGTTCTTCGCCCTGAGGGAAAACAAAGCTACTGCCCGGTTCGTAACTGATTACGGCACGGACTTTGGGGTTTTTAATGGCGATACGCCAGCCCGGGCCGCCGCCCTGCGAATGGGTGATGAGCACGCCGTCGCCGGTTTTATCAAAAACTGCGCTTAAAGCATTAACAACAACGCTCTGGTCATACGGTGCGGTGTTGGGTGTCATCTGGCGGTAGTACTGGTCAAGCGCTGCCGGGTCTTTGCTGAATTGTACGCCTTTAAAAAATTCCGGCGCGTCGCCGACGCGGAAGTTGCTGAACCAGAACTGGTCATTGGTTGTGGCGCTTACAGTGCCGTCAACGGTTGCCTGCCCTGCGTCACCGCGGCGCGGCTGGTCTACAAGGTAGGTGGCATAGCCGCGCTCCAGAAAGATATTTTGAAAACCATCGCGTCCATCCGGCGTGGTTTCCCATGTTTTTTTGCTCTGCCCTGCGCCGTGTAAAAATACCAGCGGCAGTTTATGGGCATTAACTGGTTTCTGGTAAAAAACATAGGCGTGGTCGCCGTGCAGGGTTTGCCCCTGCGGGTTTAAAGGATTGCTGAAATCAAAGCTGCTGGGTGTGGTAACGGTGGTGCCGCCCGCAAAAAAGCTGCCCTGGTCCTGTAAAAGCACTGGTTTTTCAAAGGCGTAGGCGCTTGTGCTCAGCATCAGCGCAAGTACGGCTGCTGCAAGTGTTTTGGTTGTTTTGTGCTGCATAGTATTACCTTTTTTTTATTATCTTGTTATTACAGATGTTTGCCGTAAAAGTCCTGCAATTTGGCAACAAACTGGTCAACATATTCGGGTACATAGTAGGTTTGAATATGGGTTGCGCCGTCTACAAGAAACAGTTCTTTATCCCTGGTGCCGGTAGCTTTTTCGTAGGCTTCTTTGCTCATGTACAGGGAATCGGCTTTGCTGCCTGCCATTAACAGCAGCGGCTGGTCGATAAGTTCAAGCTGGTCGGTTGCGTCCCAGCTCATAAGTTCCATCAGGCTGCTGGTGGTGTATGCAAAGGTGGAATTGGGATGGCGGTGTGTGCGGCCGTAGTACATCATGCCTTTGCGGTACAGGTCGGTAGGAATTTTGGCAATATCTTCATCGCTGAGTGCGTCAAAATCAACGTTGCCGCTGATGGGGTATTCGCCTTTGGTAATTTCAACGGCACGGGCGTCGCTTGCTTCGTGCAGGCGCTGCTGTACGGTGTCAAGGCCGCTGTTCATATAGCCGTTGCGCCTTACTTCACCGCTGTTGAACATGCTTAAAGTTGCAACTGCTTTAAAACGTTTGTCGCTTTTGGCAGCGTTAAGCGTATAACCGCCGCCGCCGCAGATGCCGAGCACGCCCATGCGGTCAGGGTCAACGCCGGGGTAAGTCATAATGTAATCGGCCATGCCGTGAATGTCTTCAGTGCGGTAAAAGGGTTTGTCAGTATGGCGCGGTTCGCCTTCGCTTGCGCCCTGGTAAGCAGCGTCAGCAGTAATGGTGATGTAGCCGAGCTCTGCAAGGCGCTGTGCATACAGTCCTGCAACCTGTTCTTTAACGCCGCCGTTGGGGTGGGCAACAACAATAGCGGGGTATTTTTTAGCCGGGTCATAGCCTGCCGGTGTATAAACATTGGCGGCAATTTTTAGCCCGTTCAGTTTGTAGCTTACGGGGTGGATATTTACCTGCCCTTTTACGTTTTGGGTAATGGCATTGCGGTAAACAAGCCCCCAGGGGTTAGTGTTTGCAGGTTCGGCTGCAAAAGCTGCGCCTGCGCTTAATGCCATTATAAGGCCTGCGGTAAGTAAAGTTCTGCGTAATTTCATGGTAGCTGTTCCTTTCTTTATATCTGTTTATGTCCGTCCGTTATTTCAAAACATTATTTAAAACTGCCTGCGCGTTGCTGCCGGTGTCGGTGCTTACGGTTTCGTTCAGCACATCAACGGCTTCCTGTAACTGCTCCGGTGTAAGCCCGGTGTTCATGGCTGCGCGGAAGTGCGAAGTAAGCTGCAGGTTTACGTTGCCGATGCCTGCCAGCGCGCCTACGGTTGCCAGTTCGCGCTGCTGCCAGGTAAGTACGTCGCGTGCAAAAATGTCATAAAACAAATGCTCGCGCAGGAAGGTGTTAATGATTGGTGCAAATTCGTTGGTTACAACGCGGCCGCTGATGGCGGTCTGGATTTCGGTGCCTTTGGCAAGACGGTCAACAGAAGGGTCGAGCGGAGTGGCGTCCGGGCCCATTTCGTCGTTAATGCCTGCGGCTTTGCGTTCCTGCACCAGATTGTTCAGCGTGCTGAGTGCGTTTAAGCTGCGCGGGAAGCCGGTGTAAGCATAAAGATGCACCAAAACTTCTTTAGCCTGGTTTACGGTCATGCCGTTATCCAAAGCGGTGGCAAGAGATTTTTTCAGGTTCGGCAAATCGCCCTTGGCCATAAAGGCCGCCACCGTTACAATGTTTGCCTGCTGCGTGTTTAAGGCTTTCAGTTCCGCTGCTTGTACTCCGGTGCTGATTCCTGCCGTTAACATAAGTGCCGTTAAAAGTGCCAGATATTTCTTTTTCATTGCCGTTCCTCCTTAGTCTTTCGGATAATCTTCATCGCTGACCGGTTCCAGCCAGGTTACGGTGCCGCCTGCTTCGGAAAGGGCGATATGCGTCATGGACATTTTTGCCGAGCCGCCGTGCCAGTGTTTAACGCCAGGCGGGCAGCGCACAATGTCGCCCGGTTTAAGCATTACAGGCTTTTTGCCCCATTCCTGCGTCCAGCCGGTGCCTTCGGTAACAATTAAGGTCTGGCCCATTTCGTGGATATGCCAGTAAGTGCGTGCGCCGGGGCTAAAGGTAACAGTGGCGGCATAACTTTTGGAAGGTGCCTGCGGGCCGTAAAGAGCAGCCGTTACAACTTCGCCGGTAAAATGTTCGCTTCCGGCAGATTTTACTTCCAGTTTCTGCGGATTGGTTACGGTTTGGTGCAGCGGCGCGCATTCTGCCGCAAAGGCGGGAACTGCCATAGCCGTAATGGCGGCGGCAAGCGCCAGTGTTTTAAAAATCCTGTTCATAAAAGCTCCTTTCTTTCTGCGCAAAGCAGCAAATTATTTATATGATTTCTGGTAGATGCCGATAACGTCTTCTTTGGTAAGCGCAACGCGGTCGCAGGCGAACAGGCCGCCCATCGGGCCCATGGCGTTGTCTGCCATTTTGGGGAATTCATCAGGCGTAATGCCGTAGTCGCTCATTTTCAGGTCTGCCAGGCCGCAGTCTTCCAAAAGTTTTTGCAGTACGGTTAAAAAGTCTTCCGGTTTGTCAGCGTTTTCCATGCCCATGGCTTTTGCCATGCGAATAAAGCGTTCATCACAGGCATGGTGGGCAATTACGTTGCCGAAATATGCGCGGCTTAACATAATCAGCCCTGCGCCGTGCGGAAGGTTGGGGTGGTAAGCGCTGAGCGCGTGTTCCAGCGAGTGCTGGCTGCTGGTGGTGCCTACGCACATTACCGTGCCGGAAAGAATATTGCCGAAAGCAACGTGCGTTCTTGCTTCAATGTCATTGCCGTCTTTAACGGCACGTGCCAGATAGCGGCCGACGTTTTCAATGGCGGTGATGGCGTACATATCGCTCATAAGGTTGGCGAATTTGGAGATATAACCTTCAAGGCTGTGGCTGAGCGCGTCAAAGCCCTGATAAGCAGTGTAATGTGCCGGTACGCTTTTCATCAGTTCCGGGTCTTCAATGCACAGTACGGGGAACAGGTCCGGTGTTTTCAGGCCGACTTTTTCGTTCGTTTCGGGGTTGGTAATAACGCAGCCGGCGTCGGCTTCGCTGCCGGTGCCTGCCGTGGTGCTGATGGCAACGATTGGCAGCGGTTTATTTTTAATGGGCTGCCCTTTGCCTGTACCGCTTGCAATGTAATCCCATAAGTCGCCGGGGTTGGCTGCCATAACGGCAATGGCTTTGGCGCTGTCGATAACGCTGCCGCCGCCCAGTGCAACAATAAAATCCGCGCCCTGCGCTTTAACAAAGGCCGCGCCCTCCATAACGGTTTCTTTCAGCGGGTTGGGCTGAATTTTATCAAAAACGCTTGTGGCTACGCCTGCCTGCGCCAGTTGTTCTTCGGTGCGGCTTAAATAACCGTTGGCACGGGTTGATTTGCCGTTGGAAATAATAATAACGGCTTTTTTGCCGGGCAGCTGCTGCTTGCCAAGCTCATTTAAAGTGCCTGCGCCAAATAAGATTTTTGTCGGAACATACATGTTAAAATCCATTTTTTATGCCTCCCAAAATAAAATGTTTGCTTATTTGTGGTTATATGCTATAATCAACTTGTAAGTTTAAGTAAATTGTATAAGTTGAAGCGTACTTTAAGTCAATGGCAAAATTGTGAACTTTTTAAGGGGTGATAAAAAATGTTTTATACTGTCGGTGAAATGGCTAAAATTTTAAATACTACGCCTTCCACGCTGCGCTACTATGATAAAGAAGGCCTGCTTCCGTTTGTGGAGCGCAGCGAAAGCGGCATCCGCATGTTTAAGGACAGCGACTATGAATGGCTGCTTGTTATCGATTGTTTAAAAAATACCGGCATGGGCATTAAAGATATCAAACGGTTTATCGAAATGGTTATTGCCGGTGACAGCACTATTAAAGAACGCTTGCAGATGATTATCCGCCAGCGCGAAAGCGTTAAGGAACAGATGGAAAAATTACAGCAGACAATGGATGTGCTGGATTATAAAGTATGGTATTACAGCACTGCCGATAAAGCGGGCACAACTTCGGTGCCGCGCAATATGCCGGAAGAAGAAGTGCCGGAAAACCTGCGCGCTGCCCGCCGCCGCTTAAAAATAATCCATGCCAAGGCTGATGACTTAAATTAAAAGGCAGACAAAAAAGCAGAAACGCATTTGCGTTTCTGCTTTTGTTTTTATGTTCAATCTTCCGTTACTTTAAAATGCAGCGGTTTGCCGAAAGTTTTAAAGAACCATTTTAAATGCGCGCGTATCTGATGCAGTTCAATAACGGGGTTGCCGTGTTCTTTCAGTTCCATAAAGGCGCCTTCGTTATTTATTCCAGCGCGTGTAATGCTTAAAATACCGGTCTGCGTGTAATCAAGGCTTTCGGCCAGGGCCAAAAGCAGCGCCAGCCTGCTTACCGTCTGCCAGTTGTTTTCAGTCAGCATGGTCATATACAGCGGGTCGCGCGAAAAATAGCTTTTGGAAATGCCGTTATGCCAGCCTGCAACGGCCGAAGTCAGCAGCTGCTCTTTATGCGTAAGCCCGAAAAGCTTCGCGTTTTGAATCATATAGGCGCTGTGGCGCGCATGGCTGTAAAAGTTAATGGTAATGCCAATGTCGTGTAGCAGTGCTGCCGTTTTAAGCAGGCGGCGGCAGTTTTTTCCAAGCCCGTGCAGCGGTTTCCAGGCATCAAACATGGCCAGCGCCAGATTGGTGATATGGTGGCTGTGCGTGAGGTCGGGCGTGTAAAGGTTTAAAATATTATCCGTGCTGCGGGCTAAGATATCTTCGGCAATAAGCGGTATGCCTCGTTCTTTCGAATAGTAATCGTAAAACAGCCCTTCGCGCAGGCCGCAGCCGCTGGTTATAAGCTGCTTGCTGCCGGTAACTTCAAAAAGCGCGTTAATAATGGCAGCACCGGCAATGATGATATCGGCGCGGTCGCTGCTGAGGCCGGAGATTTTGCGGCGTTCTTCAAGCGTGCTGTTTTTAAGGCGGTTAAAAATGCCGCGGAAGGCCTGTACCGTTAATTTATAGTTATGAATTTTGGTTGTGGGGTATTTGGTGGCGCGCTGGTGCATTTTGCCTATGGTACGCGCCGTGCCGCCTACGCCGATAAGCGGAAGCTTGGGCTGTTTCAGCCAGGGGTATTCCGCAAGGCGCGTGCGCAGAAAGAAGCTTAATTCGCCGTAAACGGAAGAACTTACGGTGTTGCGTGTATTAAAAAGTGCGGTGGTGTTTACAGCGCCGATAGGAACGGAAACGGATTCCAGTATTTTGCGGTCCTGAAACAGAATCAGCTCCGTGCTGCCGCCGCCCAGGTCGAAAATAATGCCGCTGTGGTAGGGAAGGGTGTTGATAACGCCGAGGTAACTGATATAGGCTTCGGTGTTGCCGGTTATAATGTGCAGGTTAATGTCTGTTTCACGCTGTACGAGGCGCGTAAGCTCCGCACCGTTGCCCGCGTTGCGGATGGCGGCTGTTGCCACGGCAATAATCCTGTCTGCGTGGTACAGTTTGCACATATAGGCAAAACTTTTCATGGTTTCAATGGTGTCGGTAAACGCCTGCTGCGTAAGATTGCCGTTTTTGTCAATTTTCTGGCTCAGGCGCAGGGCTTCTTTCTGGTTGTATACCATGTTGTAGGCACCGTTTTTATAAATATGAGTTATAACAAGGCGCGCTGAGTTAGAACCGATATCTATAATAGCTATCCTCTGCAAAATACATACCTCCCGTCATTTTACATTCAGTAAAACCACATAATAAATATATATTTACCGGAAAAAGTAAAAAATCCTGCAAAAAAACGCATAATTTGTAAAAAGGATGGTAAGGCGCTGTAAAAAAATTGTTAAAGGCAAGGATTTAAGGGTGCTGTGTCGAATTAATATATAATGCTTTAATGAGGTGGTCATGTGAGAAAAAAACAATATAAAATTTTTGCAGCAATACATCTCGGCTCTGAGATGATAAGCATGCAGATTGTGCAGTACCGCAACTTAAACAACATGAAAGTTCTGGAGGAATGTAACCGCCGCGTGCGCCTGGGCGAGGAAACCTTCAAAAACAAAATCATTCCGTTCAGCATGGTAAATGAAATTTGCGAGCTTTTGGTTGGCTTTAAACGCCTGATGACGGAATATGAAGTTGAAGAATACAGCATGCAGGCAACAACCGCAGTGCGCGAGGCTTTAAACCGCGTGTTCCTTTTAGACCAGATTTATATCAGGACGGGCTTGAAAGTAACGGTTATTGACCTTCCGGAAGAAATTTATACCAAGTATGCTTCCATACGCCGCACCATGAAGCTTGACGGCCTGACAGGCGTCGATGAGAGCATGCTGATGATGGATATTTCCTCCGGCGGGCTTGGCATTACTTTTGTAAAAGATAATATTATACGCTATCAGCAGAACCTTAATATCGGCGTTATCCGCGTTAAGGAAAGCTTTAACCGCAATCAGCGCAGTTCAATGAAATTCAACCAGGCTCTTGCCGAATACCTTTCAAGTACGATGGGCGCGGTAAGGGACGCGTTGAAAAATGAGCAGATACATTATCTTGTGCTGACAGGCGCGGAATCGGAACTTCTGCTGCAGATGATGGGCGTTGAATTTAAAGCCGGCGTTATCCGCATTAAAACGGAACAGTTCATGCAGCTGTTTAAAACCGTGCATGAGCTGAACCTACCGCAGATTATTAAAGTGTTCAAAATCAACGAAGATGTGGCGGAACTGGTTGTGCCGACAATTTTGCTTTACGAGCAGCTTCTGGCACTGGTGCCGGTTCAGGAAATTATCCTTACGGATGACCGCTTTATTGACGGCATCTGTCTTTTGCATATCGGCCCGAAAGCCAGCAGGGATTATGCCGACGAGCTTGAACAGGAGCAGCTCAGCCTTCTGTACAGCATCGGTGAGCGTTACCAGTATGACGAGGCACATTCGCGCCAGGTGGCCAAGCTTGCCCTTGCCATGTTCGATAAACTCGGCAAACACCACGGGCTCGACAGCCACAGCCGCATTCTTTTGCAGGCAACCGCGCTGCTGCACGATATCGGCAAATACGTATCGCTGCGCAGCCATTCGCTGTACAGCTATATGCTGATTATGTCGTGCGACATTTTAGGCTTCAGCGAAATGGACAAAAAAATAGTGGCGCTGGCAAGCTATTACCATGCGCACAGGCTGTTCAGCGGCAAACGCCATGCCGAAGTGGAAGAAATGTCGCAGGAAATTATGCCGCTGGTAGCAAAAATAGCTGCGCTGGTGCGTCTTGCAGATGCCATGGACCGCAGCTATAAGCAAAAAATCAAAAGCTGCCGCGTTAACGTTAAAAACGGCGTAATGAAGGTGGAAGCCGTTACCCTTGAAGATTTGACGATAGAAGAATGGACTTTTGCCTCCAAGGCATCTTTCTTTGAAGAAGTTTACGGATTACAGGCAGTTTTGGAACGGGTGGACAGATAAATGGAAAAGAACGAAAAAATTAATCTTAATAAACCGGAATACTTTTTTAACCGCGAGCTCAGCTGGTTAAAATTTAACCTGCGTGTGCTGCGCGAAGCCGGCGTAAAAACCACGCCGCTTTTGGAACGCTTGAAATTTGTTGCCATTACCGCGTCTAACCTTGATGAGTTTTTTATGGTGCGCGTGGCAGGCTTGTGGGACCAGTACGAAAACGGCATTAACAAACGCGACGCTGCAGGGCTTACCGTTAAAGCACAGCTTGAAGAAATAAGTAAAGCAGCGCACGACCAGATGAAGCTGTTAAACAAATATCTGCTTTCGCTGGTTAAGGAGCTGCGCGAGGCAGGCATTTACATTTGCCGTGTAAGCGAATTAAGCGAAAAGGGCCGCCGCTGGCTGGAGGCTTATTATCAGGAAGAAATTTTCCCGGTACTGACGCCGATGGCTGTTGACGCTTCGCGCCCGTTTCCGTTTTTGGCAAATAAAACGCTGAACCTTGCGGTAGAACTTACCAACCAGGAGGGTGAAGACAGCATGGGCATCGTGCAGGTGCCTTCCGTACTGCCGCGCCTTTTGGAAGTTCCCGGCGAGGAAAAACGCAGCTTTGTTTTTTTGGAAGATGTTATTAACGAGCACTGCTCCGATTTGTACAGCGGCTGCAAAATTCTGGATGTTGTTCCGTTCCGCATTACGCGCGACGCCGATTTGGAATTTGACGAAGACGATATCGACAACCTGCTGAAAGAAGTGGAAAAATCCCTGCGTAAACGTACGCGCGGCGCTTCCGTAAGGCTTGAAATTTATAATAAGGCCAACAGCCGCATCAGAAAATTCCTATACAATAATCTGGACATTACCGAGCAGGAGGTTTATGAAATTAACGGGCCGCTTGACGCAACCTGCTTCTTTAAATTTGCTTCGCTGCCGGGCATGTGGCCCTGGCTGTATGAGCCATTTGTGCCGCAGCGCCCGCTGGAACTGCCGGATGACAGCGACATCTTTAAGGTTCTGCGTGAACGCGACGTGCTTTTGCACCACCCCTATGAAAGTTTTGACCCGGTAGTTAAATTTGTAAGCGACGCTGCCGACGACCCGAACGTACTTGCCATCAAGCAGACGCTTTACCGCGTCAGCGGCAACTCGCCGATAGTTGCAGCCCTTGCCCGCGCTGCCGAAAACGGCAAGCAGGTAACGGTACTGGTAGAATTAAAAGCGCGCTTTGATGAAGAAAACAATATTATTTGGGCGCGCAGGCTTGAAGAAGCCGGCTGCCATGTAATTTACGGTTTGATGGGTCTTAAAACCCACGCCAAAATTATTCTGGTTGTGCGCAAGGAAGCAGACGGCATTAAGCGCTATGTACACCTTGGCACAGGCAACTACAACGATAACACAGCCAAACTTTATACCGATATGGGCCTGATGACTGCCAATGACCAGTTTGGCAGCGACGCTTCGGCGTTCTTCAATGTGTTGTCCGGTTATTCGGACCCGCCGGTATGGAATAAACTGGTTATGGCGCCGCTCGGTCTGCGCAAAAAGATTTATGAACTTATCGACAACGAAATCAGTATTGTTAAAAAAGGCGGCACCGGGCATATCATTGCCAAAATGAACTCGCTGATTGACTACCCCGTTATTCAGAAACTGTACGAGGCTTCCATGGCGGGTGTTAAAATAGACCTTATCATCCGCGGTATCTGCGGCCTGCGCGCTGGCATGGACGGTATCAGCGACAACATTACCGTACGCAGCATTGTCGGCAGGCAGCTGGAACACAGCCGTATTTTCTGGTTCCAGGGCGGCGGCAAGGAACAACTTTTCCTCTCCAGTGCAGACTGGATGCCGCGTAACCTTAACGACCGCGTTGAACTGTTCTTCCCGGTTGAAACGCCGGCGCATATTGAACGTATTAAAAAAGTGCTTGATTTGTACCTGCGCGATAACGTCGGCGCGCACATGATGCAATCCAACGGCACTTACCGCCGCGTTACCAACCGCCTGGAGCCTGTTGGCGCACAGAGCACGCTGTATGAATGGGCGCTGCTTGCGGCTGCGGCCGACAAAATTCCCATGCAGGACCGCCTGCGCCCGATGTATGACCGCGACAAGGCATAACTGGCAGTAAGGCCTGCAATATGGTATAATGTAACATATCAAACAATTGCGAGGCTGACATGGATACAGAAATTTTACAACATATCGGGCATAGCCTGTACAATACCAAACGCTTGAAAGAATGGAAAAGGTACGTTGTTTTCCGTTCCCGCTGCATGCTGCACAGCGAACAGATTGGCGGCCTGCTGGATTTCTTTGCGGCAACGCCGCTGCGCCGCGATATGCTGCGCCATACAACAAGTTTTGTGGAGCAGGCGACAAGGCAGTTCTTTTACAAAAACTCTACCTATGATGAACGCATCAGCCTTGTAAAAGGGCATGTGGAATTTTTGGAAAGCAAGTTAACCGAAGACGCCCTGCGCAGGCTTTATGCAGAAGGAGAAATGCTGCGCCTGTGGGAAGACAGCTACGAAGAAAAGCCGCTGACGCTGGAATTATGGTTCCACGCCGGGCAGCGCAAGGAAGGCTGCCTTTCGCTGGTGCTGATGTGGGATAAAGAAGCGCTGTATCAGATTATGTTCTGGCTGGCGCCCGGTAAAAACGGCGAACCGGCGCTGTGGATTGGCGCATTGCAGGGAACGCCCAACGGTTCGGAGGTTATTAAAGGGCTGACCAAAGCCTTTTACGGCTACCGCACCAAAAACCTTATTTTTTACGGTATCCGCAACGTGGCGGCGGCATTGGGCTGCGAAAGCATTTACGCCGTCAGCAACGAAGGCTATTACGCCATGAACCATATCCGCGTGGACCGCAAACTGAAAACTTCGCTGGATGCCTTCTGGCAGGAATGTGAAGGAACGCAGCTTGACGACAAGCGTTTTTACAAAATACCCATTCTCGAATACAGAAAATCCATGGAGGAACTGAAGCCTTCCAAACGTGCCCAGCACAGAAGGCGCTTTGCCAAAATGGACGAAATGAAAGATGCTGTAGCGGCAAGTTTTGCAAAATATTTAAAATAATAAATAAAACCGGGCTTTGCTTTAATGCTTGCCCGGTTTTCAATTAGTTTACTGTTTTTTTAAGCCTTTTTATGATATAATTAATATATATT
>OOAC01001545.1_pt1 | contig 15424 bp, 8 predicted proteins | sample 1671041 | NCBI WGS metagenome assembly OOAC01 (sample SAMN06348116, study PRJEB24527) | human gut metagenome | biome: human gut; feature: ankylosing spondylitis patient; material: feces | host: Homo sapiens | place: China | collected 2015-10 | reverse complement strand
TTACATTGCAGTTGTGGTTTGAAAATTCGGCATACAATACTTATCTCGGTGGCTTCAGAGGTACCATTACAATAACCGCTCTTGACTGAGCCGACCTACACGAAAACGGAGGTAACAGAATATGAAGAAACGAATACTCAGTATCCTGCTCGCCCTATGTATGCTGTTCTGCCTTGTGCCGACTACGGCGTTTGCCGCGGGTGAGACAAACAGGAAAGTCGAAACGGAACAAGAGCTGGTCGCCGCTTTGGCGGACGGTACGGCGGATGTCATCCGGCTGACGAAGGATATCGACATCAGCAGCTCCCTGACCATCCTCCGCAAGGTCACCCTCGATCTCAACGGCTATGTTCTGAAAATGACCGGCAGCGGCAGCGTTATTATCCTCGATAATAAGAGCGGCATCACCGGCGACCTGACCCTTATCGACAGCAACCCCACGGCGGAGCACAAATTCAAGGTTAACGGCGCAGAACCTTGGGTGCTGGACGACAGCGGTACAGAGACCGTCTATGGTGGCATCATCACAGGCGGCACGGGCAGCCGGATCTTCTTCTCCAACGGGGTGGGAGGCGGCGGCGTGATCATCGGCAGCGGCGCACTCACCATGAACGGCGGCAATATCGTCGGCTGCATAGCCAATAGAGGCGGTGGCCTGTTCCTCTCAGACGGTTCGTTCACCATGAACGCCGGCAGCATTGTCGGCTGCTCAACACCAAACAGATTAACGACCGGAGAGGCCTTTCACGGCGGCATATACGCTTTTGGTCCGATGGCGAACGGAGACACAACCGGCGTGATCACGTTGACCGGCGGCCTGATCAAAAACAACGGCAGATACGCTATCAATGCTGCGTATATGACCACAATTTACGCCAACGGCGGCGAGGTATACGGTGAGGTTCACCTAAATCAGGCATGTAAGATCACCTGTCTTGCAGAAGATAACGGTATTACCGCCTTCAAAGGCAAGACGGTGATCGGCGGAACTTCCAGTGTAAATCCAAGCCATGTTGACTGGGGCCTCTTCTACGGCGGTCTGTATATTTACGGCAATATGACCGGCGTCATCGTGACCTACAAGGACGGCGACAGTGAATACGCAAAGCAGGTTCTGCCCTCCGGCACTCTCGCGACGCGTCCTGATGCTCCCGCCGCCACACCGGGCTATACCTTCGGTGGCTGGAACAAGGCCGACGGCACGGCGTGGGATTATGCAAGCGATAAAGTCACCGATAACATAACATTGTATGCAAAATGGGCAGCGAACACCTACACGATTACCTTCGACACCGCCGGCGGCAGCGAGATTGCGCCCATTACGCAAGACTACGGCACGGCGATCACCGTCCCTGCCGACCCGACAAGAGAGGGATATACCTTTATCGGCTGGGATAAGGAAATTCCCACGACTATGCCCGCTGAAAATATGACTGTCACCGCGCAATGGAAAATCAATCGGTACACGATTACCTTTGACACCAACGGCGGCAGCGAAATCGCACCCATTACACAGGACTACGGCACGGCAATTACCGCACCTGCCGACCCGACAAGAGAGGGCTACACCTTTATCGGCTGGGATAAGGAAATTCCCACGACCATGCCTGCCGAGAATATAACGCTTAAAGCGAAATGGAAAGACATTGAAAAACCCACGGGCGAAATTATCATAGGTACAAATAAATGGCATAGCTTTTTGAATAAACTTACCTTCGGTCTGTTCTTTAATGACACGCAGGAGGTAACGATAAACGCTTCCGATAACAGCGGAACCGTGTTTGTCTCCTATTTGGTGACCGATCGGGATCTCTCCGAGGCGGAGCTTCAATCTCTCGTATTTAGCGGATATGATGAGCCGTTTTTAATAGAGCCTAACGGAGAATATATTGTTTATGCAATGCTTGTTGACGAGAGCCTTAATATAACATATCTTCGCTCCGACCGCATAACGCTTGACAACGTTCTGCCTGTAATCGGCGGCATTGAGGACGGCAAGACCTATTGCGAAGCACAGACAGTTACAATTGACGAGAAGTATATAGATACAGTTACCGTAAACGGCACAAAGGTCACGCTTGATGAAAACGGCGGCTTTACTCTCTCTCCTGCGGACGGCGAACAGAAAATCGTTGTCACCGACAAAGCCGGCAACACCGCCGAGATGACCGTGACGGTAAACGGCGGGCACACCTTCGGTGAATGGGTATCGAACGGCGACGGCACGCATAGCCGTGAATGTACCGTGGACGGCTGCAAGGGTGTTGAAACAATGGCTTGCTCGGGCGGCAAGGCAACCTGCACCGAAAAAGCGGTATGCGAAGTTTGCGGCAAGGCTTACGGAAAGCCTGATTCAAACAATCACACCGACTTAAAGCACATCGATGCAAAGGCGGCAACTAAGACTGCCGAGGGCAATATCGAGTATTGGTACTGCGGCGGCTGTGATAAATATTACAGCGACAAAGACGGTATAAACGAAATTAAAAAGGCCGACACCGTAACGGCGAAGCTGCCGGGCGATCCGAAGTCTCCCCGAACAGGCAACGCAAGCGACCTCGCTTTATGGATTTCCCTGCTGCTTGTCAGCGGCGGAGCTTGCACGGCTATTACCGGGAAACGCAAAAAGTCATATCGACCCGGAGGTAACGCAAAATGAAAAAACGACTACTAAGCATCCTGCTCGTCTTTTGTATGATGATGAGCTTTATGCCGATGATGGCAAGTGCATTTGAGATTTACATTGACTTGAAAATTGTCGGTCAGGCAAATTTAACGCTCGAGGTTGTGTCGGGCGACAGCATTGACAATATCAAGGAGAAAATTCGTGATAAAACAGGCTTTTCTCCCGATGCGCAAAGACTATTTTTCGGCGAAAAAGAGCTTGAAAACGGACGCACGATGGCAGATTACAATATTCATAAGGAAAGCACGCTGCGCTTGCGTCTGCAAAAGACGATACAGAACGGCACAGACGCACTGAATAAAACTGTAAACACAGCGAGCGCACCGACCGTGTATTTCGGGCAAAGCCAAGAAAATAAGCCTGCCGCATGGCGAGTTATCGGCTATGACGGAAACGGTGTTACAAGCGCACAGGGGGATATGACCCTGCTTGCAGCGGGCAGCATGGGAGAAGCTGTGTTTGACAACGATTGCTCTAGCAACGAATATGCGCCGAGTGATTTGAAAACCGCAATAGACGCGCTTGCCGGAAAGCTGACGACAAAAGAAAATGCTGCCGTAAAGAAACGGACGCTTACAAGCGGAAGTCACAACGGAGAAAATACCGACTGTGTAGCAGGAGGGCAGGTGGATAACGCTGTATTCTGGCCGCTTTCCTCAAAAGAGGCAAATGCGGTAAAAGAGGATTTGCGTGTCGTGGATCCCGAGCATCCGACTTGGGCGACAAGCCATTGGTGGCTGCGCTCCCCCGGCTCCCATGCTTATTATGTCGCCGTCGTGGATCCTGATGGTTCTGTCCACTACTCTGGGTACACTATTCGCATCTACCGAACGCGGGGTGTTCGTCCCGCTTTTAACCTAAATCTGAACTCTGTCCTCTTCACATCCGCCGCCGCGGGCGGAAAGCCCGACGGAGGGCTGACCGCAGTTTCCGCATACAGCGGCAACGAGTGGAAGCTGACCCTTTTAGATAGTAGCCGCAATTTTGCCGTAACGGAAACAACCGCCAGCGGCGACCCCGGCGATACCATTACGCTGCATTACACCGGGGCGACCGCAGGGACAAATGAATATATCTCTGTCATCCTGGCGGATAGCAGCGGCGCACGGTATTATGGCAGAGTAGCACAGCCTACTGCCGAAAGCGGAACGGTTGAAATCAAAATCCCGTCTGACATTGCACCGGGCGACTATACCCTGAAGGTATTCAATGAACAGTATAACGGCGATTATAATACCGATTACGCAAGTAAGTTCACAGACATTGCGCTGACGGTGGAAAATCAGCCTGACGAGCAGTTCACCCTCTCTCCCGGCGGCACCTATTACTTTGACCTCTCCGGCGCGAGCATTCCCGGCACAGCAAACGGCGGAAACTCAGATGGTGCGGTTTCTTTGCCGGATACGTCGCTGCACTATGTTCCCTTTACCTATGCGGGAACAATAGAAGCCTACAAGCTCACGTCTGCGATGGCGACCACCGAGGAATATGCACAGCAGAACAAATACGCCCACAGCCTGTTTGTGGCGGACTATGTCGTAACGAATGATGTAAGCTGGAATACCCTGAATACCGCAGATTTGATTTTCGGCAAAGATTATGCCAGCGGCGGCGTGGGCTATACGCTGCGTGCGCCGTCTGTGGGAAGTAGCTCTACAGGTTCGGGCGATTCCCAACGCGGCACGCCCCAAAGCAACGAATGGGACACGATGCTGAACAAGAACAGCGGATATATCCAAAACTGGAATGAAATGTATTCACGGGGACAGGATACTTTTTCTGGCGGCGCGTCGTTCCGTGCGGATCGCGGGTACTTTTCGGCCCGCTACTGGCGCCTCAACTCTGCTACGAGCTCCTACCCGTACCGCGGTTTCCGCCCCGTCCTTGAAGTCCTGAACCCTGACACACTGGGCTCTGGCGGACTGAAGGTCGTTACCCTTGACCTTGGCGGCGGCAAGCTGGGCGGTAGCTCCGATGCTATTCAAATCATCGTGAAAAACGGCAGCGAGTTTACCGCGCCTGCGTCCGACGGCATGACCCGCCCGGACGGAAATACAGGCAGCTACTTCATGTGGCTCGGAAGCAACGGTAAGCTCTACGCGCCCGGTGCCAACGTTCCGGCGGAAGTTACCAAGCTCACGGCGCAGTTTGCTCCCAACACCTACACCGTAACACTGCACACAAACGGCGGCACCATCAACAGCGGCAATGTCACCGAATACACCTACGGCGTGGGTGCAACGCTTCCGACGGCAGACGATATGACCTATACGGGATATACGTTCAAGGGATGGTATGACAACGAAAATCTGACCGGCTCTCCTGTTACGGCAATCAGCGACACCGAAACGGGCAATAAGGAATACTGGGCGAAGTGGGAAGCAAATGCCTACACCGTCACGCTGAACACAAACGGCGGCACGATCAACAGCGGCAATGTCACCGGATACACCTATGGCGTGGGCGCAACACTCCCGGCGGCGGACGATATGACCTATACAGGCCACACGTTCAAGGGCTGGTATGATAACGAGAGTCTGACCGGCTCTCCTGTTACGGCAATCGGCGGTACAGAAATGGGCAATAAGGAATACTGGGCGAAGTGGGAGATCAATCAATATACCATCACAGTCAAACCCGAAAACGGCAAAGCGGATATTACCATAACGCAGGATTACGGCACACCAATTACCGCTCCGACCCTGACAAGAGAGGGCTATCAGTTCAACGGTTGGGATAAAACATTCCCGACAACCATGCCCGCCGAAAATATGACTATCACGGCGAAGTGGAAGGTAAATCAATACACAATTACCTTTGATACGGCAGGCGGCAGCGAAATTGCACCCATCACACAGGACTACGGCACAGCGATTGCCGCCCCTGCCGACCCGACAAGAGAAGGCTACACCTTCATCGGCTGGGATAAGGCAATTCCCACGACCATGCCTGCCGAAAATATGATTATCACGGCGAAGTGGCGTGACATTGCGGTGCCTACAGGCGAAATCAAGATTGCCGAAAACGGCTGGAAATCTTTCTTCAACACCATCACCTTCGGTTTGTTCTTTAAGGATACGCAGACGGTAACTGTTACGGCCACTGACAACAGCGGCGAGACGGTGACAATTGAATACTTGCTGAGCGAAAAGGCGCTTGCCGAATCGGAACTTGCGGGAATGACCTTCACGGCATATTCCGCACCGTTCAGTATCAATCCCGATAACAAGTATGTTATTTATGCAAAACTGACCGATACCAGCGGAAACGTTGCCTACATTAACACAAACGGCATTGTGCTTGACGGCACAAGCCCGGTTATCACCGGCATTGAGGACGGCAAGACCTACTGCGAGGCACAGGCAGTTACAATTGACGAGAAGTATATAGATACAGTTACCGTAAACGGCGCAAAGGTCACGCTTGATGAAAACGGCGGCTTTACTCTCTCTCCTGCAGACGGCGAGCAGAGAATCGTTGTCACCGACAAGGCGGGCAACACCGCCGAGATGACCGTAACGGTCAATGACGGACACACCTTCGGTGAATGGGTATCGAACGGCGACGGCACGCACACCCGTCAATGCACGGTGGACGGCTGCAACGGCTTTGAAACAAAGGAATGCTCCGGCGGCAAGGCAACCTGCATCGAAAAAGCGGTATGCGAGGTCTGCGGCAAGGCTTACGGGAAGCCTGATTCAAACAACCACACCGACTTAAAGCACATCGATGCAAAGGCGGCAACTAAGACTGCCGAGGGCAATATCGAGTATTGGTACTGCGGCGGCTGTGATAAGTATTACAGCGACAAAGACGGTATAAACGAAATTAAAAAAGCCGACACCGTAACGGCTAAGCTGCCGGGCGATCCGAAGTCTCCCCGAACCGGCAACGCAAGCGACCTCGCTTTATGGATTTCCCTGCTGCTTGTCAGCGGCGGCGTAACAGGCGTCACGGCGAGCCTGCGCAAAAAGAAAAAACACAAAGTATAATTTTTTTCATTTCCCTTTTCTGCTTTTACGGCAGTAAAAAGCCTCCGTTATTAAGACGGAGGCTTTCGTTTATTGCGGCTTATGCATATTCTCGATTTTTTTAATGTATTCGGTGCTGTTCTCAAGAAACTTACGAGTATCGAAGGACTCGTTTTTAAGGCTGTTTTGAATGATAATACCATCGGAAACCATCAAAATAAGCCAAGTGAAATAGTCGGCCGAAACAACGTCTGTTCTCTCGGCGATTTTTGCCGAAATGAGCTTTTGGAATTCATCGTAGCGATGAATCAGCTTAGCTCTGATTTCCTCGTCGCCGAGCAATGCCGCGTCAAAGAGGTGAAGCCTGAGCCCGGCATAGGCTATATTTCTCTCGATTACATAATTTACAAGACGGTGCGGCGAGGTATCCTTTTCCTTGTTTTCCGTCCATTGTATCAGCTCGTCCCATTGGCGCGAAAGATAGCGGTCGGTAACGGCAAAAAGAATTTCGTTTTTGCTTTTATAATAGTAATACAGCGTGCCCTTCGAAATATTCGCCTTTTCGGCTATTTTCGCGAGAGTTACCTCCGAAAAGGAATTTACCTTTAAAAGCTCCTCAGCAGTATCAAGTATGATTTCGTTTATATTTTCGGGTCTTTGAGCTGCCATAATACCCTCCTGCAAAATTTCTTAAAGTATAACACGAACAATCGGCAATGTCTACAAAACAATATTCACAAAAAAAATACATAATAGTGATTTTTTTAGTTAAAAGTATTGACAAATGCTTTTTGCGGAATTATACTTGGCTTATGAGTCGGTCAGTTAACCGACATATTTTTTATGCACAGTCGGGCGCGTGACCGACTGCAAGGCTGATTAAAAGAGGCTTGAAGTTATGAACATATCATCAATTAACAAAAAATTGAAAAAGACTTTCGGCGGAAAATTCAGTGCTTCGGAGGAGAACGGCTCGATTTTCGTTCGAGGCAAAAGCTCCGATTGGGGCGAAATCGTCGCGGCTTGCCAAGCGGCGGCAAAAAAATTCAGCACAACGCATATTGTCAACGATATTGTTTACACAGGCAAGCAGCCCGCTCCGACGCGTCTGCCGTCTCTCAAGGATGATTTCCTCGAGGGCAGAACGCCCGACGTGCTTGTTATCGGCGGCGGCATATCCGGTGCTTCGATAGCAAGAGAGCTGACCAAGTGGAAGCTTGACGTTTTACTTGTAGACAAGGAGGCAGACCTTGCACTTCAGGCGTCGGGACGCAACGACGGCGAGGTACACCCCGGAATCGACCTCGGCAAAGGCTCGCTTAAGCACAAGTACATTCGCCGCGCAAACCATATGTATGCAGACGTTTGCCGCGAGCTTGACGTTCCGTTTAAGCAGGTAGGTCAATATGTGCTTTTCCGCAACGCCGCGCTGAAGCCGCTTATCGGTCTGTATGCTTTTTGGCGAAAGCATCACGACGGCATAGAGGACACCGAGATAATCTCGGGCAAGGAGCTTATGCGCCGCGAGCCGAACCTCACACCGGAAACAAAATTCGCAATGTATAATCCGAGCGCAGGCTGTGTTTGCCCGTACGGACTCACCATAGCCTATGCCGAAAACGCCGTTCAAAACGGCGCGCAGGTAAGTCTTAACACCGCCGTGCTTTCCATGGAGGTGTCGGAGCATAACATTATAAGCGTTACCACCAACAGAGGCGTTATTCATCCGAAAATCGTTATCAACGCCGCAGGCGTTTTTGCCGAGGATATCGCCGCCATGGCGGATGACAGATTTTTCTCGATTCATCCGCGCCGAGGAACCAACTCGATTCTTGACCAAAAAGCAGGCGCATATATGCACTCGGTAGCCTCCGTAAAGGACATAAGCGTTCACGGTAAAACCCATTCAAAGGGCGGCGGCATATTGCACACCGTCCACGATAATCTTCTCGTCGGACCCGACGCCGTAGAAACGGTTGAAAAGGAAAACACGGAAACACGTGCCGAGAGCATTAAGACCGTCTTTGACAAGCAGACTCAAACAATGCCGGAGCTGTCAAAACGTGATATAATCACTTATTTCACGGGCGTTCGCGCTCCTACCTTTGAGGAGGATTTTATACTTGAACCCGGCAGAAGAACAAGGAATTTGATTCACGTAGCCGGTATTCAATCTCCCGGACTTACAACCGCTCCCGCGGTTGCCGTCGATATGGCGGAGCTTGCGGTCGATATGCTCGGCAAGACCGAGACGGTTGAAAAAAACAACAATTATAATCCCATTCGCAAAGGCGTTCCCGTGCTTCGCGAAATGGACGACGATACAAGAGAAAAAATGATAGCTGAAAATCCCGACTACGGTGAGATTATTTGCCGTTGCGAGCAAATCAGCAAGGGCGAAATTCTCGACGCTTTGAAATCCCCGATATGCGTTCCGACGGTTGACGGTATCAAAAAGCGCATAAGACCGGGAATGGGACGTTGTCAGGGCGGCTTCTGCTCGCCGCTTGTCACCAAAATAATTGCCGAATTCCTCGGCGTTCCGCTGTATGAGGTTAAAAAGTCCTCGGCGGAAGCGGTGATAACATACGGCGAAACAAAGGTAAACGAAGGAGGCGAAGAGTGATGACGACAGGTAACTATGACGTACTCGTTGTCGGCGGCGGCCCTGCCGGACTTGCGGCGGCGATAAGCGCTCACGATAACGGTGCCAAGGTTCTCCTTCTTGAAAGAGAGGCAAGGCTCGGAGGAATACTCAAGCAGTGCATTCATGACGGTTTCGGTCTTCATCACTTCGGCGAGCAGCTCTCAGGTCCTGAATACGCCGAGCGGTTTGAGGATGAGCTGTACAAACGCAATATCGAATACCGCACCCTGACATTTGTCACGAAAATAGACAAAAACGGCGACGGAAGCTTTTCGGTGCATACCGTCGGCAGAAGCGGCGTTTCGGTGTTTACGGCAAAAGCGCTTGTGCTGGCTACGGGCTGTCGCGAGCGTACCGCCAAGCAGGTATTTATCCACGGTACGCGTCCTGCAGGCGTTTTCACGGCCGGAACCGCACAGCATTTTACAAATCTGCTCGGGCTTATGCCCGCCAAAAAATGCGTAATTCTCGGCTCGGGAGATATAGGACTTATCATGGCGCGCCGGCTTACGCTTGAGGGCGCAAAGGTTCTCGGCGTTTATGAGGCAAAGCCTACGCCGTCGGGACTTACGAGAAACCTGCATCAATGCCTGCACGATTATGACATTCCGCTGCACCTGTCGCACACCGTCACTCGCGTGTTCGGAGTTGACAGGCTCGAAGCAGTTGAGATTTCAAAGGTTGACGAAAATATGGCTCCGATACCCGGCACACAGAGCCGCGTCGAATGTGACACGCTGATTCTCTCGGTCGGATTGATTCCCGAAAACGAGCTCGCCGAGTCCGTCGGAGTAAAGCTTGACCCACGCACAAAGGGTCCCGTATGCGACGGCCAGTGTATGACGAGCATCGACGGCGTATTCAGCTGCGGCAACGCTTTGCACGTCAACGATTTGGTTGACTTTGTTTCGCAAAACGCCGAGCAGGCGGGAAAATCAGCCGCTGCTTATTCGGGCAGAGAAAGACGGCTTATTGAGATAACCCCGGGTGACGGCTTATTGTACGCAGTGCCGCAAAGGCTCAATCTCAACGAGGATAACAGTAAAACAGACCTGTATTTCCGCGTCCGCGAGGAGGAAAACAACTGTGTGCTTCATATTTACGCGGACGGTAAGGAAATACTTAAAAAGCGTTACGCATTTATGCGTCCGCCCGAAATGGAAAATCTCACGATTGATTTCAGCGCATGCGAATTAAACGAAAACAGCCGAGTGGAGCTTCGGCTGGAAAGACTCGGTAAAGGAGACGGTGTAAAATGACAAAAGAATTGGTTTGCATCGTTTGTCCCCGTTCGTGCAGAATGACGATTACATCAGACGGCGACGAGCTCGTTGTGACCGGCAACACCTGCAAAAGGGGCAAAGAATTCGCCGTAAGCGAAATGACCGACCCGCGTCGTACCGTTTGCACAACGGTGCGCACCGCCTTCCCTTCGGTACCGGTTCTGCCCGTTCGCGTATCGGGGCCGATTCCCAAAAACAGAATTTTCGACCTGATGCACGAGGTAAACCGTATCACCGTTTCAAAACGACTCGGACGAGAGGAAGTCGTTGTACCGAATATTCTCAATCTCGGCGTGGATTTGATTGCAACAAGCAATATCCTGAAGGACGAGAAGAAGCAACCTTAAAAAAGAAAGAGGGGAAAATCTTTAATGGAACAGTCACTTGTGCTGACCTTTGACGTCGGCACGCAGAGTGCAAGATGCTTGCTTGTCAATGAGAGTGGAGACTTTGAGGATAAGGAGCAGCAAAAATACAAGGTTCCTTATTTGTCAAAACAGCCCGGATGGGCAGAACAGACCCCGGATTTTTATTTTAACATTATAGCCGAAATGTCAAAAAAGGTTATCGAGAGAAATGCCGATAAGCTTGACCGCATAACAGCCGTATGCCTTACCTGCATACGTGACACAGTGCTTTGCCTCGATAAAGACAAACGTCCGCTTCGCGACATAATATTATGGCTCGATGAGCGTGAGGCCGACGAGGACGGGCAGATTCCGGCAGCAAAACGCGCATTGTTTTCGCTTGTGGGAATGGGAGAATCGGTAGATATGATTTACCGAGCCTCTACCGGCAACTGGATTATGCAAAACGAGCCCGAAATATGGGCCAAAACAGACAAATACGTTATGCTGCCGTCATATCTCAACTATCTTTTGACGGGCGAGCTTAAGGATTCCGTGGCAAATATGATAGGTCACGTACCGTTTGATTACAAAAACCGCCGTTGGATGAAACCCGGTGCTCTCACGCGCTGCGTGTGCAATGTTCCGTCCGAAAAGCTCTGTGAGCTTGTTCCGTCGGGCGAGGTCATAGGCAAAATCACAAAAGATGCGTCCGAAAAAACGGGCATCCCAATGGGACTTCCGCTTATAGCAACCGGCTCCGACAAGGGCTGTGAAACCATCGGTATGTCCGTTGTAAAATCAAACCGAGCGGCAATTTCCTTCGGCACGACCTCAACCTTACAGATGGCGGTTAAAAAATATTTTGAACCGCAGCCTTATATGCCGGCTTATCCGGCTGTTCCGAACGATATGTTCAATCCCGAATTCGAGGTCTATCGCGGATTTTGGATGATTTCGTGGTTTATAGAGCAGTTTGCCGCGAAGGATAAGGTTGACGCCGCCGAGGAGGGCGTTTGCATAGAGCGTTATCTTGACGATAAAATCAAGGATATTGAGGCCGGCTCCGGCGGACTTATTTTACAGCCGTTTTGGACTCCGGGCATCACGAACCCGAATGCAAGCGGCGCAATTATAGGCTTTTCGGATTTCCATACGCGTTATCATTTGTATCGCGCCATAATAGAGGGCATCTGCTTAGAGCTGTACCACGGGCTCGTTAAAATGCAAAAACGCTCAAGCGTCACGGTAGATGAGCTTTATGCCGGCGGAGGCGGCTCCAGCAGCCCGGTCGTATGTCAAATTGCCGCAGATGTGTTCGGCTTGCCCGTACACCGTATTCAGACTCACGAGGCGAGCGCAGTCGGCTGTGCCATGGTCGCGTTTATTTCACAGGGCGTTTACAGCAGCTATGAGGACGCCATAGAGCATATGGTACATAAAAAAGACGTATTTATTCCGAACGAGGAAAACCACCGAACCTATATGAAAATTTACGGCAAGGCGTATTCTCACCTTGCCTCAAGATTAAAGCCAATAGAAAAATACCTACATCATTTTCAAACAGGAGGACACTGATAATGAGTACAAAACCGTATAAGGGCTTTGAGCCTAAATGGATGCTTCAGAGAGCACCTGAGAACAGCTATCGTTCAATTTTCCGCTGGGGCGACCCCGACTTCTTCAAATATCCGAAGGAGAGCCTTTACAAATATGTTAAAAAACGCTGCAATCTCAAGGACGAGGAGTTTATGCAGTATAATGACGATTTGGGTCTTGACCCCGTAAATCTCGGCGAAGAGCACGCTCCGAAGATTGACAAAAAGCACGTAAAGGCCATTGCCGCGATAGTCGGCGAAAAGAACGTCTCACAGAGCGACTACGACCGTCTCGCCGTTTCCTACGGACAGACAATGTACGATCTTCTCAGAATGCGTCACCGTCGCTTTGACTCTCTTCCCGACCTCGTTGTTTTCCCGGAGACAAGCGAGCAGATTGAGAAAATCGTAGCCTACGTCACAAAGAATAAAATACCTCTCTATGTTTACGGCGGCGGCTCGTCGGTTACAAGAGGCGTTGAGCCCATTAACGGCGGCGTTTCTCTTGATATGCGCCGCAACTTCAACAAGGTCATTAAATTCAATGAGACCGACCAGACCATTACCGTTCAGGCAGGTATGTCCGGACCAAAGCTTGAGGATACGCTTCAAAACGCTCAGAGCCTTTTCGGTGCAAAGCGTCCGTACACCTGCGGTCACTTCCCGCAGTCGTTTGAATATTCCTCCGTCGGCGGTTGGACCGTCACACGCGGTGCCGGTCAGAACAGCACCTATTACGGCACCATAGCCGATATAGTTGTTTCGCAGAAATACGCCACACCGATAGGTAAAATCGAGACAAGTCACTATCCGAGAGAGGCAACGGGACCGAATCTCAATCAGGTCATGATGGGCGGCGAGGGCACCTTCGGCGTTCTTACCGAGGTCACGCTCAAGTTTTTCCGCTGGATGCCCGAAAACAGAAAACGCTTTTCTTATATGTTCAAGGACTGGCCGACAGCTATGCGCGCCGCTCGTGAAATGATGCAGTGTGAGTGCGGCTTCTCCTCTGTTTTCCGTCTTTCAGACCCGGAGGAGACTTCATTAATGCTCCATCTTTATAACGTTGACGAAACGCCGCTTGAGCCTCTTCTTGATAAATTGGGCTACAAGGACTTTGAGCGCTGTCTCTTCCTCGGATTTACAGACGGCGAAAAGGGCTTCTCAAGAAACGTTGCTCATAACATAATGAAAATTGCCGTTAAGCACGGCGGTATCCCGATGACCGGCTACGTATGCAAGGGCTGGGAAAAGGGCCGCTTCAACGACCCGTATCTTCGCGATACACTCATGGATTTCGGCTTTATGATCGATACGCTTGAGTGCACGGTCAACTGGTCAAATATGGCTCGTGTTCACCGTGAGGTTCGTGAGGTTTGCCATAAGCTTCCGAACACAATCGTTACAACTCATATGTCGCATTGCTATCCGCAGGGCGCCAACCTCTACTTCATCTTTATGACTAAAATGCAGGACGAAGAGGAGTTCCGTGCTTATCACGCAACAATTCTCGACGCCATACAGAAGAGCGGAGCTGCCATCAGCCACCACCACGGTATCGGAAAGATGTTTGCCCCGTGGCTTGAGGGCTACCTCGGCGAAAAGGAATACGGCATAATCCGCACACTTAAAAACTATTTTGACCCCGATTACCTTATGAATCCGGGCGGAACCATAGGCCTTGACCTTAAGCCCGAGGATAAAAAGTATCTGCGTGAGCATACCGAGTATGTTGACGAACTCAAGGACTGAAAAGGCTGTTGAAGCGCGGCTCAAAGCCGTAACGTCAAGCATAAACACATAAAATCAAGGCTTTCGTCTCACCTGAAACGAAAGCCTTTTTATTGCCGATCACAGAAAAGCTTACTTTTTGTATAAGCTTTCGGCATTTGCGGCTGTTGACTGTTTGCCGACGTAATTATATAATAATTTATAACATAATTTCGCCGCATATGTAATATGCCGCACAAGTAAAGAGGTTCATCATGACAGATAAAAGCTATTCCATTATTTTCAGCAGCCCGACAGGCAACACGAAGCTGCTCGCCGACACCATTCGCGACGCGCTGCCGGAGGAAAACTGCAATTATTTCGGAGTGAGCGAAAACGCCGATACACAATCCGACATTTTATTTATAGGCTTTTGGACGGATAAGGGAACCGCCGACAAGGCGACCTTGGATTTGCTCGAAAAGCTGAAAAATAAAAAGATTTTTCTTTTCGGAACGGCGGGCTTCGGCGGAGACGAGGAGTACTTCAAAGAAATCCTCGCAAATACAAAAAAGAGCATTAACGGCAGCAACATCACAATCGGCGAGTATATGTGTCAGGGGAAAATGCCGCAAACGGTCAGGGAGCGCTATATCAAAATGAAAAGCCTGCCGAATCCCGCGCCGAATCTCGATATGCTGATTGAAAACTTTGACCGTGCTCTGTCTCATCCCGACGAAAATGATTTGAAAAGGCTGAGGCTCTCCGTGGAAAAGCTGTAATATGAAGCGACAGCGTAAACGATCCTGTTAAGCTGTGCCGCGTATCATATTACTATTGATTTATTGTAAAAATAATGATAAAATATTCAGCGTAGCACGTAAGCAGGTGTAGTTTAATGGCAGAACATCAGCTTCCCAAGCTGAATACGGGGGTTCGATTCCCCTCACCTGCTCCAAAAACGGCAAGTATCATTTGATGCTTGTCGTTTTTTACTTTTTTACATTTTACTCTCGTCTCGCTTTTCTTTCGTCTACCCGTCGTCCGCTCACTTCATTATTCGCTGTTCACTTTTCTCTCTTCGCTCAACCTCTCCTCTCTTGCAGAGGAAGGGGAGCCTCGTCAAGGCAAGCCGGAGGGATTCTGCCTCCCTTGTAAAGGGAGGTGGGCCTCGTCAAGGCA
>OOAC01001531.1_pt1 | contig 15511 bp, 9 predicted proteins | sample 1671041 | NCBI WGS metagenome assembly OOAC01 (sample SAMN06348116, study PRJEB24527) | human gut metagenome | biome: human gut; feature: ankylosing spondylitis patient; material: feces | host: Homo sapiens | place: China | collected 2015-10 | reverse complement strand
TTGTAAGCCCGTGTCATATAGTTCACATTAATTGTATTACTCATAGTAACCTCCTCCAAATATATTTATATAATTTAACCCGTTGTGCTAGTTGATTGTTGATATAGAAAAACTTCAACAAAATATGCTATGCATGGCATTTAACAGTATATTCCGGGCATCCTGTGACATTGGAAAAATCAAGCAGCTAATTTTCTGAAATTTTTAACTTTTAAAAATAGGAAGGGATTTTTCGGGCTTTTTAGTATATTTCACCAACTATGCAGTTTAAATAAAACAAGTAGCACAACGAGTTAATTTACCTAAACATGGTAATTACATATCTGCCAATTACTTTTTGACTGTTTTTTCTTCGTATAATTTTGCAATATCTTCTTTGTGTTGAAATATATCTTTCAGACGCAAGCTTTCCATATACTCATCGTCAGCCTTTTCTTGATATTGGCGTTTTTTTAATCTCTCTCCCAAAGTTCATTTAATTCATCTTTTTTACACTTTTTCGAATAAAAACTGTCTTTATCTTTGGAATGTGCATCAAACGCTCTTCCTGCCTCTTTTGTATGATCCTGCATATAGGAATAACCTTTATATCCATTTTCATCAATGTTTATTAAAGTTCCACCACACATCATATTTGAGCCATGGGCATCCTCTCTGATGATGTTCATCATTTTGTTTTTAAACTCTTTGTCCACCATCATTTTTTCAAATGCACTATTCGTTATTTGTACCGAAATATTCGATCCCCACGACATAGAATCTATTTCTTTCCAAATCTCTTTTTTAAAATTTTCCAATTTTTCTGACTCTGATAGCCCCTGTGTTTGATTAACATCTGTTGCACCTGATGTAGTTCTTTTTGTAAAATCTTTTGTTTGAACAGAAAAATTACCTCCTAATATAGAATCAACACCCATGCAATTACCTCCTTGATATAATTCTATATTGTTTATTTCAATGACAGCTCCTCTAGCGTTCAGAGTAGCCCTTGTTCCCTTTGCGTTTTCTCCATACTCCTTTTTCAGGCGTGCCAGTTCATCATTATAGATAGATGTAAATACACGTGCCCTTGCAAATTCTTCCTCTGTGCTTGTGGCTTTCCAGTTCCTTGATTCAGGATTGTAAGACAATGTTTTATTCCCATTGTTGTCCCAAAACATACAAGCCGCATTCATCTTTCCGCCTGTCTTTCTCATACTTGATTCATAGATGGCTTTCCTGTCCGGTGAAACAGTCTCACCATGCTGCATACATAATTTTCTATATGCCGCATCATCCCGCTTCCCAGTAGCAAATTCCTTCTGTGCAAGTTCCTTTATAGCTTTCTCGAATTCTTCCTCCGACATTGCAGGCTTATCACGTTTCGTCATAATATTATCCCAATTCGGTTTTGTGAATTGAATATCAACCGGCTTGAAGCGCAGTGCGAAATTTCCATAATCACATTGTTACACCATTTACAATAAATTTGCGTATATTCTCTCCATCGACTAAGCGGAGAAACACTGTTCACAATAATTTCCATTACTCTATTTTTCACTATGCTTTGACATCAAAACTGCTTTTCAAATTTTCTTCATTTACGGATTCCCCTCCTACTATCGGAAGTCCTCTTTTTGCATTTCCCCATGCTTCATTATAAATCATGCACATTTCTGTTTGCCTCGCTGCCTCTGCATTCGTGGTATACATTGTCCATCCATTGTTGGAATAAGTTGCTACCATCTCCCCATTCTTATCATAAAATTCTATGTACTCACTATTGCCCGATGGCAGTTTCTGATACTTTACTTTCCCCTCAAGCAGAGTTGCGACAAAATCTATCGGCTTTAACACATTATGTCTATTTCTTAAAACAGCTTTTAATCCAGAAGTAATGATTCCCTTTCTATCCGGGGATACTTCTGATGTATAATTTTTCATCAATTTGTTAAAGCCATCTGATTTATTTTGAAATGTACCCTTTTCAAAATCTTTATAAGCCTGCGCTACAATCTGTTTTCTGTATTCTTCATCACTAATACCGCTTTTCTTTTTGGAAAACACATACTTATCGTTAAAATCGGGCAGATGGACACCGCCTATACTTCCTGTTCCTGAAAAAATCCTTTGTTGTAATGAACCATTGGACGAATTAACCTGCATTATTCCACCCTCTCCTGTAAATTTCCTAATTTATTCAGCATCTCATACATCCGGCTACTACCTAACATATAATTTTGCAAAACAAGAAACTTACCTGTCTGTTTGCTTTCTTGATATAACTTGATGTAGGCATCCTTCGCCTGATAAAAGCTGTCCTCCAATTCTTCAATCTCTTTTGTTGGCACTTCAGGAATATTCCCCTGAAAGACCTGTCCCCGGGCTGCTATTCTGGCACAGGATTTCTGCCATGCCACTTCCTGCTCATATTGCATATCCAGCCATTCAATTTCTTCTTTCGTCCATGGTGTACCACCTGCTGACTTATAATACTGCTCATTTCCATTTTTATAACGTTCCTCAATTTCAGAATAAAGCCTTGCATAACTCAATCCGCAGGCATTTACAACATCAGTATAGTCATACTGCCCTTTTTCTTCCCTAATTTCTTTTAATATTCCGGCTCTCATATCGCTGAACGATGTAACCGAATGCACAACTGTATGCTTAATTTTATCCATTAAATTTTCCCTGTTTTTCGATAATTGAGAAACCTCTAAAGTATCCTTATGAAACACTTTCTGGTCTTCATTTTGGCTTTCCTGTTTTCCCAAATATTCCCTATCAAACTTGAAAAATTCCGGCAGATGAATAGGATTACTTAAAAATGTAATTGACATATCTCTTTCTCCTTACTTAAAATCACTATCCAAGCGAAAAAGCACTATCCGTAACCGCTTCCGTCATAGCATTTGCTTCATAAGCATTAGACGCTTTTGACAACAGCCTTTCATTGTTCCACGACCGTAATAATCGGCTTCTTTCCTGTTCCTGCTTTGCAATCTTTTCATTCAACATTTCCTGCTGCTGTTTTTTAACCTGCGCCCGTTTTTCCAGATATTCTTCCAAAAGCTCTTTTTGTCTATCTTTCTTGTTGCTTGTCTTTTTATAAAAACTGTTTTGTGAACGAGCAAAAAATTCCGATTGATTATTAACACCAGACCATGAATCGCCCCTATAATCTTTAGCAGTAGCTCCTACAGTGAGCACCATAGAAGCTTCCAACGGTGCAAAGGACGAAGTTAAGTCACGTTTAAGTGCTGATAATATCTTTTCCCTGTACTCCGGATCATCTTTCATATTCTTAAATGCTTCCTCTGATATGTTGATAGCCACATTGGTTATAGTTCTATTTCTGGGTATCTTATCAATTTCAGCATAAAATTCCTTTTTGAAAATCGCCATTTCTTCCGCTTCTGATAATTCCTTTGTATTGCCCGTTTCTCCCGTGCTGTTTACGCTCTTTGTACTTTTCGTTGTTGCAACATTGTTCTGATAATAACTCTGTCCTACTCCACTAATAGCCATTTTTAATCCTCCTTTATCAGCACTTTTTCATAATATCCGATAGTATGCTTGTTGCTGTTCCTTGTTTGTAATTTATACTTTTAAAGGCTACCAAAAACTTCTCTTTAGCCTGCTCCATTATTGATACTGCGGTTTTCTGATATTTTGTATCAAACATTTGAGCCTTATCTTGTGTTTTTACTTCATTTTGAGGGCTATTTCTACGGAAATACCATGAACTGTCTGCGTTTTCAAATGCTTTATTGGTTTGTTGACAGGTAATATATCCTTCTAAATTTGCCAGACGCATTTTAAAGGCTTCGTCCAATCCGGCTAAATCTTCGTCAAGTGTCAATGACCTTTTCCCCGTAAGTTCGTAGGAAACTTCACGATCTCCATTTTCATGTTCTTTTACGATTTCATTATAACGGGTTTCATATGTATCCATTATAGATTTCATCACATCTTCAACATTATAATTCCCGTCTTTTAATGTTAGGCTGCTAATATCCCGCATTGCGGTATAGTGTTCCCAAGCAACCTCATTTGTATTTTGTATTGTCAGTTCCCTGACATTGGTATAATCCGAATCGGGTTCAAATTTGCTTGCCATTTCCCGCTGCATATTTCTTCCTGCATCAGAAATAGAAAGATTTGCCGACTGCTTCACCATCTTTGAGATTGCTTCCCTAACAGTTGCTTTTCCCCGTATATAATTTGTAGTCGTTCCCAAATAATCATAATTATGTCCGACTCCATTAATAGCCATTTCCTAATTCTCCATTGTCATCAATTTTTTATATTGCCGCCCCTGCCCCCTTGCAATAAGTCCGGGCAGTCCGCAAAAGCAAAGGTTTATGCGCCTTGCGGAATATGAACAATTTCTCCTTATGCCTTTATATCAAAACTTGCCCCTGTCGGCGCAGATGTACCAGAAACCGCAGCTAAGAGGTTCTGCGTAACACTTTTTACATCAGTGCCAGTAGCTGATATTGTAAACGTTTCATCTTCTGTCAGCTTCTCCAACTGCGCCTTTTTCTCTGCCCGTCTCTTAGCTGCCTTTTCTTCTGAGATTTTTCTTTCCTCACGCTTTTTCTATAATCTTTCTTTTTGTTTCTTTTCCGCATTCAATGTAGTTGAATTTTGTTTTGAACCACTGGTTCTTGTCATACCTCCGCAAGTAACAGAAGCATTCCCATCGGCATCTATTACAGTTGTAACACCATGTATCACTGCATTATCAGCTTTGGCTTGTGCAAACATTCTATTCTGTCCCGGTACTGCACCAGTTAAATTAAACTCTACTTTCTTGGCAAATTCCGGATCATTTGCCATTTTCTTTAGACATTCGCTAGAAAGATTTATTACCACTTTATTTTCATTTCCACTCATAAGACTGCTACCCGTATTAAAAGTAATCTCCGGGAACTTTTTACACAGTTTCTCATAATATTCCTGCACTTTGTCCTTGCTGTTTGTCTTTACCTCCGTTGCTACATTAGTGTTTCACACTCTTCTACTTCGAGAATTAATTGCTTTTTCATATCCTGTCATAAAACTCGCTATATTAAACAATTCCACCGTGCTTATATTGCTGTTCCCGAAGCTTATCCAACGATTTTGCTCCATCCGGGCTATACAAATCCAATAATTCCAAAAAATTACCAGACTCCTTACACCCATTCAATATCATACGCATACTATCCGCATCTTTACCGAATAACATACCCAACAGACTCATATCATACTGATTTTGACTATCACTTAATACTCCATGCTGATGTAAATCCTCCATAAAACCATAAGAACGAACCTCGGAACCTATTCGCATCGCCACATTATATAAATCCGGATCAACAGTATGAAGATAATTTAGGTAGCGTGTCTCAATATTTCTATTGGGCGTGCCGCTCATCATCCAATTTGCTATATCTTCCAAAGATGCACCTATGGCAGCATCATCAATCAAATGCATCTGCCATCTTCCGCTTTCAGTCTTTGTAAAGGTATATTTTCCATCTTCCGAATACAATGTATTTGACCATGAGTTTTTTGGAGCCGCCTGGTCTCTGACAAGCACTTCAAATGCATCCATTGCAACTCTGTCTGGGATACACTTTTTCTCATCTGTTGGTAATTCCATTTTCCCCAATGCTACTGCAGTTTGCACTAGTTCATAATCCGATATGTTTTCTCCATGATAAAAATAAGAATTTTGTTCTTTCAATTTATCAAATGATGCCGGTAGTTTTACTTCTGCCAACTGTTCTTTGGAAACCTCAGTCCAATCTTCTTTTTTCTTACTACCTGCGGTCTGCATCTGCACTCTCGGACCGTTTGTAATCTTTGTACCATATTTTGCATTTACCATATGTTCTGTTATTGTCACATGTGCAAACTGAAATAAACTCCTTTGGTTTCTTGTATTTCCGTAACCTTCAACTTTCACAGCATATGGAAATGATGACTTCGTATTCAAAACAGAGTAAGTACCTGTATAAAATGTATTTGCCGCTTGTATTCTCATAATATAACCTCCAATCCAAACAGAAACAGCGTCTATTTTCACATTCAATCCCTTGAAAACAGACGCCATCCTTAGCTCATAATATTTATCGACATTCATTCATTTTTCTTTACAGAATGGAACGAAACCTGAAATTTGGGCGTGCCTCTTACTATATCTGTAACCCTATAAGTTTTCGATACTCCTTTGCATTTTCACAATCTGATACAATTCCTGATTGCGCATCCAAGCAAAACGGTAACATCTGCCAATCCTCATTGCCACATGCTCCTACCAATAACAATTGTCTGCCATAAATGATCTCCATCTTTGCACGATAAAGGGCAGCCACTACGGACTGCCCTTACATAAACTGCTATAACACTTTTCAATATTCCCAACCCGAATAGTGCTGACAGGTTGGGAATAAAGTTGGGAATAAAACTTTTTTATAAAATCTGATCTTTCCCCTTTGCCTTATCCACTGCATCCCTTCCTGCAGGTGTCCCGGACACCCTTGCCTTCATTGCTGCGAGTTTTTCTTGCAATGAAGTCCGTTCTGCAGGTCGGTCTGCAAGTCTGCGTTCTCCTTCTGGTGCTGCTTTTTCCAAATTGCTCTGCTTGATTGGCATATCCGCAACCACTTCCTCCCGGTTATCCACTTTTTTCACATCTTCATGTGGTTTTTCTGGTTCCGTGGCTTCGTCATCCATGCCAATCGCATCATCGCCCTTTTCATCCATGTTAAGCAAGGCATTAAGTTCTGCAAGACGTTCCAGTTTCTCGGAAAGCTCCGCTTCCTGCGGAAACGGCTTGTCTACTTCTGCTTTTGCTGTTTCAAGCTGATGTTCCACATTGGAAAGTTTCGTCTGTGCTTCCTCAAGCTGTATTGGCATGGCTTCCAGTGCATTGTTGATACGGGTGATATTGCCGAGCGGATCAGTGCCGACTTCCATCGGATGGCTCATGGCTCCTTTGACATTCATCACAAACTTATTGTTAAAAGAATCAAAAGTTACATTCAGCTTAAATCCAAGATATTCCCCTACATCCGCACTAGCATTGATGCCTTTGATTTCCTTACACATGGCTATGATCGCAGTTCCAGCTTCCTTCTTATCGGTGTATGGCTTTCCGCCCACCTGCATAAAGAACTGCTCCTTATCCTCCGGCTTATTTTTCGCATATTTTTCCATATCAGCAGTAAAGCCTTCGATACGCTCCTTGAAAATGGCGATCTGATGCGGATAATGTTGTGTGATGTTATCCTCCAGCCTGTACTTCTGACTGGTATGGTTTGCCTTCATCAGTTTCAGCTTTGATACCTGAATATCGAGATCCATTTTTTCTTTTATGTAGGGATTACCTGTGGCAAGTGCCTTGACTTCTGCATAGGAAAGTGCCGCTTCGTCCACATCCTCACAGCTTCGCACCGGGGATTTGCTGGTCATGATCTGTCCGATGAATTTCTGTTTATTCTCGATGAGCTGCCACGAATAACTGTCAAACGTACCTTCCGTAACATAACGAAATATCTTGACCTTATCATTCTGGTTGCCCTGTCGTAAAATACGACCTTCCTGCTGTTCAATATCAGAAGGACGCCAAGGCACATCCAGATGATGCAGTGCAATCAATCTGTCCTGCACATTCGTACCGGCTCCCATTTTTGCTGTGGAACCTAATAAAAAACGAACCTGTCCGCTTCTTACTTTTGCAAACAGCTCCGCTTTTCTAAGTTCTGTATTGGCATCATGGATAAATGCGATCTCCTGCTCCGGCACTCCCTTTTCCATGAGCTTGTTTTTTATATCCTCATACACATTGAAAGTGCCATCGCCTTTCGGTGTAGAAAGATCACAGAAAATCAACTGTGCTGACTTCTGCTCTTTGGTGTTCTCCCATATCTCATAGGCTTTCTCCACACAGGTTGCCGCTTTGGAATTTTCCTCATCTGGAAGCATATCATTGAGCAGCCTCTGGTCAAGTGCCAGCTTTCTTCCGTCATTGGTAATCTTTAGCATATTGTCCTCGTAAGGCTGCACCTGTCTGTCCCGGACTGCTTCAGCACGTTCCGCAAGAGACGCCACCATTTCTTTCTGAAATTCACTCGGCTTTAATACCACATTTTCATACTCTGCTTCCGGCACAGGAAGTTTTAACATATCCGGTGTCTGAATGTCCGCACTCTCCTTGAAAAGTGCAATCAGCTCCGGAAGATTGAAAAACTTCGCAAATCTTGTCTTTGCCCGGTATCCGGTTCCCTCCGGTGCAAGTTCTATGGCGGTCTGTGTTTCCCCAAAAGAAGCCGCCCACGCATCGAAATGTCCCAGTCCCAGCTTCTGAAGCGTACCATACTGGAGATAACGCATATTCGTATAAAGCTCCGTCATGCTGTTGGAAATTGGCGTTCCGGTCGCAAAAGTTACACCCTTGCCGCCTGTGATTTCATCAAGATACTGGCACTTGGCAAACATATCAGATGACTTCTGTGCTTCTGTCTGTGCGATGCCTGCCACATTCCTCATTTTCGTATAAAGGAACAGGTTCTTGTAATTGTGGCTCTCATCCACAAACAGCCTGTCTACACCCAACTGCTCAAAAGTCACGACATTATCCTTACGGCTCTGGTCATTTAACTTGTCAAGCCGCACCTGCAATGCTTTCCTCGATTTTTCCATCTGCTTAATGGTATAACGCTCCCCGTTGTCTCTTTTTGCCTGATCAATAGCAAGCTCAATCTCATCAATCTGTTTTTCGATTGTGGCTGCCTGTCTTTCCTGTGATAACGGGATTTTTTCAAACTGACTATGCCCGATAATAACGGCATCATAATCACCTGTTGCAATACGGGAACAGAATTTCTTACGGTTGGCAGGTTCAAAATCCTTTTTCGTTGCCGCAAGGATATTTGCACCAGGATACAACCGCAGGAAATCACTTGCCCACTGCTCCGTCAAATGGTTTGGTACTACGAATAGTGACTTCTGGCATAATCCCAGACGCTTGCTTTCCATTGCCGCCGCTGTCATTTCAAAGGTCTTTCCGGCACCAACGCAGTGTGCAAGCAGGGTATTATCCCCATACAGCACATGGGCAACCGCATTTTTCTGATGCGGCTTTAATTCAATATCCGGTGTCATGCCCGGAAATTTCAGATGCGAACCGTCATATTCTCTTGGTCTGGTGGAATTGAAAAGCTCATTATATTTTGCCACAAGTGTCTGCCTGCGCTCCGGATCACGGAATACCCAGTCCTTAAATGCTTCCCTTATCGCTTCCTGCTTCTGGCTTGCAATCATGGTTTCCTTTTTATTGAGGACTCTCTTTTCCTTTCCATCCTCCTCAATCGTGTCATATACCCTTGTATCTTTCAGATTTAGGGAATCCTCCAGTATCTTATAGGCATTTACCCTGCTCGTACCATAAGTCATGTTGACAAGCGTATTGCCAAAGTCCGCATTTTTCCCCTTAATGTTCCACTCTCCGGTCACACCCGAAAACTGCACCCCAATCGTATCTCTGCGGAATAAATGCTCCGGTGTCTGGAACGTATCACGCATGAAATCATTGATATATTTTGGATCAATCCATGTGGCACCAATACGCACCTCAATCTCCGATGCGTCCAGCTCCCTCGGCTGTACCTGCGTAAGAGCCTGCACATTTGGAGCATATTCCGGATGATTTTCTGCATAGGTTGCTGCAATGGCAAGTTTCTCACGCACATTTCCGCTGAGATACTGGTCTGCTGTCTCCCAGACATCGGTAAGCGGGTTCTGGAAAATAACACCACGAAGCTCCTCAATCAGCGTATCCTTGTCCTTTTCAGTCAGCTCTGCCATATAATCAAGGTCGATTTTAGCTTTCTCTGCTAAAGATACTGCTAATGCTTCACTTGCAGTATCCACACTTGTGACCACCTCTGCCCTTTTAATGGTACGCTTCGTGAACATATCCGCTTTTCCCTTGAAATTGCCCTCATCATCAAGTTTTTCCAAAGAACACAACAGGCAATAACTGCTGTCCTGATTAAAGGCTCTCTTATTCGTCTGCGAATTGATCAGACCATATTTTTTCGAGAAGGAATCGTATAATGTGTTTAATTCCGCCTGTTTTCCCTTGATTGCCGCATCGGAATATTCCTCAAGCTGCATATCAATCAGCTCCTGCGTACAGTTACGGATTGCCACCATTCCCTTGATACGTTCTTTTGCGGTGTCTGATACTTCCACAGGCTTCATGACAGAATTTTCACGGTAATACACTTCATTCTCAACTACGGTATAGCTGAAATTTTTAACGGACGGATCAGCAGGAATACTCTGCCTGCTCATGTCATCCGCAAGCTCCTCATCCAGATCAATCGTATCAATCTGTCCTGTAATATTTTGAAGTGCTTTCGCTAACTGCTCCTCAAATGGGCTGCTGTCATCTGCCTTACAGGTGCTTTCCATGCCATAAGGACCGGATACCATTTCCATCTTTCCTACGATCTGCTCCGGGTGCTCTGCAAAGTAAGCGTTCATTGTAATGCCATTTGCGTCCTCTCCCAGATGTACCCAGTCCGGCTCACGCTCCACCATGCGGTCACGCTTCTGGAAAAATAAAATATCCGAAGTGACCTCGGTTCCTGCATTTGCCTTAAATGCGGTATTCGGAAGTCTCACTGCACCAAGCAGGTCTGCTCTTTGTGCAAGGTATCTTCTGACTTCCGGACTTGCCTTGTCCATGGTTCCCTTGCTTGTGATAAAAGCAACCACACCACCGGGACGCACTTTATCCAACGTCTTTGCAAAGAAATAATCATGGATCAGGAAATTATTTTTATCATACTGCTTATCTGCCACCTTATACTGACCAAAAGGTACATTTCCGATTGCCACATCAAAGAAATCGTTCGGATAATCGGTCTTTTCAAATCCTTTGATCTGCACATCTGCCTGCGGATAAAGCTGCTTTGCAATGCGTCCTGTGATACTGTCAAGCTCTACTCCGTAAAGCCTGCTCTCTTTCATGGAATCCGGCATCATACCAAAAAAGTTGCCGATGCCCATGGAAGGCTCCAGTATATTCCCTTTGGAAAATCCCATTTTCTCCAATGTTTCGTACATCTGGCGGATAATGACCGGACTTGTGTAATGGGCATTCAAGGTACTCTCCCTTGCCATGCGGTACTCCTCCGGCGATAACAGTTCCTTTAACTGGTGATATTCTGCTGACCAGTTTGATTTGCTCTCGTCAAACGCATCGGCAAGACCACCCCAGCCGACATACTGGGATAAAATCTGCTGTTCTTCCGGTGTAGCATATCTGTTTTCACCTTCGATCTGCTCCAACAACTTAATTGCCGCAACATTTCTCTGGAATTTTTCTTTTGGAGAGCCTTCACCCAAGCGGTCATCGCTGATATGGAAATTGACAGCGTTGCTTTTATCCGGTGCAGCCACAGATCTTTCCTGTACAGTCTTATTCTCCTCTGCCGAAGGTGTAAGCGGCTCCCAATCTCCGGTAAGCACCTGCGACAGCATATCTTCAGTCTCTTGCTCTGCTTCTCCATTCTCCAGACGCTCACGGGCAGCCTGCGTGTCTATGTTGTCCAGTTCATCTTCGGTCTGTTCCCTTTCATCAGAGAACTCCGTCTCTGCTTCCCTGCCACTTTCTGCAAGCTCATTCCCCCAGTCCATTGCTTCCTGCAAAGTCGAAAATGTCTCCAATGCCGGACGGGTGGTGTCTGCCGTATCATAAATAGCATATCCGTCCACTTCCTTATCAATCCAAAGAAATACTCCCTCTGATAAGGTGGCACTCCACTGTGTCGGATTTCCATATTCATCATCTGCATCATGTACCACATGCCATGATAATTTCTGCGATTTCTCTTGTGAAAATTCTTGTTGTGGCTCAGTTTCATCCGGCTCAGCGATACCATCCGTCCCATCAAAGCGTGAAAACACTTCTGCTTCGTGCCTGTCAATATCTTCCTCTGCCAAAGCATTGATATAATCATCTTCTACCTCGCCACGCTCCGGCTTATGGTCGTATTCAAAGGATTTCCCATTGACCTGTGCATAATAAAAACTGCTGTCCTCAATGTCATTTCCAAGCAGATATTTCTCTTTTTCACTGCCCCACTCATCAACCAGAACACACTCATATCCATCAATCGTGATCTTTTGCTGTGCTTCCTTTTCTTTTTCCCGAATCACATTGATATATCTTCTCGCCTGATTGGTAAATCCGTCCAGCACTGCCGGATGTGAGCTTAGAATCAGATCGTTGTTCTCCCACTCATTTTCCGCAACAATGTCCTTTGCCCAGTCCTTATTGTTCCGTGAAAAACGACCATCATAATCAAAATGCGTAACCGTATTTGCAAGAACAAATTCCACACAGTCAATGCCATATTTATCTATGATCTCATCTGCGGTATTCCTCGGAAGAACAAAACCATTGAATTTCTCAGCAATCAGTGCATCAATGTCTTTCTTACACTCTAACCGCTGTCCATGCTCCAGACGAGAAAGCTCACGCTGTCTTGCTTTTTCTGCCTGTTCTTCCTTGTAAGCCTTATAGTTTTCCTTTCCCTGTGGAGATAAGTATTTGTCCTCTTTGATCAGCTCACGAAGCCTTTTCTCTACAACATTCCAGTTCAGAAGCACTTTTGCATACGGATTGCCATAACTGCCTTTCTCCAGACGGATACCTTTTCCATCATGTTCATTATGGGAATCATCATTACCCGGCAGTCCGCCGGAACCACCACCAATGCCATATTCTTTTTTCAGAAAGGCTACCGCTTCCTTCTGGTCATGTCCTTCCATGAAATACTCATAGATGCGGAAAGCTCCATGCTCATAGCCGCTTCCCCTGCCTAGTGCATAGTCAATCTCATCCTGTGTAATAAAATCTTCCTGTGCTACTTCCACAGTATCTGGCAATGGAAATTCCAGCCTTTCTCTGTCAAGGTCTGCTATCTCCGATAACAGATATTCCGGTGATTTCACATGCCGCCATTTTAATTCTGCTTCTCCAGAAGCAAGGCGGTTTGCCGCATCTTCCAAAATATTTTTAAGCTGTTCCCTGCCCTCATGGGTAGAAAGAAGTTCCATGAGTTTTGCTTCACTCTCCGGATAGTTTCCGGCTTTTAATCCAAGTTCTTCCGGTATCTCATCCATGCCATCCCGAAGAAAGAAAAATATCTGATTAGCAACACGGTTCCGCTCCTGCGTATCCACGAGAAATGCTTCACTCGCACTCATATAAGTGCCATTTTCAATCATAGAGCGGATATGGTTCTCTACCTCTTCCCAACTCATAGTAACAAGTGGTGTTTCCTTTGCCTGTGTTCCATAGCCGACACTCATACCATGCTCATCGAACCACACTGATACTGGATTTCCATTGATTTCAAAACCTTTTCCGGTCTGTCCGTACTCATTTTTCAGAAAATCCACCATCTGCTCGGCATTTCTGCCCTCTGTGTACTTTGCAAAGATACGCTTTCTGCTGTGTTGTTTTCCTCCACCACTGCGAAGAATGGTTTCAAGCTCATTCTGTGGCAAAGAAAAAGCAGCGGGCATGGTATATTTCATACTTGCTTCCGCTGCTGCGACTGTTCCGACCTGCTCCTCAAAAGAAGGAAACAGGCTGAGTTGTGTAAAGGTGGGTTCCGGTGCTTCTCCCCGGAGAAGATCATCTGTGTCTGCTACAGACTGTAAACCAGTTCTCCCAGAACCACTTCCTCTGCTCGGTTTCGAATGCTGTTCATCTTCGCTACCCAGAGCATCTGATCGGTTTCCTTGAGCTGTTCTGTCACTCCCTCGGTTGCCGCCATCTGGCTTGTCAGCTTCTCCATTCTCTCCTCTGCCTGCTTCTGGATTGTCAGTAGGTGTTCTTTCAATGTCCCTTTCAGAAGAAACGCTGAGTACACGCCCCTGTGGTTCTCCTTCAGATAAGTCTCCCTCATCATTCCGTACTTCGTTACGGTTCCCTCCGGCTGAATGTCCGCCTGTAATGTCGGGATCAGATAATCCCCGTTCTTTTCGTATGTCAGATTCATCGCTATTGCCCCTTTCTACGCTGTTTGGATTGTTGTCACTATATTCCTCATGTCCGCTCTCGCTTTCACGCTTTAACGCATTGTAGTCTATTTCAGAAGTATTTGCAAGTCCTTTCTGCGTTAAATTTTCTGTTTGTTCCTGTTCGTGGCTCCTGTTATATGCCCTTATGGTTCTTCCAATTTCTAAAAGTACCGGTTTTGCAAGTTCATTAGCTGCATCTCCAAGTACCGCAAGGGTGTTCATGGAATTAAATTCATGGATAAAATCGAAAGCAAACTCCGAACCATACTCCTGCATATCTGCACCGCAGGCAGATAAAAGTGTAAAAGAAATACTCTCAGATAAAGTATCTCTTAAACGGATACCGACATTCTGCTCGTCCAGTCCTTCTAGGAAGCTGCCCTCGATCATGTACTGCAAATCCGGCAACAATTCCTCATAATAATCTGCCGCAATCCTCTCAGCTATCTCAATAAGTCTTTCTTCAAACAGCTTCTTATCATCGGTAGCACCATAAGTCTGCTCTAGACGCTTAATTACATCTTCCTTATGTTCCTCATGTAATTCCCAGAGTTCCGGATACCGTCCGATTCTCCTTGCCGCATGGACATCTGAAACATCAAAAACATATTTCAGACGCTTGCCATGTGCTTCGTCCTCGTCCAGAAGTGCAATACCCTTTGCCCCTTTGTTTACCCAGCAGTGCATACGCTCATTCCAAAGCTCAATGGAAGCACACGCTGTTGCGTCCGGTCTTTGTGCATAGATCAAAAGCTGTTCCCGGAACGGATACTTATACAGCCTTGCCGCTGTAGTCAGGTATTTCATCCATTCCTCACGATTTTTGACAACCTCGGCTGCTGTCTCTTTTGCCAGAGCCGATATAAAATCATATTTTCTCACACAGTTCTCCTTCCTGTCATAGATACGACAAAAAGGCAGCCACATACACTACATGACTGCCTTTCCCTTACTTCCCGTTACATTCCTATTCTGTTGTACCAAAGCTGAAAGTCTTACTCTCAGCCGCTTTCTTAGGCGTAAATCTCGCCTTAACTTCCGCAACCCTCCCCTCTAATGCCTGAAACATAGCATCTACCTGTTCCTGTGTATATTCGTAGGAACCCCGATTTGCAAGATTCTCCAGTCTGCCAATAGCATCCACCGCCTTATTCATGCGGTACTCACCAATACGGATAAACTTCTCCGCCTTTGTCTCATTTTCCTTTGCCGCAGGCTCACCCTGCATTTCCTCTGCTGTCATTGTTACATTTGTTTCTTCCATGTGTTTTCCTCCATTTTTTGATAAAAAATTAGAGCGTACAGGTTTTCCCATACGCTCTGACGCTGTGTTGTTATTTTAGTTATGTGTGGTATTAGTGTTGCACCGACAAACTTGAAGTTGTCAAAGAGAATTGTTCCAGTATTCCACAGTATTGCCATTCACATCATA
>OOAC01001502.1_pt1 | contig 15736 bp, 15 predicted proteins | sample 1671041 | NCBI WGS metagenome assembly OOAC01 (sample SAMN06348116, study PRJEB24527) | human gut metagenome | biome: human gut; feature: ankylosing spondylitis patient; material: feces | host: Homo sapiens | place: China | collected 2015-10 | reverse complement strand
CGGGGCCGCCCGGGTACAGGCTGCCGGCCTTTTCGGCCAGCTCCGGGGGCCAGTCGGCGGCGGTGGCGGTCAGGTTCAGGCCGATGCCCACCACCAGCCACTCCAGCCGCCCGCTCTCCAGGTCGGTGCCGGCTTCGGTGAGGATGCCGCACACCTTTTTGCCCTGATAATACAGGTCGTTGACCCACTTGATGCCCAGTTCCAGCCCGCACAGCTCCTGTACCGCCCGGCACACCGCCACGGCGGCCCCGATGGTGACCGTCTGGGCGCTGGCCGCCGGGACCGCCGGGCGCAGCAGCACCGAGAGGTACACGCCCTTCCCGGCCGGGCTTTCAAATACACGGCCCAACCGTCCCCGGCCTGCGCTCTGGTGGGCTGTGAGCACCAGCGTGCCGTGGGGCGCACCGTCCAGCGCCAGCAGCTTGGCCGTCCGGTTGGAGCTTTCCAGCGTGTCGTACACCTGCACCGGGGCGGGGTAGGGGCCCACGGCCTCGGCACAGAAGGGGTCGCCGCCCAGCAGCCGATACCCCCGGCGGGAGACGGCTTCCAGTGCGTAACCCTGTGCGGTGAGGGCGGCAGCCGCCTTGTGGACGGCGGCGCGGCTCACGCCCAGCTGTCCGGCCAGCTGCTGGCCGGAAATGTATGCGCCCCCGGCGGCACTCAGTGCCTGCAGAAGGGCCTGACGGGTGGTAGAAGGCATGGCGGTAAGGCTCCTTTCGTGCTATACTATAACCACATTGTAGCATGGAACGGGCAAAACACAATGTTTTTGAAAAAAATCTGCGGTTTGTGCAGGGAATGCGGCGGCTGTCTCGTTTGAATCAACAGAAGGGCCGTGCAGAGCACCGCCCTCCACAGCCGGAAAGGAGGATGAGCAGGTCGTTGACAACACTGGAATTCAGCGCGATGGTGCAACAATATCAATCTCTGGTCTACACGGTCTGCCATCAGCTGGTGCCGGACGTGGGGGATGCGCAGGATCTGACCCAGGAGACCTTTCTGGCGGCATGGCGGGCCATCGACCGCTGTCCGCCCGGCTTTGAAAAGCAATGGCTGGCCCGCATTGCGGCCAACAAAGCCAAGGATTACTTACGCAGCGCATGGGTGCGCCGGGTGAACACGCCGGGCGACGAGGTGCTGGCGCTGGAGGGGGCACCGCCCGGCCTGGAGCCGGAACAGCAGGTGCTGGACACGCTGGGAGCGGAAGAACTCACCCGCATGATCCTGGATCTGCGGGAGCCCTACAAGACACCCTGTCGTCTGGTGCTGCTGGAACAGCACACCATGGCCGAGGCGGCACGTCTGTGCGGCCGCCCGGAAAAAACCGTGAACGCGCAGATCTACCGGGCCAAAAAGATGCTGGTACAGCAGATCCGGGAACAACAGGAAGGGAGGAGCGTACATGGAATTGTTTGATCAGAACGGATGCCTGACCGAGGAAGGGCTGCACGCCGTCATCGGCGGGCAGCTAGACGAGCTGGGCAGGCTGGAAGCCGCCGAGCACCTGTCCTACTGCGACAAGTGCATGGACCGGTACACAGCCCTGCTCACCGCCGATGTGCTGGAAGAGCCGCCGCGCTCCGCCCGCGGGGCGGTGATGGGCACCATCTGGGTGCGGCTGATGCAGAACACCTGGGGCCGGGCTGCCGTGGCTGCCGTGGCGGCGGTGCTGGCGCTGACCCTGTGGCGCAGCGGCACTGTGACCCAGATCCTGGAAGGCACCCGGGACCTTAAGACCTGGATGCCCTCCACCAGCCAGACCCAGCCGGACCAGCTGCCGATGCTGGGCCAGCCGGTGCAGGACGACGAACGCACCCCCACCCAGCCGGAACAGCTGGGCAAGCCGGTGCAGGATAAAGAGCTTGCGCCCACCTTGTCCCAGAAGCTGACCGGCACGCTGGACAGCCTGCTGTTCGGCAAAAATGAATCTGCGGCAGAGCCTGAAGCTGCCGTTTCCAACCAGAAGAAATGAGGGAATCGACTATGAAGAAAAACGGAATCCTGACCCTGCTGTTTGCCTGCATCCCCGGCGCGGGCCAGATGTATCAGGGCTATATGAAGCGGGGACTCTCGCTCATCACCATGTTCTGCCTGTTTATTATCGTAGGCAGCGCCACGGGGCTGGATGCGCTGGTAGTCGGCTGCATCGTGGTGTATATGTACAGCTTTTTCGATACCTTCAACCTCCGCGCCCAGATCATCGCGGAGAATGCCCCGGCAGACGACTATCTGGTGCACATCAACTGGAAAGACAAGCGGATGCAGGACTTCATGATGGACAGCCACAAGCTGCTGGGCTGGGGCCTCATTGCCCTGGGCGGCCTGGTGGCCTACGAGAACGTCATCATGCGGGTGTTCGGCGATGTGATGTGGCGCTGGGGCCAGAACAACCCTGTGTTCCGCGCCTTCTATCTGATGCTGGATGAACTGCCCCAGATCGTGACCTGCGTGGCCCTCATCGTCTGCGGCCTGTGGCTGGTGCGCGGCCCCAAGGGCAAAAAGGTGCACCGCAAAAAGGCAGAAGAATCGGAGGACGAGGACTTCTGCGAGTACACCGCAGCCGAAGCCGATGCACCGGAAGCCCCGGAGGAAACCGCAGACTTTGCCATGCCGAAGCTCAGCGCTCTGCTGGGCGACCCGGTGACCCCGGAGGACCCCGAAGAGCCGGAACAGCCGGAGAATGCGGAGGGCGACGATGGACGAACTGAATAAGACGGCAGCGACGGAGCCGGAAACCCGGCCGGAAGCTGCAAAGCTGCAGGACGCCCCCCGCCGCCGGGTGGGCAGCCTGACGATGGGCGCCTGCCTGATCGCAGCGGGCATCTTCTTCCTGTGTTATTACTTTGTGCCGGGCTTTGACTGGCAGCTGGTGGTGCGTATCGCCCCGGCGGCAGCCCTGGTGCTGCTGGGATGTGAGGTGCTGTTCTTCGCCGCCCGGCCGGGCCGCTGGAAGTATGATTTTGTCTCGGTGCTGGTCTGTCTGGGGCTCATCGCAGTTTGTATGTGCCTGAGCTTTCTGCCCATGGTGTGGAGCGAGATCGACCCTGCCCGCGGACAGAACGAGATGAAGCTGAGCAAGGCGTACACCACACAGGTGTATGAGGCCCTCCGGAAGGAAAACCCGGACCTCCGCCTGCGGGATGTGTACACCGACCTGTATCTTTACTCCAACGATGTGAATGCCCTGCAGGAGATGCAGCCGGGTGATGGACACCTGAGCCTGACCGTGATGCTGTATGGCCCCTACGACAGCACCGGAGCCTTTGCGCAGGACTGCCGCAGCGTGGCCGGTACGGTGCGGGCTGGCACCCTGCAGCCGGATGAACTGCGCATCGTGTGGTCGCCGGACAACGACCCGGGCCAGAGCCTGGATTCCGGTACCCTGCAGCGTGTGGAACAGTACACGCTGGAACTGGACGGCACGGTGCAGCTGGACTGGACCGCGGATGAGATGGAACGGCAGGTCGAAGTGCAGTATCTGCTGGACGAAGAAAATGAGCCGGAAGAAGAAGCAGCTTTCAGTGAAGAAGCAGAGCCGGAAGAGGCTGCATAAAAACTGAAAAAATCTCCTGCACGGACGCAAGGCCTGCGCAGGAGATTTTTGTTGAAATAGAGAAGAATTTGTGATATTCTGTAGTTGCCGCTGAAAAGCGGCAGGGCACTGCAAACAACGGCAGGCGGTTTTGGTCCTCACTTCCGGAAGGAGGTGAGTGTATGCCGATTACTTTGACATTCCATTTGTTTGGATTGACATTCACCATCCGTGTGAAAAAGTAAAACCGCCGCCTGGCGGGGCGACGGTTTTCGCGTAAAACAAAAGCTCTGAACAGGACCGACCGCTTGTCGCGGTGCCCTTTCTGTTTGTATTATAGCAATCCCCGGCAGGACTGTCAAGCACCTGCCGGGGATTGTTTTTATCGAAAGATCACAGCTTCTTGCCGGTGAGCAGCTCATAGGCCTCCAGATACTTGGCGATGGTCTTGTCGATCACGTCCTGGGGCAGGTCGTAGTTGCTGTCCGGATGGGCCTTCAGCCAGTCGCGGACAAACTGCTTATCAAACGAAGGCTGGCCGTGACCCGGCTCGTAGCCCTCCAGCGGCCAGAAACGGGAGGAATCCGGGGTGAGCATCTCATCGCCCAGCACCACGTTGCCGTCCTCATCCAGACCAAACTCGAACTTGGTGTCGGCGATGATGATGCCGCGAGTCAGGGCGTACTCGGCGCACTTCTTGTACAGAGCGATGGTGTAGTCCCGCAACTTGGTGGCGTACTCCAGGCCGTGGCCGGGGAACTGCTTTTCCAGCACCTCAATGCTGCGCTCGTAGGAGATGTTCTCGTCGTGGTCGCCGATCTCGGCCTTGGTGGAGGGGGTGTAGATCGGCTCAGGCAGCTTCTCGGACTCCTGCAGGCCCTCGGGCAGCTGGATGCCGCAGACCTTGCCGGTCTTCTGGTAGCTGGCCCAGCCGCTGCCGGTGATGTAGCCGCGCACGATGCACTCGATGGGCAGCATGGTCAGCTTGCGGCACAGCATGCTGTTGCCGTCGAACTGGGGCTGCCGGAAGAACTCCGGCATATCCTTCACGTCCACGCTCAGCATATGGTTGGGCAGCAGATCCTTGGTGTAGTCGAACCAGAACTTGCTCATCTGGGTGAGCACAGTGCCCTTTTTGGTCACCTTGTTTTTCAGGATGACATCAAACGCAGAAATGCGGTCGGTGGCAACCATGATCAGGCTGTCGCCATTGTCGTAAATTTCACGGACTTTGCCTTCTTTGATGGGCTTGAATGCAGTCATAGTCAAACACTCCATTTCCCTTTTTCCGGCCGCCGGGCGCGGCACATCCTTACAGCACTATTGTACCATGCCGGGTGCCGGTTTGAAAGAAACAGATGGGAGAGATTTGCCCCGGGTTTTGCAAATTTCTCGTGAAAAATGTGCAAAAATCATCGGATGAATTCGTCGTTTTGACGATAAAAGTCGTACTTTCAGCGCGAATGAGACAAAAAACGACCCGCTTTTTTGTGGAATGCGCAGATGGACACAGCCCGGCGGATAGGGTATGCTGAAAGGCGGCAGCTTTGCTGTACAGAAAGGAAAATTCTGCTTATGATACCTCAGATCATTGCGCACCGTGGCGCATCCTACCTGGCACCGGAAAACACGCTGGCGGCTTTCCGCAAGGCGATGGAGATTGGCGCGGACGGTGTGGAAATGGACGTACAAAAGACGCTGGACGGCGGCCTTGTGATCCACCACGACTATATCATCGACCTGCACACCGATATTTCCGGCCGTATCTACGATATGACCGAGGGCGAACTGAAAGACCTGGACTTCGGCAGCTGGAAGGACGCTGCCTATAAAGATGAGAAGATCGCCACCCTGGCCGAGGCACTGGCCCTGTGCAGGAGCATGGAGGGCTGTGCGGTCCAGCTGGAAATGAAATCCACCATGGACAACGACCCGGCTTTTGTGTCCGGTGTGGTGGATGCCATCCGCGCGGCAGACATCGCCGACCGACTGGTCCTTATTTCGTTCAACCACGACCTGCTGCGGCAGGCCAAGGCGCTGATGCCGGAACTGCGGGTGGGCGTGCTGCTGTACGGCGCATTCGAGAGCATGGTGCTGCCGCCGCCGGTCATCTGGAAGGACCTGGGCCTGGTGAACGGCATGGAGGATGAGGAAGCGGCGCTGGACGAAGAACTGGCCGCCCTGCCGGTGGATGCGGGCATGGACCCGGATGAGGAAAACGGCTGGATGACCCGCTGGGTGAACGACAAGGTGAGCATGCTGCGGGCAAACTTCCCCGGGGAGAGCCTGCAGGCGGTGGCAAAGCATCTGGCCGACCAGCACAACCCGGTGGCCTATGTCAAAAGCCTGGACTTTGCGCCGGAGTACGTCAGCTGCGAATACCACACCGCTTACAGCAACCCAGGCTTCATCGCCAAGCTGCAGGCCATGGGGGTCAAGGTGGCCCTGTGGACCGTGGACACGGAAAAGGCTGTCCGGAGCCTGCTGCCCCTGGGGCCGGACTGCCTGGTGACCAACCGCCCCGACCGCGTGCGGGAATGGGTGGAAGAAAATCAGTGACACAGAGATCAGAAAGGCTTCTCCTTTGGGAGAAGTCTTTTTTGCTGCCCTTGACAAACAGGGACAGTGGGATTACAATAGTCTCATATCGAACAGTTTTATAGAAAACAGTTTGAGCAAAAAACAATTCAAAAGGAACCGATCGTATGTGTGACGAAAAAACAGAACGAATGCAGAGACCACGGGGATCCACCCTGGGAGGGGCCGCAGGTCATCCCGGCCCAGATCCGCCGGGTGGACAACCTGATCTTCCGCAAGATCAACCAGTTTGCCCGCGCCAACGGTGTGGAGCAGGCCACCCCGATGCACGGTTGGATCATCGAGTATCTTTACCGGCACCGGGAGGAGCAGGTGTTCCAGCGGGACATTGAGCGGGAGTTTTCCATTACCCGCTCCACTGTGACCAACATCCTGCAGCTGATGGAGCGCAAGGGCTACATCCAGCGCCAGAGCGTGCCGCAGGATGCCCGGCTGAAACAGCTGGTGCTGACGGAAGAGGGCGTCCGCTTCCATGAAAACACCATCCTCTCCTTCCACCAGACGGACGACTATGTGGCCAATCTGCTGACGGAAGAGGAAAACGCCGAGCTGCTGCGGCTGCTGAACAAGCTGCGTGACGCGCTGAAGTAAACCCTCTCAGCTTCGCTGCGCTCAGCAGCTCCCCCGAGGGGGGAGCTTTTTGGGCGATATTTTTGGATTTTCTTTTCCGGTGAAAAGCTGCTTTCCCGGAGCAGACAAAAGCTCTCCCTTTCGGGAGAGCTGGCACGGCGCAAGCCATGACGGAGAGGGTTCGACTCTTGTCAAAACGCCGAAAAGATGCTTGTGAAAATGTTAATTATGAACAATTTCCGAAAGTTTTGCAAACATCTTGACATTAAATCTGTTTTGTATAGAATTGTTTTGTACCAAACAAATAAAATTAACAGGAGGTAACTCAGATGATCAAAAAGCTCGTGTCACATCTGGGCGAGTACAAACGCGCCGCAGTCCTGACACCGCTCTTTGCAGCCCTGGAAGCCGTGATGGATGTGCTGCTGCCCACCATCATGGCCTTTATCATTGACCTGGGCATTGAAAAGGGCGATATGCACGCCATCGTCAAGTATGGTCTGCTCACCTTTCTTGTGGCAGCCATTGCGCTGCTGCTGGGCGTTCTGGCCGGTAAATATGCCGCCGAGGCATCCACCGGCTTTGCCGGCAATCTGCGCGATGCCATGTATGAGAACATCCAGCACTATTCCTTCTCCAACATCGACAAGTTCTCCACGGCGGGCCTTGTCACCCGTATGACCACCGACGTGACCAACGTGCAGAATGCGTTCCAGATGATCGAGCGCATGTGCGTGCGTGCCCCGGTGCATCTGGTGTTTGCACTGTTCATGGCTGTGGTCATCGGCGGACCGTTGTCGCTGGTGTTCGTGGTGGCGGTAGTCTTTCTGGTGGCGGTGCTGGCCAGCATCATGATCCCCACCTTCCACATCTTTGACCGCGTGTTCAAGAACTACGACAACCTCAACGCCTCGGTGCAGGAGAATGTGTCCGCCATCCGCGTGGTCAAGAGCTTTGTGCGCGAGGGCTTTGAGAACGAGAAGTACACCAAAGCCTGCCAGAGCCTGTACGACCAGTTTGTGAACGCTGAGAGCCGCCTGAGCTTCAATAACCCTGCCATGCTCACCGCCGTTTACGGCTGCAACATCGCCCTGAGCTGGCTGGGTGCCAAATATGTGCTGCATGGTGCCATCACCACCGGTCAGCTCAACGCCCTGTTCGGGTACATCATGAACATCCTCATGGCCCTGATGATGCTGAGCATGGTCTTTGTGATGATCGCCATGTCGGCCGCTTCCGCCAAGCGTATCGTGGAAGTGCTGGACGAGACCACCGACCTGCCCCCGGCCAAGCAGCCGGTGCAGCAGGTGAAGGACGGCAGCATCGAGTTCGACCATGTTTCCTTTCAATATAAGCATGGTTCGGGCCGTCCGGTGCTGAACGATATCACCTTTTCCATCAAGCCCGGCGAGACGCTGGGCATCATCGGCGGCACCGGCAGTGCAAAGTCCAGCCTGGTGCAGCTGATCCCCCGCCTGTACGATGCCGAAAGCGGCACCGTGAAGGTGGGCGGCGTGGATGTGCGGGATTACAACCTGGACGTCCTGCGCCGCGAAGTGTCCATGGTGCTGCAGAAGAACGTGCTGTTCAGCGGCACCATCCTCGACAACCTGCGCTGGGGCGACGCGAACGCCAGCGAGGAAGAGTGCATCCGCATGGCAAAGCTGGCCTGTGCGGATGAGTTCATCGAGCGCTTCCCGGATAAGTACAATACCTGGATCGAGCAGGGCGGCTCCAACGTGTCCGGCGGCCAGAAGCAGCGCCTGACCATCGCCCGCGCTCTGCTGCGCAAGCCCAAGGTGCTGATCCTGGACGACTCCACCAGCGCGGTGGACACCGCCACCGACGCCAAGATCCGCAAGGCCTTCCGGGAAGAGATCCCCGGCACCACCAAGATCATCATTGCACAGCGCATCTCCTCGGTGCAGGATGCTGACCGCATCCTGGTGCTGGACAACGGCCAGATCAACGGCCTGGGCACCCACGAGGAGCTGCTCAGGACCAACGCCATTTATCAGGAAGTTTACAACAGCCAGACCCAGGGCGGCGGCGACTTCGACAAGCAGGGAGGTGCGCAGTAATGGCCGTAAAAGAAGTACATGGCCCCGGCCCGCGGGGCGCACGGGGCCCGCGCCCCAAGGTGGAAAACCCGGGCAAGCTGCTCCGGCGCATCATGGATGAAGTGTTCCGCAACTACCTGCCCCACTGCATCCTTGTGCTTATCTGCATCGTGGTCAGTGCGCTGGCCAATGTGCAGGCCAGCCTGTTTTTGCAGACTTTGATGGACGATTACATCGTGCCCATGACCCACCAGCAGGACCCCAGCTTTGCACCGCTGGCCGGCGCACTGATGCGGGTGGGCTGCATCTACCTTGTGGGTATTCTGGCCGCATGGCTCAATGCCCGCGTTATGGTCAACGTAACGCAGGGCACGCTGCGCAACCTGCGCACCAAGCTGTTCACCCACATGGAAAGCCTGCCCATCTCCTATTTTGACACCCATCCCCACGGCGATATCATGTCCGTGTACACCAACGATGTAGATACCCTGCGCCAGATGATCAGCCAGAGCATCCCGCAGCTGGTGTCCAGCGTCATCACCATCGCGTCGGTGTTCTTCAGCATGTGTATGCTCAGCTGGCAGCTGACCATCGTTACCATGCTCATGGTGGCGCTGATGCTGTTCTGCTCCAAAAAGATCGCGGCAAGCTCCGGTAAGTACTTCGTGCAGCAGCAGCGGGATCTGGGCAAGGTGAACGGCTACATCGAAGAGATGATGGAGGGCCAGAAGGTGGTCAAGGTGTTCACCCACGAGCAGCAGACCCTTGACGGCTTCCGCCAGCTGAACGACCAGCTGAAGGAGAGCTCCAAGCAGGCCAACAGCTTTTCCAACATCATGATGCCGGTCAACGCCCAGCTGGGCAACATCAGCTACGGCGTCTGCGCCCTGGTGGGTGCCGCCATGGCCGTTGGTGGCGTTGGCGGCATGACCCTTGGCACGGTGGTGGCCTTCCTCAGTCTGAACAAGGGCTTCAATATGCCCATCAGTCAGGTGTCCATGCAGGCCAACAGCGTCATCATGGCGCTGGCCGGTGCAGAGCGCATCTTTAAGATGATGGACGAGCCCAGCGAGACCGATGAGGGCTATGTAACGCTGGTAAACGCCAAGTACGACCGCGAGGACAACCTCGTGGAGACCGAGGAGCGCACCGGCATCTGGGCCTGGAAGCACCCCCACCACGACGGCACCACCACCTACCACAAGCTGGAAGGCGACATCACCTTCACGGATGTGGATTTCGGATATGTGCCGGAAAAGACGGTGCTGCACGACATCAACCTGTATGGCCGTCCGGGCCAGAAGATCGCCTTTGTCGGCTCCACCGGTGCCGGCAAGACCACCATCACCAACCTGATCAACCGCTTCTACGATATTCAGGATGGCAAGATCCGCTACGACGGCATCAACATCCACAAGATCAAAAAGTCCGATCTGCGCCGTTCGCTGGGCATCGTGCTGCAGGACACCCACCTGTTTACCGGTACGGTCATGGAGAACATCCGCTATGGGCGTCTGGATGCCAGCGATGAAGAGTGCATGGCCGCCGCCAAGCTGGCCAACGCGGACGGCTTCATCCAGCGTCTGCCGGATGGCTACAGCACCATGCTGACCGGCGACGGTGCGAACCTGTCGCAGGGCCAGCGCCAGCTGCTGGCCATCGCCCGCGCCGCCGTGGCCGACCCGCCGGTGCTGATCCTCGATGAGGCAACTTCCTCCATCGACACCCGTACCGAGGCACTGGTGCAGCGCGGCATGGACGGCCTGATGTACGGCCGCACCAGCTTCGTCATCGCCCACCGCCTGTCCACCGTCCGCAATGCAGACTGCATCGTGGTGCTGGAGCAGGGCCGCATCATCGAGCGCGGCAGTCACGACGAGCTGATCGCCAAGAAGGGCAAGTATTACCAGCTCTACACCGGCAACCTCGCCGAAAACTGATCAAGACATCTCTCCTCAATAACACAGCGCCCCCGCCGGGATCTTTCCCGGCGGGGGCGCTGTGCTTTATATCATAAATGTTTTTAGTGGATCAGGTTCACAAATACGGGGCAGAGCACCGCGGTGAGCACACCGGCCACTGCAATGGACAGGCCGCTCATGGCACCTTCCACCTCACCCATCTGCAGGGCCTTGCTGGTACCCACGGCATGGGCCGAGGTGCCGATGCCAACACCCTTGGCGATGGGGTCGGTGATGTGGAACACCTTGCACACCGTTTCGGCCAGCAGGCTGCCCGCAATGCCGGTGAGGATGACGATGGCACCGGTCAGGGCGGCAATGCCGCCCAGCTCAGCGGCCACGTCCATGCTGATGGCGGTGGTCACCGACTTGGGCAGCAGGGTGGCGTACTGCTCTTGGGTCAGGTCCAGCGCCAGGGCAAGAGCAAGGGCACTGCCCAGGCTGACCAGTGTGCCAACCGAGATGCCGGCGATGATGGCGGCGGCGTTCTCCCGGAGCAGGTCCCACTTTTCATACAGCGGGATGGCCAGAGCCACGGTGGCCGGCAGCAGCAGGTAGTTCACCGGGGCGGCGCTGGCCTTGTAGTCGGCGTAGGGGATCTTGCACACCGACAGGAAGATGATGACAAAGATGCTGCCCAGCAGCAGGGGATTGAAGATGGCTTTGCCGGTGATCCGGTTGATCAGGGCACCCAGTGCAAAGGCTGCCAGCGTGAGCAGCACGCCCCACGCCGCCGACCCGGACAGGAAATCATTCAGCATGGTCTGCCTCCTTCTTTTTGCGGCCGGTCATGGCCTGGGTGGTGCGGCCTGCGGAGACCATGACCAGCACGGTCACCGGGATGATGGCAATGAGGATGGGCAGCAGCATGTTGCCCATCTCGGCCCACAGCTCCATCACGCCGGCTGCGGCAGGCACGAACAGCAGCGGGAAGATGCCGGTGAGGTAGATGCCCACCTCTTTCACGTCATCCAGCTTGACAAAGCCGAAGTTCAGGGCAGCCAGCAGCAGCACCAGCCCGTAGACACTGGCAGGCACCGGCAGCGGCAGCACGGCGTGCAGCACCTCGCCCAGAAAACAGAAGGCCAGAATGCGTGCGAACTGAAAAATGTATTTCGTAACGGATCGCTCCTTTCACAGTTGCAGAGAAAATGCGGGATACAAGTGGTAGTATACCGCACCGTCGGACGTCCATCAACCGTGATACTTGCCAAGAATTCCCACACATTTCGCGAGGAACTGTGCAAAAAAGGCGCACCGCAATGTGCGGTGCGCCGTAAGAAGCCGGAGCAGGAACGAGTCAGATCACATAGTCGTTGCCAGCCTGATCGGGCAGGGCAAGATCGGCAAGGGTGATGTGGCTGAAATAGTTGGAGATGAGGTCGTTCAGGCCCTTCCACATCTCATAGGTGCGGCAGTTGGCCAGGCGGGCGCAGGGGGATGCACCCGGCGTCAGGCAGGTGACGGGGGCCAGGCTGCCCTCGGTTAGCATGAGGATCTCCTCCACGGTGTACTGGTCGGGGCTGCGGGTCAGGCGGTAACCGCCGCCCTTGCCGCGCAGACCCTCCAGAAAGCCGTTCTGTACCAGCACCTTGAGGATGTTCTCCAGATATTTTTCCGAGATCTCCTGCCGTGCGGCGACTTCCTTGAGGGGAACGTATTTTTCCGCCTGATGTTCGGCAAGGTCGATCATCACGCGCAGCGCATAGCGCCCTTTGGTGGAAACGATCATATTCGTGTACTTCCTTTGATGTCCATAGAATGTTAAACCTATTATACAACAGGGTAAATAATAGTTCAATCCCACTTTTTTGCAAAAAAGCATTGACAAGCAGAGCAAAGGGGACTATAATACCATCAAACCCACAAACAATGTTGGTTTAAAGGTTTGTAGTTCCGGGCCGCGCCTCGGGTGCCGGGGCCCGTTCGAGAAGTTGTATCTGTATCAGGAGGGAATTTATTATGAGCAAGATCTATACTGCCGCTGACCAGCTGATCGGTCACACCCCGCTGCTGGAGCTCACCCACATTGAAAAGGAGCAGCAGCTGTCTGCTCACATTCTGGCCAAGCTGGAGTACTTCAACCCGGCCGGTTCCGTGAAGGACCGCATTGCCAAGAAGATGATCGACGACGCCGAGGCCAAGGGCCTGCTGAAGGAAGGCTCCGTGATCATCGAGCCCACCTCCGGCAATACCGGCATCGGCCTGGCTGCCGTGGCAGCTGCCAAGGGCTACCGCATCATCATCGTCATGCCTGAGACCATGAGCGTGGAGCGCCGCCAGCTGATGAAGGCTTACGGTGCCGAGCTGGTGCTCAGCGAGGGCGCCAAGGGCATGAAGGGCGCCATTGCCAAGGCCGATGAGCTGGCAAAGGAGATCCCCAATTCCTTCATCCCCGGCCAGTTTGTGAACCCGGCCAACCCCCAGGCACACATCGAGACCACCGGCCCCGAGATCTGGGACGATACCGACGGTAAGGTGGACATCTTTGTGGCAGGCGTTGGCACCGGCGGCACTGTGACCGGCGTGGGCAAGTACCTGAAGAGTAAGAACCCTGACGTGAAGGTCGTGGCCGTGGAGCCTGCCTCCTCCCCGGTGCTGAGCAAGGGCACTGCCGGTGCGCACAAGATCCAGGGCATCGGCGCAGGCTTTGTGCCGGACGTGCTGGACACCAAGGTTTATGATGAGATCATTGCTGTGGAGAACGACGACGCCTTTGCCACCGGTCGGCTGATCGGTCACAAGGAAGGTGTGCTGGTGGGCATTTCTTCCGGTGCTGCCGTCTGGGCTGCCCTGCAGCTGGCAAAGCGCCCGGAGAACGCTGGCAAGAACATCGTGGTGCTGCTGCCTGATACCGGCGACCGCTATCTGTCCACTCCGCTGTTCGCAGACTGATCACTCTATTTGTAGAACCGTTGCATCCCGCCCGGATTTCCGGGCGGGATTTTTTTGCACTCCGGCCGCCGGATGAATCTATTGACGAACACCCTAAAAAAAGGTATACTGTACAGGTACAATTGAATATTGTCGGGGTGTTGCGCAGTTGGTAGCGCGCCTGCTTTGGGAGCAGGAGGCCGCGAGTTCGAGTCTCGCCACTCCGACCACAAGAAAAGCCGCCCGGAAGCGTCTGAGAACGTTTCCGGGCGGCTTTCTGTTTGTTTTAAAGGACGGGGTTACTTGGGCTGACGGCCGATGTAAGCCAGGATGCCGCCGTCGGCGTACAGGATCTGGCCGTTGACGAAGTCAGAAGCATGGCTGGCCAGGAACACGCAGGGGCCCACCATGTCCTCGGGGTCGCCCCAGCGGCCGGCAGGGGTCTTGGCACAGATAAAGGTGTCGAAGGGGTGGCGGCTGCCGTCCGGCTGGGTCTCGCGCAGGGGAGCGGTCTGGGCGGTGGCGATGTAGCCGGGGCCCATGCCGTTGCACTGGATGTTGTACTCGCCGTACTCGGAAGCGATGTTCTTGGTGAGCATCTTCAGTGCACCCTTGGCGGCAGCGTAGGCGGAGACGGTCTCGCGGCCCAGCTCGCTCATCATGGAGCAGATGTTGATGATCTTGCCCTCGCGCTTGGCGATCATGTCGGGCAGAACGGCCTTGGAGCAGTTGAAGGCACCGCCCACATGCACGTCGATGACCCGCATGAAATCAGTGTGGCTCATCTCGATCATGGGGATGCGCTTCATCAGGCCGGCGTTGTTCACCAGGATGTCCACGGGGCCGACGTCGGCCTTGATCTGGGCGATCATGGCATTCACAGCGGCCTCATCGGTCACGTCGGCCACATAGCCGTGGGCGTCGATGCCGGCAGCCTTGTAAGCGGCCAGGCCCTTTTCCAGGCTGCCCTCGTTGGAGCAGTTGAAGCAGACGGTGGCACCGCACTTTGCCATGCCCTCGGCAATGGAGAAGCCGATGCCGTGGGCACCGCCGGTGATCAGGGCAACTTTGCCCTTCAGGTCAAATGCAGAAAGATCCATTGTAGTTCTCCTTTTTTGAAAAAGCCCCGCACCGGGGATGCCGGATACGGGGCCTTGGTTTTATCAGCGCAGGTCTGTGGTAGCGATGTTGTCCATGTCGTCAAACTCCATGTTCTCACCGCCCATGGCCCAGATGAAGGTATAGTTCGAGGTGCCCACACCGCTGTGGATGCTCCAGGAGGGGCTGATGACAGCGTCCTCGTTGTGCATCACGATGTGACGGGTCTGCGTCGGCTCGCCGCACATGTGGAACACCACCTGCCCCTCAGGCAGTTCAAAGTAGGTGTAGATCTCCATCCGCCGCTCATGGGTGTGGCTGGGCATCGTGTTCCAGTTGGAACCCGGCTCCAGCGCGGTCATGCCCATGCTCAGCTGGCAGGTCTTCAGCACATCCGGGTGGATGAACTGGTTGATGGTGCGCTTATTGCAGGTCTCGACGCTGCCCAGAGGACGATGGTTCGCATCGGCCATCTTGATGAGGCGGGTCTCGTACGAGCAGTGCGCCGGAGCGGAGACCATGTAGAACTTGGCCGGATGCTCCGGGTCGGCGGAAGCAAACGTCACTTCCTTGGTGCCCTTGGTGATGTACAGGCAGTCCTTATAGCCCAGCTTGTACTCGACACTGTCGGCCACCACGATGCCGGTGGAATCCTTGCCGATGTTGAACATGCCGATCTCGCGGCGTTCGAGGAAATAGTGGGTGCCAAAGTTGGCCCAGACATCAATGCCCTTGTCGATGGACACGGTCTCGTGCACCGGCATACAGCCCAGCGTGACCATGCGGTCCACATGGCTGTACACGGCTACGACCTCATCGGCCTTGTACAGGCCGGTGATGAGCATCTCGTCGCGCATCTCCTCGGTGGTATAGCGCTTGAAATCCTTCTGGTTGCAGGAATAGCGGATATCCATGTCGGACTCCCTCCTGCGATCAGCGCTGGATACGGCCGGAACCGTCGCCGCCAGCCAGCTTCTCGACCTCGGAAACGGTCATCATGTTGTAGTCGCCCTCGATGGAGTGCTTCAGAGCAGAAGCAGCAA
>OOAC01001484.1_pt1 | contig 15918 bp, 15 predicted proteins | sample 1671041 | NCBI WGS metagenome assembly OOAC01 (sample SAMN06348116, study PRJEB24527) | human gut metagenome | biome: human gut; feature: ankylosing spondylitis patient; material: feces | host: Homo sapiens | place: China | collected 2015-10 | reverse complement strand
TATCTGCTCATTTATTGGTACATCTATTGTTTCTTCTTTAAGAAGAGTTTCCATCATCATCTTTATATATGGACTTCCTTTTTGAACAAGATTATTTATAAGTCCATTTGAACTTGATTCTGCCCAATAAGCCGTAAATTTCTTAAATTTAAGATAATTTATTATAGACTAAGGATTATATATATCTTTTTTAGTTCCAAAAGTAAATCCATCATACCATGCCTTTACATCACCTTTTTTATCAGAAAGTTTAAATTCATCAAGAGCATTAAATACTTCCTCCTCAGTGAAACCAAATACTGTTTCATATAAATTAGATGTAGTTGTAACTACAACAAGGTTATTAAGATCTGAAAAAATACTTTCTTTGGATACCCTTGTTATCTCAGTCATTATTGCTCGCTCTAAATATGGATTGGTCTTAAATGTCGAGTTAAAAAGACTTCTCGTAATACATACTTAAGGCTGAAAATCATGATTATAAAAAATTTTAATGTATTTTGCTCAAAATTCAAAATAGTCAATTTATTAACTATTCGTTGTATTAATACCTTCGCAAATAATCGTCACAATCATCATCAGACGGTGTATCAGTGCTTGAATCCAAAGTTCCTCTTTTATCATACCAATTAGTTCTTCCTTCACCATCATTGTAGCCATAAAAAGTTTCTCCATCTGATTCATTTTTACTTACCCAATCAGGTGTATTCCCAAAATTAAACAATCCCATAATATCTTTCCTCACTTTCCTAATTATTCTATCTAGCAATCTCTTTTGCAACTATTCTTCTAATAAATCAATATCATCAGACATGAATCCCAGCCTTATACGAGATATAATACATCTCTAACAGAGAACTGTCAAGTTCAAATTCTTAAAAAATATATGTAACTAACTCCTTCAATCCTTACTCATACTTCTTTATCAAAGCAATGTTTTTCTTCTCATATTTGTTCAAAAAGCTGTCACTCCAATCTGATGAACTTATTGATGGTTCATACCAGTTTTTGTCACTAAAATAATCTCTTAAATCTCTTGAATTAAATATATAACCATGTCGTGCAAATATTTCATTTCTCGCAAGTCTTAGCTCCTTTTTTGACATCCATGATATTTCTGATTTTGTTATATATCTTGAGTCACTTGAATCGAGGATATAATCATCATGTTCATCATATTCTTCTTCTGCTGACAAATCAGGAACTTCATCACTTTCATCATTATCACTCCTGTCATTTATGCTGCTGTCATTGTTACTATCATTGCTCTGTGAACCGTCGCCTGTATATTCTTCTGTACTTCCATCATTTTGTTTACCTGCATCTACTAATAAATATGTCGCTTCATCACGAACTCTTACTTCAAGCTTTGATATCGTATCAATATCCTTTTCTATATAAAATATACCTTCTGTATTTTTACCGGCAGCAATATCTGCTGATTCTGAACTTTCTAAGCCACTCATTCTCAAAAAATAATCTTTATTTATAGCTGAATCATCAACATAAATCGTAAAATCAACAGGACCTACATATTCCTCATCTCCACCTGTATTTTCAATATAATATTTAAAATATATTGCTTTCGTCCCATCATCTCCAATAGCACTTCCAAAATCTGTTAATGTATATTCCAGATTTGCCATGTAATCAGATATTTTAACCGTGTCCCCTAACGAATATATTTTTTCATCTTTTGAAAAATCTGATATATCGTTGCTTTCAGATGTATCATCCTTTTCTGTCAAACCATTTTTTGATTGAACCACACTGACAATCTTATCTTTAACATCACTTATAACACACCCTGAAAGCATTCCGGATATTATACATAAAACTAATATGACACTGATCTTTTTCATATGCTGTTTCCTCCATTTCGTTCTCTCAATGATTTAATAAGGCAATCACCGCTTATCCGATGATTGCCTTTGTCAGATCTAAATACACTTTTTCTTTAAATATGTTTCTTCAATACAATTAGTTCAAGCCGTACTTTCTGTTATATGCATTACATAATTTATTGCTGTTTTTGATCAAAATATGCATTCCTATAAATGGCCCGATTCCACATAATAACATTCCAAATATAAACCACATCAATACAGTTGTTCCGTTTTCCTGAAAATTCATACCATAGTATGAAGCGTTTGCTGCAAGTCTGTTTCCAAGTTTATAATACCAATAACATGCATAAATTCCACAGGTCACAAATGACAAAATAATAAATGCTGCCAATCCGGGTGTAGTCTGTTTGTCATTTTCACATGCTATATTTACATCATGTGCTAACTTATAGAGAAAATAATAAGAATATATGCCACAGGTTATAATGCTAAGTATTATGTATGATGCCAATCCCCTGTCATCCTTTAACTTTTCCCTTCCATTTGGTGTTATGTTTCCGTTTTCTCCATTAAAGCTTTGGCGAACCTCATCAACAGCACTTGCTATCTGTTTTTCTGTTGCATTGAACATATCATTTGCCGCTTTTGTCACATCAGCCATTGCCGAACATTCCTGACCGCAATTTGGACAGAACTTAGTTCCCTCATTAATTTCCTTTCCACAATTCTTACAAAACATTTGTTTTCTCCTTTCAATCTACTATTTATCATAGTTAATTGCAAAACTCCAGACAGACCACATTTTTTTTGCAACTTTACATATCATAAGCAAAGTTCTTCTGACACCGTCGGTACTTAAGGTGTATCTTTTACACCTTTATGTACCGCTACGAGTGTCGGGCAGCAAGAGCGTGCCTTGTGTTGATATCGTATATGTTACAAAAAATTCACAGCGTAATCTTAGTTTCGCAATACTTACACTAAATATCAGATATATCTGATAATGCGAAATACTATATTATCTTCCGGTTTAAATACAACTATACTCTCTTTCATATCAATCAATCGGCATACATATACACTCAAAAATAACATTGCGGATAAACACAAAATAATTTTAAATAACTTTGCATTATTTTTTTTCAGCAACAGACTTAACACCACTACCGGCGGCAGCCAGAATAACGGATGATAATATATTGCTTTTTTTAAATCAAAATGCAGCAAAGCCAGCCATGCCCTTGACATTCCACAGCCTGCACATGATATACCCGTTATAAATTTTATTGGACATGTAATACCAATATTTTCAAGAAACATATATAATATCACGATTGATATGATAGCTGTAAAACCATCTCTATTTCTTTTCAAAAATTTATCTTTACTATCTCTCACCATTATATGATTCATTGCTAATATACTTTTAAGGGCTTTTTTTATCTCTTTAAGCTAATCGCAAATCAGCTTTTTCCGTTATATCATTATTGTATATACATTAAATAATGTCTTTTTGCTTTATTTATTACATATACTAACATATACACATAATTTTATTTCACGCTAAAGGAGATTTGCCCTATGGAAAAAGGATGTCTTGGTAACGCAATACGAAGTGCCCGCCTAAAAGCTAATATAACTCAGGAAGATCTGTCAGAAAAACTTGGTATTTCTGTCACTCATCTTAAACATATCGAGTCAGAGCATCGTCTCCCGTCAGTTCCTTTACTTATAAAAGTAATGACTGCTCTCGGCATGTCCTTTGATGATATTGTTTTTGACACCAAAGAAGATTCAAGACTTCTTCACAATACCATCAACCTTTTAAAACAATGCCCTGACCGTGATTTAAATATAATCAACGATACACTTCATGCCATGCGCAAATATGAATGAGTCCTTACTCTATTCATATTACTTTTTCTTATATGTACCCGACATATCTGTATATAAGTCACTTGAATAACCTTTCTGCTTTATCACAATCTTATTCTTGTAAACCTTAACTTTAACTTTCATCTTTCCTTTCTTTCCTTCGTAGCTGTTTTTTCCAACTTTATAAATTGTTACATTTATGTCACCGACAACCCTGTCCTCATACTGACCGCCCGGATACTCATTTGCTTTGGAAAGATGTAATTTTCCTTTGTACGCATTCTGTTTTTTCAATATGACACCAAACATTTCTTTGCATATCACACCATAACTTTTTGTTTTCTTAGTCTTTGAATAATCTCCGGTGTAGTTTATTGCCGCCTCTGCCTTTTTGCACGCCAGACCTTCACCACTTTCCACCAGCAATACTGCTGCCAATAAGAAACATAAAATCTTTTTAATCTTCATAATTTTTTCCTCCTGTTTGTTATTTCATGTTAATTATATACTTCGCAGACGACACTATATGTCGCTGTATGATTTTTTCAGTTTTTTTCCACCTCCCGTATCTCATCTCATGTCATATATCTACTCCAGCTCCATGACATAACTGTCTTTTTCCCTGTTGTAGCTGATGCTTCTTTTTATCTCTGTTTCTAAATTCAGATCATCCAAAAATGCCCTTATATCAGCTATATCTCTTTGCACCGTCCTTTCGTCTATTCCAAAATCCACTGCTGTCCCTGAAAGGCTTATCTGCTTTTTTTGTTCAAGCCATGTGTATAGCCTGAGCACTCTGTAACTTTTACTGTATCTCATTGAAAATCCCCCTGAATCACTTTATGCTCATATGCTAACAAACAGCCTGTCGCATTTTGTAATAGTGATTCCACGGGGGATTTTTCTTAGTCTTTTATATTATTATTGCATTAAGATACCTATCTGTTATTTTTAAATTCTATCTTTTTGTATTCATATTCATCAGTTATCTTTTTTATCAGTTCACGGCTTTCTTCTTCAACTCTTTCGATGTTCTCCTGCCTTTCATGCTCATTTTTATTTGCATCTGACACCTCCTTTTTCCCAGCCCGACAATTTGTTATACACCCTGAAAGTTCATTCTTAAGAGTTATTATTATGTCAGTTATCCTTCCTTTAATCTTACTGTTTTTTGCCTCTTTTTCGTTTTCAAAAGCTAAATATATTGCATTTATATATATTTCCATCGCCTTTTTTGTTTCTCTCAAGTTTCTAAATAAATCTCCTGCCTTTTTTATCTCATTTATTTTTTTCCATGCCTTTGTTTTATCTTCAGCTTCATAGCTTTTTAGTGCAATATCATAATATTTTTCTGCATACATTTTATATTCGTCAGAACTGATACTTTTTTCTGAAATCTTATTTTCTGATGTCTGCGTATCATTAAATGTGTTCATTTTTATCTTTTTTATATCATTTTCCTCTTGTACCATCTGCGCTATATGTACATTGATCATTTTTTCAAGCAGATTCATATATTTTGCATCTGTCTTTTTTATTTCTCCTTTTTCACACATTTCATTCATTATTTTATAAAGCTGTTTTAGACATTTTTGCTCACTGATATATTTTTCCGCCATATCATAGCCATCTGCTGCCTCCTCCCATATCTGTATCTGTTCTTCTGTTTTGTTTTCTTCATATTTGATACGATATTTTGCAACCGCCATGTAATCGCACCTTTTTCTTAATTCATTTATTTTTGCATAATTTTTATCATAATCACTGCTTTCTATGTCTATATCAATGACTGTTCTTATTTTTATCTCAGCCATGATAAGAATACCAAGTATGTATTCATCAGTTATTTTGTTTTGCCGGCATATTTTTTTTGCATTATCCAGACAGTTCATCGCACTTCTTATATTGGTGCCATTATCATCATATTCTATCAGTGTTTCTGATAATTTTATCAATAACACAATATGATGCTTTGCAAACAGTTTTTCTTTTTTGTATTTTGCTATCATACTGTTTATCAATTTTTCTTTAAATTCCTCATTTTGCCAGTTTTCTATTCTGTCTGCAATTTTAACGAGATTTTCATACGCAGCATTTTCTTTTCTGACATACTCATATATAAAGTCGAATATTTCCGACTCTATTTTATTTTCTCCAAGCATATCATAATATATCAGACACTCTTTCCATAACCTTTCTGCTGCATTTACATCTGCGTTACCTGTTTTTATAATAGTCTGCTGTTTTGGTATATCTATATTTTTCTTATGCTCACCGTCAATTTTTTGTTCTATTTTATATAATGTATAAAATGCCGCTATCATATAATTTAAATCATATTCATCATATTCTTCCGCATCCTTTCTTTCATATGATATAAGCTCTTTTATATATTTTTCTGCTTCTGAATATCTATCCTGTTTGATATACAATTTTACGAGTTTTAAACATATGTCACACGAATAACCTATCAAGCAGTCCGTTTCTTTACTCATGCGTTTTTTATCTTTATCAAGCACACTCTTATATTCCTGCGCAGCCTTTTCATATTCTCCTGTTTTTTCATACATGGCAGCTATGTTCTTCATGGCAGTTTCATACATTTCTTCGCCATTTTCATATGCCTTTTTATAATATACTTCTGCCTCTGTATACTTTCCCTCTTCTTCAAGTTTTCCGGCATATTCCGTACAGCTTATATCGTCAAACCACAATTTTGTCGTACCGTTTTCATCCGTTATGCTCATATCTGAAGTATCAACAGTTTCATTTTTTCTAAGCTCTGAAAGTATTTTCTGATACTTATATGCCTTGTCCATATCTGCATAATACTTATTTCTATATACAGCCATAAAATCTCCCTCTGAATAGAAGTCAAATATTTTCTTATATAACTCCTCTTTTTGAGATATTTCATAAGCTGTTTTTGGTATTGCCTCAACCGCTTCTCTATACATCCATTCAATAGTGTCATAAATCTCATCCAATTCACAGATTCTTGCATTATCTTTATCCGGCTTATCTATCAGGAACACATACATATTTTGTTCTAAGTCTTTCTGTATTTCACTCGCAGCAGCAATGTATTCTTTTGCAATATACTTATTTATATCACTGTTTATTGTTTCATGAGCATTTGCATAACTGTCATCTTTTTTATAGGATAATAATTCATCCGTATTTAACACAGTTTCTCTATATTTTCCACAATAACGGATTACCTGCTCCATCATATTTTTTATTTCTTTTAATCTGTTTAATACCGTATTTTTATCACTGCTGCCTGCCATACCATTTACCAAAGCATTATTTATCTTCTTTCTGTAAATTTTCTGTATGATATCATACGCTTCACTGCTCTCATTTTTTTTGCATATTTCAAGTGCCTTGTCAAGCTGCATATCCTTTCCATATGCCAGACAAAGTCTTGCATAACTTATATTTTCTCCAGAAAGCCTTTCCATAAATATTTTTAAAATTTTACGGCGTATCAGTTTTTCTGAATGATTTTCCGGTTTCTTTACAGCATAGCATATCATTCCCGCAACTATGTTTGGACACTTTTCGGCACATGGCACAAGATTTTTATAAACCACATCCTGTATCACCTGATGCAATGATATTTTTTTGTTTTTTTCATTGTATTCTATCCATCCGCTTTTAATAAGTTTCCGTAAATATAGGTCTGCTGTATCCGTGCCATATATTTTCTCATATTCCTCCTGCAAAATACGGATTCCTGCAAAAAGTGACAAGCTGCTCATGATTTCTTTTTCATCATTGTTAAGCCCTGATATATCAAACAAAGTACTGATATGGTTATTTACGCTTTCAATCCTGAGTTTTCTGTCTTTTCGCTGCTTTATTCCTGATTGTCCTGTATTTGATGTTCCCTCTTTTTCAAGAAATTTATTATACAGCTTTTCAGGTTTTTCCAATGTAGTTCTGAGATATTTTGCTATGAGTTCAACTGTCATTGTGTGTCTGTCTGTATATTCGATCAGTTTTTCAATGTATTTTTCATCTGTTTCAGAGTATTCTTCATCGTTGTATGAATAAAAAAGCTCCAGCAGTTCTTCTATATCAGCCATTTTGTCAACATTTATCTGCTTATAATTATAATCCCTGAAATCCATCCTTGTTGTTATGATAAATTTCGCCGGACATCTAAAAAGACTTTCCAATTTCTCATCATACTCCACATCAAAATTATCTATTATGATAAGGTCATCTTCTTTTGCTGTCTTTTCAAGTATCTTTAACTTTCTTTTAAAATATTCTTCATCCGTTTCTTTTTCATCCTGCTCTAAATTGTTTATCATTATCTCATTATTTACGAGTGTTTTTATATCTTTTTCATAAATCGCAAAAGTTATCGTATTGTACTTTTCACGATATTTGTCGGCGTATTTTTTTGCAAGCTCCGTTTTTCCTATCCCACCTATTCCTGATAAAAACACAAGCTGGTTTGCTGACAATATATCATCTATTGTCATAATTTCCGTCTTTCTTCCAACAAAGCAGCCTGAATTATACAAGAAACTGTCTTTGAGATATACACCATCCGGATTTGAAAGACTGATAAGCTCATCAAGTTTTTCTATAACAGGCTCTACCGTCTGCCATCTTGGTATTGTCGAGGTTGATATTGTCTTTTTAAAGAATACACTTAATTCCCTGTATAGCTTTGGCTGGTACTTTTCACTCTTATAACACATATTGTCATAATCATATGTACTCGATATTCTGCAGTCATCAAGCTCTGCTTTTCTGTTAAACAGCTTAAAAAACAATACTGCCCCTATCGAAAATATATCTGTATGAAATCCTATTTTTTTAATTTCCCCTTTTATCTGTTCCGGTGCCGAAAAACCTTTTGAAAATGAAAGACCTGCCTTTTCTCCTGAACTTATTTCATCTGCCCTTGCCACGGAATCAAAATCAAACAACAGAATATGCTCACTGCTTTCCGGAAGTATAAACATATTTTCGGGTTTTATGTCAAGATGCAGATATCCCGCTGTATGATATTTTTGTATCACTTTGGCAAGACTCTTTATATGTGTGATACACTCCTCTAATGTCTGATCTTTATATTTGCCATAATCGCAGCCTTCATCCAAAGTCATAAGTATATAAACCGTATTATTGGCATTTATGATCTCAGCCGGATTTACTGTTGAATTTACAAGTCCCAATGTCTGCTTTACAAAAACATTTTTTCTGTATGCTTCAACAAATTCCTGCTTTGCCCTTTCAAATTCAACCTCACCATCTCCACACAGCTCAAGGCTGTTATCCTTCTTTCTCTCTATCATCATATATGCCGGATAGCATTCTTTCAATCTTATATAATGCTTTACTCCGATACTGTCATGATAAACTGCATTATAAACCACACAGTTCGCCCCTCTGCCAATCTCTGACACTATACCTATCATTTTTTCGTCTGTTAAGGCAAGCACGCTGCCATTATCTAATGCAATCCTGTTATCCGCCATAAACTCACTCCCTCAAAAATCAATCATAAACAACCATCAAAAAACACATATAAGCATACCACAAAATACAACCGACTTTGTAATACTAATTCTTTACATCCCCACAAACTTTATTATATAATATCATAAATTCGCAACGCTGGGAGAGCTTGTTCACTTGCACAAGGTAATTTTATAATATACGAGGTCTGTTATGGATAACACAAAAAACATAAACTATACAAAATTTAACGAACAAAGCATTTCTAAATATTCAAAAGATGATATAGATTGTTTTGACGATGATGACAGTGCAATTTCATTTTTAAAGGATAAGGATTCGTTCAGAGCCTTTAACATAGGAATCGCTGATACTTTCAAAAGAAAAGGCATTGATATAGATCCGGAGGATAAATCCGCTATGGCGTCTTATCTTTTTTCCAGACTTAAAGCCATTAATGCAACTGTCGAAAAAGAAACGGTTTATTCATGGATTGATGGCTCGCACCGCCCTAAGGTCGAGGCAGGCAGCCGTAAAAGAATATATGAAATCTGTTTTGCCCTTAATCTAAACACCGAAGAAACCATATGGTTTTTCCAGCATGTTTATTACGACAGAGCTTTTAACTGCCACACCATTGAGGAAGCTGTTTTTTATTTTGCTTTTTCTAATGGGCTTTCTTACAAAGAAGCACTTGAAATAATAAATATCGTAAACGACGCTGATGCACCTGCCGGTACAAACTATGAGGGCAATTATACCCGATTTATACAAAAACGCATCAAATCCATGAACTCAACCGATGAACTTATACCTTTTTTGATTGCAAACAGAGAAAATTTTAAAGCATGGAATAAAACTGCAGGCAAAACATTAAAAAAACTTGCCGATGAGATAATACTCCCTGCCCGTTCTAAGCCTAAAGTCGATAAACTCAAGAGAATGGTGAGCAGATATCAGTCTGCTAAAGATCATTATAAAAACAGCAGTAAAACTCCCTCTATTTATGAGGAAATCCGCCCTGAAGATTATAAAGACTGTGGTCTTATCGTAAGGGAAATCATTTTTGATTCGATATACGATAATTATGACTTATCTCAATATGAATATATAAAAGAATTGATGTCTAACAATAATTATACAAAAATATCAGCTTTGTTAAGACATTTGCTTACAACCTCAGAGGGAACACAAAAGGCAGATTATATCCCATACATTGTAAGAAATAATTTTCCTACCAAAAAGATTATATCAGACCTTTTGTCAGAAGAAAAGATTTCAACATCAAGGTCATATGACTCGATACGAAAAATGATAATACTTCTTGATTTTTATCGCTTCTGGGTCAATATAAAGCTCTCATCTAAAAATGACAGCTGCATGAGCTTGTCAAAAGAAGATCAGACAAAAACATATATTGAGGAAACTGATGCCTGTCTTTATGATTGCGGCTATGAAAATCTTTATGCCGGAAATCCCTATGACTGGATTTTTCTTTGTGCCGCCAATTCGGATGAACCGCTTGTTTTTTTCAAAGCATATTTTTCGGAATTATTACCAGAACAGCAGGTTTAAAATCTACTTATTTATAAATTAACAGCCTGACTGTTCTGATATGTGTCCATTACACCTTATCAACTGTTTTTCAAATATATCATAGAATCTTTTTATCCTCGCAATACAAAAAAATTCCCAGCTCATTACCTATGCAATAAGCCGGGAATTTTCTTATATTGTTAAATTTTATTATAATGTTCCATTATCAAAATAATCTATCTGCATTGCTTTCTTTACATCACTAAGTGTTTCCGCAGCCTTTTTCTCTGCAATTTCACTGCCTTTTCTTAAGATGTCATACACATCAGGAAGTCGCTTTTCCCATGATTTTCTTCTCTCTCTTATAGGCTCAAGCTCTGCCTGCATTACATTATTGAGGAATTTCTTGACTTTTACATCGCCAAGGCCACCTCTCTTATAATGGTCTTTTAATTCATCAAGATTATTGTAATCAGGTAAGAACTCCTCAAAATACTCAGGCTTGCAAAATGCATCAAGATAAATAAATACAGGATTTCCGTCTACCTGTCCCGGATCTTCAACTCTGATATGATTTGGATCTGTGTACATTGACATTACTTTTGTCTTAATGTCTTTTGCTTCGTCTGAAAGATAAATACAGTTTCCGAGTGATTTACTCATTTTTGCTTTTCCGTCTATTCCCGGAAGTCTGAGGCAGGCTTCATTGTCAGGAAGCACTATCTTTGGATCTGTAAGTGTCTCTCCATAAACTGAATTGAATTTATGTACGATTTCCTTACACTGCTCTATCATAGGCATCTGATCTTCTCCAACCGGAACAGTTGTCGCTCTGAATGCCGTTATATCTGCTGCCTGGCTTATAGGATAACAGAAAAATCCAACAGGTATGCTGGCTTCAAAATTGCGCATTTTTATTTCTGCTTTTACGGTAGGATTTCTCTGAACTCTTGATACTGTTACAAGATTCATATAATAAAATGTAAGTTCGGTAAGTTCAGGCACCATAGACTGAATAAATATTGTTGATTTATCAGGGTCAAGACCGCAGGCAAGATAGTCAAGTGCTACCTGAATGATGTTCTGTCTTACTTTTTCAGGATGCTCAGCATTATCTGTAAGTGCCTGTGCATCAGCTATCATAATATATATCTCATCAAATTTTCCTGAATTCTGTAATTTCACTCTTTCTTTTAATGAACCCACATAATGTCCCACATGAAGTTTACCGGTAGGACGGTCACCTGTTAATATTATCTGCTTTTGTTCCATTTTATATAATTCTCCTTAATTTATATTTTCTATTCACAAGCCGGTGATATAACCGACAAAACATAACAATTCAGTCAAAAAACTTTTCTGTGTCATTATCTGCTTTTGACCCTTGCATCATTTTATTATACTATAGATTTTCATTTAACGCAATTCCGAAATGTTCATAGCCTGCTTTTGTCACGCTTCTTCCCCTCTGTGTCCTTGCGACAAGTCCATTCTGCACAAGATACGGCTCATACACATCTTCTATCGTCCCCGCATCTTCGCCTATTGATACGGCAAGTGCCTCAAGTCCTACAGGTCCGCCGCCAAAGTTGTTTATCATCGTGAGTATTATCTGTCTGTCCGTATTGTCTAGTCCAAGTTTATCTACTTCCAGCAGGTCGAGTGCAAAATCAGCGACCTCTTTTGTTATCCTTCCGTCATATTTTATCTGTGCAAAGTCTCTGACACGCTTTAACATCCTGTTTGCAAGTCTAGGAGTTCCCCTTGACCGTCTTGCAAGCTCGACTGCACCATCTTTTTCTATCTCGACACCGAGCACTTTCGCCGAGTTTGTTATAATCTTATATAGTTCGTCTGTCGTGTAAAACTCCATCCTGTTTACGACACCAAATCTGTCACGCAGCGGTGCGGATAACATTCCGGCTCTCGTTGTTGCTCCGACAAGCGTAAATTTGGGAAGATCCATTCTTATCGACCTTGCCGTAGGTCCTTTTCCTATAACTATATCAACCGCATAATCTTCCATTGCCGAATAAAGCACTTCCTCTGCCTGCCTGTTTAGACGGTGAATTTCATCTATAAACAGCAGGTCACCTTCCGCAAGTCCGTTTAATATTGCAACAAGGTCACCTGTCTTTTCTATAACGGGTCCTGATGTCACTTTAAAATTAACTCCCATCTCATTTGCGATAATGCCTGCAAGCGTTGTTTTTCCAAGTCCCGGAGGTCCATACAGGAGCACATGGTCCAAAGCTTCGCCTCTCTGCTTTGCGGCTTCTATGTATATCTTAAGATTGCCCTTTACCTTTTCCTGCCCTATGTAATCTTTTAAAAACTTGGGTCTTAAGGTAGTTTCTATGCCCGCATCTTCCTCCGTAAATTCTGTTGTTATACTCCTTTTTGCCATCTTTTTTCTCCATGCTAATCATCCGTTTTATCTATTATTTTAATATTACAGATAATTCATTTCATATTTTAAATCAGCAAGCTTATATTTGTTTTATTATACCTTTCAGTCCATATCAAAGTACCAATGTACTGATCTGTTCATATTCAGCTAAATAACTCTAATATAAATATTTCAAGCTTAGCTTAAGTAATTCCTCAACAGTAACACTGTCACCTTTATCCGCTTTTCTTACTGCCTTTGTCGCTTCTGTTGCAGAATATCCAAGTGCAACAAGTGCCTCTATCGCATCTGATACCGCCTGCTTTGTATCATCCTTTTCAAATATACTCTGCTGTCCGTCGATTTCTGACTTGATATCCTCGGCTGTGTCACGCATTTTCAGCTTATCTTTAAGTTCAATGACGACCTTGCTCGCTGTTTTTGCACCTATTCCCGGAGCTTTTGCTATCGTTTTTGCATCTTCCGCCATAACCGCATATCTTATATCATCCGCTGACAATGTTCCAAGTACACCTATCGCACCTTTAGGACCTATGCCGCTGACTGTAATAAGCAGTTTAAATACTTCCAGCGTATCTCTGTCAAGAAATCCAAACAACTGAAGTGCATCTTCCCTCACATTCATATATGTATATATCATGACTTCACTGCCAATCTGCGGCATATTTCCTATTACAGACATTGGAACAAATATCTCATAACCTATTCCATTATTTTCTACTATAATTGTATTTTCATATATATATACCAGTTTTCCTTTTACAAAACTAATCATCGTTAATCCTCCAGACGGCTGAATTTACCGTTTACGGTATTTAACCAGCCCTCATCCATAAATTTTATTATCTCATAAGGATGTATTCCAAGCTCCTCCGATATTTGGAGTGCATTGCTGTTTGGGTACAGTTTCAGATATGCAACAATATCATCAAGCTGTGAATCATCAACACTTCGGCAATCCCTGCAGCACAATGTCCTTATCTTTGACTTAAAAACCTTATGGCAATGCTTACATACATTTGTATATATCATATTTTCCCCCTTTACATCTCTTTCTAAAAAAGAGCAAAACCAGCGTTTTGCTCCTGGTGTCACACTACTTTGCGAGCATTTTCCTATAACATAAAAAAGTAATGCTATACTTACATCAATGTTGAAAATACATTTAATATCGGCTGAACCATCTTCCATGTTCTTGGTCTGTTAAGCCATTCCTGATAAGTTATTTCCTTACTCTCCTCAAATGTCTTTTCAAAATCTTTCTTTACTTCATTTTGTATCTGTCTGCCTGACATCCACACACCATTTTCATAATGCAGATAAAAACTCCTGTAATCCATATTTATCGTTCCGACGATAACGGCATCCTCCGTAAGTATCTGTTTTGCATGAATAAATCCCGGTGTATATTCGTAAATCCTTACACCTTCTCTAAGTAAAACTCCATAATTGTAATTCGTAAGCATTTTCACCTGCTTTTTATCCGGTATATTTGGTGTAATTATCCTTACATCGACACCTCTCTTTACTGCTTCTATAAGAGACTGCTTCATATAATCTTCTATTATAAGGTATGGCGTCGTTATATAAAGATATTTGTTTGAGTACATTATCATCTGATTGTAAATACTCTCTATAGGATTTCTCGGGTTATTTGCCGGTCCGTCTGATATAACCTGACAATATGTGTTTCCAACTCTAGGATATATTGCTTTATACTTAAGATAATCTATATGTTTTTCGTCTCTGCCACAGACCTCCCACATCTGCAAAAATACAACTGTAAGTCCCCATACACCCTCACCGCATATCCTGACACCCGTATCTTTCCACACTCCAAAGCGTTCGATGAGATTTGCATATTCATCCGCAAGGTTAAACCCTCCTGTATATCCTACTTCTCCGTCTATTATAAGTATTTTCTGATGAGAACGGAAATTCATGTAAAGTTCGCCGGTATATTTGTGAATAGGGTTAAATACCCTTACCTCAAATCCCTCATCCTCTAAAACACGCTTGAAATACTTGCCTGTTCTTATAGCTGCACCGAAATCATCATACATAAACTTGACCTCGACACCCTCGTCTATCTTTCTAAGCAGTATCTCATGCAGTTTATCCCAGATTGCTCCCTCAGCAACAATAAAGAAATCAATAAGTATAAACTTTTCCGCTTTTTCAAGATCCGCAAAAATGTCCTCAAACACATCTTCACCCATAGGATAATACGAGACTTCATTTCCACCGGTAAACATATATTTTTCGGCAGACATATATTTCACCATACGCCCTGCAACTGGATTTTTAGCAATATATTCAGCCGTAACCTTTTTGTCTTCCAGCAAAAACTGATTTCCATATGAAATCTGTCTTAATATATGGCGGTCAAGATATTTTCTTTTTTTACTTGATCTTCCCCAAAGATAATACATAAAAAAACCGCTTATCGGCAAAAGAAGTACAATGGATATCCACGCAAGCCTGTATGACGGACTCTGGTTGCGGTTTACCAGTGTTACAATAGCTATAACAGAAATAATTTCTACTATAAAATAGAAAAATACCGTAAACTGTCTGAGTAAAAATGGCAGGAAAATAATAAGCAATACCTGTAAAAAAACTATCAATGCAGTGACAAGCACTCTTAAAAATCCACTGAGATTATTCTGTACCCGACCCTTAAGTCCCTTTAAATATCTCTTTTTTTCACTTTCATTGTGCTGTGAATTTTTCTTTTTTTTATTTTTCCTTACCCATTTTTACTCAGAC
>OOAC01001464.1_pt1 | contig 16130 bp, 13 predicted proteins | sample 1671041 | NCBI WGS metagenome assembly OOAC01 (sample SAMN06348116, study PRJEB24527) | human gut metagenome | biome: human gut; feature: ankylosing spondylitis patient; material: feces | host: Homo sapiens | place: China | collected 2015-10 | reverse complement strand
GTCTGTGCACACTTGACACAAACTTGATATGCAAAAAATGTGTGCAGAAATGAGGTATAATATGAAAAACATTAAAGTAAAGTTTAAAATGTTATTTATTATGACAGGGGTTCTTGTAATTTTGTTATTTGGGACTATATTTTCAGCCATATGCATGAAAAATCAAAACAACGAATCTATAGTTGAGATAGAGGGCAGTATAAGAAGTTCATATGATGACAGCATCAAATCGGAAGTTACGGCGGCAGTATCTGTCGCGAAACACTATTACGGTCAGTATAAGAGCGGGATTCTTACAGAACAGCTCGCTAAGAAAAATGCTGCTGATGAGATTCGTGATATGAGATACGGTGACAGCGGCTACTTCTGGGTAGACCAGTCTGACGGAACAAATGTAGTTCTTCTTGGAAGTGACACTGAGGGAACAAACCGTATGAATACAAAAGACTCAAATGGATTTACCATGGTTAAACAGATGATAGAGGATTCTGTTAAGAATAACGAGGCATATACCGACTATTATTTCCCTAAGGAGGGAGAGACAGAGCCTTCACCAAAGCGTTCTTATACATATTATTATAAAGAATTTGACTGGGTCATCGGAACAGGAAATTATACGGACGATATAGACAAAACAGTTGCGGTCAGACATGATGAACTGACAAAATATTCAAACAACATGACAAAAATCTATATTGCCGTAAATGGTACGATAGGAATTGTGCTCATTGCAGTTATAATCCTTATAATCGCAAATATAGTTAAGCCGCTTGAAGCTGTTGGCAGAGAGCTGGGTGTACTTGAAAGTGGTGACTTTACAAGCGAAATAGACGATAAGTATTTAAAAAGGAGAGATGACTTTGGTATTCTGGCAAACAGACTTGAGACTATGCGTGCAAATCTTTCAAGTCTGATAGGTGATGTGAAAACAGGTGCAGGTGACATAAAGAATGTAGTAGGTGAGATAACAAATGATATGGGACTGCTTAATTCTGATATAGAGGATGTTTCTGCAACGACAGAGGAAGTTGCGGCATCAATGGAAGAAACAGCAGCTACGACAGAGAGTATAGATTCGATGTCGCATGAGATAGAAGATGCGGCAAAAAATATTGCATTGAGAGCACAGGATGGTGCAAATCATGTTGAACAGATATATAAGAGAGCAAAAGAAGGTAAAGAAAATGTGGCATCTATAAGAGAGAAAGCAAGTCAGACAAAAAAAGCCATGAAGAGTGAACTTGAAAAAGCGATGGAGGAGGCAAAAGTTGTAGACCAGATAAATGTACTCGCCGATTCTATCATGGAAATTACAGAACAGACAAACCTTCTCTCACTTAATGCATCTATTGAAGCAGCAAGAGCGGGTGAGGCAGGAAAAGGTTTTGCTGTTGTTGCAGACGAGATAAGAAAACTTGCTGAACAGTCAAAAGAAAATGTTGAAAATATACAGGGTGTGACGGATGCCGTAAAAAATGCAGTTGAAAATCTTAAGAGTGATGCACAGCAAATGCTTGAATTTGTTGAAACGGATGTTACTGACAGCTATCATAAATTTGATGAGCTTGCTGGATTTTATAATGAAGATGCGACAAGTGTAAACGAACTTGTATCAGATTTTAGTGCTACATCAGAAGAATTGCTGGCATCTATCTCATCAATAATTGATTCGATAAAGGGTATAAGCATTGCCACTGAGGAGAGTGCTAATGGAACGACGAACATAGCAAACAGGACTGTTTCGATTGCAGAAAGGTCTTCAGTTGTCAATGACAACTCAAAGACGGCAGAGGAGAGAGCGAATAAACTCAGTGAGGGAGTTGCTAAGTTCAAAATTTAGATATAGTGTAGATGCAGTTTAGACATAAACAAAACAGTTTATTAAAAATGTGCTAAGATAATATTGAAATTTATAAGGAAAGGTTGTATTCTATAAATCAATATATGATGAAAAAAATTGGTTTAAGGGTGAAAACGGACATTTTTATATAAATATCAGAAAAAATATAATGGTCAAAATACCTTTTGATACCAATATAATAAAATGTCTGTGCCAATATTTTTTAGCATAAATATTATGATGAGGTGAAGTTTGGAGTGAGGTCAGCAGGTTTTAGGAGAAAGAAAAGGCTTGGAGATCTTCTTGTAGAAGTAGGTGTCATTACGGAAGAACAGCTCGGCACTGCACTGGAGATGCAGAAGAATGAGAAAAAAGGTGAAAAGCTCGGAAATGTGCTTATAGAGCTTGGAGTTACTACAGAGCAGCAGATTATGGAGGCATTGCAGCAGCAGCTTGGAATAGAGAGTATAGATCTCTCCAGTATCCGTATTCAGGATGAGATAATCAAGCTTATGGATGAGTCTGTATTGAGAAAATATAGTCTTATCCCGTTTGCTTTTAGCGAAAAAAATCCCAATATATTAAAAGTGGCGATGAGTGATCCGCTTGATATAAGAGCCATGGATGATATTTCCATAATTACAGGTTTTCAGATAGAAAGATGTGTTACGGTTCCAAGTGATATAGCCGCTGCGATAGACAGATACTATGGAAATGCAGAGGTACTTCGTGTGGCAGAGCAGTACACGAGGGAGAGACAGCAGTTAAATTCTGGAAATAACCGGGAAGAAGAAAATGACGAACAGTCTGAGGCACCTATAGTAAAGCTTGTCAGACAGATTATTGAGCAGGCGGTACATAAAAGAGCAAGTGATATACACATTGAGCCTATGGAGAATCAGGTTCGCATACGTTTTCGTGTAGACGGAGTGCTGCATGAGGAGATGAGGCATGATATAGCACTTCATGCAGCGATGATAGCCAGGATAAAGATAGTTAGTGGTCTTGACATTTCCGAAAAGAGAAGACCTCAGGATGGACGGGCAACAGCTATAGTAGATAGACAGGAGTATGACATACGTGTATCGATGCTTCCGACAGTCTATGGTGAAAAAGCAGTTATGAGACTTGCACTAAAGACCGGGCTTACAAGAGACAAGAGAGAACTAGGATTTCCTGATGAAGAACTTGAAAAGTTTAACAGCATACTCAGTCACAACAATGGTCTTATCCTTGTAACAGGACCTACGGGAAGCGGTAAGTCAACAACACTATACACTGCACTAAGTGAATTAAACATAGAGGGTGTCAATATAATCACGGTTGAGGACCCGGTTGAGGCAAATATCAACGGTATAAATCAGGTTCAGGTCAATGAAAAAGCAGGACTCACATTTAGTTCGGTACTCCGCTCGATATTGAGACAGGATCCGGATATCATCATGATAGGAGAGATAAGAGATGCAGAGACGGCAGAGATTGCCGTAAAAGCATCTATCACAGGGCATCTTGTTGTAAGTACATTGCATACGAACAGTGCGGCAAATACTATTACACGACTTGCGGATATGGGTGTTCAGAGTTATATGCTCGGTGATTCAGTTATCGGTGTTATTGCACAGCGACTTGTAAGAAGAGTGTGTCCGGAGTGTTCGGTGCTTGAGGAGGCAGACGAAGATGACCGCAGAGTGCTTAATATAAAGGACGGCAGAAGCGTCATGATAAGAAAAGCAAGGCATTGCGAATGTGTGCGTTGTGGAGGTACAGGTTATTATGGTCGTGTAGGTATTTACGAGATAATGCCTGTCAGTGCCGAAATAAAGCGTGCGATAAACAGGCGTGAAACAGCAGATGTTCTTGAGGATATAGCACTTAAGCAGGGTATGAAAACACTGAGGACGAGTGCGGTAGATTATGTTTTAAAAGGAATTACAACAGTGGAAGAAGTCCGCCGTGTAGCATATGAAGATTAGTGAGGAGCAGTATGGAAGGATTTATGAAGAAAAAGCCTGTTATGGGGGCAATGTCTGATATGGAGATAGGGTCTACTATGGAGACAGCGTCTACTATGGAGACAAAGTCTGATATGGAGACAAAGTCTACTATGGAGACAAATATGTATAACCTTTTGATGGCGGCAAGAGAACTTGGAGCATCAGATTTACATATAACAGTCGGAATTAAACCGAAGTGCAGAATCAGGGGAGCACTCTGTGAGATGTCTGCTTTTGAAAAGATTATGCCAGAAAAGTCAAAAGAACTTGTTGAGTCGATGATGAAAGAGTCTCAAAAAATGGTGATGGAGGAGAGAGGAGAACTTGACTTTGCATATGCGATAAACGAGGTTGGACGATTTCGTGTCAACGCATTTAAGCAGCGTGGTTCATATGCGGCAGTATTAAGACTTATAAACACTACGATTCCAAGTGCCGAGAGTCTTGGAATTCCACATCATGTTGTAGAGCTTACAAAGAAAAAGAGAGGACTTGTGCTTGTGACAGGACCTACCGGAAGCGGTAAATCTACAACACTTGCGTCGCTTATTGATATTATAAACAGCGAAAAGAATGTTCATATAATTACACTTGAGGATCCAATAGAGTATCTTCACAATCATAAAAAGGCAATCGTTAATCAGAGGGAGATAGGAATTGATACGGATTCTTATGGGGCAGCATTGCGTTCAGCACTCCGAGAAGATCCTGATATAATACTTGTCGGTGAGATGCGAGATCTCGACACTATCTCGACCGCTGTGACAGCAGCAGAGACGGGGCATCTCGTATTTTCAACATTGCATACGATAGGTGCGGCACCGACTATAGAAAGAATCATAGATGTATTCCCGCCACACCAGCAGGATCAGATAAGGGTTCAGCTTGCGTCAGTGCTTGAAGCAGTTATATCACAGCAGCTTTTGCCGAGAGCAGATGTAAAAGGCAGAGTGGCGGCGTTTGAGGTCATGTTTGGAACACCGGCGATAAAGAACCTTATAAGAGAAGATAAGACTCATCAGCTTCCGTCGATAATACAGACAAGCAAGAAGAATGGAATGGTGACAATGGATGATTCGTTGTTTGATCTTTATATCAAACATAAAATATCTGCCGACAGTGCAGTGGAGTTTGCACAGGATGATATAAAAATGCGTGGCAAACTGTTTTAATAACATATAGGACAGGCAGTGGAAGGAAAAGTATTGCATGGAAAGTTTTAATTATGAAGTAGTGCTGCCGGATGGCAAGTCAAAGACCGGCACGATAGAGGCTCAAAATCTTGAAGCAGCGAAAGCGAAGCTTTCTTCAAATGGAAACCTCATAGTAAATATCGCACAGGCAAATGCTTTAAACAAAGATCTTGATATACATATAGGAAAAGCCGTAAAGGCTAGGGAACTTGGTGTTTTTTGCCGACAGTTTGAGAGTATATTAAATGCAGGTGTTCCGGTTATCACGGCACTTGATATGTTATCAAACCAGACAGAGAACAAGACATTTAAAAACACGATAAAAAATGTCAGTGGTGAAGTACAGCGAGGTGAGACACTGGCAGATGCCATGTCGCATTATCCAAAGATATTTCCTGAGATTATGATACATATGATTGCGGCAGGTGAGGCGTCAGGTAGTATGGATACTACACTTGACAGGCTTGCGGGTCATTTTGAAAAAGATGCACATTTAAGGGGAATGATTATGAAGTCTATGATATACCCCATAATACTTATACTCGTTATTATAGTTGTAGTCGCTATCATGATGATAAAGATAGTACCTACATTTACATCTTCATTTGATGAACTTGGCGGTGGTGAACTGCCCGGCATTACAAAGTTTGTAATGTCAGTCAGTGATTTCTTTGTGGATTACTGGTATATAATGCTTCTTATAATCGCAGGCATCGCAGTTGCATTTACGGCATTTAAAAAGACAGACACAGGTGCGATGATAGTCGGAAGAATAGCACTTAAGCTGCCGCTTGTCGGAACGCTTTCGGTAAAGACGGCATCAGCGAGACTTGCAAGGACATTAAGCACGCTTATGGCATCGGGAATACAGATGGTGGATGCCGTGGCGATAGTCAGAAAGATTATGACAAACGAAGTTGTGAAAAGAGCTTTAAAAAAAGCCGAGGAAGATGTTACACACGGACTTCCGTTGTCAAAGCCGCTAACAGAAAGCGGAGTATTTCCACCGGTTGTATGCCATATGATAGAGATTGGTGAGCAGACCGGTAACATTGAAGATATGTTAGACAAGATTGCGGATTATTATGATGATGAGGTTGAGATGGCTACAGAGGCACTTATGTCGGCATTAGAGCCTATGATTATCATCATCATGGCAGTAGTCGTTGTGCCTATAATACTTGCGATAATGCTGCCAATCTACAGTATGTATGACAGCATAGGTTAAATAAAAAAATATATATATGAAGTGCTGTCACGACAGCATAGGTTAAATAAAAAAAATATATATGAAGTGCTGTCACGACAGCATAGGTTAAATAAAAAAATATATATGAAGTGCTGTCACGACAGCATAGGTTAAATAAATAAAAATATATATGAAGCGCTGTCACGACAGTATAGGTTAATTTTTATTAAAATGGGCAGATTAGAGCCCGGTCTAAATCGTTTATTATGTGTCGCCATGGGACATATGATATAAAAGAGTCTGAGGGGTGTTTAACCACGGGCTCAGGCACCGTACAACAGCGGTATATATTAAAAATCAAATTTTAAAAGGAGATTAAAGGAAATGAATTTTTTACAGACAAAAATCAATGAGATGAAGAAAAGAAAGGAGGAAGGAAACAAGGGATTCTCTCTCGTAGAGCTTATAATCGTTATCGCTATCATGGCTATCCTTGTTGGTATCGTAGGAACACAGGTAATTCCTTATATCAATAAGTCAAAAGAGTCAAAGGACCAGCAGGTAGTAAACAGTTACAGCACAGCAGGTGTTACTGCTTATTCTGAAAATGCAGAAAAAATAACAGCTAATATCACAGTTTTTGTTTACGGCGAAGTTACTGGAACTACAAATGTTGGTGGTGAATCAGATTTTGCAACAGCCGTAAAGAATAAGACATATTCAACAATTGATGAAGCAAAGAAGAAGTTCAAGTCAAACCATGCAAAAGATGTTGCAGATATAAAATTGGAAGTAGATATAACTAATCATAAAATAACTGCAACAGCAGTTAATGCATCTGGAACTAAGGTTACAGGCATTGAACCTGTTGAGGGTGACTTATAATTTCAAAGGAGACAAACCAAAATGCCGGTGCAAATTACAATCTTACTTTACATAATTATATTTTTATACGGTATCGTTATAGGCAGCTTCTTAAATGTCTGTATCTGCCGTATTCCCGAAAAAGAAAGTATTATGCCGCGCTCTCACTGCATGAACTGTGGTGGGACGCTGCACTGGTATGATATGTTTCCGGTGTTTTCCTACATCATTTTAAAGGGCAGATGTCGAAACTGCGGAGCAAAAATATCGAAGCAGTATCCCTTGATTGAGGCACTTAATGGCATACTGTACATTATCGTTTTCATGGCAAATGGTATCAATATAAACAGTGTGCTGTACTGCCTCATGACTTCTGTTCTTATTGTTTTGACAATGATAGATGAGAGAACATTCGAGATTCCATTATGTCTCAATATAGTATTAGCAGTAATCGGTGCAGCTATGTGCATTGCAGATAGACAAAACATTGTGTCACACATTATAGGAGCAGTCTGTGTCAGCCTGTTTTTATTTGTACTCTGGTTTTTATCATCCGGCAGGGCGATAGGCGGAGGTGATGTAAAACTTATGGCATCAGCAGGGCTTATTTTGGGATGGCAGCTTGTAATACTTGCATTTATACTTGCATGTGTACTCGGTTCTGTCATTCATCTTATAAGAATGAAAATAAGTAAAGCTAAGCATATGCTTGCAATGGGACCTTATCTGTCAATAGGTATATTTATTGCGGCACTGTGGGGAAACAAAATGATTGACTGGTATGTAAATATATTATGTCATTAGTAAAAATATAATGTTTTATTTTAAGGAAATAAAATTTTTAGTTTAGTAAAAACTTCGGTTTTTTGATCTTTGAGAATGTCCTTATCGACATTTTCTAAGATCAAAAAATAGGCTATATGTGTATTTAGGCATTTGCGAAACTTTCAGTAAAGTATATTTTTTGTATATAGTGCACAAAAATTCATAGAGTAAACTTAAGTTTTGCAATCACCTATATATGTATTGATAGAAAGGAAAAGAGATGGCTAAGAAGGTAATAAGTATTGAAGCAGGTGTCTGGCTTACAAAGGTAGGACTTGTCGATTATAAAAAAACATCGCCAAAGATTTATAAAGCATTTACATTCAGGACACCTGAGCATGCTGTTGAAGATGGTTACATAAGGGACAAAGAAAGTTTTGCAAACACTCTTATAAACGAACTTGAAAAACATCAAATAAAAGAGAGGACGGCAGTATTTACACTTGTCTCCTCAAAGATAGTCACGAGGGAAATAGAAATTCCGCCTGTAAAGGAAAATAAAGTTGAGTCTATTATAAAACTGCAGATAAACGATTATTTTCCTATGGATGTTTCTGATTATGTTATCAGCCACAGCAAGATGGGTGATATTGAGAAAGACGGCAGAAAACTTACAAAATATATGCTCGTTGCCGTGCCAAATAGTATTCTTAGCAATCATTATTCTTTTTCAGAGTATGCCGGAATCAAAATTGAGACATTTGACTACATAGGAAACGGTGCAGTACAGCTTTTAAAGAGCAGCAGACAGTCAAACTTTATTGCAGTACAGCTTGAAGAACAGTCAACTGTTATCACTATAGTTCAGGATGATAAGATAAAATTCCAGCGAGTAACACCTTACGGTTTTGAAAATACATTATCAAGTCTGCTTGATTATGATATATTTGGTGTAAATGATGAATATGAGGCATATCAGTATCTTATGAAAAATGAGCTGGCATATCGTATGCCGAAGATTGATAATGCAGATGAGGGGCGTGTAGCTGCACTTGAAAGTGCGGTTGAGGATGTAAGAGATTCGATAAGCTATTATCTCAATGTGGTAAATACGGCACTTGACTATTATCAGAATCAGCTTGGTGGCAGGATAAAAGGTGAAGTCTGCCTGATAGGTGACGGATTCAGGCTTGCCGGAATCAAAAAGATGTTTGAAAATGAGATTTCACTTCCTATACATAGTCTTGATTACAGTACATTTGTCGATATAAAAAATAATAAGGCACTGCCTGGAGATGAGCCTGTAAGTACGGTCAGTTTCCTTTCAATAGCAGGTGCTACTATCAATCCAATAGATGTAAAATCAAAGGAAATCGAAGAAGAACGGAGTAGGAGCAAAGGTATGCATACGGCTTATGTAACTTTGGCAGCCTGTGTGTTAATTAGCGTAGTGCTTATACTTTCGTCATCAATAAGACAGTTTTTGGCTGTATCGCATCAGAAAGAACTTGATGAAGAAATTTCAAAAATGTCGTATATAGAAGAAGTTTACAACGAAAACAAGAAAGCAAGAGAGAGCGAACAGAAATATGAGGTGGTTGATGCGTCAACAAGCACAAATAATGAAAAATTTTTACAGCTTTTAGGGGAATGTGAGAGTAGTCTTCCAAAAGGCTCAAAAGTAAGAAGCCTTCAGATACAGGGAGATTCGATAAGTATGAATATAATATCTACAAAGAGGATTCAGGCGGAAAGGCTTTTAATGAATCTCAAGCAGGTAGAACTAATAAAGAATGTTTCTATTCCGGCAGCAGCACAGCCGGAGGAAAAAAAGAAAAAATCATGGGAATATACAGTTATGGCAGAGTATAATTCTGATAGTAAAGACAAGTCGGCAGACGAAAATAAATCACAGAGTACAGATACAAGCAGTACACAGTCAGAATAGGGGGATGAGTTATGAAAAAGAAATTTGAAATGAGTATTTCGGAATCAGACAAAAAGCTTCTTATTATATTTCTGGCGATATGTCTGCTTGCCGCATCGTATTTTTTTGTATTCAGCAAAGGTATGAGCAAGGCTCAGGATATTGAAGATAAAAATACACAAAAAGAACAGAAAGTTATGGAGCTTCAGAGCAAGATAGCAAGAGAAGTGACAATACGAAAAGAGACAGAAGAGCTTAAAGAAAAGGAAGAAGAGTTAAAAGACAAATATCCGAATGATATGACTGAAGAAAAAGCAATGTCAATAATCCGTGATATTGAAAGCAAGATGGATTTTAAGACAACACAGATAGCATTTGTAAAAGGAAATAATGCAGGTCAGAATGCATATGCAGCACAGTCTTCGGAGTCAGGAGATTCAGAAAGTGATACAACATCATCAGGAAATGGAGCAGCATCCGCAGGAACAGCCGGAAGATATATGGAGGTGACTATTGTCTATAAGGCGTCATATAAAGGTCTTAAAAAATTTAATGAATATGTCAATAAATATTCGGACCGTATGACTATTCCTTCGATAAACGCAACACTTGATGATGCAACCGGAAAACTTGCAGGAACAGCTACGGTTGATATGTATTATCTGCCTGTTGACGGTAAGGACTATAAAGCACCGACAGTAAATGGTGTTACGGATGGAACTAAGAATGTATTTGGTTCAAAATAATTGAGGTGATGAATGATGTATAGCATTGCAGATATAAAAAAAATGACGCGGGATACCATAGAGACAGGGAATGAAAAAAACAGAAAAACTGTATATGACAATTCAGATAAAGGCTTTTCGCTTGTCGAAGTGGTTGTTTCGATGGCAATATTAGCTATACTTACATTAATGCTATTGAATTATTTTGGAAGCTCCGTAAGTCATAATGTGCAGATGTCAAAAAATCAGAAAGCAACTTTGTTTGCACAGGAAACGATGGAGGAATTAAAAGCACAGGATATTCTTATTAAAAAGGATGAGAATACAGGCGAGTACACAGTACCATATCTGACGACTAAGAATTTTACCGTTGAAGAGAATACTCTAAATATAGAAGATAGCACGACAGGAAAGGAAAAAGGTGTTGGAAAAGTTAAGCTTATTGGAAAAGCGGATGAAATAGGAAAAAATTATGATGAGGTAGTGACTGTTTCTACTGATAAAAAAGTGCAGGATACATCAAATAAGCAATGTGGTTTTAATAATGCGAACTCAGGATTGTCAATAGATAACGGACAGGACGATGAGGCATTTGCACATTTTAGGATGAAATATATGGCAGAATGTGACAATGCTAATGTTGTTGCATCGCTTAGTGATGAAAATCTGAAAGAACGAATACACAGAGAGATAGTTATAGAGATTGATAACAGTCTGACGGATGCAAATATCATAAGCGTAAAATATAAATATACATATAATGCAAAATCCGGTGATGCTCCCTCATACAGTGTGCCGGATTATGAGGTATATATCATCAAAGAACAGAGAGTTATGAAAAAGGACAGGGATATAGAGATTTATCTGTTGTATCATACCTTTAATGAACATGATACTTTGTCAATCGAAAAGTCCAAATTTACAACACCATTTGATACAAAATATGGATTTCATTTACTGTGTCAAAATAAAAAGGACACGGGAAATACAATTACACTAAAGACACTTGATAAAGATAATACACTTGAAAATACAATATATACAAATCTTGACAGTTCAAATATTAATGGTGTATCAACACAGATTTATAATGAGGATGATAAGTTTGATATTTCTTCGGTAAATATTGCAAATATAAAAATAGAGGTATATGAGAAGGGCAAGGCTAAGGATAGTACAGCAAAACCATACTTAACCATTAATGGAACGAAGGGAGAAATGCCATGATGAAAAAAATACGATTATTTTCAAAGCAGGACAAAGGCTCGGTTCTTATTGCAGTCCTTATCATACTCACATTTGCGAGTGTTATAGCACTTATCGTTACGAAGATAACCATAACTAACATAGAGATGAAAGAAGTGGAGAGCAGTTCAAAAAGAAATTTTTATGGCACTGAGGATGTGCTTAATAAAATAAAAGCCGGCATAAGCAGTGACTCGGCAGAGCATATAAAAAAGCTGTACAGTGATATGCTTGGAAATTATGAAAAATATAAATCATCAGAAGAAAGTCTGTCAAAATGTTTTCAGAATAAATATCTTGATAAGATTGAGGCTGATTATAAAAATGTTGAGATTGCTGGAAAATACGATGTTGACAAGTTAAAGAAATATATAAGTGAGAGTGATACGGCAGAGCAGGATTATCTCATAACAGATGAGAATGCGGCTGATTATATAGTAGATAAAAATGAGGGAACATTTACTTTTAAGAATATAAGTATAAAATGCAAAGATGCAGCAGGATATGAGACTGCTATCAGAACTGACATAACCATCGAAGCACCTCAGATGAAAAATTCTTTTGCTCCGGCAGAGTTTATGAAATATGCACTTATAGCAGATAATGCAGTTACATTTAATGCATCAGGAGAAAAAATTAATGGAAATGTTTATGCCGGAGCAGGCGGAATATTAAGTGAATTAGGCGGAAGTGGAACGGTAAGTGCAGATACGGTCATAACCAGGGGAGACATAGTGGCAAATGCCGGAACATCACTTACGATAGGTGCAAGTGCATCCTCTTCGATATGGGCGGAAAATATAAAGACAACCGGAGATTCAGAAAGCAAAGAAAATGGTGCAAAGGTAAATATTACAGGAAACAGCTATGTGTCTGATGACCTTTCTCTAAATGGAAAAAACAGCACAGTAACTCTTTCTGGAAGATATTACGGATATAATTTTCAGAAAAATTATGATGCAGCTAAGCCGGAAACCTTTGATGCAAAGTACAGCAGTGCCGTTATGATAAATGGTCAGAAAAGCAGACTTGATATGAAAGGACTTACAGATCTTATGATATCAGGAAGAACATTTATATCAAGAGGAACGGATTTATTTGCAGATAAGCAGAATGAAGATATACTCATGGGAGATTCCCTTTCAGTCAGAACAAACCAGCTTGCCTATTATGTATCAAAAAATTATTTAGATGCATCAGCAGAATATTTAAAATTTACTGACAAGGGATTAAAGAGTTACATAAAAGAAAATAATCTGTCAGTATCAGAAGAAAAGCTGAAATCATTGCTTGACAGCACAAATCAGGTGACTCCTTATTATTACATTGATGATATATCAAGTGAGACTATGGCAAATTATTATCTGAATTTTGACGGTACAGATGCAGCAAAGGCTGATAAAGCAAAAGAATTTTTCAAGCTGTATTATAAAGACAACAAAAGCAATGTAAATAAAAAAGCGGAGAGTTACGCAGACAATAATGCCATAATCGTAGATGAGGATTGTATTTTAAGTCTGGGTGGAAATATTTTATATAAAGATGCTGAAAATATTGACGGCAATGAACTTAAGCAGAAAAATATAAATATAGATTTATCAGCGTCAGAATGGAAAAATAACGGTACATTTTTCAATATATCTTCAAAACTTGCAGTGAGATATAAGGCTTTGCAGCTTGGTCTTACAACTACTCATGGCAGTGCGAAAGCTGCCGGTGCAAGACTTGATGATAAGACAAAAAATCCAATGTTTGATTATCTTATAAACCGTGCAGCATTAAAAAAGCTTGTAAATGAAAATACGGCTTCAGGTTCTTATATAGCAAATGAGCAATATATGAACGGAGCTAAAGACAATGTTGTTATACTTGTCGATAACGAAAATAGTAATACACCATATGAACTTAAAAACGAGTACAGGGGTGGTATTGTTATCGCTACAGGAGATGTAAGAGTTGACGGAGGTTTTGACGGAATAATAATATCCGGAGGAACTATATCGTTTGCAGGAGGAGCTGTGGTAAATGCGGACGAGAGCAAAGTTGTGGACCTTATAAAAGAAGATCTTTCAAGAACTGACAAAAAGTTTTCAGGCATAATAAATGATTCGGTTTACATGAACTCAAATGAGATTGGAGCTATTGAAAATAAAGACTATATTTATTATGACAACTGGACAAAGAATTAAAAGAAAGCGAGAGGTGGAAAATTGAAAGAAAAAAATAAAGTTTCAAATAACAATACCGGTTTCACCTTGATAGAGACTATAATAGTTATAGCCATACTCGTGATATTTGCTTCATTTACGGTTTTATATATGGGGCATCTAAAGTCTGTAAATGTCAGACAGGCGGCAAATCAGGTATATACATCACTTGATAAGCTGCAGGTAAAGACGATGAGCAAGACAGATATACCGCATCTTTACATATATAAGACAGATAACGGATGCTATATGAAGATTTTGACAAGTGATATTACGGCATTTGACAGTTCGGTATTTGATGATACAGGGACAAAACTTGGTTCAGCCTCGATTGAGATATTTCAGGAAAAAAATGGTTCAAAAGAGGAGATAAAAGGAGATAAATTCATAAATATCTACTATAACAAATCGGCACAGTTTCAGTCAGATGTGTCGGCGGTGATATTTAAGAGAAACTCAGAATATAAGATAAAACTCGTAAAAGAAACAGGACGGCATATAATGGAATGACATAAAAAGAGAGGAGTGAACGAAAAGATATGGAAAACAGAGGAATAACGCTGGTTGAGTTGATTATTGCCATAGCCATGTCGAGTATAATCATAGGTGCGACCACATTGTTGATAAGAACAGCACAAAAAGATTATCAGTACACTTCTGATACGGCTGACATACAGACAGAGACGCAGGTACTCATGGAACAGGTCGGCAAATGGATAATGGAGGGAAACAGGATTAAGGTTGAGGACGGAGGGAAGAAACTTTCTATCTATAAGATACCACAGGACAAAGCAGTGATAAATACGACAAAAAAGATTATATGGCTCAAATCAGGAAAACTTTATATGGAGTCATTTAATAATGTTGATATAGATAATGATACATTGACATACAGTGCCGCAGATGAAAAAGAGGAAAACTGCATAGGAGAGCATATAGAAGAATTTAAGGCGAATGTTGATGGTGGCACACCGTCGAGTGTTGAACTTACAATGACACTTAAAAGGGGAAGTCAGAAATATAACATTGAAAACACGATAAATGTAAGAAACAGATTGAGATAGAAAAGGGGAGGATTAAATATGTTAAAAAATAAGATTAAATATTTATTATGTGCAGCATTATGTCTTGCTCTTTTTGCAGGAATTTCAATTTATGCAGTTCATATGAAAAATATGAAAGTTAATGCGGATGAAAAGGGAAATGAAGAAGTTGTTTCGCGTGGAGTTATTGACAACTATGCCCAGCTTCCGAAAGAAAAAAGAGATGGAACGACAAAGGCGGAAGTCGGAACGAAGAAGAACCCTTTTTTAATACTAGAGATAGTACCCTGTAATGAATTTGCAGAGATAGGTTATCTTATAAGCGGATGTGAACCGGTAAAAGTTGAAGAGATGTACGGCAGAGGAGATTTAAGGACTGTACAGAGTGCAAGTGGAGCAAAGGTCACGCAGAACATATGCTATTTTTTCCCGGATGAAGAAGAAGGAAATCCGAAAAATTATGATTCGGCTCCCGGAAAATACTGGGCTGATATAACTCTTAAGGGCTATTATGAAAAAGTAGGAGAAAATCAGGGATATTTTAAACAGGACTCAGATGGAGATATCGTAAAAGCAGGAAAAAATCAGGGAGATATAATATGGCATACCGTAAATGATTTTGAAAAAGGTAAATATGAGGGAATAAGTTTTGAAGATGATATTTCTGTTTTAAAAACAGGAGATTGGATACCATTTAAGGCGGGAGATATCGTATCCCCTGCCACTAACGAGACTGGATTAAGTTTTTATCCTTACGGAGTGTATACAGAAAGTGGAAATAAAACAACTTTGATAAATGAGTCTGCCGCAGCTTTCTATTGGATAGGAGATGACGTGAATGGATTGACAGAAACCGTTATTTTCATGAAAAGTACATCAAACGATATTAACGACACTGGCAGTAATAAAGTGAAAGATAAAGATTATTATATAGCTGTTCCTATACGTTGTATAAAAGAATAGCCCAACAATAAAAGCATATCTCATTTCTTTTTCGTATTTTTGTTCCCAATGTACAAATAAGTTTTGTTCACCGAACAAAGACAACGAAAAAGAAATGAGAATTATCGACCTGATACACAGCAACGAGAAGACAGCTTTCTCTTTTGAAATACTGCCACCGCTGAAAGGCACAGGC
>OOAC01001462.1_pt1 | contig 16143 bp, 6 predicted proteins | sample 1671041 | NCBI WGS metagenome assembly OOAC01 (sample SAMN06348116, study PRJEB24527) | human gut metagenome | biome: human gut; feature: ankylosing spondylitis patient; material: feces | host: Homo sapiens | place: China | collected 2015-10 | reverse complement strand
CCCGCATCGGTCAGATCCGCAACCAGATCGAGGCCGCTACCAGCGACTTCGACCGCGAGAAGCTGCAGGAGCGTCTGGCCAAGCTGGCCGGCGGTGTGGCCGTCATTAAGGTCGGTGCTGCTACCGAAGTTGAGATGAAGGACAAGAAGCTGCGCATCGAGGATGCCCTGAATGCAACCAAGGCTGCTGTGCAGGAAGGCGTCGTGGCCGGCGGCGGTACCGCTCCCATCAACGCCATCCCCGCTGTGCGTGAGCTGTGCGACAGCCTGGAAGGCGACGAGCGCACCGGTGCCAAGATCGTGCTGAAGGCTCTGGAGGCTCCTCTGCGCCAGATCGCAAAGAACGCCGGCCTGGAGGGCAGCGTCATCATCGACAAGATCATTTCTGCCAACAAGCCCAACTATGGCTTCGACGCGCAGAACGAGGTCTATGTGGATGACATGATCGCCGCCGGCATCGTGGACCCCACCAAGGTCACCCGCTCCGCTCTGGAGAACGCAGCATCCGTTGCTGAGATGGTGCTCACCACCGAGAGCCTGGTGGCAGATCTGCCGGAACCCCCGGCCCCTGCTGCACCTGCCGGTGATATGGGCGGTATGGGCGACATGTACTAATAACTGCCTGAAAACCGCATGAACACTTGATTTTTGGAGCGTGTGAAAACGGATTTACGCCAAACTTACGCCACTTACGCCAAAAAATCAAGCGCACTATAAGGTAACAGAATCGGCATCTGCCATAAAAGCAGGTGCCGATTTTTGTATCACGAAAAGCTGATGGATGCTGCACACTACACACCGTCAGCTTTTTCGTTTACAGGGGAAAAAGTGGGTGGTATAATAGAAATAGAGTTTTGTAAGAGCGCCTTCATAGTCAAGACTATAAAAAATACGGATAAGCATAAAACCGGTGGATGATATGAAAATTCTGGATAACATCACCAATACCGTTCGAGATGATCTGCGGGTGGAAATCAAAAAAGGCAGCAGGGTGTCTATTGCGGCAGCCTGCTTTTCGATGTATGCGTATAAAGAGCTGAAGAAGCAGCTGGAAACCATAGATGAGTTTGAATTTATCTTTACATCACCCACTTTTGTGAAAGAAAAGGCTGAAAAGCAGAAGCGGGAGTTCTATATTCCCCGCATTTCCCGTGAAACGAGCCTTTACGGTACAGAGTTTGAAATCAAACTGCGCAATGAGATGACCCAGAGAGCCATTGCAAAGGAATGCGCAGACTGGATCAGAAAAAAGGCAACGTTCAAATCGAACACTACCGGCGAAAACATGGCTGGCTTTATGACCGTGGATTCCGGCGCAGCACAGACCGCCTATATGCCGATTGGCGGCTTTACAACGGTCGATATTGGCTGTGAGCGTGGAAATAACAGCTACAACATGGTCAACTGCATGGAGGCTCCGTTTGCACAGCAGTACATGAAGCTGTTTGATACTCTTTGGAACGACCGGGACAAAATGCAGGATGTCACAGATGTAGTTCTGGAGAATATCAGCACGGCTTATGCTGAAAATTCCCCGGAGTTCATCTATTTTATGACGCTGTATCATGTATTCAGCGAGTTTTTGGACGACATCTCAGAAGACGAACTGCCGAATGAGGCAACCGGCTTCAAGCAGAGCAAAATCTGGAGTCTGCTGTACGACTTCCAGAAGGATGCGGTGCTTGCCATCATCAATAAGCTGGAAAAGTACAACGGCTGCATCCTTGCGGACAGTGTTGGCCTTGGCAAGACCTTTACCGCACTGGCTGTCGTAAAGTATTATGAGAACCGAAACAAGTCGGTTCTGGTGCTGTGTCCCAAAAAGTTGGCAGAGAACTGGAATACCTACAAAGACAACTATGTGAACAACCCGATTGCATCGGACCGGCTGAATTATGATGTTCTGTTCCACACAGACCTGTCCAGAAGCGGCGGAAAGTCGAACGGCCTCGATCTGGATCGCCTGAACTGGGGCAACTACGATCTGGTTGTCATTGATGAATCCCACAACTTCCGCAACGGCATCGGTACGCACAGCAAGACGCAGGACAACCGTTACCAGCGACTGATGGATAAGGTGATCCGTGCCGGAGTTAAGACCAAGGTGCTGATGCTTTCGGCAACGCCGGTCAACAACCGCTTTGTGGATTTGAAAAATCAGCTGGCCCTTGCCTATGAGGGAAGCTCCGAGTATCTGGATGAAAGGCTGAACACCTCAAAGAGCATTGAGGACATCTTCAAGCAGGCGCAGAAAGCCTTTAACGCATGGAGCAAGCTGAAACCAGAAGAGAGAACCACGGATGCGCTGCTGCGGACGTTGGATTTTGACTTCTTTGAGCTGCTGGACAGTGTTACCATCGCACGTTCTCGGAAACATATCGAGAAGTACTACAACACCAACGCTATCGGAAAGTTCCCGGAGCGCTTGAAGCCGATTTCCGTCCGTCCATGCCTGACAGACCTGAATAATGCCATCAACTACAATGAGATTTACGAGCAGCTGATACAGTTGAGCCTGTGCGTCTATATGCCCTCCAACTATATCTTCGCAAGTAAGATCCAGAAGTATCAGGAGCTGACGCACAATAAGGGCGAGAATCTGACCCAGAGAGGTCGTGAGCAGGGCATTTGCAGGCTGATGAGTATTAACCTGCTGAAACGGCTGGAAAGCTCTGTATGCTCGTTCCAGTTGACCTTAACGCGCATCAAGAAGCTGATTGATGGTACGATTCAGTCCATTGACCAGTTTGAACGCTCCGGCCACGCCGAGTTGGATATGTACGACATGGCCGGAGACGATTTTGACATGGACGATGAAAACACTGACTTTTTCACCGTCGGCAAAAAAGTCAAAATCGATCTTGCGGATATGGATTGGAAGAGCTGGCGTGATGAACTTCGGAAAGATGCAGAAATTCTGGAGCTGTTGACCTTTATGGTGGCAGATATCACGCCGCAGCATGACACAAAGCTGCAAGAACTGTTCCAGCTGCTGTCTGAAAAAATTGAGCATCCGATCAATGTCGGCAACAAGAAAGTGCTGATTTTTTCTGCATTTTCGGATACTGCAGAGTACCTCTTTGACAATGTGAGTACATTCGTAAAGCAGAAGTATGGGCTAGATACCGCTGTCATTACCGGCTCGATTGATGGGCGCACCACGATCAAAGGCTTCAATGCAACACTCAACAACGTGCTGACCTGCTTCTCTCCCATTTCCAAAGACCGGGATGTTCTGATGCCCGGTAGTGCCACGGAAATTGATGTGCTGATTGCGACAGACTGCATTTCTGAAGGTCAGAACTTGCAGGACTGCGATTATCTGATCAACTATGACATTCACTGGAACCCGGTACGCATTATCCAGCGTTTTGGACGAATCGACCGTATCGGCAGCAGAAACCAGTACATCCAGCTTGTGAACTTCTGGCCTGATCTGACGCTGGACGATTACATCAACCTGAAATCCCGTGTGGAGACCCGCATGAAAATCACCGTTATGACCTCCACCGGCGATGATGACCTTATCAACCCCGAAGAAAAGGGCGATTTGGAGTACCGCAAGGCACAGCTGAAACGCTTGCAGGAAGAGGTCGTTGACATCGAAGATATGTCGGACGGCATCTCCATTATGGATCTGGGCCTGAACGAGTTCCGGCTCGACCTGCTGGATTACATCAAACACAATGGTGATCTGGACAAGAAGCCCCGTGGACTTCATGCGGTGGTTCCGGCTACGGATGAACTGCCGGAGGGTGTGATCTTCGTGCTGAAAAACATCAATAACAGCGTCAATGTGGACAATCGGAACCGCATCCATCCGTTCTACATGGTTTACATCGGCATGGATGGGCAGATCATCTGCGACTACCTGAACCCCAAAAAGATGTTGGACGATATCCGGCTGCTGTGCCGTGGAAAGACTGAGCCGATCAAAGAGGTATACGAACGTTTCAATCGGGAAACAGACGATGGAAAGGACATGGCAGAAATGTCCGAATTGCTGAGTGAAGCCATTGATTCAATCATTGATGTTAAAGAAGAAAGCGACATCGACAGCCTGTTCTTTGCGGGCGGAACAACGGCATTGCTCAGTCAGGTGTCCGGACTGGATGATTTTGAGCTGATTTGCTTCCTTGTTGTAAAATGAACGAACAGAGGTGAAAAATGTGCTTGGTTTGCCTATGAATACCGAGTTCAATAAACGTATCCCGAAGCAGAAGTTCTATGAGAACATTGCCGTTACCCCGGCTATGAAGAGAGCCTTTGTCGAGCAGATTAGGATCATCTACTGGCGCAATAAGATTGCGACTACCACCCTGAATCTGGCGGCTGGGGAGCAGGTGACGGAGATCGAGGTGTTCGAGGTACGGCTGTCTGCCCCGGAGCTGGACGAGAGTGTGCTGCGCCAGATCGACCGGGAAATTCCGTATCACATCCTCTTTTTGCTGGAATACGAGGGCAGGTATCAGGCGGTCATCGGCTACAAGGAGGCTGCGGCAGGCAAGACGGCTTTTAAGGTTGACCGCTATTATTCTACGGACTGGCTGGACGAAGACGACCTGCCTGTGCATCTGGAAGGGCTTACGCTGGATGCCGTATACGAGAACTTTGTCCGTCAGATTGCAGGCGATGTGCTTGGTGCAGGAGAAAGCACTTCCCTGAAAGACAGTGTGGAGCAGCAGAAACAGCGAGAGCAGCTGGAAAAGCAGATTGCGGCACTGGAAGCTAAAATCCGTAAGGAAAAGCAGCCGAAGAAGAAATTTGAACTGGTTCAACAGGCGAAAGTCTTGCAAAAGACCATTCAGAGCATTGGCTGATGTGTTAAAGGATGTGATAAAATGATTACTCGAATCTCCCTTCAAAATACGGCAACATTTGGAAATGAAACTCAAACTATGGATAAGCTGAAGAAATTGAACTTTGTGTTCGGCTCAAATGGTTCGGGAAAAACGACGATTAGCAGAGTTCTTCGTTCACCAGAGCAATATCCGAATTGTACCGTTGAGTGGGAAAATGGAAGTGCATTTCCCTGTAAAGTCTATAATTCGGATTTTGTTGCAGAAAACTTCAAAGATGACTCGGATATGCCAGGAATATTCACGCTTGGCAAAGAAGAACTGGAAACAAAAGAGAAGATTCGAGAATTAGAAAAGCAAATTCATGAGTTGGATTTGGAACGGACAAAAAAATCGAATACATTAAAGGGAGTAGACGGAAAAAGTGGCAAAGAGGCCGAATTGGTGGCATTTGAAAAGAAATACACAGATATATTCTGGTCTCGAAAACAACGATTTGATTCTAGTTCTTTGAGAGATGGAATGGAAGGCTTCTTGAATAGTAAAACTAACTTTCAGAAGCAGCTCCTTCAGCAAGCAGTGTCAAACAAAGAGCTGCTATTCTCTCGCGAAGAACTGAGCAATAGAGCGGAGGTTGCATTTGGTGAAAAGCCTATGGTGCTTCCTGAAATTTCGCTTCCGAATTTTACAAAGTTTTTGGAACTCAGCCGTTCGCCGATTTTGAAAAGGAAAATTGTCGGAAAAGAAGATATTGATATCAGCGCATTGATAAAAAAACTAAATAATAGTGACTGGGTAAAAGCTGGCATGACTTATCTTGATCGTAGTGACGGCGTTTGCCCATTCTGTCAGGGTAAAATTCAAGATAACTTGAAAGAAAAACTGGATCAATACTTTGATGAAACATATTTGACGAATATAAAAAAAGTCGATGAAATCATATCTCAGTATGATGTTAGTAGTAGCCAATTGTTGAATCAGCTGAATTTTATCTTACAGCAAAACGCGGATTTCATGGATGTAGAGACGTTCAAAGCTTCTTTACAGCTGCTTGAAAATGTAATTGATAATAATAAACAATTATTGCTGTCAAAGAAAGCTAATCCAAGTATGCCGGTTGAACTTTTGGAATATGGAAATCTTCCAGAAGAACTTGTTAATTTGGTTAGGGAATCAAATTGCAAAATCCAAGAGCATAATATAATGGTTTCGCAACTTGGTAAAGAGCAGGCATTGCTGAAAAAGCAAATTTGGCGTTTTATTGTGAATGATGCTTCTTCTGATATTGCCGCATATAGAAAAGGAAAAAAGAAGTTAGAAGATGAGATTGCTGCTCTGAATACGGAAATTAGAGAAGGATTGGCACAGAAAAGAGGGCTTGAAGCAGATATCAAAAATTTACAAGCTGCATGGACAAGCGTTATTCCAACGAAAGACCTTATCAATGAATGGCTTGAAGAATTTGGATTTACAGGTTTTCGACTTGAAGTTGGTTCGGATGAGCATAGCTATGGGCTTGTCCGAAACGATGGAACGCCCGTGAATAAGACATTAAGTGAGGGAGAGAAAAATTTCGTTACGTTTCTCTACTTTTATGCGCTTCTTAAAGGAAGTCAGGATGATTCTGGAATAACTTCTGAGCAAGTTGTTGTAATTGATGACCCTGTTTCGAGTATGGATAGCGAAGTTCTTTTTGTTGTTTCAACTTTGGTTCGTGACCTGTATGAGTCTATATACTATGGCTCATCAAATATACGGCAGCTATTTGTATTGTCACATAATCTGTACTTTTATAAGGAAGTTACATTTAATCAATCGCTGGATAAAAAAATACCAAAACAAATGAACTATTGGACGATTCGAAAATATAAGGGAATATCAAAAATAAATTGGAATAACGATAATCCGGTTCAATCAACATATGAAATACTTTGGCATGATGTCAAATATGCGTCTGATCACCAAGATGAAGTTAGCAGTAATTCTCTCCAAAATACGATGCGACGGATATTGGAGCATTATTATAAATACTATGGTGGTATATCTTTGAACAAGTTGCCAGATAAAATGGATAAAAATCACCGATGGATAGTGAAAACATTGCTTGCATGGGCGAATGATGGATCGCATAGTAAGTTCGATGATATCTGCTGCGCACCGCTACAACAGAATTCGGTCAGTCTTTATTTGGAAGCATTTCGATTGATCTTTGAAGAAATGGGACATTTGGCTCACTATAATATGATGATGGGGATTCCGGAGGAAAAATAAATTTATGGAAAACTTAAAAATGCACAGCCTTGACGGTGTACAGCGCAACATTGAGCTGATCGGCAAGCTGTTCCCCAATGCAATTACCGAGGTAAAACGCAACGGCAAGGTAGAACACGCCATTGACTTTGACGTTCTGCGGCAGGAGCTTTCCGACTCCATCGTGGAGGGCCGGGAAGAACGCTACCAATTTACATGGCCGGATAAGAAAAAGGCGATGCTGGCGGCCAATGCGCCCATTACGGCAACGCTGCGCCCGGTTGTGGCAGACAGCGTGGGCAAGGACGGTACGCCCGGCGGCTTTGACAGTGAAAACCTCTACATTGAGGGCGATAATCTGGAAGTGCTGAAGCTCTTGCAGGAGACCTATCTGGGCAAGGTGAAGATGATCTACATTGATCCGCCGTATAATACGGGAAACGATTTTGTCTATGAGGACGATTTTGCCCAGAGTGCTGACGAATATATGGGGAACAGCGGTCAGTATGACGAAGAGGGAAATCGGCTTGTAACAAACACAGAGAGCAACGGTCGTTTCCATACAGACTGGCTCAATATGATTTATCCACGTCTGAAAATTGCAAAGGATTTGCTTGCAGATGATGGTGTTATTTTTATTTCGATTGATGATAATGAACAAGAAAATCTAAAGAAATGCTGCGATGAAATTTTTGGTGCGGATAATTTTATAGCCCAAATGGTTTGGCAAAAGAGAACTTCTCCCGATGCAAGAAGAATTGTTAGTGCAGGACATGAATATGTGCTTGCATATATAAAAAATTCGGAGATAGGTCATGAAGTGTTAAATCCGTTGCCGTTTGATGATGCGGATTATGCGAGATATAAGAACCCGGACAATGATCCAAATGGACCATGGATTTCGACTGATTGTACTGCGCAAGGCGGACATGGTACAAAAGATCAATTCTATGATATGGTAACTCCAGCGGGACGTGTTGTAAAATTACAAGAGGGTCTGTGCTGGAGGTATACGAAAAAAAGAATGGAAGAAGAGATAGCGGCAGGGCATATTTGGTTTGGTTCGGATGGAAAGGGTGTTCCGAGAAAAAAGACGTATCTTTCGGATAGAGCAGGAAAAACCATGTGGACATGGTGGCCAAATACAGAAGTTGGACATACGCAAGAGGCAACTAAAGAAATAGCAACTCTTTTGGGACAATCAGGAATAATGGATTTTCCAAAGCCAATTCGATTGATGAAAAGAATAGTTCATATAGCGTCGAAAAAGGATTCAATTATTCTCGATTTCTTCTCTGGTTCCGCTACGACTGCCCATGCTGTGATGCAGCTGAATGCTGAAGATGGTGGACACCGTAAATTTATCATGGTGCAGCTGCCGGAAAAGACGGACGAGAAGAGCGAAGCGTACAAGGCTGGCTATAAGAACATCTGCGAAATCGGCAAGGAACGTATCCGCCGTGCGGGCAAGCAAATTCTGTCCGCAGGGGGACAGCTGTCAATGGATAGAGTGCGGCTTGACACAAACTCCACTCTCAACACTCCAAACTCCACACTGGATGTGGGTTTCCGGTGTTTGCGGTTGGACAGCAGCAATATGGAAAACGTCTACTACACGCCGGAAGAAGTCAGCCAGCAGGATCTGTTCTCGCTGGTGGATAACGTAAAACCTGACCGTACCCCGGAAGATTTGCTGTTCCAGGTGATGTTGGATCTGGGTGTGCTGCTGTCCAGCCCTATTGAGGTGAAAGAGATTGCGGGCAAAAAGGTGTTCAACGTGGCAGAGGGCTTCTTGCTGGCCTGCTTTGACCATGATGTGACGGAGGAGACCGTCAAAGCTATTGCCCAGATGAAGCCCTACTATGCTGTGTTCCGTGACAGCTCCATGGCAAACGACAGCGTTGCGACAAACTTTGACCAGATTTTTGAAACGTATAGCCCGGAAACGGTAAGGAAGGTGCTGTAATGACGGCGAAAATTCAATATCCCAAAATCGATCTCTACCACTATACATCCATCGGTTCGCTTTTTTCCATCCTGCAAAATGAAACCATTCGCCTGACGGATTATCGTTTCCTGAATGACACACAGGAACTGTCTTATGCGCTGAACTGGTTGAAAGATTATCTTGCACCTAAAGCCGAAGAAGAGTTTGGCAAAAAAGTTCTGACAGCGATTGATAATATTGAGCATGGGAAAATTGAACGCATAAAGAGCATAAGTGATGGGTCGCCGTATATGCAGCGATATTTATGCGATATTCACTATTATATTTTGTCATTGTCTCGGCGATATGATGACCTTGCAATGTGGCGTATGTATGCAAAAGATGGCTGCTGTATAAAGTTTAATAGCCAAAAATTGAAAGAATTCTTTTATGGATTTCGTGATGCAAATCTTGAAAAAGGTCTTATGAATCCAATAGATGGAGAAGTTCGATACGAAATCAATAAAGTGACTGAGCTTGTAATAAATGATGTACATAATCTAAAAAATGAGCTGATGCTATATGATGATATATTAAGATTTTGCTTGCTCGTCAAGTCGCCATCATTCTCTTTTGAACATGAATATCGAATGGGAATTCCGTTTGAAGATCAATACTTAGGCGAAAATTGTTCAAAAGAATTTTTACTATCAGGAACAACGATTCGTCCACAGCTGGAATTGAAAAATTTCCCGATACGAGATATTATCGAAGAAATCACAATCAGTCCGTTTGTTACCTCCGAGTTGACGAAAATTGGAATACAGGAACTTTTGATTTCAAAAGGAATTTCTCCTGATGTGGTAAGACTATCGCAGATTTCCATAAGATGAGAAAGGAAGATTACTGTGATGGAGAAAAGAGAAGAGAAAGAGCTTCGCAGTTCCGCAGCAGAGTATTTGACCTTTGTGGCTTCTACGGGTGAGAGCGATGCAAGCTATGAAATGCGCTATGAGGATGAGAATATCTGGCTGACGCAGAAGATGATGGCGGCATTATATGATGTGTCAAAGCAGACGATTTCCCAGCACATCAAACGCATTTATTCGGATGGGGAACTTACGCCGGAGGCAACTGTCAAGAAATACTTGACAGTTCAAACGGAGGGCAACCGTCAGATTAACCGCAAACAGGATCACTATAATCTGCAAATGATTATTGCAGTCGGCTTCAAGGTGAACAACCAGCGAGCGGTGCAGTTCCGCAAGTGGGCGGGGCAGATCGTCAAGGACCACACCATTCAGGGCTGGACAATGGATGTAGAGCGGCTGAAAAAAGGCCATATGTTCACGGATGAATATTTTGAGCGTCAGTTGCAGCAGATTCGGGAAATTCGTCTGTCGGAGCGCAAGTTCTATCAGAAAGTGACGGATTTATACGCAACAGCGTTCGATTACGACAAGGACGCCAAGACGACCCGACTGTTCTTCCAGACGGTTCAGAACAAGATGCACTATGCTGTGCATCGCCACACGGCGGCAGAACTGATCGTGGAGCGTGCCGATGCAAACAAGGAGCACATGGGGCTTACCACATGGGAAAATGCGCCGGATGGGAAAATCCTGAAAGCGGATGTGACAATAGCCAAAAACTACCTGAGCAAAGAGGAAATGAACTATCTGGAGCGCATCGTGTCGCTCTATCTGGATTATGCTGAGTTACAGGCGGAACGCAAGATTCCCATGAGCATGGAGGACTGGGCAAAACGTCTGGACGGTTTTCTGGAGTTCAACGGCAACGAGCTGCTGACAGGCCCCGGCAAAATCAGCGCAGAGCAGGCAAAACTTCATGCAGAAACCGAATACGAAAAGTATCGTGTCATTCAGGATCGCCTGTATGAAAGCGATTTTGACCGGTTCCTGATGCTGGAGCAGGAGGTAAACCACAAAGATGAAGTTTAGTTTTAAGATTCAGCAGTACCAGACGGATGCTGTGGATGCGGTGGCACGGGTCTTTCTGGGGCAGCCCTATAATGCAGGCGTGTCGTATCTGCGGGATATGGGAAGCCTGTCTGCGCAGCCGCAGCAGTTGAGTCTTGTTTCCAATGGGGACGATGCAGCACAGGTGGAGTTACAGGATTTGATCAACGATTCCGGTTTTAAGAACGAAGCACTCCAACTGACCGAGCAGGAGCTGCTTCAGAACATCCGCACATTGCAGGCAGAAGCAAACATCCATCAGTCGGAAAAGCTGGTTGCCCCGCTGGGCAGGTGTTCTCTGGATATTGAGATGGAGACCGGCACAGGCAAGACCTATGTTTACATCAAGACCATGTTCGAGCTGAACAAGCGGTATGGTTGGAGCAAATTTATCGTTGTTGTGCCGAGTATCGCCATCCGTGAGGGCGTAAAGAAGTCCTTTGAGATCACTGCCGATCACTTTATGGAGTGCTACGGCAAAAAGGCACGGTTCTTTATCTACAACAGCAGCAACCTGAATCAGTTGGATTCCTTTTCCAGCAATTCCGGCATCAACGTCATGATCATCAACACGCAGGCGTTTGCGGCATCTATGAACGAGGACAAGAACGTGGAAGGCCGCAAGGGTGATGCCGCTGCGCGTATTATCTACACCAAGCGGGACGAGTTCGGTTCTCGCCGCCCGATTGATGTGATTGCCGCCAACCGTCCGATCCTGATTCTGGACGAACCGCAGAAGATGGGCAAAGAGGACTCTGCCACGCAGAAAGCCCTGAAAAAGTTCAATCCGCTTTTCACGCTGAACTACTCTGCTACCCACGCCAAGCAGCACAATCTGATTTACGTTCTGGATGCGCTGGACGCTTACAATAAGCGGCTGGTCAAGAAAATCGAAGTCAAAGGCTTTGAGGTCAAAAATCTGCGTGGTACAGACAAGTATCTGTATCTGGAAAGCATCATCATCTCCCCGAAGAATCCGCCGCGGGCAAAAGTGGAGCTGGAGGTCAGCCACCAGAACGGCACGAAGCGAGAGTTCCATACGCTGGATGTGGGCGATAATCTCTATTACATCTCCGGGGAAATGGAGCAGTACAAGGGCTTCGTAGTGTCGGAAATCGACCCGATCACGGGCATTGTGACCTTTACGAACGGCGATACCATCCGCAAAGGCGATGTTATCGGTGACGTTTCCGAAAATGATATGCGCCGGGTGCAGATCCATGAAACGATCCTTTCGCACTTTGAAAAAGAGCAGGAACTTTTCAAACTGGGCATCAAGACGCTTTCGCTGTTCTTCATCGACGAAGTGGCAAAATACCGCCAGTACGATGAAGACGGAAACGAGCTGCTGGGCGAGTACGGCAAGATTTTTGAGCAAGAGTATCTTTCGGTTCTGAATGAGCATCGTACCCTGTTTGACCCTGCTTATACAGCCTATCTGGATTCAACCGATGTGCATGATGTCCACAAAGGCTATTTCAGCATCGACAAGAAAGGCCACAGCGTCAACAGTTCGGTCAAGCGTGGCTCGGATATGTCGGATGACATTTCTGCCTATGATCTGATCCTGAAAAACAAGGAACGTCTGCTGTCCTTTGAAGAGCCGACCCGATTCATCTTCTCCCACTCTGCCCTGCGGGAAGGCTGGGATAACCCGAATGTGTTCCAGATCTGCACCCTGAAGCACAGCGACAGCACTACGCAGAAGCGGCAGGAAGTAGGCCGTGGTCTGCGTCTGTGCGTGAATAAGGACGGAAACCGCATGGATGCGGAAGTGCTGGGAGATAAGGTGCAGGATATTAACGTCCTGACCGTTATTGCCAGCGAGAGCTATGCAGGATTTGTAGACGGACTGCAAAAGCAGACCGAAGCAGTGCTGTATGATCGTCCCCGCAAAGCAGACATTGCATATTTCACCGGCAAGACCATCAGGCTGGATGGCAAAACCGTCAAGGTGGATGACCGTCAGGCACGGGCAATTTATCAGTATCTTGTCCGCAATAACTATGTGGATGAGCAGGATAACATCACGCAGGACTACCGGGACGATGTGCAGGCCGGAACACTGGCACCGGTGCCGGAAACGTTGAAGCCTATCGAAGAGGGCGTGCACACGCTTGTGCAGGCGATTTATGATGACAGTATGCTTAAATCCATGTTTGAGGATGGCAACAAGCCGAAAGTGCTGGAAAATCCGCTGAACGACCGGTTTGAAAAAGCCGAGTTCCAGAAGCTCTGGCAGACGATCAACCACAAATACGCCTATACGGTGGATTTTGATTCTGAGGAACTGATTCAGAAAGCAATCGTACACATCGACAGCGAGTTGTACATCAGTCGGTTGCAATATACCGTCACCTATGCTGGTCAGAAAGATGTTCTGAGTGCCGATATGGTGCGGGAAGGCAGCAGCTTCAGCGATGCCAAGAGCAGAACAAAAAAATTAGAACATGACTACGCAGGTCAGGTTGCGTATGACCTGATCGGCAAAATTGCAGAGAGCACAACGCTGACCCGGCGCACCGTCGCACGGATTTTGCAGGGCATTAAGCCGACGACCTTTGCGATGTACCAGAACAACCCGGAAGAATTTATCACAAAGGTGATCCGGCTGGTCAAGGAGCAGAAAGCTACCATGATCGTGGAGCATATCACCTATGATACCATCGAGGGCAGCTACGACAGCAGCATCTTTACGGCAGAGAAACACGCTCTGACGATGGATAAGGCTTACAAGGCACAGAAGGCGATTCAGGATTACGTTTTCACCGATGGAACAGCAGAAAAGAGCGTAGAACGGAAGTTTGCGGAAAATCTGGACGGAGCAGAGGAAGTCTTTATCTATGCAAAACTGCCGAAAGGCTTCTATATTCCGACCCCGGTTGGACACTACTCCCCGGACTGGGCAATCGTGTTCCATGAGGGCAAGGTGAAGCACATCTATTTTGTAGCAGAAACCAAAGGCACGATGGAGAGCCTGAACCTGCGTCCGATCGAGAAATCCAAGATCGACTGCGCCAAGAAGCTCTTTGCAAAATTGTCAGATGGACTTGTGACATACGACCATGTGGACAGCTATCAAGAGCTGATGAATAAGGTACTGCAGTGACCAGTACAAAATGAATCATGAAGCGGCTGTTTGCGTAGATGCAGATGGCCGCTTCTGCATTTGACATCCTGATCGGGAGTGTGAGCGATAATATAGGGCTGCGATGAGTTTGAACGAATCAGCGGTGCAATCGCACAGCCTGCATCCACAGGATGCAGTTCAAGGGTTTGGGATTTCCCAACAAGCATTTTGCAACGCAAAAAGTGTTTTTGTATAGACGAAAACATTGCTTGCAGATGCAGACGTTGTATATACGTCTGCCCTGCTTGCGGGTACTATGAAGCTTCTCGATGTGCTTCCTAGTTTGAAAATCATCCTGTATGCCAGACCGTCCGTTTTCAAGTTTAACTTGAAGCGGACGGTCGTTTTTGCGCACAACGAAATGCACGCAGCTAAAGCAAGTTGTATGCAAAAGCGGAGGTGCGACCTCCTAAAAATTCAACGAAATTTCTGCTATGATAAAAGCGATCCAGTGGTTAGCCGGAACTAAAGCTTCCGGTTTTTGCCCATAAAAGCCGAAAAAAGACCTCAAAACCGGAACGAATACTTCCTGTTCAGCAGCAAAAGGATACGGTATACTTATCTTACGCACCGGGCACGATGTCCGATTTTCAAGAGAATTCAGGATAAAATCCACGCAAAACCGGACCTGTCAGGTCCTAAAAATTCTTTTGAAAGTGTGATAAGCTACCAGCAAGACACCAATTGAACCTTGAAAACCGAATGACCGTCTGCATGGGATACCCGGCGAAGACCCCCAAGTGGGAAAGCCGGAAAACGCCGCCGGAAGGGGGCAGGAAATCCATGCAGAGAGAACGGCAACCAAAATTTGAAATCACGTTAATACGCAAAACCAGAACCAATAGTTCCGATTTTGCCTTGAAATTCACTTCATATTTTTTAAAAACCGGAACTACCAGTTCCTAAAAATAAAATTTACGATGTGATATAATTCTTTCAATGGTTTGCAGCAGAAAACCGGAAGCATCACTTCCGCTTTTTTACAATCAAAAACCGGAGGTACGACCTCCTAAAAAATCTTCTATGAATGTGTTAGTCTAATTTCAGAGCCTTCATCGAACCTTGAAAACTGAATGACCGTCTGCATGGGATACCCGGCCATGATCCCCAAGTGTGAGAGCCGGAAAACGCCGCCGGAAGGGGGCAGGAAATCCATGCAGAGAGAACGGCGTAAGAACAATGATATTCTATTTCATTTCAGAAAGGATGATTTGCCTATGACAAGACTGAGCCAACTTAAAATTGACCCGGAGTTCCAGAAACAAATCAACCCTCCGTCGTTTGAGGAAACCCACCAACTGGAAATGAACATCCTCAAGGAGGAACGTGTACTGAATCCGATCATCACGTGGAACGGCTACATTGTTGACGGACACACGCGCTATCAAGTCCTTCGGAAATATCCGTTCATTCCATTTGAAGTCATCGAAAAAGAATTTTCCAGCCGCTATGAAGCACTCGTATGGATCTGTAAAAATCAGCTTGGGCGGCGAAACCTGACCCCAGAACAGAAAAAGTTCCTGATCGGAAAGCAGGCAGAAGCGGAAAAGAAAATCAAATCGTTTCACGGCAATCAGTATACTTTGGCATCTGAAAGTGGTCTGGTTCAAAATGAACCAGACCGCACAAAGCACGGTTCACGGTCGAAGGTCGCTGCGGAACATGAAACATCCGAAAGTTATGTTTACCGTGCAGAGCAATTTGCAAAAGGTGTGGAAGCAGCGGAAGAAGCAGTACCCGGAGTGCAGGAAGAAATTCTGAGTGGAAAGATCCGGGCAACCGACCGTGAAATTTCCTCGATTGCAAAGGTTCCAAAGGAAAAGCGTCCCGAAGTTGTGGCAGAGCTGCGTAAGCCTAAAGCCGAACGGAACACCTGTGTCACGAATTCTTATGGTTCACCTTCAAAGGACAATGCGTTTATAACGACCTTCAAGCAAGACATTCAGGGGCATAAGAAAGGACTCAACAAGGAACAAAAACAGAATCTCAAGGATGCCGTCAAGAGCATCTATTCACCTCGCCGTTTGGCAGATGGCGAAGCCATGATGTGCGAGATTCA
>OOAC01001449.1_pt1 | contig 16205 bp, 15 predicted proteins | sample 1671041 | NCBI WGS metagenome assembly OOAC01 (sample SAMN06348116, study PRJEB24527) | human gut metagenome | biome: human gut; feature: ankylosing spondylitis patient; material: feces | host: Homo sapiens | place: China | collected 2015-10 | reverse complement strand
TGGGATGTCCGTCCGAATTCGTAAACGAAGATCCGGAAGAACTGAAAAAAGAAAAAATCTTATTCGTAGCAGGTGGAGTGGGTACTGCACCGGTTTACCCACAGGTAAAATGGCTGCATGAACATGGTATTGATGCCGACGTTATCGTTGGTGCAAAGACCAAAGACCTGATCATTCTGGAAAAAGAGATGGAAGCTGTAGCCGGTAATCTTTACATTACAACCGATGACGGAAGCTATGTCAGAAAAGGCATGGGTACAGATGTATTAAAGGATTTAGTAAACAATCAGGGCAAAAAGTATGACCGTTGTATCGCAATCGGACCTCTGATTATGATGAAGTTTGTCTGTCTGTTGACAAAAGAATTGGGAATTCCTACAATTGTCAGCATGAACCCGATTATGGTTGATGGTACAGGTATGTGTGGTGCCTGCCGTTTACAGGTTGGTGACGAAATCAAATTCGCCTGCGTAGACGGACCGGAATTTGACGGACATCTGGTAGATTTTGATCAGGCAATGAAACGCCAGCAGATGTATAAGACAGAAGAAGGCAGAGCCATGTTAAAGCTTCAGGAAGGTGATACACATCACGGCGGCTGTGGCAACTGCAACGATTAATCATAAAAAATAAAACAACAGGTAGGAGGTTCCATAATGGACGTTACAAAGAAAGTACCAGTCAGAGAGCAGGCTCCTGACGTAAGAAATAAGAATTTTGATGAAGTATGTCTTGGATATAACAAGGAAGAAGCTATGGAAGAGGCAACAAGATGCCTTAACTGTAAGAATGCAAGATGTGTTCAGGGCTGTCCTGTATCTATCGATATCCCAGCATTTATTCATCAGGTAAAAGAAGGAAATATTGAGGAAGCATATAAGATTATTGGTAAGTCAAGTGCACTTCCTGCTGTATGTGGCCGTGTATGTCCACAGGAGACACAGTGTGAAGGTCAGTGTATCAGAGGAATCAAGGGTGAATCAGTATCAATTGGTAAGCTTGAAAGATTTGTTGCTGACTGGGCAAGAGAGAATAATGTTGAGCCAGAGAAGCCAACAGAGAAGAAAGGCAAGAAAGTTGCTGTTATCGGTTCAGGTCCTTCAGGACTTACATGTGCCGGAGACCTTGCAAAAATGGGATATGACGTAACTATATTCGAGGCTTTACATGAGGCTGGTGGTGTATTAGTATATGGTATTCCTGAATTCCGTCTTCCTAAGTCAACAGTAGTTGCCCACGAAGTTGAGAATGTTAAGAAGTTAGGCGTTAAGATTGAGACTAACGTTGTTATTGGTAAGTCAATGACAATTGACCAGTTACTTGAAGATGAAGGCTTTGATGCAGTATTCATAGGTTCTGGTGCAGGTCTTCCAAGATTCATGGGTATTCCGGGCGAGAATGCTAACGAAGTATTCTCAGCTAATGAGTACCTTACAAGAAGCAATCTTATGAAAGCTTTCAAGGATGAGTATGATACTCCAATAGCGAGATTTAAGAAGGTTGCTATCGTTGGTGGTGGTAATGTTGCTATGGATGCTGCAAGAACAGCATTAAGACTTGGAGCAGAGACTCATATCGTATACAGAAGAAGTGAGGAGGAGCTTCCAGCAAGAGCTGAGGAAGTACATCACGCTAAGGAAGAGGGAATCATATTTGACCTTCTTACTAATCCGACAGAGATTCTTACAGATGACAAGGGTAATGTTACAGGTATGAAGTGTATTAAGATGGAACTTGGTGAACCTGATGCTTCAGGAAGAAGAAAGCCTGTAGAGATTCCTGGTTCAGAGTTTGTTATGGAATTAGATGCAGTTATCATGTCACTTGGTACTTCACCTAACCCACTTATATCTTCAACAACTAAGGGACTTGACATCAACAAGAGAAAATGTATAGTAGCAGAAGAAGAAACTGGTAAAACATCTAAGGAAGGTGTATATGCCGGTGGAGATGCTGTTACAGGTGCAGCTACAGTTATTCTTGCCATGGGAGCAGGAAAGGCTGGAGCTAAGGGAATTGATGAATTCCTTTCTAACAACTAATCAGAATATAATAAACCCGCTGTGTCTGTTAATTACACAGCGGGTTTTATTGATTATAAGAATTAATTAAACATTTTTTCAACGAACTGTTCTGAAAAATTCTCGGCTTCTTCATCTGAGAGTTCAGTAAATTGTACGGTTAACTGTTCTTTAACATAAGCTGTACGGTTAAAATATTTCATTTCTTCCTGAATATCTCCAGTGTAAGAATTCTCAATATCTTCTTTAGTTATGTTGTCTTCCAGCCAGTTAAGTACATCGGCGGCTTTCTTATCCTCAGTTTCAGCCTTGGCTTTAATTTTGTTAGAGTATTTCAAGGACCAGACACCGATTGCAATGAATCCGACAAATAACAGACCAAGAACAATGTTAATAAAAAGGAATGAAGGTGCATCTTTAGTTACTATCTTAATGATACCGATATCATTAAGAATCATAAGAATGATTCCGATTCCTCCACATACAAAGAATGTGATGGCAGATGATAAATTATCCTTGTACTTGTCAGTGCTGCTTTCATACAGGCTTCCACCTGTAAGAAGAGAATTGTTTTCGTTATTATCCTGAATGTTGTCATTAGTTATGTCAGTTGTGTTTTCAGACATAATGTTCCTCCTTGTTATAGAACTTAACCATAAGTCCTTTGTTGTTCAGACATTATAAAATATAATTGTGAAAAAATAAAGAACATCTGGATTAATGTGGTAAAATACTAAAGAAAGATATTACAGATTAGTAAGATTAAGGAGATTGATATGAAAACACTTATAGTGACAGGGGGAAGTCTTGATATCAACTGGGCAAAGGGTTTTGTTAAGACGATTAATGCAGAATATATAATTGCAGCAGACAGCGGGCTTAAGTATATTAATGAACTCGGGCTTATGCCTGATATGATACTGGGAGATTATGATTCAGTTGAAGCAGGTCTGCTTGATAAGTATAAGAGTACAGATATTAAGACTTATCCCAGAGAAAAGGATTATACAGATACGCATATTGCTATTATAAATGCGTTGAAAGCCGGAGCTTCAGTTATATATATACTTGGGGCGACAGGTACAAGAATGGATCATACATTTACCAATATATGCAATATGAAGGCTGCACTTGACAGTGATGTGCCATGTTTTATATGTGACAGTCACAATAAAATATATCTTATAAATGACAAGATGGGAGAAGTGAAAGTGTCCAAAACAGGACAGTATGGTGATTATGTATCATTTGTTCCACTATCTGAAGAAACAATTATAAGTCTTGCAGGGTTTAAATATGTGCTTGATGATTATATACTTCATCAAGGCTTAAGCATATGCCAGAGTAATGAAATTAAAGAAAATGAGGCGGTTATAAATATAAAAAAAGGACTTGTGATTGTATTTGAAACAAAGGACTAAAAATACTTGTAATTATTGGCACATTGTAATAAAATTAACAAAGAGTTGCGCAATTGCAACGTAAAAAACAAGGGAGGTCTCGTAATGAGTAATACAACACAGGCATTATCAAGGATTGAAGCAATACTTGATGATAGCAGCTTTGTTGAAATCGGTGCTGGTGTGACTGCCAGATCTACAGATTTTAACATTCAGGAAAAGAAGGCTCCATCCGATGGTGTTATTACAGGATACGGAGTTATTAATGGTAATCTTGTGTATGTATACAGCCAGGATGCAACTGTTCTTAATGGTTCTATCGGTGAGATGCATGCTAAGAAGATTTCAGCACTTTATGATTATGCTATGAAGATGGGAGCTCCTGTGATAGGTCTTATTGACTGCGCAGGTTTAAGACTTCAGGAAGCAACAGATGCTCTTGAAGGTTTCGGTACAATTTATAAGAAGATGTCTATTGCATCAGGTGTTATTCCACAGATTACAGCAGTTTACGGTAACTGTGGCGGTGGACTTGCAATTCTTTCTTCATTATCTGATTTTACATTTATGGAAGATAGCAAGGCAAAGCTTTTTGTTAACAGCCCTAATGCATTAGATGGTAATAATGAATCAAAGCTTGACACAGCGTCAGCTAAGTTCCAGGCAGAAGCAGGAGTTGTTGATTTTACAGGAGATGAGGAGACTATTGCTAATGGTGTAAGACAGTTAGTTTCTATGCTTCCTGCTAACAACGAAGAGGATGCTGCAGTTTCTGCAACAACAGATGATCTTAACAGAGCATGCCCGGATATGGCAGCAGAGATTGCTGACCCTGCATTAGCTCTTTCAGATATTGCTGATGATAATGTATTTGTTGAAGTTAAGGCTTCATATGCTAAAGAAATGGTTACAGGATTTATTCAGGTAGATGGAATTACTATTGGTGCTGTAGCTAACAGAACAGCTCTTTATGATGAAGAGGGCGAAGTGGCTGAGAAGTTTGAGCCTGTTCTTACAGTTAAGGGTGCTTACAAGGCAGAGAATTTCGTTAATTTCTGTAATGCATTTGAGATTCCGGTACTTACACTTACTAATGTTAAGGGATTCGAAGCTACAGTGGCAGCTGAGAAGGGAATTGCAATTGCAAGTGCCAAGCTTACATATGCATTTGCTAACGCAGATGTACCTAAGGTTAATGTTATTACAGGTGAGGCTTATGGAAGCGCATATGTTTCTATGAACTCTAAGTCTTTAGGTGCTGACCTTGTCTACGCATGGCCAACAGCTTCTATCGGAATGATGGATTCACAGCTTGCAGCAAAGATTATGTATGCTGATGAGATAGCAGCCGCTTCTGATGTGGCAGCAACTGTTTCAGAGAAAGCAGCTGAATATGCTAAGTTACAGTCAAGTGTTGAGTCAGCAGCAGCAAGAGGATATGTTGATGCTGTTATTGACCCGGAGAATACAAGACAGTATGTAGCCGCTGCATTTGAAATGTTATTTTCAAAGAGAGAGGTTCGTCCTGATAAGAAGCATGGAACAGTTTAATTAAGAGGTGACAATATGAAGAAGACTAATTTGAAAAGATTCTTATTGTTATTCTGCATGTTAGCCTGCGTATTCAGTATGACAGCCTGTGGTAATGCACAGATTGATACTAATACAGCTAAAGAATCCGTTAAAGATAACGAGGTTGCTTATGTTGAGAATTACCTCAAGGACTGGGCAAAGGATATGATTCTTTACCTTGACAGCAATCAGGGTGAAGCAGGAACAGATGCTCTTATTGCAGATGCAGAAGCAGGAATAACCCTTAATGATGTTAACAGTAAGATGTATATTGTTAACCAGCAGGGAATGAATGTTAAAACAATAGGATTATACAATAGCTGGAACAGCACTAAAGATGAGCTTGGTGAACTCAAAGAGTCTGTTGATGTTAACAACATTAATGTAAAGGTCAGTGATGAAACAAGTGAATTATGTACTATTTCAGTTAAACTTAAATTCGAAAAGAGAGTATGTACATTCGAATTCGTAATCAATACAGATTACACACTTGAAAGTGGAGCTATTAATCCATCATACACAACAGGTGAGAAGATGGGTAAGGCCGGAATGAATACACTTATTGGTATGGGAACTGTATTTGTAGTTCTTATATTCATTTCATTCATTATTTCTCTGTTCAAGTATATAAGCGTATATGAGAACAGAAAGAAAGAACAGAAAGAAGACACAGCTTCTGTTGGTGTTGATAATGCTATAGCACAGATTGTTTCTAATGAAGAAGAAAATGTTGAGGACGATCTTGAACTTATTGCAGTTATTACTGCAGCAATTGCAGCATCAGAAGGAACATCTACGGATGGTCTTGTTGTCCGCTCAATTAGAAAGGTTAATAATAGGAGGAAATAATCATGAAGAACTATACAATTACAGTTAATGGTAACGTATATGATGTTACTGTAGAAGAAGGAACAGGCAGTGCAGCTCCAGTAGCTAAGGCAGCCGCTCCTAAAGCAGCTCCAAAGGCTGCACCTAAGGCAGCAGCACCAGCAGGTGCTCAGGGAGCAGTTAAAGTTAACGCTCCAATGCCAGGAAAGATTCTTAAGGTTAATGCAACAGCAGGTGCTGCTGTAAAGAAGGGCGATGTATTGGTTGTCCTTGAAGCTATGAAGATGGAGAATGAAATCTGTGCTCCTCAGGATGGCACAATTGCAACTGTTGAGTGTGCAGCTGGTGATTCTGTAGAGTCAGGTAAGGTATTAGTTTCATTAAATTAATTATGATACTGATATAAAGTGACTTACGGAGGTATAAGATGAGTTATATTATAACAACTTTAGGAAACCTCGTTCACCAGAGTGCATTCTTCGGACTTACATGGGGTAATTACCTTATGGTTCTGGTTGCGTTTGTTTTCCTTTATCTTGCAATTAAAAAAGGATATGAACCTCTGCTCTTAGTACCTATTTCTTTTGGTATGCTTCTTGTAAACCTTTATCCTGACATTATGTTAGCAATAGAGGATTCAAGTAACGGTGTAGGTGGTTTGTTACATTATTTCTATTTACTTGATGAATGGAGTATTTTACCATCACTTATTTTCTTAGGTGTTGGTGCTATGACTGATTTTGGTCCATTGATTGCTAACCCGGCAAGTTTCCTGCTTGGTGCAGCAGCACAGTTTGGTATCTTTGCAGCATATCTTATGGCTATTCTTATGGGATTCCCAGATAAGGCAGCAGCAGCTATATCAATTATTGGTGGTGCAGATGGTCCTACTTCAATATTCCTTGCAGGTAAGCTTGGTCAGACTAAATATATGGGACCTATTGCAGTAGCAGCATATTCATATATGTCACTGGTTCCTATTATCCAGCCACCAATTATGAAGCTTTTAACAACTAAGAAGGAAAGAGAAGTTAAGATGGAACAGTTAAGACCTGTTTCTAAGCTTGAGAAGATTCTTTTCCCTATAGTAGTTACTGTAGTAGTAGTACTTATTCTTCCTACAACAGCACCACTTGTTGGTATGCTTATGTTAGGTAACCTTTTCAAGGAAAGTGGAGTTGTTAAGCAGCTTGCAGAGACAGCTTCTAATGCACTTATGTACATAGTTGTTATTATCCTTGGAACATCAGTTGGTGCTACAACAAGTGCAGAAGCATTTCTTAACCTTGATACATTAAAGATTGTTGCATTAGGACTTATTGCATTCGCATTTGGTACTGCAGCAGGTGTGTTATTTGGTAAGATTATGTGTCTTGTTACACATGGTAAGGTTAATCCGCTTATTGGTTCAGCAGGTGTATCTGCGGTTCCTATGGCAGCCAGAGTTTCGCAGAAGGTTGGTTCTGAGGCAGATCCTTCTAACTTCCTTCTGATGCATGCTATGGGACCTAACGTTGCCGGTGTTATTGGTACAGCGGTTGCAGCCGGTACATTTATGGCCATGTTTGGCGTTATGTAAAAGGAGGATATTATGGCAGAACAGGTTAAAAAACCTTTAAAGATTACTGAGACAGTATTGCGTGATGCACATCAGTCTCTTATAGCTACAAGAATGACAACAGAGCAGATGCTTCCTATCGTTGATAAGATGGATAAGGTTGGTTATCATTCAGTAGAGTGCTGGGGAGGAGCTACATTTGATGCTTCACTCAGATTCCTTAAGGAAGATCCATGGGAAAGACTTCGTAAGCTTAGAGATGGATTCAAGAATACTAAGCTTCAGATGCTTTTCAGAGGACAGAATATATTAGGTTATAATCATTATGCAGATGATGTAGTTGAGTACTTTGTTCAGAAGTCAATTGCTAACGGTATTGATATTATCCGTATTTTTGACTGCTTTAATGATTTAAGAAACTTAGAGACAGCTGTTAAGGCTGCCAAGAAGGAAAAAGGACATGCTCAGATTGCTCTTTCTTATACATTAGGTGATGCTTATACACTTGATTACTGGAAAGAGACAGCTAAGAGAATTGAAGATATGGGTGCAGATTCTATCTGTATCAAGGATATGGCTGGACTTTTGCTTCCATACAAGGCTACAGAGCTTGTACAGGCATTAAAGGATGGTTCATCTCTTCCTATTCAGATGCATACACATTATACATCTGGTGTAGCTTCAATGACATACTTAAAAGCAGTAGAAGCAGGTGCTGATATTATTGATACAGCTATGTCACCATTCTCAATGGGAACATCACAGCCAGCTACAGAGGTTATGGTAGAGACATTTAAGGGTACACAGTATGATACAGGACTTGACCAGAATCTTCTTGCTGAGATAGCTGATTACTTCCAGCCAATGCGTGAGGAAGCATTAAAGAGCGGACTTATGAATACTAAGGTTCTTGGAGTTAATATTAAGACATTACTTTATCAGGTTCCAGGTGGAATGCTTTCTAACCTTGTATCACAGCTTAAGGAAGCTGGTGCAGAGGACAAGTACAGAGATGTATTAGAGGAAATCCCAAGAGTTCGTAAAGATTATGGTGAACCACCTCTTGTTACTCCTTCATCACAGATTGTTGGTACTCAGGCTGTTCTTAATGTATTACAGGGTGAGAGATACAAGATGATTACTAAGGAATCTAAGAAGGTTCTTGCTGGTGAATTTGGTCAGACAATCAAGCCATTCAATCCAGAAGTTCAGAAGAAGGCTATCGGTGATACAAAGCCTATTACATGCCGTCCAGCTGACTTGATTGAACCACAGCTTGAGAAATTCAAGAATGATCCAATTGTACAGCAGTACAAGCAGCAGGATGAGGATGTGCTTTCATATGCATTATTCCCACAGGTTGCGACAGAGTTCTTCAAGTATAGAGAAGCTCAGCAGACAAAGGTTGATCCTACAAAGGCAGATACAGCTAATAAGGCTTATCCAGTCTAATAATTAATAATAGACCGTCATGTGCGCAAAAGCGTATGTGGCGGTCTTTTTTTGCAGGTAATGAGCCATGCAATCCAGAATGTGCTTGCACAAATTCTGGATTATATGGCGAATGCAGATAATGAACAACGAAGCACGAAGTGCGGAAGTTGTGAATTATCAAGGCTCGGGAGCAGCGAAGCTGCGTAGAGACTTGACCTGCAAAAAAAGCAGGCAGCAAGCCTGCAATCCAGAATGTTTCTCTTGATATAAATTCATTTTGCATGTAAAATTAAACAGTATAATTAAGCAAAAGGAGCACGATTGTGATTAAGTTAGAACGATTTGAAGTCATGAATATGAATAATGCCATCAGAGGTGCAAGAAATCCATTGAACAGCTGGGCAAGAATGGACAGTTACTTTGATGAGGAAGGAAAATTTGTTTTTGGTCCTAATGATCTTGACCTTGCCAAGAGATTATGTAAGGCAGGCTCAGACCACAGAAAGTTTATTAGACAGATATTTGTTACAGTTGATATAACAGCACCACTTTACTGGTGGAAAGAATACGACACATATAAGGTTGGAACTGTTGCTAACTCAACAAGCACAATGCATAAGATTCACAGCAAGCCTTTTGATATGGCTGATTTCAGTACAGACCATATGACTGACGCAACTCTTGAGATGATGCAGAAGAATATTGATTTTCTTGAAGGGATAAGAACAGAATTTGTTGAAACTAAGGATAAAGCATTATGGTACAGCATGATTCAACTTCTTCCAGAAAGTTATAACCAGATGAGAACATGTACTCTCAATTATGAGAATCTTGTTGGAATATATTATTCTAGAAAGGGTCATAAGCTTGCAGAGTGGCATACCTTCTGTGACTGGGTAAAAGAACTGCCATATTTTGAAGAGCTTTTTATAGATAATGAATGATTTAGAACAACATACAGATATATTAAGTCTCATAAGAGTGAGAATGTCAGGACTTAGCAAGGGACATAAAAGAATAGCAGAGTATATTCTGGCTAATTATGAAAAATGTGCATTCCTTACTGCGGCAAAGCTGGGAGAAGTTGTTGGAGTAAGTGAGTCTACGGCAGTGAGATTTCCGGCAGCATTGGGATTTTCAGGGTACCCGGAGTTCCAGAAAGCATTAGAAGACATTTTGCAAGAAAAAATTCACTCATTCGACAGAATAGATGTACTTAATTCACACATGACAACCAATATGGTCGTGAATAATGTTATGTCAATGGATGCAAGAAAGATAGAGCATACATTAAAGTCGTTTGATACAGCATCGTTTGATATGGCTGTTGAGGATATAATGGCTGCAGAAAGCGTGTATATAATTGGAGCGAGGTCATGCGAACCACTAGCAGAATTCTTTGGGTATTATCTTAGGTTGGTCAAGAAAAATGTACAGGTGGTAAAGACTGGCAATACAAACGAATTATTTGAACAGATGATGTACATAGGTGAAGGTGATGTTGCAATAGGTATCAGCTTTCCAAGGTATTCAATGCGAACGCTTAAAGCAATGGAATTTGCCAATAACAGGAAGGCGAGAGTTATTGCCATAACAGATTCAGTACACTCACCAATGAATATGTATTCATCATGCAACCTGTTTGCAAGAAGTGATATGGCGTCAATAGTTGATTCACTTGTTGCACCAATGAGCCTTATTAATGCTTTAATAGTATCAATATGTCTTAAGAATAGTGAACAGGTAGTAGAAAATATTGAGAAAATTAATGCATTTGTTGATAATTTTGAGTATTCAGGCAATGATGAGATTAATATGTTAGATGAGAATGTTGTTAACGAATTGAAAAAATGCATGGATAATGCAGCTATTGATGAAGAAAAGTAAGAGAGAGCGATAATGAGCAATGTTATAATAATAGGCGGTGGTGCAGCAGGAATGATGGCTGCGATAACTGCTGCCAGAAACAATAATAAGGTTACACTTATTGAAAAGAATGAAAAGCTTGGAAAGAAGCTTTTTATTACAGGAAAAGGCAGATGTAATTTTACTAATGCCGGGGATGAAGAAGATATATTTAATAGCATAGTTACCAATAAAAAGTTCATGTACAGCAGTTTAAGAGGGTTTTCTAACTATGACTGTATGGGATTTTTTGATGAGCTGGGACTTAAATTCAAGATTGAGAGAGGCAACAGGGTATTCCCGGAATCAGACCATTCGTCTGATGTTATAGGTGCGCTTTCAAGGCAGATGAAAAAACTTGGTGTAAATGTACTTCTTAATACGCAGGCTGTAGCTGTGAATGAGGAGAATGGCAAATTTGCAGGTGCTGTTGTAAAAGATGCATCAGGACAGAAGGAGATTAAAGGTGATGCGTGTGTTATTGCAACAGGCGGTAATTCGTATTCATCCACAGGCTCTACAGGGGATGGCTATAGATTTGCAAAAAGTCTTGGACACAGCCTTACACCAATACTTCCGGCACTTGTGCCTCTTAATGTAAGGGAAGAGTGGGAAGAGCTTCTAATGGGTCTTAGTCTTAAGAATATAGAAGTTACATTTTATGATGAAGATAAGAAAGTGTTTACTGATTTTGGAGAAATGCTTTTTACACATTTTGGTGTGAGCGGTCCTGTAATATTAAGCGCAAGCAGCGTTATTACTGGAATAGTTAAGGAAAGACCTGTAAGATTAAGCATAGACTTAAAGCCTGCAATTACTGATGAACAGCTTGATGAGAGAATATTAAGGGATTTCTCAAAGGAACAGAACAAGGCGTTTAAGAATTCATTAGATGAGCTGCTTCCTAAGAAGCTTATTCCTGTGATTGTAATGCAGTCGGGAATTAAGCCTGAAAAGAAGGTTAATGAGGTTACAAGGGAAGAAAGACAGAGACTTGTGAAGCTTCTTAAGAATTTTGACATGACAGTAACTTCCACGAGAGGTTTTAATGAAGCGATAATTACACAGGGTGGGGTTAATGTTAAAGAGATTAATCCTTCGACAATGGAATCAAAGCTTGTCAAGAATATATATTTTGCAGGAGAGGTTATAGATGTTGATGCAGTGACCGGAGGATTTAATTTACAGGTAGCATGGTCAACAGCATACGCTGCTGCAAGTCATATACAATAATTTATTTAAAGGAGCAGAGAAAATGAGTGCAATAGCAATCGATGGACCTGCAGGAGCAGGAAAAAGTACAATAGCAAAGCTTTTAGCAAAGCAGTTAGGATATGTGTATGTTGATACAGGTGCAATGTACAGGGCAATGGCTGTATATTTTTCACAGAACGACATTAATCCAGATGATGAGAATGCAATTAATGGTGCTGTAGATAATATTGATATTAGTATTGAGTACAAAGACGGCGTACAGCAGGTGATACTTAATGGTGAGAATGTAACATCACTTTTAAGAACAGAAGAAACAGGAAAGATGGCATCAAAGACATCTAAGTATGCAGCAGTAAGGACTAAGCTGGTTGCATTACAGAGAGGACTTGCAAAGAAAACAGATGTTATCATGGATGGAAGAGATATAGGAACAACAGTACTCCCAGATGCATTTGCAAAGATATATCTTACTGCAAGTTCTGATGCGAGAGCTAAGAGAAGATATGATGAACTTAAGGAAAAAGGTGAAGATTGTAGTTTTGATGCTATCAAAGAGGATATTGAAAAAAGAGACTATGAAGATATGCACAGAGCAATATCTCCTTTAAAGCAGGCAGATGACGCTGTGCTTGTTGATACATCAGATATGAATATAGAACAGGTTGTAGCTGCTTTAAGTAAGATAATAGATGAAAAGAAGGCGGGCAGATAATTGAAAGAAGTAATACTTGCAAAGTCAGCAGGCTTCTGTTTTGGTGTTCAGAGGGCAATGGATACTGTGTATGCTGAGGCAGACAAGAAAAATGTATATACTTATGGTCCGATAATTCATAATACTGAGGTTGTCAATGAACTTGAGAGCAAGGGTGTAAAGGCTGTTAATGATATATCTGAGATTCCAGAACCTGAAAAGTCAACTGTTATAATCAGATCTCATGGAGTATCAAAGGCAGTATATGAATCAATAAAGAACAGCGGGGCAAAGATTGTGGATGCAACATGTCCGTTTGTATTAAAGATTCACAAGATTGTAAAGGATGCAAGCGCAGAAGGTGACCAGATTGTTATTATTGGCAATGAGAAGCATCCTGAAGTTGAAGGCATTATGGGGTGGTCTGAGACACCTGTACATGTTGTTGATACAGTTGAAAAAGCGGAAAAGTTGAAACTTGACAAGAGTAAAAATGTGCGTGTGGTATCCCAGACGACATTTAATTACAAGAAATTTCAAGATTTAGTTGAAATTATAAAGAAAAAAGAGTACAATATTTGCATTAGTAATACGATATGTAATGCAACTGAGGAGCGTCAGAACGAGGCAAGACGAATTGCTCGAAGAGCTGATGCTATGATTGTTATAGGGGACAGCAGTAGTTCAAACACTCGTAAACTGTATGAAATTTGCAAGACGGAATGTCAGGAAACCTTTTACATTCAGACTCTTAGCGGCCTTGAGCTTGATAAGCTCGAATCATCAGACTGCATAGGTATTACAGCCGGGGCATCAACCCCAAACAATATCATTGAGGAGGTTTATACTAATGTCAGAAGAAAGCTTTGCACAGATGTTAGATAACGAAGAATGGAAGGAAATCCGTACAGGAGAGGTGGTAGACGGAAGAGTTATTGCAGTTAAGCCAGATAGAATTGTACTTAATATAGGTGGCAAATCTGATGGAATCATTACTCGTTCAGAGTATACATCAGCTCCTGATGTGGATCTTACTACTGTAGTCTCAGTTGGAGATGAGATGAAGGCTAAGGTTCTTAAATCAAACGATGGTGAGGGACAGGTTGCTCTTACATATAGAAAGCTTGTTGCAGATAATGGCAATAAGAAACTTGAAGATGCATTTAATAATCAGGAGCCAATTACAGGTGTAGCTAAGAACATCAAGGGTGGTCTTGAGGTTATTGTTGATGAAGCAAGAGTATTTATTCCTGCAAGCCTTATTTCAGATACATTTGTTAAGGATTTATCTGTATATAACGGTAAGGAAGTTACATTTGTTATCACTGAATATGATCCTAAGAACAGAAAGATTATCGGTGATTGCAAGCAGCTTATTGTTGCAGCTAAGAAGGCAGCAGCAGAGGCAGTTCTTTCTAAGATCAAGGAAGGCGATACAATCGAAGGAACAGTTAAGAATGTTACAGATTTCGGTGCATTCATTGACTTAGGCGGAGTAGATGGTCTTCTTCACATCTCAGAGATGTCTTGGGGAAGAACAGAGAATCCTAAGAAGGTTTACAAGATTGGAGATTCAGTTAAGTGCTTTATCAAAGAGATTAACGGAGATAAGATTGCACTTTCAGTTAAGTATCCAGACCTTAATCCATGGAACAACGCAGCAGAGAAGTATGCTGTAGGTAATGTTGTTAAGGGAACAGTTGCAAGAATGACAGATTTCGGTGCATTCGTCCAGTTAGAAGATGGCATCGATGCATTACTTCATGTTTCACAGATTTCAAGAGATCGTATTGAAAAGCCATCTGACGCACTTTCAATCGGTCAGGAAATTGAAGCTAAGGTTGTTGACCTTAACGAAGCTGATAAGAAGATCAGCTTAAGCATTAAGGCATTACTTAACGACAACGAAGCTCAGGAAGAAGCTCCAGCAACAGAAGAGTAATTAAAGATATTAAAAGGGCTGTTCTCACAGCCCTTTTTTTAAACATATTTTCTGAATGAAAGATAGATACGGCCTTTTTTTGTTTCTCTACCGCACCCCTGATAGATGAATTTGCCTGTTCCGCGGATAACAAGTATATCATTAGCTTTTAACTGATAGCTGTTGTTTTCCATCTGACGGCTGTTAATGAATATTTTTCTTGCTCTGAATAATTCTACTGCCTGACTTCGGCTTAGCTTTGTGAGGCTGGCAACGGCAGCGTCAATTCGTTCACTTGCAGATAAAACTTCAATATCTTCAAGCTCAGGTGAACATTCGATATCGTTAATATCAGTCTTTGTACACTGGATATGTGTATGCTTTACTGTAGACAGGTTGTCAATTATGAAATCAGCAATATGTGAAACACAGTAAAGATAGGCGTCCTTGCCTTTTATATTTATGTCTCCAAGCATTTCTCTTTTAATTCCAAGATTCATAAGAGCACCAAGGTAATCTCTGTGTGACAGTGATTCAGCATATTTTTCTATAAGAGGAGATATCTTTATAAGAGTTATAGGAAATTCTTCTTCATAGCCAAGAGTTTCGTAAGAACCAAACTGTATCATCTGTCTTTCACATGCATCATTGCCACCGTATGTTTTAAAAGCTACGAAATTAAGTGCGTTTTTCATCTGTGCGAATACTGACTGCTCATTAATATCAAGAAAATTAGTATATGTGTATATGTTTTGCCTGAAGGAACGATTTGCTGCGTCCATTATTTTATTTTTTAAAAGTGATTCATTATCCATTAGTTTATAAATAATCCTTTCAGGTTTTTTGAAAATATGATAGAATTATAACAGAATTAAGAATAATTTACATTACATTTGTTTTGTGGAACGATGTAGAAAAGAGGGATTATTTATAAACTAATGGATCTTCCTTTATTGACCTTAATGCATATAAGGAAAAACAGATGAAGAGGCGTATAGATACACTTATTGCAAGACATAAGTATGATGGTTATGATAGTTATTGTAAGGCAATAAAGGAAGATACAGGGTTAAGAGAAGAATTTGTTAATTATATTACGATTAATGTATCTGAATTTTATAGAAATCCGAATCTGTGGAAGACACTGGAGGATGTTATACTGCCGGATCTGATAAGTAAGTTCGGACCAAGACTTAAGGTATGGAGTGCGGCATGTTCTACTGGTGATGAACCATATTCACTTGCTATGGTGCTTGCAAAGAAAGTACCTATGAGGGATATTAAGATTATTGCGACAGATCTTGATGAACAGGTTCTTGAGAAGGCTAAAGATGGTGTATATGGTGAAAACAGCATAAAGGGACTTCCTAAGGAATTTCAGGATAAGTATTTTGAAAAGATGGGCGACAGGTTTTATAAAATATCTGATGACATAAAAAGATGTGTTGAGTTTAAGAAGAGTAATCTTCTAAAGGATCCATATCCAACAGGCTGTCATCTTATTGTGTGCAGGAATGTTCTTATATATTTTACAGAAGAAGCAAAGAAAGATGTATATGAGAAGTTTAATAAATCTTTAGTTACTGATGGGTGTCTGTTTGTAGGTAATACTGAACAGATAATCGGTTATCGGGATATGGGATACAGCTATGAGATCGGA
>OOAC01001439.1_pt1 | contig 16272 bp, 18 predicted proteins | sample 1671041 | NCBI WGS metagenome assembly OOAC01 (sample SAMN06348116, study PRJEB24527) | human gut metagenome | biome: human gut; feature: ankylosing spondylitis patient; material: feces | host: Homo sapiens | place: China | collected 2015-10 | reverse complement strand
AGCTGGCGGTGATATCGTAGAACACCAGCTCGTCGGCACCGGCAGCGTTGTACATCCGGGCCATCTCCACCGGGTCGGCCACGTCCCGGATGCCCTCAAAATTCGTGCCCTTGACCACCCGGCCATTCCGGACATCCAGACAGGGAATGATGCGTTTTGTGATCATTTTCGTTCCCCTCCGTTTAATTCTGCACCAGTTCTACACAACGTTTCAGATCCAGCGCCCCGGTATACAGGCTCTTGCCCAGGATCGCGGCAGCGGTGCCCATCTTTTTCAGTTCCAACAGCTCGGCCTCCGACGAGATGCCGCCGCTGGCCGTGAAGGCCACGCCCGGCACCTCTGCCGCCAGCTGGCGGTACAGCGCCAGATTCGTACCCTGCATGGCACCATCACAGGCAATGTCGGTGTAGATGATGGCCGTGCATCCGGCATCTGCCAGCCGCCTGCAGAAGTCCACGCCCTTTTCGGCGCTGACCTCCTTCCACCCGTGGATGGCAACAAATCCATCTTTGGCATCCACCCCCACGGCGATCCGTTCGCCGTAGCGTTTCAGCATCCGGGCCGTGAAATCAAAATCCGTCACGGCCACACTGCCCAGGATGCAGCGATTCACGCCCAGAGAAAGGTATTTTTCAATGCGCTCCTCCGTGCGGATGCCGCCGCCCACCTCGATGTACAAGCCGCCCTGCTTTGCCAGCGCGGCAATGGATCTGTAGTTGGAAAGGGTGCCGTCCTTTGCGCCGTCCAGATCCACAACGTGGAGATACCTGGCCCCGGCCTCCACAAACTGCCGGGCCTGTGCACAGGGGTCCTCCCCGTAAACGGTCATACGGTCATAATCTCCCTGCGTCAGGCGGACAACTTTGCCGCCTCGCAGGTCAATGGCTGGGAATAGATTCATAGTTTCTCCTTTAGCGGCCTTACCCTCTCAGCTTCGCTGCGCTCAGCAGCTCTCCCAAAGGGAGAGCCTTTGGCAAAACCGGAAAGTTTACCGTACTGCCAAGGCCTCGCCCTTTGGGAGAGGTGGCATCACGCAAGTGATGACGGAGAGGGCGAGCCAGTTTACAATTCTGCAAACGCTCTCAAAATGCGCAGCCCCGTCTCCCCGCTCTTTTCGGGGTGGAACTGGGTGCCGTACACCCTGCCCGCCCTGACCACGCCGGTCACGGGGATGGAGTAATCGCTGACAGCAAGTGTACTCTCGGTACAATTTTTGCCGTAGTAGCTGTGGACGTAATAGACATACTCGCCCTCCTCGCCCTCACGGATGTATCGGAAAAGCGGGTCATCCCGTACGATGTGCAGGGCGTTCCAGCCGATCTGCGGCACCTTGAGGGTTTTGTCTTTCAGGTCAGGCTCCAGCGGGCAGACCTCGCCTTTGACAAAGCCAAGGCCCCCATGTTCGCCGTACTCATAGCTTTTTTCAAAGAGCAGCTGCATTCCCAGGCAGATGCCCAGCAGGGGCTTTTGCGCCGCCTGCTCCCGGATGACCGGCACCAGACCGGTAGCCGAGAGCTTGTCCATGGCATCGCCAAAGGCACCCACCCCCGGCAGGATGAGCCGGTCAGCCTTGCGGATGGTCTGTGCATCGGCGGTCACAACGGCCTCCAGCCCCAGATGCGTCAGGCTGGAGCGCAGGCTGAACAGGTTGCCCACGCCGTAATCGATGATCGCGATCATACCAGCAGTCCTTTCGTGGAGGGGATCTCGTCCCGGTGGGCGGCATCAACAGCGACTGCCGCAGCCAGCGCGCGGCCTGCCCCCTTGAAGCAGGCTTCGAGAATGTGGTGGGTATTTTCCCCTGCAAATTGTACAAAGTGGAGCGTAGCGGGCACATTGCGGGCAAAGCCCAGCCAGAACTCCGAGGCGCATTCCACATCGAAATCGCCCACCTTTTCGGTCTTGCAGTGGACATCCCAGTTCAGGGTGCACCGGCCCGAAAGGTCTACCGCGCAGAGCACCAGCGCCTCATCCATGGGCAGGTAGAAGCTGCCATACCGCTGGATGCCCCGCATCTCGCCCAGCGCCCGGGCAAAGGCCTGCCCCAGTGCAATGCCGATATCCTCAGCCGTGTGGTGGTAATCCACCTCCACATCCCCGTGGCAGGTGAGCACCAGGTCAAACCGGCCATGGCGGGCAAACAGCTCCAGCATGTGGTTCAGGAACCCACAGCCGGTGTCCACCTCATAGCGGCCCGCACCGTCCAGATTCAGGGTCAGCTCGATCTGGGTCTCGTTGGTGTTGCGTTCCAGTGTCACTTCCCGCATGGGTCATTCCTCCATTATTTTGTCAAGGGTGTTCAGGAAGATCTGCATCTGCTCCGGCGTGCCGATCGTGATGCGCAGCCAGTTTTCAATGCGTGGGGCATCAAAGTGGCGCACCAGAACGCCCTTTTCCTTCAACTTCCGGTACAATTCGCCACCGTTTTTCTTTTGTGTAGAGGCGAACAGGAAGTTGGAGCGGCTGTCCAGCACCGCAAAGCCCCGGGCTTCCAGCTGCTGTTTTGTCCATGTGCGGGTGTCCACGATGGCGGCACGGGTCTTTTCAAAATAAACGGTATCCTCCAGCGCGGCCTGCCCTGCTTTCAAGGTCAGGCGGTTGATGTTATAGGGGTTCAGGCTGAACTTGACCCGGTTCAGATCCGCAATGAGGCTGGCGCTGCCCATGGCAAGGCCCAGCCGCGCACCGGCCAGCTGGCGGGATTTCGAGAAGGTCTGCACCACCAGCAGGTTGTCGTACCGGTCAATGAGCGGCACGCAGCTCTCGCCGCCAAAGTCCACATAGGCCTCATCCACAATGACCACATTGTCAGGGTTCGCTTTCAGGATGCCCTCGATGGCACTGCGGGGCAGGGCCAAGCCGGTGGGGGCGTTGGGGTTTGCGATGACGATGGTCTCGTTCAGGCCGTAGTAATCGGCGGGGTCAAGGGTGAAATCCTCCTTCAGCGGAATGATATGGCTGGGGATATGCATCAGCCCGCACCAGACGCTGTAACAGCCGTAGGTGATGTCGGCATAGGCCAGCGGGTGGGTCTCGTCGCAGAAGGCCCGCAGGGCAAAGAAGAGGTTCTCGTCACTGCCGTTGCCGGGCATGATCTGATCCGGCTGCAGGCCAAAGTGCACCGCCGCCGTTTTCAGCAGGTCGGTGCAGGCGGGGTCGGAGTAGAGACGGAGCTTTTCCACCTCATGCTCGCTCACCGCCGCCACCACCGCCGGGCTGGGCAGATAGGGGCTTTCATTGGTGTTCAGTTTGATGTACTGCTGGTCCTGCGGCTGCTCCCCCGGGGTGTAGGGGGTGACTGTTTCAAGTTTCGGAGAGAGATATTTACTCATAGCAATTTCCTCACTGTCAGCGTCCTCGCCCTCTCAGGCGCTTCGCGCCAGCTCCCCCAAAGGGGGAGCCTCTGGCGGTTTTCCGTAACCTTGCGGGAAATTGCCAAAGCCTCTCCCTTTGGGAGAGGTGGCATTGCAAAGCAATGACGGAGAGGGCGAGCCACCTTTAGTCCTCTTCATATCTTATCGTCACACTCTTCGCATGGGCGTGCAGGCCCTCGCGCTCGGCAAAATCGGCAATGCGGGGTGCCACCTCGCCCAGCGCCTCGCGGGTGTAGTAGAGAAAGCTGGACTTCTTCACAAAGTCGTCCACACCCAGCGGGCTGGAGAAGCGGGCCGTGCCGCTGGTGGGCAGGGTGTGGTTGGGGCCTGCAAAGTAATCGCCCAGGGCCTCGGGCACATTGCGGCCCAGGAAGATGCTGCCCGCGTTTTTGATCTCGTTCAGCACCCCGAAGGGGTCCTCCACGCAGACCTCCAGATGCTCCGGCGCAATGATGTTGCAGGCCTCAATGGCCTTGTGCAGATCGGTGCAGACGATGATCTTTCCGTTGTCGTCCACGCTGGCGCGGGCAATGGCGGCACGGGGCAGCTGGGGGATCTGCACCTCCAGCTCTGCCTGCACGGCCCTGGCCAGCGCCGGACTGTCGGTGACAAGAACAGGGCTGGCCAGCTTGTCGTGCTCGGCCTGGCTCAGCAGGTCTGCCGCCACCCAGGCGGGGTTGCAGCCGCCGTCGGCCAGCACCAGGATCTCGCTGGGGCCGGCGATCATATCAATGCCCACCTTGCCGAACACCTTCCGCTTGGCGGTGGCAACGTAGATGTTGCCGGGGCCGACGATCTTGTCCACCGCCGGGATGCTTTGGGTGCCGTAGGCCAGCGCGGCCACGGCCTGTGCACCGCCGGTCTTGAAGATCTTGGTCACACCGGCGGTGGCGGCGGCGGCAAGGATGACCGGATTCACCCTGCCGTCCTTTTCGGCGGGGGTGGTCATCACGATCTCCGACACGCCCGCGACCTTGGCCGGGATGACATCCATCAGCACGGTGGAGGGATAGGCCGCCGTGCCGCCGGGCACATATACGCCCGCCTTCTCAATAGGGGTATATTTCTGGCCCAGCACGATGCCGGGCTTCTCGTTGATCACGAAGTTCTTGTGCACCTGCTGGCGGTGGAAGCTCTCAATATTGGCGGCAGCCTCCCGCAGGGTCTCAAGGAAATAGGGGTCCATATTGGCAAAGGCCTCATCGATCTCCGCCTGCGTCACCTGCAGGTCGTCGATCTTTGCCCCGTCAAATTTCAGTGCGTACTCCTTCAGCGCCTCATCGCCCCGGGCGCGGACCTCGGCAATGATGCCGTCCACCACATCCTCCACGTTTTTCTCCGCGCGGATGTCCCGGTTCAGGATCTCCTCGGGCCTGAGCTCATCAAAATTATACAGCTTGATCATTTTGTTTCCTCCTGCAAGGTCTTGCGCAGCGCTTCCAGCATGACATCCATCTCGTTGTGCTTGAACTGGTAGCTGGCCTTATTGGCAATGAACCGGGCCGAGATGGGCATGAACTCGGTGACCACCCGCAGGCCGTTCTCCCGCAGGGTGGTGCCGGTCTCCACGATATCCACAATGACATCGGAAAGGCCCAGAATGGGGGCCAGCTCAATGGAGCCGTTCAGCTTGATGATATCGATATCCCGCCCGATGGACGCATAGTAGCTCTTTGCAATGTTGACAAATTTGGTCGCCACCCGCACCGGGCGGCTGGGATCATCCTTGTAATCCGCCGGGGCAGCCACGCACATCCGGCACCTGCCAAGGCCGGTATCCAGCAGCTCGTAGACATCGGCAGAGGCTTCGGTGAGGATATCCTTGCCCACGATGCCCACATCTGCCGCGCCGTGCTCAACGTAGATGGCCACATCGCTGGGCTTGACAAGGAAGTAGCGGATGCCCGCCGCAGGGTTCTCCACCACCAGCTTTCGGGTGGCGTTGTAGTCCTCGGTGCAGCCGTAGCCGATGCGGGCCAGCAGGTCATACATCTTGTCACCCAGACGGCCCTTGGGCAGGGCCACATTCAGCATGACCCGGTCCGTGCTGTTCCTCTGCACCGGCGGGGTGGGGGCGCTCAGGCGGTCCAGCTCGTCCAGATAGACCGCAAAGCCGATGGCCCCGGCCCCGGGGGTGAACTTCTGCATCAGCAGGTCGTAGCGGCCGCCCTTGAGCAGGGGCCGCGGCAGGCCCTGCAGATAGCCCTGAAAGACCAGCCCGTTGTAGTATTCCATCTCACCGGCAAGGCTCAGGTCAAGGCGGACCGCCCCGCCGGAAGCCTCCAGCGTTTTGGCCAGTGCCCGCAGCTCAGCGGCGGCGGCGCGCATCCGGTCGTTGCGGCAGGCGCTCTCTGCCTTTGCCAGCGTCTCCTCGCAGCTGCCGGAAAGCTCCAGCAGGCCGGTCAGGGCAGCGGCCCCGGCGGCATCCAGCCCGGCGGCCTGCGCGGCGCGGCGCAGCTCGTGCGCATTCTTTTCCCGCAGCTTTTCCAGCAGGCCGGGGCGGGCATTTTCCGGCACGCCCAGTGCGTCGAACAGACCGAACAGATAGCCCATGTGGCTGACTTCCAGCACCCACGCGGCCCCCAGCTGGGCCAGGCTCTGCGCTGCCAGCCGGACCGCCTGCTGCACCTGTGCTTCCCCCACCGCGCCCAGCATCTCAAGGCCCATCTGGGAGATCTCCTGGAAGGTGTGGCTCTCTGCCGAGGGGCGGTAGACGTTCTCATGGTAGTAATACCGCAGGGTCTCGCCGGGGGCGGGCTGGGCCGTCTTGGCAATGGACAGGGTCACGTCCGGCTTGAGCGCCAGCAGACGGCCATCCAGGTCGGTGAAAGTGATGACCTGCTCCGAGGACAAAAAGCTCCGGTTCTCCTGATAAAGCCCGTATTCCTCAAAGCGGCCCATGTGATATTTGCGGCAGCCCGCCGCCTCATACAGCGCCCGCAGCGCAAAGGAGGCCCGCTCCTTGGGCTGCAAACTGTCCAGACTGAATTCCATCTCGATCTCCTCGTTCCCTCTCTGCGTATTTCCCACTTCTTTTGTTTATTTTACTTTATCAAGATAAAGTTATAAAGCGCGAAAGTAACAGCTTTTCAGCCCTATCTTACCGTTTTTCTGTGCGTTTGTACAGAAAGGCGAAATCATTTCACCCCAGCGCCAAAACAGATGATGGAGAGCAAAAACCGGGGATGCAAAAAGGCCGGGCCAGTCTCCTGCATTGGAAACCGGCCCGGCATCTTTCTTATTTTGCAAGCTTCAGATTCTGCGGTTCTTTGGGTGTGAACACAAGCTTCAGGTCCATTCCCATTCCGTCTGCCAGACGCTTCAGCAGCTTCAAAGATGGGTTGCGTGTTCCATTTTCCAGCTTGCTGATATCCGCCTGATTGATGCCGGTGCGTTCGGCCAACTCCTTCTGGGTCAGGTTCTGAGAAATGCGCGCATCTGCCATCGCCAGGATGATGTCCATTTCCGGCTGGTTCTCTTCCCACTCCTTGCGGAACTCCTCATTTTTCAACTGTTCATTCAAATACAGATCCAGTGTTTTCATCTGATTCACCCTCTCTTTCCAAAAAATCTTCCGCAGGGCGCTGGCCATCTCTTGTTTCATAAAATTCCACCACGAACGGTCCCATTTCAAAATCCTCCCTACACTTTTCCCCTTTCAGTATATGGCAGATATGCCATATTGTCAAGTGCAAAAAGGCCGCCGCCCATTGGAAAACAGGCAGCGGCCATACAGCTCGATTTTTTTCTTAGCCCAGCAGCGCCAGCACACCGGCCTTGGGGCGGGCACCCACAGCCTGATTGACCAGCTTGCCGTCGCGGAACACCAGCAGGGTGGGGATGCTCATCACGCCGAACTGAGAGGCCAGCTCGGGCTGTTCATCCACATTGACCTTGCCCACCTTGACATCGGTGCGCTCCTCGGCCACCTCGTCCACGATGGGGCTCAGCATCCGGCAGGGGCCGCACCAGGTGGCCCAGAAGTCCAGCAGAACAGGCTTTGTGCTGTGCAGCACCTCTGCCTCAAAGTTTTCTTTGGTAATGGTAACAACAGCCATATCGGTTCCCTCCATTTTTTATCCGCACCCTCTGCGGGGGCGGTCAGTTCCCTCAAAAGAAGGAGTGATTCTTACTTATGGCTCTAGTATACCCCAACCGACAGGATATTTCCAGAGACAATTTGTGAACAAAAAAGGCGGCGGCCCGCCCGCTTGGGGAGAGCCGCCGCCCCGTATTGTTCTTTGGAGTTCTCCGGGCTGTCTGGTCAGAACGATCAGGCCGTGACCCAGGCGATCGCGGTAACGGGCCACCAGCCGGTCAGGTTCAGAGCGGTGTAAACGCCAACGATTGCATTGCCAATGGACTTACCCATGTAATCGGCAGCGGCATTGATGCCCTTTGCTGCCAGATCGGTGATATTCTCGCCGTTCTTCTTGTTGTTCTTGATCCAGGTACGGGTCTGATCCAGACCCCAGATCAGGTTTGCAACAGAAATGACTGCGCCAATCGTCCAACCCACAGCAAACGGAGCGGTAAAACCGTCGCCGCCGCTGGTATAGGTCATTTCTTCTTCGTTCATCACGTTGTAGTTCGCGGGCAGCATGAGCTTCTTTTCCATAATAATACTCCTTTACAAAAGCATTTATTGCACGGTGCATCGTACACCGCAGGTTACAGAAAACAGACCCGGTATCCCACTATCCTGGCTTACAGGATCAGCAGAACAGCGCTCAGGGGAGCCAAAGCCACCACCATGGTGCTGGAAACGGCATCCCGGACAAAATTGGCTGCGGACTTGGACATATCCTCGCCGATAGCATCTGCGGCACGGCCCAGAACGGTGAAGAGGTTGCCCTCACGGTTGCTCTTCTTGTTCAGCCAGTCCTTGGAAGCGGAAATGCCCCAGATATAGCTGGCACCCAGCACCACAGCACCCACGACCGTAGCGGCAGCGGATGCAAAGCCGCCAATATCGGAACCGCCCTGGGTATAGGTCATCTCTTCTTCGGAAAGCACTGCGTATTCAGCAGGCAGATTCATGTTCTTGTTCATAGGTCTCATACTCCTTTTTTGAGCAGCTTGAACCGATGGTGTTCTTTCCCAATTTACCATCTGGTTTCCAGCCTTATATTACTACATCACACAGTCTCATGCAATGGATTTTGTGAAAAACAATCAAAAATCGGAAAGTCGCATGAAAAAACAAACGAAAGTTTGGTGAAAAACACTGCAATAATTTTCCACTCAGCCTGCCACGCCCGCACGGTAGAGATACGGGTCGGTGGTAAAGCTGGCATAGCTGTACAGCACAAGGATCTGGTCGTAGTCGTTGGCCGCAATGAGCTGGTCCAGCCCATAGTTATAGTTGCGGAAATCCACCACATCGATGGCCGCATAGTTGGCTGTCAGGTAGGGCACAAAGCTGTTGGCATAGCTGTCCTTAATGACCAGGATCTTTCCCTCGCCGTCACCCTCCACCCGGCTCAGGCCGTTGTTGCCGTGCAGGAACATGGCGTACTTATCATACACCCTCAGCTTATCCAGATCGTACAGGCCGGTGGTGGTGCCCTCGGTGGGCTGGCCCGGGCCGGTGACGTTCCAGACCGTCAGGCTGTTCTGCAGGTCGTACCAGGTAATGGTGTCGGGTTCGGCATTCCAGGTGCGGGCCTTGGAGTAGTGCGTGCCGTAGAAATCCTCACAGGTCTCGGCCGTGTGGGCATCCCGGTCAAAGGGGGTCAGGCCCAGCGTCTCACAGAACTGCTGGTAGGCGTAGTAGGCCCCCAGCGTTGTCCAGTGGTGGTCGGTACGGTAGTAGAGGTATTCCTCTTTGTGCTCCGTCAGGGTGGGCAGAACATCAATGAACCGCCCGTAGGCCTCCCCCTGTGCGGCAACGCCCTCCAGAATGCTCTTCTCATCGATCTGGGGTGCCCCCGCCGGAACGTTCTCAGGGTAGACCACCGAGGCCGACGGCACCAGCATGAGGTTCACCCTGCCCGGGTAGCGCTGGGCAAGGCTCTGGACGGCGGCAAGGTTCTTGGCCATCCCCTTTTCCTCATTTTTCAGGATGCTGTAATGCCGGGCGAACATCATGTGCTCCCGGCCCAGCAGGATGCCGCCGCTCTGGGTCTTTTGGAAGAGGGTGGTCTCCGCCGCGCTCTGCAGGCTGATCCACTGGTCGCGGCCAAACACCTGATCCTTGACGTATCGGGTGTAGCTGGTGAAGTAGTTGTTCAGCCCGTCGGCGGAAACCGCGGTCAGTCTGGGCCGCTGGGTCAGGGTGGTGTTTTCCAGTTCACTGTACGCGCGGTCGGGCGTGGCCATATCCAGCACGAACAGCCCGATAAAGAACAGCCCGAAGGCCACCAGTACCGGGTACCGGAACAGAGAGGGAGTTTTCTTTGCATGCTTTTCCATTCAGATTCCCTCCTCAGAAGTTGAAATACAGGAACGGGCTGTTGGTGCTGCCCACCACATACGCCGTGGAGAGCACCAGAAGCACCAGCACCGCAGCCACACGGGTCACGGTGTGCTTGCGCAGGGCATTCCAGAGCTTTTCGATGAGCGGGGTGCAGCACAGGATGCTGACCGCCAGCAGTACGCCGTAGTTGCGCAGGAAGTAGACCGGAGACGCACCGCCCGAGGGGAGGAAGAGCTTGCGGAACAGCAGCCCGAAGCCCACCCCGGCCTCGTTGCCCACAAACATGGCCCAGCCCACCACCACAAGGAACATGGTGTAGATGTGGGGCCAGATCTTTCCTTTTTCCAGATACTTGAGCAGGAACAGCTTTTCAATGGCCAGCAGGACAAAGTAGTACAGGCCCCAGCAGATAAAGTTCCAGTCTGCGCCGTGCCAGATGCCGGTGAGCAGCTCCACCACGAACAGGTTGAAGATCTGCCGCTTCAGGCCCTTGCGGTTGCCGCCCAGCGGGATATAGACATACTCGCGGAACCAGCCGGAAAGGGTCATGTGCCAGCGCCGCCAGAACTCGGTGATGGAGCGGGAGATATAGGGGAAGTTGAAGTTCTGGGGGAAATCAAAGCCCAGCATCTTGCCCATGCCGATGGCCATCAGGGAGTAACCGGAAAAATCAAAGTAGAGCTGGAGCGAATAGGCGATGACACCCAGCCAGACCAGTGGCGTGGACGCATTGGCAAGGCCCACAAAGGTGGTGGAAGGGCTGTCGGCAATGCCGATGATGTCTGTCCAGAGCGCGCCGACGGCATCCGCCAGCAGGACCTTTTTTGCCAGACCGAAGGTGAACAGGGTCATGCCTTCCTCGATCTGCTGCAAGCTGTAACGATGCTTGTAAACGTGCAGCTGGGCCGAGACATCCCGATACTTGACGATGGGGCCCGCGATGAGCTGGGGGAACATGACAACATAAGCGCCGAAGTCGATGATGTTGTGCTCCGTCTTTACCTCCCGGCGGTAGACATCAATGGTGTAGGAAAGGGTCTGGAAGGTATAAAAGCTGATGCCCAGCGGCAGGACGCTGATGCCCTGAATGGCCGCAAATCCGGTGCCCAGCAGGCTGTTGATGCTGCGCAGGACAAAGTTTGCGTACTTGAAGTAGAACAGCATCCCCAGGCTGGCTGCAAGGGCGACCAGCAGCAGCACCTTGCGCACGCCGGGCTTTGCGTCAAACGCTTCCAGCCCCAGGCCGCAGAGATAGTTGATGAGGATCAGGGCCAACATGACCGGGAAGAACCGGACCTCACCCCAGCAGTAGAACACCAGGCTGCACACAAAGAGCACGGTATTCTTGAGCTTTGCGGGCGCAAGGTAATACAGCGCCAGCGTGATGGGAAGAAACCGGAACAGAAAGATGATGGTGCTGAAAACCAAGGCTTCGACCTCCTTTTAAAAAAAGAGCTGCTGCAAATGCCCTCTCACACTCGCTGCGCTCGTCAGCTCTCCCTTTGGGAGAGGCGGCAGTGCGGAGCATTGACGGAGAGGGCCTGCAGCAGCCCCATTCAGTTTTATTTTACTCTCCCAGTGCGCTGTCCACCGCGCTGTCCAGATCGGCAGTGCACTCGTTGGAAGCGATGACCATGACCACGGTGTTGTCCTTGAAGGCGATCACGGCGTTCTCCACATTTTCCTGGGCCTGTGCGAACTCAGCGTAGTTGCCGTAGAACGCCACCTGATCCTGCTGGTAAGCAGTCAGCTGGTTTGCAACCTCCTCAGCCTTGCCGTCAGCAGCTTCCACGACCAGCACCATGCCGGCATCGCCGTTGTCGTTGCTCTTCACACCCTTGTAGCTCACCACGTCCTCAGCAGGCAGGTTGAAATCATACTCAATGTTCATGGCAGCGATTTCAAACTGGTTGGAGATGGGGTTGGCATCCAGCAGGGTCTCGAACGGTGCGTTCAGGGCATCGGTGCTGTTGTCCTCGCCCAGCGGGATGCTGGAAGCCTGGCTCAGCACAGTGGAGGCAGGCTCAGAGGACGCGGCAGAAGAAGCGGTAGAACCGGAAGAAGAACCGCAGCCGGCCAGCAGAGCACAGCTCAGGGCCAGAGAAGCAGCGGTCAGAATGATTTTAGCACGAAGTTTCATGGATTATTCCCTCTTTTATCTGTTTTACACCGGTTCGCCCACGCGGAAGAGTTTCCGACAACGAACCATTGTTATCTTACCATATCAAAGCCCGAATTGCAAACGGCAGGCAGAAGATTTTACGGTTTCTTCACCAGCGCTTTGCCGCTCAGCCCGCGATCTGCTGCAGGGCGGCGATATAGTCCTCAAAGCACAGGCCGCTGGCGTTGATCTTTGCGGCGTTTTCCACGCCCACATAGCGCCAGTGCCAGGGCTCGTAGGTGATCTCGGTCTTCTCCTCGGCCCCCTTGGGGTAGCGCAGGATGAACCCGTACTCCCCGGCGTGCTGGCAGAGCCAGCGGAAAGCAGTCGTGTTCTCAAAGCCCTCGTCCAGGCCGGTGTGCTCGGGGCTGTTCAGGTCTGCGGCCAGACCGCAGTTGTGCTCGGAGTAGCCCGGCGGGTTGACAACGGCGGCGGCCATTTCCTTCGCCTTGGCATCGTCATAGCCCTGCTGCTTATAATAGTTGGTCTTTTTCTCGTAGAGGCTGGTCTGGTAGGACACGCTGCGGTAGCCGCTCTGCATCCAGACGGTCACGTTCTCCGCAGCGGCAGCCTTCTGCAGCTCCAGAAAGGCATTGCAGGCCACGGTCTGCAGGGTCTTGTTCACTGCGGTCTTGGAGCCGCACTCGGCGGTCTCAAAGGTGTAGTTTTCCGGCATCTTATTGGTGTGGTTCACAAGAATCATCAGCGGGTCGGCCAGCATGGCCTTCGCCTCGGCGGCGGTCAGGCCCAGCAGGTTGTCCCGGCTCTCCACGCTCTCAGAGGCGGCTCCGCTCACGGCGCTGCTCTCCACCTTGCTGCCCGGCGCAGCCGATGGCAGACTGCTTGCCGCACTATTGGCGGCGCTCCCGGCGGCATCCGCCGTGGGCACCGGGGCCTTGCGGCGGGAAAGCAGGAAGGACACACCGCCCACGACCACGCAGACCACAAGGGTCAGCCCGGCGATGCGGCGGATGGCGCGGTTGCGTCGCCGCCGCCGGATCTCTGCCCGGGTCAGGCGGCGGCGGTGGATGGGTTGCTGCTGATTCATAAGAGACCTTCTTTCTCGGTTCGTTTTCTGTATATTATGTTTCTCCGGGGGCATCCTAAACCCGAGGTGACAGCCATGAAGATGACAGCGGAAGAATACGCGCGGCGGGTGAAACAGGTCGGCCCCCGCTCCCCTCTGGGCTCCGACTGCCTGTGGGCCTTCTGCGTGGGCGGCGGCATCTGCCTGCTGGGCGAGGTGCTGCGCGGGTGGTATCTTGGTATGGGGCTGGATGCCGAGCTTGCCGGCACCCTGACCAGCTGCACCCTCATCGTGCTGTCGGCCCTGCTGACCACGCTGGGCCTCTACCAGAAGCTTGCCGCCAGAGCCGGGGCAGGCTCGCTGGTGCCCATCACGGGCTTTGCCAACGCCGTGGTCAGCGCCGCCATCGAGTTCAAGCCCGAGGGCAGGGTCTGCGGCACCGGAGCCAAGATGTTCACCATTGCAGGGCCGGTCATCGTGTACGGCACGCTGGCCGCTGTGGTCTACGGCGGGGTGCTCTGGCTGCTGGGCGGCTGACCGCTCTGTCTACAATACGCCTGCCGGGATGCAAAAATTGCAGTTTTCCGGCAGAGCGGATGGAGCAGAATATCGCACGAGCGCTATTATAGCACAAATCCCAAAGAAAAACAGCCCTGAAAGGGGGATTTTTTCATGGCGACCCGCCGGGGTGACACCCTGATCTTTCCAAAACCGCCTGTCATCGCCGCACACGCCTGCATCGGCGGCAAAAAGGAGGGCGAAAGCCCGCTGGCGGCAGAGTTCGATGAACTGCACAGTGACAACCGCCTCGGGCAGGCCAGCTGGGAGGCCGCTGAAACGCAGCTGCAATTACAGACGGCACGGCTCTGCCTGAAAAAAGCCCACGCCACCGAAAAGGATGTGAGCCTCCTGCTGGCCGGAGACCTGCAGGCCCAGTGCACGGCTTCGGGCTATGCGGCCCGGGCGCTGGGCCTGCCCTTTGCGGGGCTGTTCGGGGCCTGCAGCACCATGGCCGAGGCGCTGGGTGTTGGGGCCTGCCTGTGTAGCGCCGGAATGGCAGACGGCCTGCTGGCCATGACCTCCAGCCACTTCTGCACCGCCGAGCGGCAGTTCCGCACCCCGCTTTCCTACGGAGCCGTGCGCACCCCCACCGCCCAGTGGACTGCCACGGCAGCAGGGGCCTGCCTGCTCCGCCCTGCCGGGCAGGGGGTCGGCATCCGGGCCGTGACCTTTGGCCGGGTGCAGGATCTGGGCATCCGGGACATCAACAACATGGGGGCCGCCATGGCTCCGGCTGCGGCGGCAACGCTCCTGCGCTACCTCACTGATACCAACACCCAGCCGCAGGAGTTCGATGCCATCTGCACCGGCGACCTGGGCCATGTGGGCAGTCAGCTGTTCCGGGAGCTGCTGGCCGCCGAGGGCCTGCTCCTCAAGAACCATGTAGACTGCGGCTCCCTCCTCTATGATGCCGAGGGCCAGTCGGTGCACAGCGGCGCTTCGGGGCCGGGGTGCTGTGCAGCAGTGCTCTGCGGGCATCTCCTGCCCCGGCTGGAGCGGCGGGGCCAGCGCCGGGTGCTCTTTCTGGCAACAGGCGCGCTGATGAGCCAGACCACCTTTTTGCAGAAGGAGAGTATCCCCGCCATCTCGCACCTGGTGGAGCTTGCTGCCCCGGAGGAACAGAACGGAGGGAACACATGAACTATTTCTGGGCATTCGTTACAGGCGGGGCCATCTGCGTGGTGGGCCAGCTCTTTCTCGACCTGACCGCCCTGACCCCCGCCCGCATCCTGACAGGCTATGTGGTGGCGGGCGTGGTGCTTTCGGCCCTTGGGTGGTATGCGCCGCTGGCCGAGTTTGCAGGCTGCGGTGCCACCGTTCCCCTGCTGGGCTTCGGGCATCTGCTTGCCAAAGGCGTGCGCACCGCCCTTGCCGAAGAGGGAGCCATCGGCATCCTGACCGGCGGGCTGACCGCCGCGGCTGCAGGCATCGCCACCAGCCTTGTCTGCGGCGTGGTCTGTTCACTGGTGGGCCGCAGCCACGACCAGAACTGAAGCAGAACTCTTCTTGGGACGATACACATTTTTCGTGTATCGTCCTTTTCTGCGCCGATTCGCGCCCTCTGCATGGTATACTTTTCCAGAAAAGGAGATGATAGTCATGCGTGAGACTCTTGCAACGATCTTATGGGAGGGCTGGGCCGCCCTTGTGCTCTGCGCGGCGGCGGTGTTCCTGCCCGGCAGCGAGGCCCTTACATACCCCGCCGTGCTCTGGCCCGGGCTGGTGCTGGCAGCTGCTGTGCCTGCAGGCTGGGCGTTCTGGGCACTGGCAGAGCGGCCCGCGCCCCTGCCCCCGGAACAGCTGCTGGAAAAACAAAAACCCCCGTATCGGGTTCCCGATACAGAGGTTTTGTTCGTCAGTCGATCACTTGATCTGTCGTAAATCAGGCGTTCTTGTTTGCACGCTTGGCCATACGGCTGATCTTGCGAGAAGCGGTGTTCTTCTTGATGACACCCTTAGCGCGAGCCTTGTCGATCGCGGAAACAGCAGCCAGGACGGTTGCGTCCTTGTCAGCGGCATTCGCATCGATGGCAGCGTCTGCCTTCTTGACGACTGTTTTCAGGTTGGTCTTAATGGCCTTGTTGTGAGCCTGCTCTGCAGCAGCCTGCACGACGCGGTCCTTCTGAGATTTGATGTTAGGCATTCGTTCCACCTCCTTGGCTACCTATAACAGCGCACCTTATGATACCATATTTGCCGTACCAGCGCAAGCCTTTTTTGAATTTTTGTTTAGAAATTTTTCATTTTCCCATACTTCTGGTACCGTTTGGGCGGGAAAAGCGCCCAAATACGGAAATTCAGCCGGATGGGGGATGCAAAATGCGGGAAACTGACCTTGCCGATGAACTGTTCGGCCAGCCGGGCAAAACCGCCCTGCCCGCCGGGGTGCGCGTGGCAACGGCCCGTCAGGGCGGCGTGACGATCACCCGGGTAGAGATTGCGCGGGAGGGGCTGGCGCGGCCGCGGGGCCGGTATGTGACGCTGGAGGTCCCCAGCGTGAGCCTGCTGGACGAGCGGGACAGCGCCGTGATCGAAGCCGCCGCCGCAGAGCTGCGGCCACTGCTGCCGCCCGAAGGCCCGGTGCTGGTGCTGGGGGTGGGCAACCGCCGGGTCACGGCGGATGCTCTGGGCCCCCGCACGGTGCAGAAGATCTTTGTTACCATGGGGGCCGGGAGCCGCCTGCCGCTGCCCGGCATCCGCCCCAGATCGGAAGAGCACACGTCTGAACTC
>OOAC01001436.1_pt1 | contig 16300 bp, 14 predicted proteins | sample 1671041 | NCBI WGS metagenome assembly OOAC01 (sample SAMN06348116, study PRJEB24527) | human gut metagenome | biome: human gut; feature: ankylosing spondylitis patient; material: feces | host: Homo sapiens | place: China | collected 2015-10 | reverse complement strand
AAAGAAAGGAAGAATATATGGGTTTCGTAGTTTTACACATGGAAAAGGCGCACGGCAGCGACAGCGGAACGACCGCACATATCGAGCGTTTCATCATACCGAAGAACGCCGACCCCACACGCACGCACCTGAACCGCAGGCTCATCGAATACCCCGACGGGGTGAAAGACCGTTCGGCGGCTATACAGCAGAGACTAGAAGAAGCGGGGCTGACACGCAAAATCGGAAGCAACCAAGTGCGGGCAATCCGCATCAACGTGTCGGGAACGCACGAGGACATGAAGCGGATAGAGGAAGAGGGGCGTTTGGACGAGTGGTGCGCCGACAATCTGAAATACTTCGCCGACACGTTCGGAAAGGAGAACATCGTGGCGGCTCACCTGCACAGGGACGAGCAGACGCCACACATACACATTACACTCGTTCCCATCGTCAAGGGAGAGCGCAAGCGCAGGAAAAGGGAGGAACAGACGAAGAAACGATACCGCAAGAAGCCGACCGACACCGTAAGGCTGTGCGCCGACGATATTATGACACGGCTGAAATTGAAGTCCTACCAAGATACCTATGCCGAAGCGATGGCGAAATACGGGCTGCAAAGAGGCATAGACGGCTCGAAGGCTCGCCACAAGTCCACGCAGCAGTATTATCGGGATATACAGAAACTCTCCGACGACCTCAAAGCGGAAGTGGTGGATTTGCAACAGCAGAAAGAAACGGCACGGGAGGAACTAAGACGGGCGAAAAAAGAAATACAGACCGAGAAGCTGAAAGGGGCGGCAACCACCGCAGCCGCCAACATCGCCGAGAGCGTCGGTTCTCTTTTCGGCAGTAACAAGGTCAAGACGCTGGAAAGGGAGAACACCGCCCTGCATAGGGAGGTAGCCGACCACGAGGAAACCATCGAAGCCCTGCAAGATAGGATACAGACCATGCAAGCAGACCACAGCCGAGAGATACGGGAAATACGGCAGGAGCACCAAAAGGAGATAGCGGACAAGGAAGCGAGGCACAAGCAGGAAATATCGTTTCTGAAAACGGTAATCGCAAAGGCGGCGGCATGGTTTCCCTACCTGCGTGAAATGCTCCGTATCGAAAAATTGTGCCGCCTTGTCGGGTTCGATGAAAGGCAGACCGCAACGCTCGTCAGTGGCAAGCCGTTGGAGTATGCAGGCGAACTCTACTCGGAGGAACACGGACGGAAATTCACGACCGAAAGGGCAGGGGTTCAAGTCGTGAAAGACCCCACGGACGGGACTAAATTGGTTCTTGCCATCAACCGAAAGCCCATTGCCGAGTGGTTCAAGGAACAGTTCGAGAAGTTAAGGCAGAACATACGGCAACCTATACAGCAGCAAAGGAAAAGCAGGGGTATGAAACTGTAAAGCTCCAATTTTATACAGCGAGCAAATAAATCTATTGCAACATAAGTGATTATCACAACTTTTCACTACCTTTGTGGTTGGATTAGGGAAACTCCGTCCAAGACATATTAGAAAAGAAAGAAGCGTTATGCTTATCTTGTTGTTGAAAACGTAGGAAATTTTCAAAATGAGCAAGGATGGCATAGTGGTTCTCACGCTATAGCGTGGGCTGCTATTACTACATCTGCTCATTAGGTTTTTCCTACGACCTTCAACAAAGACGTGGCATTGCAGTTCCACACTTGAACCAATAATAATTATGTATAAACCTGATACAAAGGTCAATGATGAGGTTCTATCTACAAATTGATACCATAATGTTCCCGTTATTGTCAATGATTCAAACACAATCAAGGCCGTTTATAGGAATAATCATAGTACAAGAATAGTAGTAACAAACTTCGAGTTTTTATTGCTTAGTAAAAATGGTTTTAATCTGTAACATTAACGTGAATATCGTATTCGTCTTTTTTGTCTTGAATCTTTTTAACCTCATTAATCCAAAAACTAACATTGTTAATAAAACTATCCCATCTAACCATATGTATGTAACTGACATAACCACGGTAAACATCATCGCCAATATTGCAAATTGAATGTGTTTTCTCTATTTGATTAAACATATTCGCTCGTAAAACTTTAAATAGTTTATTTGTATGCCATAACATACATCCTGACTGACAACATCTCTTCGGTTCGAGCATATAATCATACCTACCGTTAATATCAGGAAGAACGACTGCCAGTATACCATTTCTTCTGCTAGTTCTGTCATTTCGAGTTGTCTCTCTTAGAGAATAAGACACTTCCCAAGGAATCCATTGATCATCTTCACTTTTATTTAATTCTTTCATATTAGGAGAAATAAGTACAATAGTAATGCTACTATCAAAAATTTTGTTTCTTAATTTTGATTCCACAGTGGAGTCTTTAAAATTGGATAGATCCTCACCATCTAGTTCTCCTTTATTAATGTGATCATCATCTTCAAGCTTATCCTGTAGCTCATCAACATAGTGACGAACTTTGGTTGATTCGTACCAAGGTGTTCTTTCAAGATGTTTCACGGAAGTATCACCATATTTATATGATATAAAAATCTTATGTCCCATGATTATTTATAAATTAAGTAAATCTTTAAATAATGAAGAATATGCCAAGTTAATGCATAATTCAGGTTTTTTGCCATCAAAATATTTGTCATAAATGATTTTGGCAGCACCTCCAGTGCTAGCCAAAGGAAATACTTTTGCGTCTGGATGTAATTGAGTAAACATTGTATATTCATCTTCTACACCTTCCATGCCTCCAATAAATATTCCAGCGTAAAATTCATTATCTTCAAGCATACGTTTTCTCATTTCTTTTATACTCAAATCTTTATTTCCCATATCAACAGTCTTTATAATATGAGCAACACTTTCATTCTCTAAAGGAAAGAACTGTTCAAAATACGTAGATTGATACAAAGTTACGCTACTCTGTATATCTAATCCCGAATGCTGCAAAATACTAGCTATAAGTGGTGTTATTGAAGGATGGCCTCCCCAAATCAGTTTATACTTAGGCAATGCTATACTGGCTAAAGCTAATACTGAATCACGTATTGCTATTGTATCAGCTGTTCTAAAATATTTTTCATCTCTTCCTAGCATAGGAATACTTGCGGACAAGAATATATTTAATTGTTTTTGAGCCATAATTCAAAATCTTTTTTCTTAATAGTTTTAACCTCTAATGATTTATTTAACCATTCTAGATGTTCTATCCATTTCTTACGAATACGTAAGTCGTCATATATAAGGAATAATTCAATTTTCTCGTTATTAAGCAATTTTCTAAAACGTAGGGAATCGAAGCAGTCGTAAGATTGTGGAACACCTATTGCTGGAATAAACAATCTAATTCTATCATCTTTCAAAGTTTCTACAAGATAACGATATTCTTGCGTAAGTTGTCGCCCTTGTTTACGGGCTTCTTTAACAAATTCTCCCACAAGATTATCTTGTCTTGCAGCGAGGTTTCTAGCTCTAACAGACTCTACCGTTTTTACAATGTTTTCAATACATTTTTCAGTAATATGACAAGATTCATTATGAGAATCTTCATTCAGAAACATTTTTTGTGTTAATTGGATAGGTTCGCATAATAAATTGTGTATGTCTGGGGTACAATCAGGCCAAATAATTTCAACTACTCCAATTTGTTTTTGGTTTGCTGATACAATCTCCTCATTGCACCACTTGCTATTTTTAAAATCATTAGTGTATAACTGGATTAGCACATCGCAATCCGTCATTCGGTGATGTAATTCTTCTTGAAAATTTTTAGCAGGATTGATAGAATATGTGTCAAGAAATACATCGTAATTATTCCGGACAAAAGCATCAAATAATTGGTTGGCCACAGCAGAAGAATCCGTCCGACGATAACTAATGAATAGCTTCCGGTTTTCTCTCAATAACCTCATTGATTCAAATGCATAGTTAATATACTTTTCAATATGATCAGCAATATATTGTCTTCCATTCATTACATGAATAATTTCAGGAACTTCTGCTTCAAATTTTTCGCCAAAATATATTGGCAAAATAGCATCCCCATTATCAAGGAGAACTTTTAATACATCGATATCTTTTTCTGAGTGATTTATATTGCCAAAATAGAATACGAAAGATGGTTGTTTATTTGAATACTTTTCACGAAAAGTATCGACATGGACTACCTCAAACATATTATTATTCAGACCTATACTTTGAATCTTCTCAAAAAAACGAACTTTTATTGCATTACAAGCATCATTCTTGATATCTCCCAGAAAGATAAGTTGGTATTTATATGTCATGATAATTGTTGTCCTTTGTAAGTAACTATGATATAATCCAATCGTATAATTTTTTGAGATGAAAATCTCCATCTTTATCCTTGTAACGATAGTAATATCCTCTAGGTATCAACTTCCCGTTTGAATATTTTTCTGTTCCAAAATAATATTGAATAGTCGGATATATTTGCATATATTCAGAACCTTTCCAACTACCATCGTTCTGAGCAATTGGAAATAATGCTATTTTCCCTAAATTAAATTTTTGTGCATCGCCGTAACCTAATTCCCAATTGCACCATTTTGAGTCAATAGCACACCATCAGTAGCAATCAATATGAATTTATCATATTTTTCAATTTGCTGTTTAATTATTGTCGCTGTAACTCCAGAAGTAGTCCTTGGCATAGAATTGTCAAGCCAATCAACATAAATGCTAGTATGCAAATTTTCTAAAATGTAGGCAACTCGTTTGAGTTGGCTAATTTCATCATGTTTGTGAGACAGGAATACGGATGCACGCTGACCCACAGAAAAAAGTCTAGTTTGCCGATGAGACTCCGAAACAACATCAGCAGCAAAAGTAAGATTTTTTAGTTGGTTTTCTGTTAGAATCATAGCCATTTTTAATTTTGACAACAAAAGTACAAAAATAATTCGAGGTATCGAATATAATTCGCTATATTTGCACAATAAAATTGCATTTAAGGATGAAGCTAAATAGGATAAAGGCAGTCTTGTCGGACAAAGGTATTTCCCAAACGTGGTTGGCTAAAAAACTGGATAAGAGCTTCAGTATGGTCAATGCCTATGCTTGCAACAGAATCCAGCCTAACTTGGAGACACTGCAGCAAATTGCAGAGATTCTTCAAGTAGACTTAAAAGATCTGATAACAGACAAGGATGAACGGGAATGATGTCCTGTGGACATGTATTATCTTTTTTAGCGTATAACTTCTGATAATGCAGAAATATAGGAGCAGCTATGACACCAGAAGAAAAAGCTAGGCAAAAGATAGATCAATGGTTCGCCGAGGCAGGTTGGAAAGTAATCAATAGGGAAGATTATGAACCAACCTGTACTGCTGTTGCCATAAGGGAAGGATTGCTGAAGGGTAATCTTGAAGCGGATTATTTCCTTTTCATTAATGGTAAGGCCGTTGGTGTTCTTGAGGCCAAAAGGGAAGATGTGGATGCGCTTTCCGATAAGGTATGTGAGCAGGCGGCATTGTATGCCAAAAGCGTTCCTCATATATATCAGACATATCAGAACCCATTGCCTTTTATTTTTACTTCCAATGGGAAGGATCTGTATTTCTGTGACTTCCGCAAGCAGGAGCAAAGTTTCAAACAGATAATGGCTATCCCAACTCCCTATGAGTTGGTCAAGCAGTTAGGGATAGGTGATTATTTTGCAGGACTTCCTACCTTGCAAAAAAAAGGATTGCGAGATTGCCAGTATGAAGCTGTAACTGAGTTAGAAAAAAGTTTCCGTGCCGGGCAAAACCGAGCCTTGATGGTTTTGGCAACTGGGGCAGGCAAAACATATACAGCTTGTCTTGCTGCATATCGGTTGCTGTCCTATACTCCTATGAGAAGGATACTGTTTCTGGTGGATAGAAATAATCTTGGCAAACAAGCCGAGGGCGAATTCGGAACTTTCCGATTGACAGAAAACGGAGAAGCTTTCAATACCATATTTACGGTAAACAGACTTCGTTCTTCATCCATTCCGTCAGACAGCAATGTGATTATTTCGACTATTCAGCGACTTTTTTCATTCTTGAAAGGTGATACTATCGAAGACAGTGATGAAGATGATGGCAATGAGCCAACCGAGGAAATCATTTTGCCGCCAAATCCAAACCTGCCGCATGATTATTTTGATTTGATTATCATAGACGAATGTCATCGCTCTATTTATGGAAACTGGCGGAAAGTATTGGAGTATTTTGATACGGCAAGGCTCATTGGATTGACAGCCACACCTGTACCAGAGACTATGGCGTTCTTCAACAACAACCGTATAGTCAACTATACCCTGGAAAAAAGTATTGTTGACGGTGTAAATGTTGACTGTCGTGTATATAGAATCAAAACACAAGTAACGGAGAATGGCGGTGCCATATTGGAGGGTGAAAAGGTAAAAGAAGAAACACGCTATACAGGAGATATAAAAACCATCTTCAACAAGGAGACTAAAACTTATACCAGTAAGGAACTGAATCGAAGTGTCATCAATCCGACACAGATTAAACTTGTCTTATCCACTTATCGCGATGTTGTCTATACCAAACTATTCAATGACCCTCAAAGGGAAGCCAACTTTGACTATTTGCCGAAGACATTGATATTTGCCCTCAACGAAACTCACGCTACCAATATCGTACAGATTGCGAAAGAGGTATTCGGACGTACCGATAACCGCTTTGTGCAAAAAATCACATATTCTGCAGGCGACAGCAACGAACTGATACGCCAGTTCCGCAACGACAAGGATTTCCGTATTGCAGTTACCTGCACATTGGTTGCAACCGGAACGGATATAAAACCGTTGGAGGTTGTGATGTTTATGCGCGATGTGGAATCGTTGCCCCTGTATATACAGATGAAAGGTCGCGGCGTGCGCACCATTGGAGACGAGCAACTGCGCAATGTCACCCCGAATGCATTCAGTAAAGATTGCTTCTACTTGATTGATGCCGTAGGTGTAACTGAACACGAAAAGATAATACCGACGACAGCAGATGAGCCGACAACAAAAACAATTACTCTTAAAGAGTTATTGGAGCGGATCAGTCATGGCTATCTCCCCGATGAATATTTGCAACGTCTTGCAGCAACGCTTTCTCGAATATATAACAAGGCAGACAATTCGCAGAGAAATGAGTTCGCCCGCTTGGCTCATGATGACATGAAAGGACTTGCTTCCAGAATTTATGATGCACTTGACAATAGCACACTCCCACCGTTTGTCAGCATAAACGAGCCAAATAACGAGCGGAAAGGATTGGTTTCCCCACTTGCCAATCATGCAAATGCAAGACGATACTTGCTTATTCTTGCCGCAGGATTTGTCAATACGCTGATACCGGGAGAAGATACACTTATCTCTAAAGGGTTTTCTATTGAGGAAGCACAAAACACGACCGAGGCTTTCGAAGAGTTTTGCAGAGAACACACTGACGAAATTGAAGCATTGCGAATCATTTACAATAATGAAGGAGAGCCGATTACTTATTCAATGTTAAAAGATTTGGAGAACAAGCTTAAAATGGCAAACAATCATTTCACATCCAAGCAACTTTGGAACTCGTATGCCATCCTGAATCCAAACAGTGTGCGACGCTCTACCACCAAAGAAGAAAGCGATGCACTTACAAATATCATTCAGCTTGTGCGCTATGCTTTCCGGCAAATCGAACGGTTGGATAGTGTAGTCACTACCTCCAAACAGTACTTCAATCTATGGCTAGGACAAAACCAGCGAGAAATAACAGATAAACAGCGCGAAGTGATAAGTCGCATAGTGGACTACATCGCCTCCAACGGTGCTTGTACAGTGAGGGATATTCGTGAAGACGATGCAACCCATGCGGCACAAATGATACGGGCGTTTGGTAATATGCAGAAAGCAGACGATGCACTTCGTTCTCTTTATACATTTGTAGTTTTAAGAAAAGCAGCATAATAAATAATGGCAACAAATAACACAACAGAGCAATCACTCACCAAAAAGGTATGGAATCTGGCTACCACTCTTGCTGGGCAAGGGATTGGGTTTACCGATTATATAACTCAGCTCACCTATCTTCTGTTCCTGAAGATGGATGCCGAGAATGTGGAAATGTTTGGAGAAGAATCCGCTATCCCAGATGGTTATCAATGGGCAGATCTGATTTCTCTTGACGGCTTAGATTTAGTCAGACAGTATGAAGAAACGCTTAAACTGCTTAGCGAACAGGATAATCTGATTGGTACTATCTATACAAAGGCACAAAACAAGATTGACAAGCCCGTTTATCTGAAAAAGGTCATTTCCATGATTGATGAGGAACAATGGCTCATCATGGACGGTGATGTGAAAGGTGCTATCTACGAAAGCATCCTCGAAAAGAACGGACAAGACAAGAAAAGCGGTGCGGGGCAATACTTCACTCCCCGTCCACTTATCAAAGCAATGGTGGATTGTATCGCTCCTCAAATAGGAGAAACGGTTTGCGACCCGGCTTGCGGAACAGGTGGTTTTCTGTTGACAGCTTACGATTACATGAAAGTCCAGTCAGCAAGTAAGGAAAAACGGGATTTCCTGCGTAACAATGCCTTACATGGTGTGGATAACACTCCATTGGTGGTAACACTTGCCTCAATGAATCTATATCTGCATGGCGTAGGCACAGACCGAAGTCCGATTGTCTGTGAAGATTCGCTGGAGAAAGAGCCGTCAACGCTTGTAGATGTGATACTTGCAAATCCTCCATTCGGAACACGCCCGGCTGGTTCTGTCGATATCAACCGTCCGGATTTCTATGTAGAGACAAAGAATAATCAGCTGAACTTCCTGCAGCACATGATGCTGATGCTTAAGACCGGAGGCCGTGCAGCTGTAGTATTGCCGGACAATGTTCTTTTTGAAGGAGGTGCCGGTGAAACAATACGAAAGAAGTTGCTGACGGATTTTAATCTGCACACCATTCTCCGCTTGCCTACAGGTATATTTTATGCCCAAGGCGTGAAAGCCAATGTCTTGTTCTTTACGAAAGGACAGCCGACAAAAGAGATTTGGTTCTATGATTATCGTACAGATGTCAAGCATACTCTTGCCACCAACAAACTCGAACGCCATCATCTGGATGATTTTGTCTCTTGCTATAATAACCGGGTAGAAACCTTCGATGCAGAAAATAATCCGCAAGGACGATGGCGGAAATATCCGGTAGAGGAAATTCTTGCCCGTGACAAGACAAGCCTTGACATCACATGGATAAAACAAGGTGGGGACGCTGATGATCGTTTGCTTTCCGAACTAATGGCCGATATAAAAGAGAAAAGCCAAAGAATAAGTACCGCTGTAGCCGAACTTGAAAAGTTACTGGCAAATATAAATGAGGATTGAGTGCATGGAAAACAATAAGATAACCATATCAGTCGAACAACAGTTCGGAGAAGTCATAGACATCATTCTCCAACATAAGAGTCGTGCTTCCAAAGCTGTTAATGAAGAGTTGCTTCAAACAGCATGGCATGTGGGAGGTTATGTTTCAGCCAAATTGAAAAGCGAAGAATGGGGAAGCAAGGTCGTAACACAGTTGTCTGAATATATTCGTTCACAACGCCCGGACATCAAAGGATTTGGGCGAAGCAGTATTTATAACATGGTGCTATTTTATGACGAATATTCTTCTGCGGCATTTGCTACTACAGTTGAGAAATACCTGAACTCTGAATTTGTCCAGCCAAGAATTGGACAAATAGAGACATCACATTCAGAGCCATCTTCAGAACACGCAATAATAGTGCATCCAAAAACTGCACAAATCGTCCAGCCAGGAATTGGACAAATGCCGAAGATACTGGAATTGACAACATTGACCAACCATATTGAAATCTTATGCCGTTGTAAAAGTAACGAAGAACGGATGTTCTATATTCTTTATGCCAATAAAGAACATCTGGTAAAACGGGAACTTCAGCGTTGTATCTCAAATCAGACATATACGGCTTTATTAGGTAATAAGGACAATATGTCAAAAGGGTTGCTTAAAGCATACCCTGCTGCTCCGGTCATGTTTAAAGATACTTTGTTTGTTGATTTTCTTGATTTACCAAAGAAGCATAGTGAATCACGGTTGAGAAATGGTTTGTTGGAGCACATGAAGCAGTTTATCCTTGAATTGGGCAAGGATTTTATATTCATGGATCAGGAATACCGTCTCAATATAGGTGCATCTACATTTAAGGCTGATTTACTGTTCTTTCATCGTGGATTGCAGGCATTGGTCGCTGTGGAATTGAAAAAGACGAAGTTTCATCCTCGTGACCTCGGGCAGTTGGAATTTTATTTGGAAGCACTTGACCGGGATGTGAAACGCTCTAACGAGAATCCGTCCATAGGCATAATTCTCTGTCCTGAAGCAGACCGGGTAGTAGTGGAATATGCCATGAGCCGAAGCATGAGCCCCACAATGATAGCTGAATATAAACGCATCCTTATTCCACAAGAACGTATGCAGGAGAAATTGAATGAATTTTGCAACCTGTTTCTGAATAAAGACTGATTGCTATGGATACTAAGAAATTACGTCAAAAGATATTAGACCTTGCCATTCATGGTAAACTTGTACCACAAGACCCAAACGATGAACCTGCATCCGTCCTGCTTGAGCGCATCAATGCAGAGAAAGAACGTTTGATAAAAGAAGGAAAGATAAAAAGGAGTAAAAAGTCTGCAAAGACTTCTGATACGCCCCATTATGAGAATGTACCGTTTGAGGTACCAGATAGTTGGGTCTGGTGCAGATTGGATGATTTGTGTAACATAAAAGGTGGAAAACGGATACCGAAAGGTAAAAGTTTTGCAACTCAACGCACAGAACACATCTATCTTCGTGTTACCAACATGAAAAATAGAACAATCTTGTTTGATGATTTAAAATATATCGATGATGCTGTATTTCAAGAAATAAGAAATTATACAATTTCTTCTGATGATTTATACCTTACAATAGCTGGAACAATTGGAGATGTTGGAGAAATACCCCAAGAGGTTAGTGGCATGAACTTGACAGAAAATGCGGCTAAATTAACAGACATTGGATGCAATAGGCTCTATTTGATGTATTCGCTACTTTCAACGAACTCCCAAGAACATTTTAGCTCTAAATTCCATCAAGTAGCTCAACCCAAGCTTTCAATAGAAACAGCTTCTTCGACTTTATTGCCACTTCCACCTTTAGCTGAGCAGCAAAGAATTGTCACAGAGATAGAACGTTGGTTTACTTTAATAGACCAGATTGAACAAGACAAATCTGACTTGCAAACAGTCATCAAGCAAGCCAAAAGCAAGATCCTCGACCTCGCCATTCATGGTAAACTTGTGCCACAAAACCCGAATGACGAGCCTGCATCGGAGCTGCTCAAACGCATCTATCCAGAAGCCGAAATCACTTGTGATAACGGGCATTATCCGCAGTTGCCTGACGGGTGGTGCAAATGTCGATTAGAGTACATAGTTGAATACGAACAACCACAAGCCTATATAGTCAATTCAACTGATTATGACGACAGATATTTAACCCCTGTTTTAACGGCAGGGAAGTCTTTTGTAATAGGATATACCAACGAAACAGAAGGCATTTATCAGAATACGCCATGTATCATTTTTGATGACTTCACCACAGATTCTAAACTCGTTGATTTTCCATTCAAGGTGAAATCATCTGCTATGAAAATCTTAAAAGTAGCAGATGATATAGAAATTGAATATGTTGCTATGTTTATGAACATAACACGGCTCATTGGTGACACTCATAAGCGTTATTGGATTTCAGAATACTCTAAACTTTGCATACCAATACCACCAAAAGAAGAACAAAAGCGTATAATCAATGCAGCAAACGCAATGTTTGAAAAACTTGATGCAATAATGGAGAGTTTATAAATTCTCCATTATTGCATCCAATTTACTATGCATTGAATTTATCACAGTAACAATTCTTACTTGTTCATCATAAGGTGGTACGGGTACTTCAATTGCCTTAAATAGCTTCTTATCCAGATGAGGTATTGCCGAACCTACTTTGTTTTCACGCAATGCTTTACGATGCAGGTTTATAACGTGTAAGATGTACTCTACAAGCATATTTTCATTGATATGTAGTTGCTTGAATGTGCTGCCTTGATAACCTTCAATCGGCGTTCTGAACACTTCACCAGAGTTTTCTCCATCAACCAAAATCAATAGGCTATTGGCTGCTACATATCGCCCATTTGTCAGTGTCTTAAAGTCACGTTCTCCTCTTAGATATTTTACATCAAGATTTGGCATTCCCTTACCGTCAAGTTTTTCTCCATCCGTCAAAGAACATAGCATTTGCATGGGAACTATTGTCCAACTATCAGGCAACTGCGGATAATGCCCGTTAGGTTGCGCTTTATATTGTTATCGTATTCATCAAAAATAAATGTATATGATAACAAGATTCAAAGACTATCTTGCCAAAACGAATTTGGCAAAGAACACCGTAGCATCGTATGTGTGGACGGTGAACTACTTTCTCAGTCACTATGGAGAAGTGAACAAGAAAAACCTGTTGGCCTATAAGGGCTATCTGGTGGAAAACTTCAAACCGCAGACCGTCAATCTCCGTTTGCAAGGCATCAACAAGTATCTGGAGTTTACCAAGCACGACAGGTTGAAAGTGAAGTTTGTCAAAGTGCAGCAAAAGAACTTCTTGGAGAATGTCATCAGCGATGCCGACTACAAGTTTCTGAAAGCGCAGTTAAAGGCTGACGGTTACGAGGATTGGTATTTTGTAGTATGGTTTATGGCGGCGACAGGCGCACGGGTAAGTGAGTTACTTCACATAAAGGTTGAACACGTGAAAGTGGGTTATCTCGACCTTTACAGCAAAGGCGGTAAGGTGCGCCGTTTATACATACCCAAAAGCTTGCGGAGCGAGGCTTCATTGTGGCTGAAAAGGAAAGGCGTCACGAGCGGTTATCTCTTTCTCAACCGTTTCGGGCAGCGCATTACGACACGTGGTATTGCCCAACAGCTAAAGCATTTTGCCGATAAATATGGATTGAACCGTGATGTTGTTTATCCTCATTCTTTTCGTCACCGTTTCGCCAAGAATTTCCTTGACCGTTTCAACGACCTTGCTTTATTGGCCGACCTTATGGGACATGAAAGCATAGAAACCACTCGCATCTACCTGCGCCGCACCGCCAGCGAACAGCAGAAAATTGTCGATAAGGTAGTAAATTGGTAATAACGTAGCCTTAGAAGCGCATCTTATCACGCTTCTAAGGCATTTTGAATATTATCGAGAACGGAAAACAGTTCTTCGATTTTTGCGACAATGCGTTGTTGTTCGGAAAGAGGAGGTAGTGGGAAATACATATCATTAAAATCTGTACTATTGAATCCTGCTTGAGCCGTCCTCGAAATTTCTTTTAGCTTGCCTTGATATAGGTTAGATAGATAATAATAGTATGCAAACTCTTTGTATATAAGATTATCAAATTTGAAGATAACTTTTGCCATTGCAACATTATAAGCTCCTTGTTCAGCATGAAATACTTTCCCTAAAGAGCCACCATAACGTGCTAATAATATATCTCCTTTCTCAGTTTGCTTTGAAGCAAGACTTATTGGAATATAGATAGGCACAGGAGATTCCCCATAATCTCTAATTTGATAAAGCCTGATGTAATTGGGTCTGGGTATTGTTTCAAAGTAACTCTTTGCTGGTTGTGCACCGCCTGATATGTCTAAGATTGAATTATGCCTGCACCATACCCATGTATCAGGTATCTCAAAAGGAGACTTCTCATCATGCCCGTTATCACAAGTAATTTCTGCCTTCGGATTGATACGCTTTAGCAACTCAGAAGCGGGTTCGTCATTCGGGTCTTGTGGTAGAAGTTTGCCGTGGATCGCCAAGTCAAGAATCTTACTTTTGGTTTGCTTGATGATGCTCTCTAAATGCTCTTTATTACTATCAATAGAATCAACTAACGACATCCAATTGTCCACTTCATCTAAAATCCTCTGCTGTTCTGCAAGTGGAGGAAGTGGTATATAGAAATTTTTAAGAATATCAAAAGGAGGAATATTCTTAATAGCTGTACCTTTACTTTCTTTATAAGCTTCTTCTTTGAGAATGAAATCAAAATAAAGCAAGTAGAAGCGTTCTATGTCTCGATAATACAAACGAATTAGCATTAGTGCTTGATTGATAATTCCCTCCCGAATATTCTCAGGCAAAACATATGTTTCTCCAATAGTTCCTGCGCAACTGACAATAATATCGTTGGGCTGAACAGCAAATCCTATTAAAGATTCATATTTTTCTTTAGAAATAAAATATGAACCAAGCTTATGATCCTTTTGAATAGCATTCTTTTGTTCGTATACTTTATATGCATTATCACTTTGAGCAACAAACATAGATTTTGTAAGGCTACTTCCAAATGGACCTTTCTTATAAAAGGCCAGATCTCCAAGTTTACACCATGCCCATCCTTCAGGCACTTCAAACGGTACATTCTCATAATGGGGCGTATGTATAGTAAGTGATGATTAATTATATGCTAAAATTTTTCCGTAATATATTTTGAATTAGTTTTTATCTTCTATTCCCTTTTTTCTGTTCACCCCACGGAAGATTAGACGATGAGCCGCCAGAGCCAGTGCCAACATGAACCTCTGCCTGTCCGCCGACAGCAAGGGCGAATGCAGCGCCTAACAGTTCCGCCTGCTTTCCGTTTACTTGTTCCTGCGGTTCGAAGACGGCGTTGACAAATTCTTCGTCCGTGATTTGCCCGTTGAAATGCTTTTGGGCCACATCATAGTCTATCTGAAACTTGGTGTCCTCAAAAAGCTCCTCTCCGACCCGTGTCCAGATGTGGAGCGACGGATTTCGGTAGTTGGACACGTTGATGCGGACAAGTTCGGCACCGGATGAGAGGCTATAACGCTGAGGGTTTGCCTTACGGTCGAGCTGGTTTATCTGCTTCCGCTGCCTGTCTATAACGGCATCTTTCTCTTCTGACTGCCGTTCGGCGACTTCCGCCCTGCGGATGGCTGCGTCTATCTCTTTCTGGTAGCCGTTCCGCAGCTTTTCGATTCCTGATTTGTGCTGCTCCTGCAACCGTGCCTTTTCTGCCTGAAGATTTTTAATCTGTTTGTTGAGCTCGGCAATCAGCCTGTCCTTGTCTGCAAGTTCCTTCTTTGCCTTGGCAAGGTCTCCCTTTCCGAACCACGCGAGGATAGTATTCCTGCCGTCTTGCGCCTTCTCCACATCGGCCTGTAACTTGGCTATGTCCTCTTCATATTGGATTACCTGCTGCTTGTAGTATTCCGAGTTCGCCTGATGCTTGGCGGTGGAGCCGACAATCCCACGCTGTAACCCGAACGGTTTCATGGCCTCGGCATAGCTGTTCTGGTATTCGTGCAGCCGTGTGCGCCGCATCACATCGTCCGCCGAGAGCCGGGGACCGGACTTTGTTTCATATTTTTTCTCGCCTTCCCGTTTTCTGCGGAGACGTTCTCCAGTCACAATGGGGACGATGGTGGCGTGCAGGTGGGGAGTCTTCTCGTCCATGTGCAGTACGCACGATACAAGGTTCTCTTCGCCGAAGGTCCCCTTTAGCCATTTGAGATTGGCATCGATCCAACTGTCCAGTCTGTCGTCATTGGCAATCTTCATCATCTGCTCATGCGTTCCGGTCAGGATGATACGGATGGCTTTTGTCTGGTTCTTACCGACCTTGCGGCGCAGCCCGGCCGTGTCGATGCGGTGTTGTATCGCCTCGGTACGATTGGAAACTCCCTCGGGGAACCTGACCAGCTCACGGTTGAGATGTGTCCGGTCCGCATTGGCATTGACCGGCACATAAATTTTTCCCTTGGTATCCTTCCTTTCTATATGGCATGACATTCCGCTGTCATTACCGCTGCCACGCTGCAAGTGGCAAACCGCGTATTGTGTATTGCTCATATCTGTTCGTTTTATGGTTGTCATTTCTGTTGTAAAATCCCGTCATACAGTCGGAGGCATATATTTGAAGTTGGAAAGACATCCCTCGGGCTATGGGCTTTTTGACTGCCGGACGCGAAGCGGAGGCGGTGAAAATGCCCTAATAAGCTACGGGATTTTACAACCCCTTTCCCCTGGGACAGCAAGCTGTCCGATGCCTTTCCGTCATTCCACTCTCCCTGCATCCACCAGTTCGAGCCCGAAGGTGTCGATGAGGGACTGTAATGCGGGATTGCGTTCTATCATCTGTTGAAGGATCATCTGCGGCGTGTCCTCCATCAGCAGGA
>OOAC01001408.1_pt1 | contig 16488 bp, 13 predicted proteins | sample 1671041 | NCBI WGS metagenome assembly OOAC01 (sample SAMN06348116, study PRJEB24527) | human gut metagenome | biome: human gut; feature: ankylosing spondylitis patient; material: feces | host: Homo sapiens | place: China | collected 2015-10 | reverse complement strand
AACAGAAAAACAAAAAAGGAGAAATCATCATGGGTAAAAATGCAATCGTTGGCCAGTCCGGCGGCCCCACCTCTGTCATCAACGCAAGTCTGGCTGGTGTGTTCGAGAGCTGCAAGAGCCGCGGCGCGGACATCGTCTACGGCATGTGCAACGGCGTCGCCGGTCTGCTGGAGGAGCGGGTCGTGGACCTGTCCACCCTGCTGACCGATGACCTCGACATCGAGCTGCTCAAGCGCACCCCCTCCAGCTTCCTCGGCAGCTGCCGCTACAAGCTGCCCGACTGGCACACCGACGAGACTGTGTACAAGAAGCTGTTCGCCATCCTCGAGAAGCTGAACATCGGCTACTTCTTCTACATCGGCGGCAACGACTCGATGGACACCATCGGCAAGCTGGCTGAGTACGGCGAGTGCATCCAGAGCGACATCCGCTTCATGGGCGTGCCTAAGACCATCGACAACGATCTGATGGTCACCGACCACACCCCCGGCTACGGCTCTGCGGCCAAGTACATCGGCGTGGTGATGAAGGAGATCATCCGCGACGCCACCGTCTACGGCACCAAGTATGTCACCGTCGTCGAGATCATGGGCCGCAACGCCGGCTGGCTGACCGCCGCCGCCGCACTGGCCAAGAGCGACGACTGCGAGGGCGTGGACATGATCTGCCTGCCCGAAGTCCCCTTCAATGTGGAGCACTTCGTCGAGAAGGTGCGCGTGATGCAGGAGAAGAAGCCCAGCATCGTCATCGCGGTGTCTGAGGGCGTCAAGCTGGAGGATGGCCGCTATGTCTGTGAGCTGGCCGACGATGTCCACGCAGTGGATGCTTTCGGCCACAAGGCCCTGACCGGCACCGCCCGCTATCTGGCCAACGTCGTGGCCCGCAATCTGGACACCAAGACCCGCTGCATCGAGCTTTCCACCCTGCAGCGCTGCGCCGGCCACCTGACCAGCCGCACCGACATCACCGAGGCCTATCAGGTCGGCGGTGCTGCTGTCAAGGCTGCGTTTGAGGGCGTCACCGGCCAGATGGTGGCCCTGAAGCGCATCTCCAACAGCCCCTATCAGTGTACCACTGAGCTGCACCCCATCAGCGAGGTCGCAAATCTCGAGAAGAAGGTGCCGCTGAGCTGGATGAACGAGAATCACACCCAGATGACGGAAGACTTCCTTGCTTACGCACGGCCCCTCATCCAGGCTGAGCTGACCCCGCTCTACATCGCCGGTCTGCCTCACCACATCTACATGAAGCCCCAGAAGTAAGCGTTCTGTTTCGCAAACATCCATCTGCGCCCCTGCACCCTGTGTGCGGGGGTGCATTTTTGTACGGAAAAAGCTTTGATTTTACTTGTATTTTACCTGAAACCGTATTATAATACTATCTGCGTCGCTCGCTGTTGAGCGGCGCGTTTTTTCGTGAGTACCATCTGATATTTGAGGAGGCAGAGCATTTTCATGGCACAGAATACCCGGACAGGCGATTTGACCAGCGGCCCCATGCTGCAAAAGATCATCCTGTTTTCCCTGCCGCTGGCTGCATCCAGCATCCTGCAGCTGCTGTTCAACGCAGCCGATGTCGTCGTCGTGGGACGCTTTGCGGGCAGCACGGCGCTGGCCGCTGTCGGCTCCAACGGTGCGCTCATCAACCTGCTGGTCAACCTGTTCGTGGGCCTGTCGCTGGGCGCGAACGTCGTTGCGGCCCGCTGCTTCGGCGCGAAGGACGATGAGGGCGTCCGCAACACCGTCCAGACCTCCGTGACGCTGGGCCTTGTCAGCGGCTTCTTTCTGGCCGTGGTGGGCTTTTTTGCCGCCCGCGTCCTGCTGGAGCTGATGAGCTGCCCGGAGGACGTCATCGGCCTGTCCACCCTCTACCTCAAGATATACTTCATCGGTATGCCCATGACCATGCTGTACAACTTCAGCTCGGCCCTCCTGCGCGCCGTGGGCGACACAAAGCGGCCTCTGTTCTGTCTGGCCGTGGCGGGCGCCATCAATGTGGTGCTGAACCTCGTGTTCGTCATCCTCTTCTCTATGAGCGTGGCGGGCGTCGCTCTGGCCACCATCATCAGCCAGACCGTCTCCGCCTGCATGGTCACGGCCCTGCTGGTGAAGGAGAAAGGCCCGCTCCACCTCGACCTCGGCCATCTGGGCTTCCATGCGGGGGCTCTGGGCCAGATCTTGCGCATCGGCCTGCCTGCCGGTCTGCAGAGCACCGTGTTCAGCCTCTCCAACGTCGTCATCCAGTCGGCGGTCAACTCCTTCGGCTCCATCGTCGTGGCCGGCAACTCTGCCGCTTCCAACCTCGAGGGCTTCGTCTATACCGCCATGAACGCTTTTGCCCAGGCCGCTGTCACCTTCACGAGCCAGAACATGGGCGCCCGCCGGTACGACAACCTGGACCGCGTCATGCGCAACTGCCTGCTCTGCGCCGCCGTCACCGGCCTCGTGCTGGGCGGCGGTGCTTCCCTGCTGGGCGAACCGCTGCTCCACTTCTACTCCTCCGATGAGGTCGTGGTGACTGCCGGTCTGGCCCGTATGCACATCATCTGCACCACCTATCTGCTCTGCGGCTGCATGGATGTACTGGCCAGCTGTCTGCGCGGCCGGGGCTACTCCGTCCTGCCGATGGTGGTCAGCCTCGTGGGCAGCTGCCTGCTCCGCCTCGTCTGGATCGCCACCATCTTCCAGCTGTTCCACACCACCACGATGCTTTACCTCAGCTACCCCGTCAGCTGGATACTCACCGCACTGGTGCATCTGGCCTGCCTGCTGGTGGTGCGGCATAAGATGAAGACCGCCCTCTCAGTCAAAGCCTGACGGCTTTGCCAGCTCCCCCAAAGGGGGAGGTGTCACCGAAGGTGACTGAGAGGGCGCTTGTAAACTTTCTGTGCAAAGCTTGACTTTTGCGGGGAATGGCATATACTATAAATAGTGAAAGTAGAAATTGAACTAGTCATTTGACTCACCAAGAAGAAAACCCCCTCACGGAGTTGCAGCTCCGAAAGGGGGTCTTCTTTTTTAGTGCTTACGGCCCGTGAACCATCCGTCAAGCCACTTGCAGATGTAGTAAGATGCTACATTTGCTGCGATGGACAGAATGAAAGTAGAAATACTAGGCATTTGTCTCACCCCCTTCCCAATAAAATGGGCGGGCAAGGCCGCAAAACAAGTATACCATAAACTTCGACAAAAAGATACAGGAAGCGATGCCACGAGCCGGACTTTCCTACAAGGGGAAGGCTCTGTCTTAGTACAACCTCTCAGTCTCGCATTCGCTCGACAAGGCCGGGTTGCGGCACCCAGCATTCGCTGCGCTCCGCTTGCGTCTTGCTGGCCGCGGCCCCAACAGCGACTCCCTGTTTCCGCCGCTGGCGGCGGTCGTCGTTGTTGCCCCTGGTAGGGGAGCCTCTGGCGAAACCGTTCACTTTGCGGGGACTGCCAAGGCCTCTCCTACCAGGAGAGGTGGCACGCCGTCAGGCGTGACGGAGAGGTTGTACAAAGGGAAGCCTGCCCATAACCAAAAAAGCCCCCGGCACGATGCGGAACGTGCCGGGGGCTTTTCGTACAAAGCGGAGGGATGCGGAAACTCTCCGCCTTGGGGGTTGGTTAGTTAGTGGATCAGTTCACTGTGGTCTGCGCCGCCCACAGTGAGGGTTGCAGAGCTGCCGCTGTGGGTGAGGGTGAAGATGGTGTCCTCCGCGCCCAGCGACAGCATGGCGTCGATGTCCAGCGCCGTCTCACGGCTCTTTGTGCGGAAGACGAGGGTATCTACGCCCTGCGCTTTCAGTTCTGCCAGATTGCCCAGACAGCCGAAGAGGGTGGCGGTATCAGAATCTGCCGTGACGATGCAGCGGGCAGACTCCTGATGCATCTCATAGGCAGCGCCCTCAACGGTCAAAGCTGCGTATGCATTCCTGCTGTTCTGCTCCTCCACAGGTGCAGGTGCAGGAAGTGCAGACTCGTATTCAGTCCTTGTGGAGCCACAAGAGGAACATTCATACACCTTTTTGCCCTGCTGGCCGACCGCCGCGGGAGTAGAGGAGACAAGTGTCCATGTATGCTCATGATCAGCGGACAGCTTGGAGTCGATCCGGGTGACCGTACCCGCACCGCTGGTATTTACATCCAGCTCTTTACCGGCTTTGCCTTTTACACCGCCGCCTACGCCGATGGCCGCACCTGCACCGAGGCTGGCATAGCCCGAGCCGCCTTTTGCAGTCACCTGCGCACCGCCGCCGATCTCGACCTCTGCGACCTGCGTATCACCGTGGCCGCCGCCAATGCCGCTTCCATATCCTTTGCCCACGGCATTGATAACACCGCCGAGGATACGAACGGTCGATTTATCCGTGCTGTCAGGGCCGCCGCCAATGCCTGTAACGGAATTATTGTTCCTGTTATCAACAGGTGTCGCATTTACCGTGCCGTCAAGGATGGTGACGTCTCCCGAGCCCAAAGTACCACCGCCGATCGCTGCCGCCCAAGACCTCGTTTTTGCTGTCACCTTTCCGTTCTTGATGGTAACTTTGCCCGAACCCTCATTACTACCGCCGCCAATACCTGCCCCACCATACGATCCATAAGCAGTTACCTCACCGCCGGAAATGGTCACTTCACCATTTCCACCGATGGAGCCGCCGCCAATGCCTGCACCGCGAGATCCACCTTCTGCATAGATTTTTCCGTTTGCAATTTCCAGCTTCGAGGTGCTTTGATGATATCCTCCTCCACCAATACCCGCAGCTTCCTGACCACCAACCGCGTTCAAAGAGGAGCTTGTATCTTCTGCTGTGATGGTCAGCTTTCCGCTCGAAGTTTCATCATTTTTTTCCACACCGGCGCGGCCCCATCCACTCTTCAGGGTATTGTCGCCCTCCAGCTTCAGGGTCGTATCGCCCGCGCCCTCGACGGACATTGCAGCTTTTCCAGTGCCATATTCTCCACCGCTCACATCGATATTCACATCTTCGATCGTGACCGTCGTATCCTTTTTGGTGCAGTTGTTGATGATCTTGATGATATTCTTCACCGCTTTGTTCACAGCCTTTGTCACCGTGCTGGCAGTGTTGGCCTCATAGGTCATGACGTCCTTGTCGTCATCTTCGTCCTCTGCGGCCTTCTCGACAGGCTTCTGCTCAGTCGATGCCTCGAGGGTGGCGGCGTCGGTCTTCCCTTCGGGCTTCTGCGTGTCCGGCGTCTCCGGCGTCTCCGGCTCAGCATCCGCAGGCCCGTCCTTTTTCTGGGCTTCCCCGCTGTTCACGTTCTCGGGCCAGACGACGAGCTCCGTGCCGGTCTCCTCCGCAGGCTCTCCCGGCTCGGCATCCACCACCGGCTTCTGTCCTTCAGCCTCGTCCGCCGTGTCTTCGTCTGCCGACCCGTCAGACTTGTTCTCAGTTTGTTTGTCCGGGTTCTTGCCGCCCTTGATGACTACGTCCGTGTCATCTTTCTCGCCGATGTCCTTATCGTCTTTCGCATCGCCGACACGGACATAGGTGTCGCCGTCTTCCGTAACGGTCACCGTAATATTACCGTCATCGATATAATAATCCTTTGCCAGTGCCGCCGGGGCTGCCGCCGAAAGCGCCACGCTCAGGGCCAGGGCGGCTGCCGCCGCACGCTTCATATTTTTCCGTAACCGCATACTTTTTTACCTCCTATATTTTTGCAGGGTCACCATTTTTTTCATTTTACCCCCCCCCCTATATTTTTGTCAAGTCCTTTTCATGACATACCAGCGTAGATTCATGAATAGCATGACTTTTCCGGCATAGCAAAAAAAGAACAGCCCCGCCTTTCCGGAGAAACGCGGAGCTGTATCATTTTATAGCCTCTTCGCCAGCAGATACCGGTCATACCCGCCGTACATCTCCCGGCGGCAGACGATCTCAAAGCCGCTGGCCAGAGCGTTGTTGAGGCTGTACTGATTTTCCGGGCTGACGGTGGCCCCGATGCCCACGATGCCCGGGCGGAGCAGGCCAAGCGCCGCTTCCAGCAGCTTCCGCTGCAGACCATTGCCCCGGTAGTCGGGGTGGACGATGGCGCTGTCGGCGTTGGCCCAGCCGTCCCACTCTTCTCGTGGGATGCCCATAAAGGCCGCGTAGTTGTGCGCGTCCTGCCCGCAGTACCGCAGGATGAAGTAGGCCCCCAGCCGCCCGCCGTCCCACCCGCCGATGCACAGGTCCTCTTTCAGGTAACGGGCGATGTTTTCCAGCGTGTCGGGTACGAACTGCTCCGGGTGGGGCATCGCGGCCCGCACCTCGTTCTGCAAGGCGTAAAAGGCGGCGGCATCCTCCGGCCCGGCGGCGCGCAGGGTCATGGTGCGGCTTGCGGGCCGGCCGCACACTTTGTGCAGAAGAAGTTCCATTCTTGCTCTATCCCTCCAAAATAAAATCATACTTTCCGGCTGATTCCAGTATAAATGCCGTTTGAATCATTGTCAATTTATGCTATAATATTTGCAGAAAGAGTTTTTGTGCTCAGGCACAGCTTTTTCGGAAGTCCAGGCAGGGCCGCCCTGCCCGTGTACCGGAGGAAACGAACCATGAGAGATTCCAGCTTATCCCCTTCCAGCCGCCTGGGTGGTGCTGTCATCAGCGACCGCATCGTCAGCGCTCTGCTGGAGGAACTGCGCACAGGCCGCTATGCACAGACCGACCGTCTGCCCGCTGAGGTAGACCTTGCCGCCGAACTCGGCGTCAGCCGCACCGTCATCCGCGATGCGCTGAGCGAGATGGAGCGTGCGGGTTACATCGAGCGGGTGCGCGGCATCGGCACAGTGGTCAACCGAAGTGTCCTGAACCTGCGCAGCCGGTTGGACCAGAAGCTGGAGTATTACCCGCTCATCCGCAGCTTTGGCAGCTACCCCCACGCCGACGGCATCCAGATCTATCCCGTCCGCGCCAACGAAGAGCTGGCCCGGGAGCTTGCCATCGAGCCGGGCGACGAGGTGATCTGCATCAAGAAGCGCATCCTCGCCGACACCACCCCCGTCATCTACTCCATCGACTACCTGCCCCGCGCCCTGTTTGGGAACCGGGACTACACCCGCATCGACCTGTCGGGTGACATCTTCGATGTTCTGGAGCGGGAGTGCCGCCAGCAGGTGGCCTCCAATGTGGCCCACCTCAAGGCCAGCTGCGGCAACGAGCCCATCCGGGCCGCCATGCGTCTGGCCCCGGGCGAGGCCATGCTGCTGCTGGATGAGATATGCTACAACCGGCTCTGCCATCCCGTCATGCGTTCGTTGAGCTACTACACGAACTTCTTCGACTTCTCGATTCTTCGAAAGCTTCTTTGACGGAGGGAAACAAAAAAATATGCGTCATCTGATCGATCCGTTGGATTTCAGTCAGCAGGAGATCACCTCTCTGCTGGACCTGGCCGACCGCATCTGCGCCGACCCGGCTGCCTATCAGGACGTGGCCGCCCACAAAAAGCTGGCCACTCTGTTCTACGAGCCGTCCACCCGTACCCGTCTTTCGTTTGAGGCCGCGATGCTGAACCTCGGCGGACATGTCCTCGGCTTCCCGAGCGAGACCGTCTCCAGTGCATCCAAGGGCGAGAGCGTGGCCGACACCATCCGCGTCGTCTCCTGCTATGCCGACATCGTGGCCATGCGCCACCCCAAGGAGGGCGCACCGCTGCGGGCCAGCCGGTACTCCCGCATCCCTGTCATCAACGCAGGCGACGGCGGACACCAGCACCCGACCCAGACCATGACCGACCTGATGACCATTCGCCGCCGCAAGGGCCGTCTGAACGACCTGACCATCGGCCTGTGCGGTGACCTCAAGTTTGGCCGCACCGTCCACTCCCTCATCAAGACCATGGCGCGCTGTGAGAACATCCGCTTCGTCCTCATCAGCCCCGAGGAGCTGCGGGTGCCGGACTACATCATCACCGACGTGCTCGAGGCCAACCACATCCCCTACAAGGAGACCCGCAGCCTCGAGGAATCCATGCCCGAGCTGGACATCCTCTACATGACCCGCGTCCAGAAGGAGCGTTTCTTCAACGAGGAAGACTATGTCCGTCTGAAGAACAGCTATATCCTCACCAAAGAGAAGATGGCCCTTGCCAAGCCTGACATGGCCGTGCTCCATCCCCTGCCCCGCGTCAACGAGATCACGCTGGAAGTGGACGACGACCCCCGGGCCGCCTACTTTGAGCAGGTGCAGAACGCCGTCTACGTCCGCATGGCGCTGATCATGACGCTGCTGGGCCTCAAGGACCCCAAGGCTGAAAAGGAGGGCAACTGAGATGCTGAACATTGATGAAATTCAGAACGGTATCGTCATCGACCATATTAAGGCAGGCACGGCCATCGGCCTGATGGACCTGCTGGGCATCAAGGGCAACCGCACCTCCAGTGTGGCCCTCATCCAGAACGCCCGCAGCCACAAGGCAGAGTCGGGCCGGAAGGACATCATCAAGGTGGAGGGCGACGCCTCCTGGCTCAACCTCGATGTGCTGGCCTATCTCGACCCCGACATCAGCGTGACCGTCATCGAGAACGGCAAGGCTGTCAAGAAGGAAAAGCCCCAGCCCCCCAAGCGTCTGGTCAACATCGTGCGGTGCAAGAACCCCCGCTGCATCTCCTCCATCGAGGAAGAGTGCGACCAGATCTTCGAGCTGAGCTCCAACGGCAAGTATCGCTGCATCTACTGCGAGCAGGAGCTGCAGGTCAAGCCGGAATAATCGGAATAAACGATAAAAGCCGCCTGTCGTTCAACGAACGACAGGCGGCTTTGCTTTTTGATCCTCAGACTTTCCGGCGCAGCAGGCTCATCGGCGGCAGCTCCGGGGTGGGGATGGTATAGCGCTCCATCGCGTGGGGCGTGGACTCCACCAGCTCACCAGCCTCATTCTTGATCCACTCGGGGTCCAGCGGGATGCTGCGGCCATCCGGGCAGAGCACTTCCAGCGTGTCGCCGAGGCTCCACTTGCCCCGCTGCTGGCAGCTGGCGACGCCGTTCTCCCAGCCGTCCACCGTACCGACAAACTCCCACTCGCGGATGTAAGTCGCGCTGTCGGTAGCCTGACGGGCCTGCTCCCGGCCAAAGTAGAAGCCGGGCGAATAGTGGCGGTGGCTGGTGCGGGTCAGCTCATCCAAAACCTCTTCCGGCAGCTCGAAGTTCTCGTTCATCGGGTCGGCCAGATACTGGTCGAGGGCGCGGCGGTAGGCCGCCGTCACGCTGGCGACGTAGTAGAACGTCTTGGCGCGGCCCTCGATTTTGAGGCTGTCCACGCCCGCGTTGCAGATGAGGTCGAGGAAGGGCGCGGTACACAGATCGTTGGCGTTCAGGATGTAGCTGCCGTTCTCGTTCTCGCCGATCTCATAGAGCTGGCCCGGGCGGGTCTCCTCGCTGAGATAGTACTTCCAGCGGCAGGGCTGGGCGCACTGGCCGCGGTTTGCGTCGCGGCCTGCCATGTAGTTGGAGAGCAGGCAGCGGCCCGAGACGCTCATGCACATGGCGCCGTGGACGAAAGCCTCGATTTCCAGCTCCGGCGGGGTCTTGTCGCGGAGGGTGGCGATGTCCTGCAGGGTCATCTCCCGGGCCAGCACCACCCGCTTCGCACCCATATTGTAGGCGGCGCGGGCAGCGGCCCAGTTGGTGATGCCGGTCTGGGTGGACATGTGGACGTCGATGTCGGGCGCGAAGGTCTTGCAGGCGTCCAACACGCCGAGGTCGGCCACGATGAAGGCGTCCACACCGGCGGCGGCAGCGTCCTTGATGGCCTGAGGCAGACGGTCAGCCTCCTCGTTGGTGGGCAGGGTGTTCATGGTCAGGTAGACCTTGCGGCCCCGGGCGTGGGCATAGATGACGCCCTCGCTCAGCTGCTCCGGGGTGAAGTTGGTGGGTGCAGAGCGCATCCCGAACTCGGGCAGAGCGCAGTAAACGGCGTCCGCGCCGTAGTTGATGGCATACCGCAGGCGCTCGAGGTCGCCTGCCGGGGCCAGAAGTTCCGGTATCTGTAACATGGTATTCCTCTCTAGCCCTCTCAGTCACCTTCGGTGCCAGCTCTCCCAGAGGGCGAGCCATTGGCAGGCCGGTCAGCGGCTGCCTTTTCCGTCAGGCTTGCGGGCTTCGCTTCTTATTTCAGGTTCTTGTTGACTTTAGCCGCCTCATCGCAGTTTTTCTGGTGGTCTGCGTAGGTGCGGGCGTAGTAGTAGTGACCGGCAAGGTCGGTGACGAAGAAATAGGCGTCTTTCACCTCATCGTCGGGCTGCGGGGCAAGCGCCGCACGGATGGCCGCGATGCCGGGGTTGGAGATGGGGCCGGCGGAGAGGCCGGTGCAGGTGTAGGTGTCGTAAGCTTCCAGAATGTTCTCCGGGATGCTGTCCCAGCCGCCGTAGTAGGGCGCGACCCAGTTCCAGAGGTAGTTGTTGTCGGCGTCGCTCTGGACATAGCTGGAGGTGTTGCTCTGCAGTTTGGGGTAGGGCGAACCCTCGGCCAGACGGTTGCGGAACACCTGCGCCACATTATCGTCCTGGTCGTTGCCGGCCTCCTCCTGCACGAAGGACGCCAGAGTGACCACCTCGGAGAGGGTCATCCCCTGCTTTTCCATCTCGGCATACATCTCATCGGTGATCTGCTTGTCGAAGTGAGAATAGAACGTCTCAACGTAATGATGGACGGTGTCATCCTTCAGGAAATCGTAGGTATCCGGGAAAAGATAACCCTCGCACTTGAGAAAGCGGTCCGGGGCGTCCTTGTCGTCGGGGACGTACTGCCAGAACCTGTACTGGCTGAAGTCGCCGGTGTTGGCCTCCTTGAGGAAGTCCTCGGCGCTGCACAGCCCGGCATCCTCCATTTTTTTCGCAATGGCGATGGCCGTCGTGCCCTCGGGGAAGGTCAGCCGGACACTGTCGGCCTTCGCGTAGGCGGAGAGCGCCTCGATGATGTCGTCGTAGGAGCTGCCGGGGGCGAGGTCGAACTCGCCGTATTGGAGCTTGCCTGCCGCGCCCTGCTTGCCTGCATACCAGCGGAAGACGTGGGGGTACTTGATGACGCCCGCCGTCTTGAGCTTCTGGGCGATGGCTGCCACGCCGCTGCCCTGCTGGATGCTCACACTCACCGTTTTGCCAGCGGAAGCACTGCCGTTGATCTCTTTTCGGATGGCCAGCAGACAGCCGCCCGCCGCCAGTATCAGGATCAGCAGCACCATCAGGATCATTTTCGCTGCGCCGCCTTTTCTGCTTTTTCTATGTTTTGCATCGTGTGCCATGTACACACTCCTTTACCATTCCGTTCAGCTTTCCATCATCAGCCGCATATAGCTTTCTTCCACATCGAAAGGCTCCGCGTCGAACCGTATCATGCCGTAGTCCTGCCGAGTGCCTTCGCCGAGGAAAAGATTCTGAGCCGCGCCCACTGTGATGACGGCGCGCTCCACGATGACCTCCTTCTCCCGGGCCGCTTCCATCAGCACCTCGGCAGAGCGGTCATCATCGGCCATCAGCTCCACAAAATAGAGGGTGTCCTCCCGGCGGAAGTAGATGCCGTAGCCCTTCTCGTTGGACACGATGGTCGCGCCCCGGGCGTAGAGGTCGGTCAGCACGACGGCCATCTGCTCCGGCGGGAACTGGACGGTATCGGGATAGAAGCGCTCCCGCAGCTCACAGAGCTTGCGGGCCGTCACGGAGTCGAACTCCGCCTGACTCCACAGGTTGCGGGACACCTCCCGGGGCAGGCAGCGGAGGGCAAAAGCCCGCCGGAAACCCTTGTTTTCCAGCAGCGCGGCCTGCTCCTGTCCGGTCGGAACGGCCACGGTGAAGCCCGCGCCCCGCAGCTTCTGCTGCGCACAGAGATAGTCCACGAGTCCTGCCAGAATCAGGCTTCCCTGCCCGCAGAGGCCGTAGAGGTAGCTGCCGCTGCGTCCCTTGAGGGTGACGGGGACCGCCAGCGCCGCAGCGACGATCTCGTCATTTTCCTCAGCGACGTAGATATTTTCCGCCCCGGCGAACTTTTCCAGAGCAGTCTTGATGAACTCGGCGCTGTCGCCGCGTTCTTTCTGCCACAGTGCCACGACTGCCGCCTCATCCGACGGCTGCATCAAACGATACATTGATAGTATCCCTCCCATTTTCGCGGTTATCCGAGTTCTTTTTCCGCCAGCGCCCGCACCTCGGCCTGAATCTCCTCGATGGTGCGCATGGCTCCATTTTCCGTGCAATGGATGGTGGCCCAGCCCAGATGCTCTGCGCAGTACTCGGCGGCACGGCGGCTGCGGGCCAGATATTCGATGTCCTTTTCGTGGACGTCCTTCCTGCTCTCGTCGCCGTGGTAGCGGCCAGTCATGAGCTTCTGGCTCACGGCGGGGTCTACCTGCAAGTACACCACAGCGTCCGGCGCGGGCAGGCCCAGCAGCCTGTATTCGTAGTCAAAGGCCCAGCGGAGGAAATCGTTCCACTGCTCCGGCGGGAGCTTGGAGCACTGATGCACCGCGTTCGACGTGGTGTAGCGGTCGGCGATGACGATGCCGCCCGCCTCGTAGAAGCTGCCCCACTTGGTCTTATAACTGGCGTACCGGTCCACCGCATAGAAGCTGGACGCCGCATAGGGGTTGACGTCGTCGGGCTTGTCGCCGAACTGACCGGAAAGGTACATCTTTACCAGCGCACTGGAATCGCTCTCGTAGTCCGGGAATGTGATCTCCATCACCCTTCGACCGCTTTCGGCCAGATGGGCGGCCAGCAGCTTTGCCTGGGTGGCCTTGCCGGAGCCGTCCAGCCCTTCGATGACAAGAAGCCTGCCCTTGCTCATTCTGCCTTCTCCCCTTTCAGCGCGGCGTACCGGGCGCGCACCTCAGTGGTGCGGCCGCAGCACATCTTGCCCTCCGGGCAGGGGCCGGACACGCAGGCCGGGCCGGCGGTGCGGAAGATATGGGGTGCCACCGGGTAGACCAGCCGCAGCATCTCTTCGGCCAGCTGCCGTATCTCCCACTGGGCGCGATTGCAGCAGCGCAGGTGGAAGAAATTCTGCAGGCTGCGGGCGTTCATGGTCACCACCATCTTGGTCTCGCAGGCGTTGGGCAGCACGAAGCGGGCGTCCTCGTTGGCCTGCTTGGAAGCCTTGGCCCGGGCCTGCTTTTCGGGCAGACCTTCGGCCATCAGGCGGGCGGTGTGGCCGTCTTCCAGCTTCTGCACGAGGTCGAGGTAGCGCCTGGCGTCCTCGTTCATGCTCTCGATGAACGCCGCCTTTGCCTCGGGGATGGCCTCGATCTCGGGCGGGATGACGTAGCGGAAATCGTCCAGACGGACGTACCGCTGACTCTGGACGCTGAAGGACGCGATGCGGTGGCGGGTGATCTGGGCCAGCAGGGTACGGCTGACGCCCTCGATGCCGAAGGTGAAGCTTGCGTGCTCGATGGGGCTGGCGTGGCCCAGATCGCTGAGCATAGTCAGGAAGCGGGCAGTCTTTTCCTCATCCAGCCCGTCCAGCAAGTCGGTGATGTGGGCGTCGGAGTAGCAGAGCTTCGCCGCAGCCGCCACGACCTTCTCCGGCTCCTGCGTATGTGCTATCAATCGGACAGTCATCATTTTTCTCATTCCTCCGTCGTTATCTTCACAAGGGGCGCAAAGTTGGCCATGGTCTTCTTCACGCCCACCTTCTCGAAGCTGATCTCCACGATCTGGTCGCCGGCGGCAGGCTTGACTTTCAGCACCTTGCCGCGCCCGAAGACCTTGTGCTCCACGATGTCGCCCGGCTCATAGTGTTTGGGGCTGGTGGATGCCGCTGCCGGACGGGGCGAAGAGGTCACGCCGCCGCCTGCGGGTCTGACCGGCGCTTTGGGCGCTGCCGGACGGCCATAGCCAGAGCCGAAGCCGCTGCTTCCCGAACCGGAGCTGCAGCCGCCATGACCCGACGAAGCACTTCCCCGGCCCGCGTAATCGGAGCCAAAGCCTCGGCTATTGGACATCGGTGCGTTATATTCTTTATTCAGATAGCCGCTGCGGCTGCCATAGCCCGAGCCGTAACCGGAGGCCGCACGACCCCAGCCGGAGGGGCCGGAGTAGCCCGACGCACCGCCCGGCACGGTATCGCTGCCGTAACCGCTGCCCCAGCCGCCCAGACGGGAGCGCTGTTCCAGCACCGGGCTGCGGGTCTCTTCGATGTACTCCGGCTCGATTTCCCGGAGAAAGCGGCTGGGCTCGTTGCGCTGGGTGCGGCCATAGAGCATCCGGGTGACGCTGTTGGAGATGTAAAGCTCCTTCTTGGCGCGGGTGATGCCCACATAGGCCAGGCGGCGCTCCTCCTCGAGGTCAGCCTCAGAATACTTGCTCATCTCACTGGGGAAGACCCCCTCTTCCATGCCAATGAGGAATACATAGGGGAACTCAAGGCCCTTGGCCGAGTGGATGGTCATCAGCACCACCTGGTCGGCGCTCTCGTTGTAGCTGTCGATGTCGCTGATGAGGGCGATGTCCTCCAGATAGCCTTCCAGCGAGGCCTCTTCTCCGTGCTGGTCGCAGTAGCTCTTGACGTTGTTGACCAGCTGACCGAGGTTCTGCAGACGGTCGGCGGCATCCTCGTGGCCCTTGGCGGCGTCGGCTTCCAGCATGGCGCGGTAGCCGGTGATCTCGATGACATCGGAAGCGAACTCATCCAGCGTCTTTGTTTCCAGCGATTCCTGCAGTTTCTGGTAGATGTCCCAGAACTTGAATAGCGGCGCGATGGCGCGGCTGAGCTTGGCGTACTGGTCGGCATGGGAGATGACATCCAGCATACTGATGCCCTGCTGAGCCGCCAAATCCGCGATGACTTCGATGGTCGTCGCACCGATTTTGCGCGCAGGCTCGTTGATGATACGGCGGAGTCGGACATCGTCCCGGGGGTTTGCCACGATGGACATATAAGAGTGGATGTCCTTGACTTCCTTGCGGTCGTTGAAGCGCTGGCCGCCCACGATCTTATGCGGGATGCCCGCACGGGTGAAGTAGCTTTCGATGGGGGCCGACTGGGCGTTCATCCGGTAGAGGATGGCGTGGTCGGCCAGATGTCCGCCCTCTTTGAGGTGCTGGCCGATGACGTCCGCGATATGGCTGGCCTCGTCCTGCTCGTTCTCGGCGGTGTAGACCTGCACCTTGTCGCCCTCGCCGTTCTTGGTCCAGAGGGTCTTGCCCTTGCGCTCGGTGTTGTGCTGGATGACACAGTTGGCGGCATTCAGGATATTCGACGTAGAGCGGTAATTCTGCTCGAGTCGGATGGTCCTGGTGCCTTTATAGATGCGCTCGAAGTTGAGGATGTTCTCAATGGTCGCGCCGCGGAAGCGGTAGATGCTCTGGTCGTCGTCGCCCACGACGCAGATGTTTTTCTCCGGGCCGGTGAGCAGGCTCACGAGCCGGAACTGAGCCACACTGGTGTCCTGATACTCGTCCACCAGCAGATATTTGTACTTGTTCTGGTAGAACTCCCGCACGTCCTCGTGCTCCGACAGCAGGATGACCGTCTGGTAGATGAGGTCGTCGAAGTCGAAAGCTCCGGCCTCCTTGAGCTTCTTTTCATAGGCGGCATAGACCTTGGCCGCAAGAGCGCCCTTCGTGTCCCGGGCCGGGGTCTTCAGGGCCTCGGCGGGGCTGATGAGCTGGTCTTTCCAGCGGCTCATCTGGTTGATGGCGCTTTTGACCGGGAAGAACTTGTCGTCCACGCTCAGCTCTTTGTAGACAGCCTTCATGACACGCTGGGAGTCGTCGCTGTCGTAGATGGTAAAGCTGCGGGGGTAGCCGATCTCCTCGGCCCAGCGGCGGAGAATGCGGACGCAGGCCGAGTGGAACGTGGAGGCGAACACCTCGTCGCCCTCTTCCCCGCCCAGCATCCGGCGCAGACGCTCTTTCAGCTCACCGGCGGCCTTGTTGGTAAAGGTGATGGCCATGACGTTCCAGCTCCGGACGGCGTCCTTCCGCAGCATTCCGTCCAGCCACGACGGGGCGTCGGTGCCGGTCATGATGGCAGTGCGCAGGGCTTTCACATCGTCCTCCGTCACCTCCCGGGGCGTCCACTTGGAGCCGTGGGCCGAGCCGAAGCGGATGAGGTTGGCGATGCGGTTGACCAGCACGGTGGTCTTTCCGCTGCCTGCACCCGCGAGGATGAGCAGAGGGCCGTTGGTGGTGAACACCGCCTCCCGCTGCATATCGTTCAGGCGTCCGAACTGCTTTTCGATATACGTATCACGCAAAGCGCAGAATTGTTGTGCGAGATCTGTTGCCATTGTTTCACCTGTTCTTTTCAATCATTTCTGGATATATCACTTAAGATATAGTATATCACATTTCAAAAAAGTTGTACACAAAAACAATGCAAACAAAAACCGCCCCACCGCGGTCAATACCACGATGGAGCGGAAATTTCAGGAAATGCTTAGCCGAAGATGTTGATGAGGATACCAGCAGCGACGGCGGAGCCGATAACACCGGCCACGTTGGGGCCCATTGCGTGCATCAGCAGGAAGTTGGAGGGGTTCTCGCTCTGGCCGACCTTCTGAGAAA
>OOAC01001405.1_pt1 | contig 16531 bp, 21 predicted proteins | sample 1671041 | NCBI WGS metagenome assembly OOAC01 (sample SAMN06348116, study PRJEB24527) | human gut metagenome | biome: human gut; feature: ankylosing spondylitis patient; material: feces | host: Homo sapiens | place: China | collected 2015-10 | reverse complement strand
AAGTCAAACAACAACCATTTTCCCCACCTTGTTGGTGTTCTCTTGGTGTTGCTTTTTGGTGTTATTTGTGGTGAAATTCACAACACCAAACAACACCATTTGCTTTCTAAGAAAACACCATGATCGACTACCAACCCAACAAAGTCATCCTCACAGGTGAGAGCGCAGTTCGGTTCTGTATCGGCCAAATCAAAGACTCCCAGGACGTTGTCAACAGAGGACTAAACAGACGCCTTGAGTCTATCTGTGCAGACATCGAGGACTTCAATCCTATTACCGGGCAATTTGGTTGTTACACCGTAGATGGCCTTCTGGACAAATTTGATCAGCTCACGGATGAGTACACGCAAAAGTTACGCGACATCCGCACGATGATTTGTGGCTTAGGCGTCATCTCCCGTCAGGAGGATCAGTGATGCTCCGCACGCCAACGATCGACACCTTCGGCTTTGCCGAGGAAAAGCGAATTCAGAAAGACACCAACGCAATCCTGGCGCAGTTCAGAAAAGAAGTTGACGACTTGATCTGCCAGCACCTCGAAAGCATCAGCGACCGCTCCGTCCGGTACACAGTTTCCAGATACTTCGCCTGCATCCTGGAAGACGCCTTCGGCGCCTTCGATGACGCTGAGACGTTGCGCAGCGAAGAGAACGTTGTCTACCGGGATGCTCTGACCGATGAACAAGAGCAGGAAGCTGTACGACGTCATCCCTGGTGAGGAGAACGAAATGGAATTCAAACCATTTGACCACAAGCACAAAGTCCAGATCACGCAGGGCATCTATCTCAAGTGCCGCAGTTTCACAGGTGAGAACGTGAGCATTTGCTGCGGCGTAGCCGGATTCACTGCATGGCTGCATGACATTCCCTTTGAGGATTTCTGCCAGGGAATTCGACTGCTGAAGGCAAACACGGATTTCGAAGTGCACACATTGCGCTGCCCGTTTTGCGCAGAGTGGACTCCTTACGGAGGCATGACTCTCGCGCATAACAAAGGCTGCTTAGAGATCAGCTGCGACCGAGCCCACGCACAGCTTTTCATTGAGTACGCCGAGGACTTTATTCGCGAAGTGAAGGAGCAGATCGATGCGCAAGCTGCTTGACTGGATGCTCACGGCTGATGAGCACGGCGATTCGCCCATCGGACTGATCGTTGCTGTCGGCACGTTCCTGATCTGTATGTACGCAATCGCCTGTATGCCAGGTCACTAAACCAACCAGAAGGCGCGCCCTTCTGTCTGCCGCTCCGTATCGAGTTATCTCCTACTCGATCCGTAAGACCTTGAACCTCGGGGCGGCAGACAAAAGGACGCAACTCAATAAAAGAGACGACGAGGTGGTGGAAGTCCACCGGACGCTATGAAGCAGTGTGGCAACTGTGGAGCCGAGCGCGGCACGGCTACGTAGTCAACCGTAGACCGTTAGCGGGGGTGCAGCCGCCCCATCAGGCCATGAACCTTTTCACATGAGAAGGTTCGCGTCAGCTCGTTCATCGATTGGATAGATCTGAAAACTTGAGCGAATTGACGCGAGCACTTTTACTCGCGTATTCCTAGACATCTGCCTAAGACAGACTCCGTCCGCAGATTCACTCAAATTAGGGAAAAACAACAAGAAAAACTTTACAATCCGTTCCTTTACATGAGGCTATTTTTTTTATTAAAGTTGTTGTGCGGAAGTTGCTCTTGCCTCGCGTTTTACACAAAATGAGCGATTCCAACAACCAGAGTAAGGAGGTCATCATGGAATTTCGCAGTTCTGATGTCATGGCCTACATCCTTTACTTTTGCAGGACAACAATGCCTGCTATCTCAGTGAATAGCACGAAAGCTCAAAAGCTTCTCTACTGCTGCTACGGCGCAGTCTTAGCCGAAAGGAATGAACGCCTAACAGATGAGCACCCGAAGGCGTGGCCTTATGGGCCCGTTTTCCCAAGAACGTTTAATGACATAAATAAGCATAGGCTGACCGTGGGGATGGCAGTTTCTTTCAAAGATTCTTGCCCTCCAGATGTACTGGACTTAATGAACAGGACCATCTTGGCGTTTGGTCGATACACTGCAACACAGTTGTCAAATTGGTCTCACATGCCGAATTCTCCCTGGAGTAAGGCTGATGCCCTTGCTTCTCTGGACGATCGGGAGGTTTATTTGTTTTTTAGAAACTATCTCCCTGTGATTAAAGGTGCTGCAAATGGAACAGAATCCGGACAAAGTGCTGATGCCTGATAAGGCACCTGATGGCGTCACAGACCAAGAAGAGCAAAACGCTAACAATGTCGTCTCTGCTGTTGTTCAGCATATTACGGATGACATTGAAGACCGGAGGACGTTGCGCAGCTGGCGTCCGTGTGCGGCAATCTTTTTGGTAGTCATTGCTATTGTCTTTTATGTGGTGTTTTTTATCTTGCTTTGCCTGGTGATTAACAACCTGGAAGCATACAAGCCAATTCTTGATGCACGTTTTGTCAGTGTCGCAGTGGTTGCAGCTCTGGTTATCGTGCCAACTCTGTTACTGCTTATTGTTGCAAAAGCGGTTTTCGGAATGAACAAGTCGACAAATGAAATGCCCTCTCCGCTTCAAGCGATCCTTCACCTCATGAAAGAGATAAAAGGTTCTTAATAAATCTGCCGCCCTCGGGCGGCTTTTTCATATCCACACCAAGCCTCGCACCCGCGGGGCTTTTTCTTTTTCCGGAGCCAGGTATGGACACCATCCCGCACGATCCCGCTTGGCAGGAGTGGATCGAAGGAAAAATCAAGCGCGACAAGTGGAATCGTCGCCGCGCGCTCATCAAAAAGTATCGCGTGCTAATCGCCAGCAGCGCAGTCTCCTTTGCCGGAGTGGCTGCGCTTCTTTTTTGGAAACTCTTACCGTTCATCTAGGGACACAACCATGACATCAGCAGAACGCCTTGAATGGCTCAAGACACGACAAACAGGCATCGGCGGCAGCGACGTCGCCGCAATCCTCGGACTTAGCCGATACAAGTCGGCACTTGACGTTTACAACGACAAGGTCGGAGAAGTCTCCGACTCCGAACAGAGCCAGGCTGCCTACTGGGGAACTCAGCTCGAAGACATCGTGGCCAAAGAGTTCCAAAAGCGAACCGGCATGAAAGTGCAGAAGGTCAATTCGCAGCTCTCGCGCGACGGCTGGATGCACGCCAACATCGACCGAGCCGTTGTGAACCCCGAACTCTCGGGTAACGTCCGAGTCCTTGACGAAGACAAGCAGGCCGAGACTGATCGCCTCCTCACAACCGACGCGATCCTCGAGTGCAAAACTGCCTCAAGCTTTATCGCTGATCAGTGGGGCCAGAGCCAAGAGGCCGAGATCGTGGCCGGCAAAGCCGTCGTCGAGCACAAGATTCCGATCTACTACGAGACGCAAGTGCAGTGGTACATGGGCGTGACTGGAGCCAAGCGTTGCTATGTGGCAGCTCTTCTCGGCGGACAGGATTTCCGCATCTATTGCGTCGAGCGTGATGACGACGTGATCGAAGCGCTTCAGCAGCAGTGCCGTGAGTTCTGGTTTGAACACGTACTCAAGCAGGTACCGCCTTCCCCGGCAACGCAGGAAGAAGTTCAGAAGCTTTTCACTCAGGACGACGGTCAGATGGTCGAAGCCCCCAACGAAGTGGCTGCCGACATCGGGGAACTGAGAAACCTCACAGAACGCATCAAGGAACTCGAAGGCGAACAAAAGGTTGTCAAGGATCGAATCTGCGCAGCCCTCGGCGAAAAGACAGGCTTCACCATCGCAGGAGAGAAGGCCTGCACTTTCAAGTATCAGAAAGCAAATCGATTCGACTCGACCCGATTCAAGAAAGAGCAGCCAGAGACTTATGCGGCATACGTCAAAACTTCCGAATCACGAGTTTTCCGGCTCTCGGCTTAAGACATTGGAGACACAAACATGAGCACCACCGAACAACTTAAAAGAACCGTTGCTCCGGCAAAAGCACGCGCAGCCGCAACCGCGGCTACAACCGCCAAAACCGGCACTATGCTCGACATCGTGCGCAGCAAGTCCTTCCAGGCGCAAATGGCGCTTGCCCTTCCAAAGAGCATGACGGCCGAACGCCTCACCCGCATTGTGATGACCGAATGCCGCAAGGTGCCGACGCTGATGCAGTGCAATCAGGAAAGCTTCTTCGGCGCGGTGCTGCAGTGCGCGCAGCTTGGATTGGAACCCGGCAGCGCACTGGGGCACTGCTACCTGCTGCCCTTCGGCAATGGCAAGTCTCGCGATGGCCGTCCGAATTGCCAGCTCATCATCGGCTACCGCGGCATGATCGATCTCGCTCGCCGATCCGGACAGATCGTTTCGATCAACGCCCACTGCGTACACGAAGCCGACGAATTCGAGTATGAACTCGGTCTTCACCCGGACATTCATCACAGACCTTCGCCGCTCGCAGAACGCGGTCCCGTGACATACGTCTATGCCGTGGCCGTCCTCAAGGGCGGCGGCGTGCAATTCGAAGTCATGAGCCGTGCTGAGATCGAAGCTGTACGTGCTCAGTCAAAGGTCGGCAAGTCAGGTCCTTGGGTGACGCACTGGGACGAAATGGCTCGCAAGACAGTCGTGCGCAAGCTCTTCAAATACTTGCCAGTGAGTATCGAAGCCGTGCGAGCCGTCGAGATCGACGAGAAGTCTGATCGTGGCGAAGCCGTTACCGAAACCGATTTCATCGACACCGAGTTCGTGGACAAGGGGCAGGAACTCGATCCCGTCACATCGGTTGAAGAACCGGCTGAACCCGAAACCCCTCAGTCCGAACCTGCCGCGTCACAGACGGGCGCACCTGATGAGGCTTGGGTGAAGGCCTACGCACAATGAACCAACTAAGGAGCGGCCGCAGCAATGCGGCCTAACCCGAGCGCTTGGAAACAAGTCGGTACAGCAAATAGCCAATACCGCACACCACAGCTAGCGTCAGAAGATCGTGAAATACGTGCGGCGGCAATCCGAAGTGAAAGTGAGGGATGTGCATGGTCTGCCTCCTTAGCTGGGGGTTGAGACAAATCCATTGTACATATGGCGCCTCAGAATCGGGTATACTTTCCCTGCTTCTAAATCGAAGCTAGGGCGTGAGAACCCGATTTGGTATAGGCGCAAGGTCGCCTGAATTGCTGTCAAGCGGCTTTTTTATTGGCCTTGCGAGTATGGGGTAACCAACAGTTACCCCATCAGAAGTCTCCTTTATGGGTGGACTTGCGGGCACCGAAAGGTGGCCGTTTCCTATACGCGGTTTCTCACCCCGCAAGTCCCCCACCATCCGCCGTGAGAAGCGAGGCGGGGTTCTGATTCATGTATAGGAGACTTCAAATGTCAAATCTCGCTGTTTTCTCATTCGAGAATTCTCAGGTTCGCACCTTCGGCACTGCCGACAATCCTCTGTTTGTGTTTTCTGATGTATGTGCAGTTTTGCAACACAGTAACCACAACAAAGCATTGGGCATGGTTGATCCAGAAGACGTTTCCAAAATGGAAATAACGGACTCAAAAGGTCGTAAGCAGACGGTCAACTGTGTCAACGAATCAGGGCTTTACGCATTGATCTTCAAGTCTCGTCTCGAAAGCGCCAAACGCTTCAAGCGCTGGGTCACAAACGAGGTTCTGCCTGCCATCCGGAAACAGGGGCATTACGAATGTCCGATCGCAACCATCACTCCCGCACAACAGCTCCAGCTTCGCGAGGAAGTCGCCAAACGTGCCAAGGCTGTGTCGGCTCACTACCAGACCGTGTACCGCGCGCTCTACGCACGTTTCCAAGTCCCGCGCTACACCGAAATCCTTGCAAAGGACTTCGGCGCCGCAATCGACTTCATCCGCACGGTTGACCTGAGAACGCCCGTCGTCCGCGATGAAGAGCCGGCTCACGAAATGCTTCCGACTGCCAAGGCGCAAGTCCTTGCCTCGGTCGAGTTCTGCGAGCACGTCCGCACGCTCGTCTATTGCTGGCGATACCTCTTCAAAAAGGAAATCGATCTTGTCTATCAAACCATGCGTGCCATGAAGTCGCCTCACGCGCCCATGCTCTGGGAGGCCATCCACGATCTGAACCTCATCTTCCTCGAGAAGGACCTCGAGAAGGTCGGATTCCCAGTCAAGGAGCTGAAGTGCTACCAATATTGGGCCGCACACAACAACGCTGAATAAACAAATCCACAGCCGCCTCCGGGCGGCTTTTTCATATCCACACCAAGCCTCGCACCCGCGGGGCTTTTTCTTTTTCCGGAGCCGACATGAAAGAGGCTTACTTTGATCCTGCTCTGCAGAAGCACAAAGAGCGCCAGGCGCTGATCCACAAATGGCAGCACCGCCGGGATCTCATCAAAAAGTACCGCGTGCTAATCGCCAGCAGCGCAGCCTCCGTCTCAATGGTCGCTGCGCTTTTCTTTTGGAAGATTTATCCGCTCATATAGGAACTGAAAAGATGACATCAGCAGAACGCCTTGAATGGCTAAAGAATCGTCAGACCGGCATCGGAGGCAGCGACGTCGCCGCAATCCTCGGACTCTCCAAATGGAAGACTCCGCTCGACGTGTACAACGACAAGATCGCTGAGAACCCTGTTGAGGAATCAAATGCCTCCATCGAATGGGGTAATCGCCTGGAACCCGTCATCCGTCAGAAGTACGCAGACGTGACTGGTATTCCCGTCACCATCCCGAACACAACATTTCGCCATCCCGAGCATCCGTTCATGATCGCCAACGTGGATGGTCTTCTTCCGGACGGATCCGTGCTCGAGATCAAAACCGCACGCTCCGGCGCCGACTGGGGAGAAGAAGGCACCGACGAAATCCCCGAGTACTACCTAACGCAGGTTCAGCACTACATGGCCGTGACCGGCTCCAAGATGTGCGATGTGGCCGTGTTGATCGGAGCTAGCGACTTCCGCATCTACCACGTCGATTTCGATCCAGAAATTGCCGCGATGCTGATCGAGGAAGAAAAGGCGTTCTGGCAGCGAGTCATCGACCGCAATCCCCCGGCGCCGCGCACCTACGCCGAGGCAAGCGCTGCATTTCCGCGCTCCAAGATGCACACGGTCGAAGCGTCAGACGAAATACTTCACGACGCCGCCGAGCTCGAAGCCGTCAATCGACAGATCGAAGAGCTCAAGGAGCGCAAGGCCAAGTCGGATACCGCCACGCAACCTATTGAAGAGCCTCCGGCAGCATCCGCCACCGTCGCTCATGAGCCAAGCACTCAGTCTGCCCCGTCGCCCATTCACAAGACTGCAGAACCTCCCCTCGACGAGTCCTGGCTGCGTGCTTATAACACCGGCACCACTGGAGAACCCAACGTATGACTGAAGCAAAAGAGATCGCAAAGGAAGTCGCCAAAGAACTCAAACGAACTCAATCGATCGTTGTTACCGCAACTGATATTGCTCTGATGTGTGCTTACACACCTGGAAGCACTCCCGTCCGGCAGATACTTGAGGATCCGACATTTCCCCCGTGTGTATCACTGGTCGAGGGCGGCACCCGTCGCTATCTCCGCAAGGATGTTGAGCGATGGATCGAGCGTAAGTTCGCCGATGAAAGCAAACTTACCCTTCAAACACTCAGACTTTGACGAGGACGGCCGCAGAGATGCGGCCTTGTTTCACAATGAAAAATAGCTAGACAAAAAACACCTTACAGCTGTTTTCCGCAACTGTTTTACATTACTGATCGCTCCTAGCGTTGGCTCTAATACAACGTCTTCGCGCAAGATCAAAAATCTTCGTCATACCCCTCCCGAATGACATGAAAACACACTCAGAATGGAACAACACAGGATACAATTCCGCCATGAACCTTAGAACACCACTTCGATACCCTGGAGGCAAACGAAAGCTTGCCGACTTTATGGCTCGTCTCATTTCGAGTAACGGCCTTAACGGATGCGATTATGTTGAGCCGTACGCCGGGGGAGCAGGCCTTGCCATAGAACTGCTCCGAAGGGGGGTTGTCAGCAATCTTTGGCTTAACGACATCGACAAGGGGATTTCTGCGTTCTGGCAGCTTGTTCTTCAGCAACCGGATCTTCTGTGTTCAATGATCGATAGAACAGAGATTTCCATTGATGAATGGGAAAGGCAAAAGATCCACATTCGCAGTGAAGATCCTGTCAAGAGAGGGTTTGCTATGTTCTTTTTAAACCGTACAAACCGCTCTGGCATCATCAAGGGGGGAGTGATCGGTGGGAAAGATCAGATTGGCGCCTGGAAGCTTGATTGCCGGTTCAACAAGGCCGACTTAATCAAACGGATTCAAGCGCTTGCGGAAGTGTCTGACAGAATCCGTTTCTTCAATCTAGACGCCATTGAGTTTTTGAGTTCTATCATTCCTGCGGAACTCAGAACCGTGCTGTTTAATCTTGATCCGCCCTACTACGTGAAAGGGGCAGGGCTGTATACAAATTTCTACGGTGACGAGGACCACCTGAAAGTCGCTAACTTCATGCGCTCTGAGAGTAGACCCTGGGTTGTCTCCTATGACAATCATGAGTTCATCAGAAATGCCTACTCAGGTTGCAATTTCATTGAGTATGATCTCAATTACACAGCACAACTTAAAACCGTCGGCAAGGAAGTCATGTTTTTCGGAAACATCACGGAAATTCCTCAGCCTTAACTAAATAATCAGACTAATTTAGATTTGGCGTTGAAGAGCGCATGCTGGTATCTGACGCCAAATCCCTGAATCTCGCTCGCGTGAACATTGATCCATGCATCGATAATCTTGTCTCGCTTGATTACCGACCAACGTCTGAACCACCGCTTCAAAATATCCCTCTTCTTCTCATCCTTTCCAGTCTTAGACAAGGCTGCGTTCACCCCTTGTAACTCATTGTGAATCCAATCCCATGTGACGCCTTCTGTTAGAAGCGCATTTCGCTCACGCCCAATTCCTTTTGTATCTTCATCCGCTTTCGACAAAAAATAAAGCAACTCCTGCTCTGGGCTTCTTGGTATCCCGGCCTCGGTTGGCAACTTAAGGCAGTTATCCAACCCATCAAGATCTTTGTTCGCCACGTCTCCATCCAAAATACAGATGGAATGCTGGCTGAAGTGCACAGCCTGCTTTGTCTTAGCTAGCTTTATGAGCTGATTACAGCCTATGCCCAAAGGAACCTTCTTAACTTTTACCCCCAGAGACTTCTCGTTAACATTGGACACCTTAGTTACAATGCGCCGTAAAAAAGCAAGTCCCTCGGCATCTTCTGCATAAACCATGATGGATGGTTTCTTGCGTTTGGCAAAAGCGGTCTTGCTCAATGTCATTTCCTCGTACATTTCATTGAGCGTCAAACGTCTGACTTGAGGCTTTTTCGTGTCCATGATGTACACAATCCCGTCGATCGCTTCCCGACCAATCGTTGCCTCGTAAACCTTTTCCAGGAACACAAGCGAATGTGTTGTGACAACGATTTGCAAACTTAACTCCTTGCCGATTCTCATCAGCAAATCAACCAGTTTTATTTGAGCCCTCGGATGCAAACCCGCCTCAATCTCATCCACAACCAGGATTCCACCTGGGTAGTCGTGTTTGAGCTGTCGCTTCAACCGTTTGAAAGAGGCCAACGCAGTTGCAATAGAGGCAATCGCCCCCTGCCCTAGAGAAATAGCAGTCGTATCATAGTCATACTTTGGATGCTGGCTTCGGATAACACGCCCTTCAGAAAGACCAAGATCCAATTCGCTGGCCGAACTGTCCACCGCTTCTCCAGGAACGAGGTGATTATGGAAAATACGAATGAACTCAGCATCTTCTGGATCAAGAGAGGATTTTGAGACCTTGACTTTTGGACTTTCTCCAATCGGCCATGTCCTGGCAGCGCTTACAAAAAGTGTCGGCATCGGGATCTTGCCATCTTTTTTTACGCCCATCCTCTCCGCAAACTCCTCATCCCCTCTGGTTCGAGGAACAACTCTATATCGTGGCGCACCTGACGGCATCTTAGTTTGCCCGATATTGCAAACCTTCAAGACTTGCCCTATTTCAACCTCGTACTCAAGCAGTATGTTTCCTTTGTCATCCTCACCTGCACTTACGTCAGCAGATGTCAACCTGAATTGTTGCTCAAATCGAGAGATGAACTCGGTTTCGAAATAACTTTTCCGGCCATCGATATCCCGCGCAAGCAAGCCGCTTGCATTGGCAATGAACCCCAAAATGGACGACTTTCCAATGCCATTGTGTCCAGCAATAACTGTCATTCTGGGAAACACAGGGATCTCGAGCCCAGACAACTTGCGCCATGAGTTTTCCTCAAAGACAACCTTTTTTAGTACAAACCGAGCCCCCACTTAAAGCTCCTACAGTATGCATTTCACCAAATTCTGCTGTTTGAGGTCAAAACAGCAGAACATTCCAAGAGCATCAAACTCTTCGCGCAGATCGCGACTGAAAGCCTCATGCACATAGCTTTACGCATTATTCATCCATGTACTGAAAGTTGCACGAGCACAACCATGCGAGATCACGATTCTATGAATTTCCGTTGTAATTTTTTTGTCCAGATCTGTCTCCAAATAGCGTTTAGTTCGCGCTACCGGAATAAATACGATTAATGAGATACCCCTATCTAAGTCAGTCTTAGACAGATTCTCTGGAAGGTCAACAGCTTGCTTTATCAAGCCTTTTTGCGATGTCCTCTGCGGATGCTCGATAGTAACGCTGCAACATCTTCAAATTTTTATGCCCCGTCTGTCGGGCAAGCGCCAACACGTCCAGACGTGGCGCCCCAGTCTTAGGATCGGGACTAGCAGCCCATGTCGCAAATGTTGCCCGGGAGTCATGGAAGTTCAGTCCCTCCTTGATGATTCGACCTTCCGAATCAATGACCGGTCCTAGACCTGCTCGATCCCTAACCTTCCGGAAAAGCACATCACGAGTAGCATCACTTACACCGCCAAAAATCAAAGGCATCTCTCCGCGCTCGCGGACGAGATTCAAAATGCGCAAAGCTTCCGAACTTAGTGCGACGTCGCGCCGACTGTCTGTCTTGGTGGCTTCGTGCGGGATATGAATTACGCACCCATCAATCCATGACTCTTCGATCCGAAGAATCTCCCCAGATCTCATCCCTGTTTTGCAAGCAAATATGAATGCCGCAATCGTAAGCGCCATGTTGGTTAACGGTACAGTTTTACCATCCCAACCGCTGGCTGCGAGCAGCATTTCAATTTCTTCGGCAGATGCCGTTCTCTCGCGGTGTTCTGCAGCTTTCGGCAAAGTAACGCCAACGCAAGGATTCTTTGGGATTAAGCCTTGACTCACCGCACGATTAAAGATCACCGACAGCGTTTGCAGCTCTTTGTGTGCAGTAGCCGGAGCCAGTGTGCCAACGAATTTCTGTGACGGCTCCTCAAGACGATCATCGAAGTATCGTTGGAGATCTGCCGTTGCAATCTCTGAAAGCTTGATCGAGGCAAACGGACGCTGACGAAAGCGCTCAATTCTGAGTACCTCCTGCTTCGATCCTTTTTTCCTGATTGAAACGGTATCCCGATAAGCGGCCAGCCAGTCGCCAACGGAAATGCGTGAGCTTTTCTTTTCCGGCGAGAGCTCAAGCGTTGCCGCGAAACGCTTCGCCTCTGCTGCGGATTGGAAATTTTTCTGCCGCTGTCGCCCTTCCTCTCTCCAGAGAACACGATAGCGACCATTTGTCATTTTGTGAACGGATGCCATAAACAAAGCTCCAGTCAGCCAACAGACCAGCCAACAAAAAACCAACATTTATGACGAAATATACCGCTCTATGTCATGTGACGGAAATGAAAAACCCCGATAAATCGGGGCTTATCACGCTATGTCAGATAGCTATGGTGCGGATGGTCGGACTCGAACCGACACGCCTTGCGGCGTCAGAACCTAAATCTGGTGCGTCTACCAATTTCGCCACATCCGCGCAGATCGGAGCGCGCATTGTACCTGAAAGCAGTTCACTTGCGTGCTCAATTATCAGATCAGATTATTTGCTGCTTTCCTTATCCTGGCAGCAGCACTGGCCTTCGCCGTGGTGATGATGACCTTCACCGCCACAGCAGCATTCGCCTTCACCGTGGTGATGATGACCTTCACCACCGCAGCAGCATTCGCCTTCACCGTGGTGATGGTGGCCCTCGCCGCCACAGCAGCATTCACCCTCATCGTGGTGATGATGTCCGCCACATCCGCAACCGCATTCACCTTCGTCATGATGGTGGTGATGGCCGCCGCAGCCACAGCCGCAACCGCCGTGGCGAGGACGAGGCAACGGAACGGGAGTGAACGGTTCTTGAGCAGCCGTCACTGTCAAACCCACGCTTTCGAGCATGGCCTTGTACTGTTCAATGCCGGCCACTGCAAAGCCGTCTTCGGTCTGCGCAACACGCACACCGCGAGCCGTCAGGGCATAGACGGCTTCCTGCATCAGGTCGAGGTCGCCCGTGACCTTGAAGATCGTTTCCACCGGAGCTTCGATCTTGTAGAAGCCACCGTTTTCGTCAACGAGAACGTCACCAACCTCCAAAGGACGAACTTCGCCCAAAGCATTTTCGATCGTCTGATCACCGACAACGAAAGTTTCGGGCAGCTTGATACGTTCGAGGAACGCCAGAGCAATCGGCTTGGCACGGTCAAGAATCGGCTTGGCGGGTTCACTGTCGAGCGAAAGAAGTTTCGTGATGCGCATTGTTATGATTTCTCTAAAGAATGGATTTCAGGAAAAAATATCGGTACTACGCCGTCGGGCAACGCCGATCTTTTTTTGAGTGTGCAAAAGTCTAACAGAGGCTGACTGCTTTCTGGTTAATTCAAAATGACGGCCAAAGCGTCGGTTAACCGATCCACCGCCTTCACGTCAAGTCCTTCGATCGGCGTCTTGGGCGCGTTAGCTTTCGGAATAATCGCCTTTGCAAAGCCAAGTTTGGCAGCCTCCTTGAGTCGGTCCTGTCCCCGAGGTATCGGTCGTATTTCGCCGGTTAGGCCGACTTCACCAAAAATCACGGTGCCCGCCGGCAGGGGGCGATCCGACAGGGAACTTGCCACGGCCATCAGCACGGCCAGGTCACTGGCCGGTTCCGTGATCTTGACGCCGCCCACGGCGTTTACAAACACGTCCTTTTCAAAGCAGGAAATGCCGGCGTGGCGATGCAGCACCGCCAAAAGCATAGCCAGACGCTGAGCGTCCAGACCGACGCACAAACGTCTCGGTGCAGGCGAATGGGATTCGTCGGCCAGAGCCTGGATTTCCACCAGGAGAGGGCGTGAACCCTCCTGGGTCACCATGACGACGCTTCCGGCCACATCGTTGCGATGTTCCGACAGGAAAATGGCCGAAGGATTGGAAACGGCGCGCAGACCGCGGTCGGTCATCGCAAAGACACCGAGTTCGTTGACGGCACCGAAACGATTTTTGAAGGCGCGAATCAGACGGAAGTTGCTGTGGGTGTCGCCTTCAAAGTACAAAACCGTATCGACGATGTGCTCAAGCACACGGGGTCCGGCGAGAGCACCGTCCTTTGTCACATGCCCCACGAAAATGAGCGCGGCACCGGTGGTCTTGGCCAATCGAGTCAGTCGAGCCGAACATTCCCGAACCTGCGTAACGCTGCCCGGAGCCGATTCCAGATCCGAGCTGTAGAGCGTTTGAATGGAATCGATGACAACAAACTGCGGTTTAGAGGCGGAAATCTCAGCCTCAATGCGCTCAAGCTCAATTTCGCTCATGAGCCTCATGCCGCTGGGGTCCAGTCCAATGCGCTGCGCACGCAAAGCAACCTGCGATGCGGATTCTTCGCCCGACACGTAAAGGGCTGTTTTGCCAAGACGCACCATGCGCGCAAGGACTTGCAGCAACAACGTGGACTTGCCGATGCCGGGGTCGCCGCCGATCAAACCCACGCCACCGGGAACCAGCCCGCCGCCGGTCACGCGATCAAACTCGCCGATACCGGTCAGAATGCGCGGGACTTCACTCGCCTGAACCTCGGCAAGATCAACCACACCTTCGCCGTCGGCCAGAGACGTCTGACGACGCGATGCGGCAAAACGGGACTGAGAAGCCGTCGGTTCACGGAACTCACGCATTGTGTTCCAGGCGCCGCAGTGCGGGCATTTACCTTGCCATTTGACAGTAGAGCCGCCGCATTCGGAACAAACGTAATGGGTTCTTGCTTTTGCCATCGAGCGAGTCGCTTAGTCGGAGATCACGGGAACGCGGCTGGCCACGGCGCAAAGCAATTCGTATCCGATCGTTCCGCAGCGGCTTGCCAAGTCGTTGACGGAAATGTGTTCCCCCCACAATTCCACACGACTGCCTACGCGGGCTTGCGGAATATCGGTGACGTCAATGGTGAGCATGTCCATCGAAACGGCACCGGCCAGGGGAGCGATCTTGCCTTCCACCCAGGTCGGAGAGCCGTCGGGCATGGAACGCGGATAACCGTCGGCGTAACCGCAAGCAACCACCGCCAGACGCGTCGGGCGCTTCGCTATCCAGCGGCTGCCGTAGCCCACGGCCTCTCCCGGCTCAATTTCACGCACGGCAATGATGTCCGCGCTCAGTGTCATCGCGGGTTTCAAGCCGAGCTGCTCGGAAGTCACGGAAGCGTCGGGACTCACACCGTAGAGAACGATGCCGCCGCGCACACCAACGCCGCCCACCTGCGGGTGCAAAAGCGTCGCAGCGGAATTGGCCATGCAAGCGTCGTAGTCTGCCAAAAGCGGCTTCATGCGCTCGAGCTGCTTGGCGACCGTCACCGGCCCTTTGCCGTCGAAGCCCTGTTCGGCATTGGCAAAGTGCGTCACGATGTCAACAACCTTGACTCCTTCGATGGCGTTGATTTCTTCAATCACGGCCGCTGCTTGATCGGGCAAAAAACCCAAACGGTTCATGCCGGAATTGACCTTCAGGTGGACCTTGAGGTTGGTGTGGCTCGTTTTCTTAAGCAGTTCAATCTGCCAGCGGGAGTGCACCACGGGCTCAACGTCGAGTCGTTCAAGTTCTGCAATATCTCCTTCGTCGAAAAAACCCTCGATCATGAGGATTCGCTTTGTCCATCCCGCCGCTCGCGCTCTCTGCGCTTCCCTCACTTCAATCAGCGCCAGACCGTCGGCCTGCGCAAAGCCTCTGACGGCGTTTTCCAACCCGTGTCCGTAGGCATTGGCCTTGACGACCGCCCAAAGCGTACGTCCCTGCGCCGCCTCCCTCATGCGGACGATGTTGTGCTGCAGTGCCTCGAGGTGAATCAGTACGGAAATTGGTCTTGGCATTTACTTCTCGATGTTTTCTCGGAAGGCGTCAGAAGCCTCCCGCTTTGCTCTGTATCAGTCTTTTTTAGTTGCCGGCAACGTTGCTCGGAACTCAAAGCTGAAATCCTACTCGAACGGCACCGAATCGGAAACTGCAGAAGTGTGAATTGCCGAACTTTGCAACACTACGAGGCCTCGGGCAGACAAGTCGCGGAAGCCTTCCATTTCGGGCACTCCGATAACCAGACAGCGTCAAAAGTCACAATTTTTCTTGCTGCCGCTTTCACAGGCTCAATGCTAAACTGCGGCCACGACAATGATCCCGGATGCTCCGTCCGGATTCGTGAGATTCTGACGATATATTTTATGAAGCGCGGTTTCTACAACATTTTGGCGGCACAGTTCCTATCGAGTCTTGCAGACAACGCACTGCTGATCGCCGCCATTGCGCTTTTGGCCAGCATTCAGGCGCCAGACTGGATGACGCCTTTGCTTAAGCTTTTCTTTGTTTTAAGTTATGTGGGACTGGCCGCCTGGGTCGGCATCTTCGCCGATCTGATGCCCAAGGGCCGCGTGATGTTCATCACCAATGCGGTCAAAGTCTTTGGCTGTCTGCTCATGCTTTTCGGTTCCCACCCGCTTCTGTCCTACGCCGTCGTCGGCATCGGCGCAGCAGCATATTCTCCTGCCAAGTATGGCATTCTCACCGAACTTCTTCCCCCTGAAAAACTGGTTATCGCCAACGGTTGGATCGAAGGTCTGACAGTCGTATCCATCATTCTGGGCGTTGTGTTGGGCGGCGTTTTGATCAAGCCTGAAGTGGCGGGTTATGTTCTTCAAACCTTCCACCTGCCTGCAATCGGTCTGGATACCGATCCGGAAGCGGCTCTCTTTATCGTCGGCATCGTCTATGCACTTGCCGCCGCCGTCAACCTGACGATTCCCGACACGGGCGTTCGTTACGCGCGCCCCAACTTCGAGCCGATCGCCTCCATCAAGAATTTCTTCCAGTCCTGCTCTTTGCTTTGGCACGACAAACTCGGGCAGATCTCACTTTCGGTCACCACGCTCTTTTGGGGCGCGGGCGCCGTGCTTCAGTTCCTAGTTCTGAAATGGGCAGAGCAGGCTCTCGGCATGCATCTGTCGGACGGCGCCATACTTCAGGCTGTGGTGTCAATCGGTATTGCTCTCGGTGCCGTGGGAGCAGCAGCCTTCATTCCGCTTAAAAAATCGCTCGTCGTTCTTCCGATGGGCGTGGCCATGGGGCTCGTCGTAGGCGGCGCAAG
>OOAC01001388.1_pt1 | contig 16697 bp, 16 predicted proteins | sample 1671041 | NCBI WGS metagenome assembly OOAC01 (sample SAMN06348116, study PRJEB24527) | human gut metagenome | biome: human gut; feature: ankylosing spondylitis patient; material: feces | host: Homo sapiens | place: China | collected 2015-10 | reverse complement strand
CCGCAAGGCGTGGAAAATACAGGAGGACAGAACTATGATTAAACTGATTGTTGGTGCAAAGGGCTCCGGTAAGACCAAAGCAATGATCGACATGATCAATGATTCGGTCAAGACCTCCAAGGGCAACGTCGTCGTTGTCGAAAAGGGCATGAAGCTCACCTATGACATCGCTCCTGCTGCTCGCCTGATCGATCTGGACGAGTACAAGATCTCCGGCGGCGAGATGCTGTATGGTTTTATCGCAGGCCTGATGGCAAGCAACTACGATATCACCGATCTGTACATCGACGGCATCCTGAAGGTGCTGAACCACGACATCAACCGCCTGGGCGTGGTGCTGGACGAGATCGCTGCCATCGCCGGTGATTCCGTCCGCGTCGTCGTCACCGTCAGCGCAGACGAGGCCGAGCTGCCCCACAACGTCAAGAAGTACCTGTGATTTTCTGAACGGAAACCATCCAAGCGGGCAGGAAACCGGAAAATTTGAAATTTTTTCGGTTTTCTGCCTGTTTTGGTGTTGACAAAGGAACGCTTTGGCGCTATACTAACAAAGCAGCCTTTTATGAGGTGTACTATGCAATTTGACCTGAGAAAGTTTATCGCGACCGGCACGAAGCCCTACCACGCAGAGTTTCCCTGTGATTTGTCTGCCAGGGATTTTGCCGGCGCAAGGATCGAACAGCCTGTGACCGCCTGCTTTGATGCAGAAACGGACGGCGACGAAGTCCGGATGACACTGCGGGCAAAAGCATTGGTGCACGGAGAGTGCGCCCGCTGCCTGGACCCGGTCGAACGGGAAGAGGCGGTCGAAGCGGAGTGGACGGCAAAGGAGCGAGATCTGGACGACCCGGATTTCGATCTTCCGCTGGACGAAAAAGGCCATCTGGATGTGGACGAATGGCTGGCCCAGGAGTTCCTGTTCCAGATCCCGACGGTGCTGCTGTGCAGCCCGGACTGCGCGGGGTTATGCCCTCGCTGCGGCAAGAAGAAGGCAGAGTGTGTCTGCCCGCCAGAGGAAGAGGAGACTGCTCCCGCTGACGCAAGGCTCGCGATCCTCAAATCACTGCTGAACTGAGAAACCCATCAAGGAGGTGCAAAAATATGGCAGTACCTAAGAGACATCTTTCCAAGGCCCGCCGCGACAAGCGTCGCAGCAATGTTTGGAAGCTGGAGGCCCCCGCACTGGTCAAGTGCAGCAACTGCGGCTCTCTGAAGCTCCCCCACCAGGCATGTGGCAACTGCGGTTACTACAAGGGCGAGGAAGTCATCAAGAAGGCCTAATTTGCGCAAAATTGGTGGCACATTGGTGTTATGTTGAGAAGGGGATGGCGCAATGCCTTCCCCTTCTTCTTTTGTCCAACCCTCTCAGGCGCTTCGCGCCAGCTCCCCCAAAGTGGGAGCCATTGGCAGTCGGATGAAGTCTGATGGAACTGAATTGAGACGAACGTACGGAAAATTTGTGATTCGGTCGTTTGGCCGGAAGCAGAAAAGGCAGGTGAAGCAGAGTGGCGATCAAGATCGAGCGCGTTGAAAAGGGGAGCGAAGCCCAGGCGCTTGGCCTGCAGCCCGGCGACGAGCTGCTGAGCGTGGACGACAATGAACTGAACGACACGCTGGACTACGATTTTTATACCGACAGCAGGAGCTTTCACCTGAAGGCAAAGGTGGCGGATGGCATCCGGGAATGGGATGTCAGCCGGGAGGAGCGCGGCCCCTTTGGCTGCGATTTCCACACCTACCTCGGCGACGAGAAGCACACCTGCTCCAACCACTGCATGTTCTGCTTCATCGACCAGATGCCCCCCGGTATGCGCGAGAGCCTTTACTTCAAGGATGACGACGAGCGCCTGTCCTTTCTGTTCGGCAACTATATCACCATGACGAACATGCAGGACCATGAGATCGACCGCATCATCAAGATGCACATCTCGCCGATCAACATTTCGGTCCACACCACCAACCCCCAGCTCCGCGTCCGGATGCTGGCCAACCGGCGCGGCGGCGAGGTGCTTCAATACCTGCCCCGCCTGGTGCAGGGCGGCATCGCCATCAACTGCCAGCTGGTGCTCTGCCGGGGCATCAACGACGGCGATGAGCTGCGCCGCACCCTGACCGACTTGCTGGAACTGACCCCCATGGTGCAGAGCATAGCCGCCGTGCCCTGCGGCGTGACGGACTACCGCAAGAACCTCTACCCGCAGGTGCCCTACGACGCCGAGACGAGCGCTGCTGTCATCGACATTCTGGAAGCGTTCGGCGACGAGTGCAAGCGCCGCCACGGCAAGCGGATCATCTACCCCAGCGACGAGTGGTATCTCAAGGCAGGGCGGCCCATCCCGCCGCCGGAGTTCTATGAAGACTACGACCAGCTGGAAAACGGCGTGGGCATGATGAGCCTGTTCCGCGAAGAGTTTCTGGCTGAGCTGGAAAAGCCTCACCGCATCTACGGCACCAAGCAGCTGGATGTGGTCACGGGCACCATGGCATCCCCCCTCATCTGTGAGATGATGGACGAGCTTCACCGCCAGTACCCGATGATCGAGGTCACGGTCCACACCATCCAGAATAAGTTCTTTGGCGGCAATGTCGGCGTGGCCGGTCTTGTGACGGCCACCGACATCATCGCCCAGTGCGAGGGCCGCCTGAAGAGCGGGACGCTGGGCATCCCGGCCGTCATGCTGCGGGAAGAGAAGGATACCTTCCTGGACGATGTGACCATTGCGCAGCTGGGCGAGCGGCTGGGCGTCAAGGTAGAGGTGCTGCCCGTCAGCGGCGGCGACGAAGCCCGCGCCCTGCTCCGCAGCGGCCTGCATATTTCGAGAAGAAGACATTGAGATAAGAGATAAGAGATAAGAGACTACTCTGAAAGGAGGAACCCCCATGAGCAAACCGATCGTAGCAGTCGTGGGCCGCCCCAACGTGGGCAAATCCACCCTGTTCAATAAACTGTGCGGCCAGCGTCTGGCCATCGTCGAGGATACCCCCGGCATCACCCGCGACCGCATCTTTGCCAACTGCGAGTGGAACGGCCACGATTTCCTGCTGGTGGACACCGGCGGCATCGAGCCGAAGGCCACCGAGGGCATCCTGGCCCACATGCGGGAGCAGGCACAGATCGCCATCGACACCGCCGACTGCATCATCATGGTGGTGGATGTCCGCAACGGCCTGACCGCCGCCGACGAGGACGTGGCCCACATGCTCCGCCGCAGCCACAAGCCGGTCATCCTGGCCGTCAACAAGTGCGACAATGTCGGCGAGGCTCCCATGGAGCTGTACGAGTTCTACAACCTGGGTTTTGAGGAAGTCATGCCCATCTCGTCCGTCCACGGCCACGGCACCGGCGACCTGCTGGATGCCGTCTGCGCCCATCTGGATTTCAGCGAGACCGTGGTGGAGGAGGACCGCATCCCGGTCGCCATCATTGGCCGCCCCAACGTGGGCAAGTCCAGCCTGACCAACCGCATCCTGGGAGAGAACCGGATGATCGTGGCCAACGAGGCCGGCACCACCCGCGACGCCATCGACACCCCTGTGGACAACGCCTACGGCAAGTTCATCTTCACCGACACCGCCGGTCTGCGCAAGCGCAGCAACATCACCGACGGACTGGAACGGTATATGGTCGTGCGCGCGCTGGCAGCCGTTGAGCGCAGCCGCGTGGCTCTCATCCTCGTGGACGCCACCGTCGGCTTCACCGAGCAGGACAGCAAGGTGGCCGGTTACGCCCACGATCAGGGCAAGGCCTGCATCATCGTCGTCAACAAGTGGGACGCCGTGGAGGGCAAGGAGACCAACACCATGGAGCTCCAGCGCCGCGGCTATGCCGAGTGCTTCAGCTTCATGGGCTATGCTCCGATCATCTTCATCTCCGCGCAGACGGGCTATAACGTCAACAAGCTGATGCAGCTCATCCGCGATGTGGACGCCCAGAACGGTGCCCGTGTGCCCACCGGCGTGTTGAACGAGATGCTGGCCCGCGCCACCGCCCGGATGCAGCCGCCCAGCGACAAGGGCCGCCGCCTGAAGATCTTCTATCTGACCCAGGCCTCCACCCGTCCGCCGACGTTCGTGGCCTTCGTCAACTCCAAGCAGCTGTTCCACTTCAGCTATCAGCGCTACCTCATCAACCAGATCCGCGAGAACTTCGGCTTGGAGCACACGCCCATCCGGCTGGTCATCCGCGAGCGCGGCACCGGCTCGGTCGGTGCAAAAGATGTGTAAGGGGGCAGACGGTTGATGATGACGATCCTGATCATCTTCGCTGCCGCGGCGCAGGCATACCTGCTGGGCAGCATCGACACCGGCATCCTGGTCAGTAAGTACCTCTACCACGATGATGTCCGCAACTACGGCAGCGGTGCCGCCGGCATGACCAATATGCTGCGCACATTTGGCAAAAAAGCCGCAGCCCTGACCGCTGCGGGAGATGTGCTCAAGGGCGTGGCGGCGGTCTGCATCGGCCGGTGGCTGTTTGGCTTCCTGCCCGAAAACGCAGCCGTTTCGCCCTACCTCGGCGTTTATCTGACCGCCATCCTGGCCGTGGTCGGTCACCTGAAGCCTCTCTACTTTGGCTTCAAGGGTGGCAAGGGTGTGCTGGTGGCGGGTGGTGCCATTCTGGCCATCCAGCCCATTCTGCTGCCCTTTCTGGCGGCGATCTTCCTGCTCTGCCTGCTGCCCACCGGCATGGTCTCACTGGGCAGCATCGTCATGGCCGCGTCCTACCCGGTGCTGACCCTCCTCTACGGTCTGCTCAAGGGGCTGGCCGTGGGCGACCTTGTCGTCTGCGTGACCGGTGCGGCCATCATGGGCGGCATGGTCGTCTATATGCACCGTGCCAATATCCAGCGCATCCGCGCAGGGCAGGAGTACCGCTTCGGCCGGAAACACAAAAAATAAAAAAACTTGAAAAAAGAAGTTGACAAATCTCTCCATTGCTGGTATAATAACTCACGTCGCAAGACACGAAACCAAACATGTGGGGGATTAGCTCAGCTGGGAGAGCGCTTGCATGGCATGCAAGAGGTCAGCGGTTCGATCCCGCTATTCTCCACCAAAAAAGCACTGTACTTCGTAGGAAGTACGGTGCTTTTCTTTTTTACTGAAGCCGATTTTGGGGGTTGCATTGCTTCGCCTGCACCGTTTTTGGGCTTTTGCAGGCGGTCGAGTTACGCCCCCGCGATTCCGCGCTATGCAACAAACGAGAGGCATCTTCGTCTGGGTACAGCACAGACGGAAACGCCTCTCTTTTCGTTTTTGAACGATATTATTCGTAGTCGATGGGCAGGGTGGGCAGGCCGTTGAGCTCCAGCCCGGCGGTGTGCCCGGCGATGTACTGGTAGTAGCCCTGGGCGGCGATCATTGCGCCGTTGTCGCCGCAGAACTTGAGCTCCGGCAGGTAGACTTTGGCACCCAGCTTCTGTGCGCCGTCGTTGACGAGCTGGCGCAGCCGGCCATTGGCTGCGACGCCGCCCGCCAGGCAGACCTGCTTCGCTCCGGTGTCGGCTGCGGCCAGGAGCAGTTTTTCGGCCAGGATGCCTGCGATGCGCTCCTGAAAGCTGGCGGCAAGGTCGGGCACGTTGACTTCCTCGCCCTTCATCTGGGCCTTGTTCACCTCGTTCAGCACGGCGGTCTTCAGGCCGGAGAAGCTGACGTTGTACTTGCCGTCCACATGGGGCACCGGCAGGCGGTAGGCTTTGGGGTCGCCGGTCTTGGCAGCGTTGGCAACGCTCGGCCCGCCGGGGTAGGGCAGACCCAGCGTCCGCGCTACCTTGTCAAAGGCTTCGCCTGCCGCATCGTCCACGGTGTGGCCGAGGATGTGGTAATGGGTGTAGTCCTGCACTTCCACGATGTGGCTGTGGCCGCCGGAGGCCACCAGACAGAGGAAGGGCGGCTTGAGTTCCGGGTGGGTGAGGTAGAGCGCCGCGATGTGACCGCGCAGATGATGCACCGGCACCAGCGGCTTGTCGGCCGAGTAGGCCAGCCCTTTGGCGAAGTTCACGCCCACGAGCACGGCCCCGATGAGGCCGGGCGCAAAGGTGACGGCCACGGCGTCCACGTCGTCGATGGTCTTGTCGGCATCCAGCAGGGCCTTTTTCACGGTGGCGCTGATGAACTCGCAGTGGCGGCGGCTGGCGATCTCCGGTACGACGCCGCCATACAGCGCCTGTTCTTTTACGCTGGTGGAGATGACGTTGCTCAGCAGATGCCGGCCATCCTCCACCAGGGCTGCGGCAGTCTCGTCGCAGGTGGATTCGATTCCTAAAACGATCATAGTATCAATGGGCCTCCAGCCAGTTTTTGCCGGTGTGCACGTCGGTGCTCAGAGGCACGGCGTACTGCACACAGCCTTCCATCTCTTCCCGCAGGATGGCGGCGGCCTTTTCGGCTTCGGCCTCCGGTGCTTCCACGATGAGTTCATCGTGGACGGTCAGAATGAGACGGCTCTCCATTTTCTCGTCCCGCAGACGCCGCCAGACCCGCACCATGGCCAGCTTGATGACGTCGGCAGCCGTGCCCTGGATGGGTGTGTTGCGGGCCATCCGCTCGCCGCTGGCCCGGATGTTCCGGTTGGTACTGGTCAGCTCCGGCAGGGCGCGGCGGCGTCCGAACAGAGTGGAAACGTAGCCGCACGCCCGCGCGTCGGCGATGGTCTTGTCCATGTAGCCGCTTACCTTGGGGAACGCGGCCAGATAATTTTTGAGGAAGACGTCCGCCTCTTTGACGGAGACGCCGATGTCCTTCGAGAGGCTGTACGCGCCCTTGCCGTACATGATGCCGAAGTTGATGGCCTTGGCCGAAGAGCGGATGCGGGGCGTGACGGCCTCCAACGGCAGGTTGTAGATCTTGGCGGCGGTGGAGCGGTGGATGTCCTCTCCGCTGCGGAAGGCCTGCTGCATGTGTTCGTCGCCGGTGATGTGGGCGAGGATGCGCAGCTCGATCTGGCTGTAATCGGCATCCACCAGCACACAGCCGGGCTTGGCGATAAAGTAGGCCCGCAGCTGGCTGCCCAGTTCCGTGCGGATGGGGATGTTCTGTAGGTTGGGGTTGTCGGAGGAGAGACGGCCGGTGCGGGCTTCGGTCTGGTTGAAGCGGGTGTGGATGCGGCCATCCTCCGCGATGACCTTCAGCAGGCCCTCCACGTAGGTGGAGTTCAGCTTCTGGTAGGTGCGGTACTGCAAAATGTCCTCGACCAGCGGGTAATCCTGCAGGGATTCCAGCGTCTCGGCGTCGGTAGACCAGCCGCGCTGGGTCTTTTTGCCGTGGGGCAGACCCATGGTATCGAAGAGCATCTCGCCCAGCTGCTTGGGGCTGTTGGGGTTGAAGCTGGTGCTGCCGGTCTCCATCTGGATGCGGGCCAGCACCTCCGAAAGCTCGCTGCGCATCCGCAGGCCGAACGCCTCAATGCCGTCCCGGTCCACCAGGATGCCGGTGCGGGTCATGTCGGCCAGCACCTGGGCCAGCGGGAACTCGATGTCATTGTACAGCGCATCCTCGTCCCGCGCGGTGATCTCAGCCTTCATCCGGGCAAAAAGGTCGGCCAGCGAACCGGCATCGGGCCAGGCCTCACAGGTGAACGCGGCCTGCGTCTTATAGCTTGTCAGCAGCTCGGAGACCTGATACTTCGAAGCCGAGGCGTCCAGCAGGTAGGCGGCCAGCTTGCCGTCCCACACGATACTGCTGCCCCAGCCGCCGTGGGCCATGGCCAGCGCGTAGAGCGGGGCGGAGTCGAAGACGTCCAGCGTCACGGCGGGGTCGTCCAGAAGACGGACCAGCGCGTCGTCCGACAGGGGATAGACGGTGGTGTCCTGCACGGCATACCAGGCTTCCGGCTGAAGCACGACGTTTTTCGTGCTCTGCTTGCCGGTCACTGCAGGCCGCGCGGCCAGCAGGTAATGTCCGGACGGCGTCAGGGGCAGGACATCCACGGTGCCCTCCACGGCGGGCAGCGTCTCCGGGTCGGCCGCCGGGGCGACGCCGTCCAGCCCGAACCGGGGAATGAGGGAGTGGATCTCCAACTCCTGCAGGAGCTTCACGGCAGCGGCCTTGTTGCCCTCGCCCACCTTGTAAGCGCCCTCGGCGGTGTCGATGGGCGCATCGGTGCGGATGGTGCCCAGCAGATGGCTCAGCTCGGCATCGGCCTTGCATTCCAGCAGGTGCTCCCGCTGCTTGGGCTTGATGGTCTTGTCGTCGATATTGGCATACACGTTTTCCAGTGTGCCGAACTTCTGCACCAGCGCGAGAGCGGTCTTTTCGCCGATGCCCCGCACACCGGGGATGTTGTCGGACGTGTCGCCCATCAGGCTCTTCACCTCGATGAGCTGCCGGGGCTGGATGCCGTATTTTTCCTCAATGGCGGCCACATCCATGGCCACGGTCTTGCTGCGGCCCATGGCGGTGGTGGCCAGCAGGACCGTGGTGCTCTCGCTCACCAGCTGCAGGCTGTCGCGGTCTCCGGTGGCCAGAAAGCAGTCGTCCTTGCGGGCATCACAGGCTGCAGCCAGAGTGCCCAGGATGTCGTCGGCCTCCCAGCCCTCGGCCGTCACTTCCCGGTAGCCCAGGTCGGCCAGCAGCTCTTTCAGCACCGGCATCTGCTGCGCCAGCTCTTCGGGCATCCCATGGCGGGTGGCCTTGTAGCCATCGTACATCTTGTGGCGGAAGGTGGGGGCTTTGAGGTCGAACGCGACGGCGACCTCGTCCGGGTCGCAATCCTTGAGCAGGGAGAGCAGAATATTCAGAAAACCATAAATGGCGTTGGTATAGCGGCCGTCCTTGGTGGTCAGCAGCTTGATGCCGAAAAAGGCACGGTTCGCGATGCTGTTGCCGTCAATGACCAGTAAACGCATAGGCTTTGATCCTCCGTAACATAATTTCACATCTTATAGTATAGCACAAAGCGGAGGATATCGGAGGATTTTTTGAAAATTTTTGATGTAGAACTCCCTTCGTCATCGCTTGCGCGATGCCACCTCCCTCTAAGAGGGAGGCATTTGCAGCAGACCGCCACGCGAAGGCCCCCTCACTGAGGGGGCTGGCACAGCACAGCCGTGACTGGGGGAGTTTTCGCCTCACGCCTCGATCTGGATCGCGCTCACCGGGCAGGTCTGGGCGGCGTCCACCGCCTGGGGCACTGCCTCGGCGGGGATCTCACCCAGAAGGGCCACGGCCAGGGTGCCCTCCATCGTGAATACCTCCGGGCAGAGCCCTGCACACTGGGTGCAGCCGATGCAGAGGTCCGGGTCAACGAATGCTTTCATGGAATGCTCCTCCTTCCAATTTGGGATGCTGCTAGTTTTCCCGCCGGGGCGTGGAAATATCCCTATGCTTTTCGGTGCAAGTATGGTACAATAGGCAGAGACTTTCCGGGAGGATGAAACGATGAACATTCAGATCTTCGGCACGAACAAGTGCTTCGATACCAAAAAGGCCCAGCGCTATTTCAAGGAGCGGGGCGTCCGGTTCCAGATGATCGACCTGAAGGAAAAAGGCATGAGCCGGGGCGAATTTGAGAACGTGGCCCGCGCGCTGGGCGGCTGGGAAAAGCTGGTGGACCCGGCGGCGAAGGACAAACAGACCCTTGCGCTGCTGGACGCTCTGGTGGACTGGCAGAAGGAGGACAAGCTGTTCGAGAACCAGCAGCTGTTCAAAACGCCCATCGTCCGCAACGGGCGGCAGGCCACCGTGGGCTATCAGCCCGATGTCTGGAAGAGCTGGGAATAATACGCGCTTTCACAAAAAATCCACGCGCCGGATTTTGCACTTTGGGGCGAATCGTGGTATACTAAAACACAGTGTGGCCCCTACGATATCCAATTAGGAGACGAATAGAATATGAAAACCTATATGACCCCGGAAGAACACGCCCGGCTCCACCGCCGCCGCGCCCGGCAGGCACTGGGCCTGCTGGTGGCGGTGCTGGTGCTGGTGGGTGCCGTGACCGTGGTGCGCGCCGGTGTGCGCACCGTGGCAAACCTGTTCGACGATACCCAGCAGCGGCAGGAGTATGAGGACAAGCTCGAAGGCCTGGTCCTGTTCGATCCCGTTCCCTTTGACGGCATCGAGAACATCGACGACCTGACCCTGCGCGAAGCGGCGGTCTGGGGCTGCGTGTACAGCATCCAGGAGACCCAGGGCGGCTTCGACAATTACAACACCGACCCCGATACCGAGCAGCTGCTGCTTCCCTCGGTGGATGTGGACGCCTATCTGGCCAAGCTCGTGGGCCCCAGCTTCAAGATGACCCACAAGAGCTTTGAGATGGATGATATGACTGTCGAATTTGACGAGACGACCCAGTGCTACAAGATCCCGGTCACGGGCAGCGTGGGCACCTACCGCGCCACCGTCACGCGGCTGTTCAAGAAGGACGGTCTGCTCCATGTCACGGTGGGTTATATCCCCACCCAGAGCGCGGATGACAGCATCCTGAACGCAGCCTCCGAAACGCCCACCAAGTATATGGACTATCTGTTCAGCCGCCAGAGCGGCAGCTGGTATCTGACCGGCCTGACCGACAGCGAGACCAAGCCCGAATCTGCCGACAGTGCAGCCTCTGCTGCGGAGCCCGCCCCGCTGGCTGAGAGCGAGGTCAACGATGCCATCCTTGCCACCGCAGGCGATTCTGCCGCCGACAGCGTGGCCGCCAGCGCCGTTGCTGACGAGGCTGCCCCGGTGGAAGGGGCGGCGGAGAGCACCCCGGCTGAGAGCACCGAGGCTTCCTCCGAGAGCCCGGCGGCATAAAGCGAAAACCGAAATCTGACAGAACACCCCTGCACGGAATGTGTGAAGCATTCCACGCAGGGGTGTTTTTGTTTCCTGATTATTTCAGATCAAACCTGACCACGACCAGACGATACCACAGGTAGGGCACCATGTTCCAGATCATCCACAGCTCCATGAGGATATAGTTGGGCAGATCCTTCAGGCGGAAGGGGCGCTTGCCGAGCCGCCCCTCTTTGAGCAGGGCGAAGGCTTCGTGCATTCCCTTGTCCCAGGCTTCGCCAAAGCCCTGCTTGTGGAACTTGTAGCACTTGAGCAGATAGCCCAGCGCCAGCGGGAGAAAGTTCAGGATGAGCATGAGCAGCGGCTCGTTCTTGAGGGGGAGAAGGATGCTGTTCCGGCCGCTCTGCTGGCTCTTGAAGGCGTTGTACTTCACCGCGCCGGTGCTGGCACCGCAGATGTGGTAGCACTTGGCGGTGGGGCAGAGCAGGTTTTTATAGCCTGCATTGTTGGCGCGCCAGCTCAGGTCCACATCCTCAAAGTAGGCAAAGAAGTTCTCGTCAAAATTGCCGATCTCGTCCAGAATGCTCTTGCGGTAGAGCGCCGCGCCGCCGCAGGCCGAGAAGATGCGCTTCTGCCTGGTGTAGCGGCTGGCCCGGCGGCCGTCGCCGGTCTTGCAGGCAAAGCCCATCCAGGTGACGTAATCACCGGCATCGTCAGCCAGCTCCCGTTCAAAGTGGCGGAGCATCAGGCTCTGCACGGCAAAGATTTTGGGGTCCGTCTCGGCGGTGCGGATGAGTTCGGCCAGCCACTCGGGCTCGGCAAAGGCATCGTTGTTGAACATGACTACATACTCGCCCCTGGCCCGGGCAATGCCCTGATTCACGGCGTGGGAAAAGCCGGTGTTGGTGCCGTTTTCGATCAGGGTGAAGTTGGGGCGGCCGCAGTAGCTGCGGGCCTGCTCCAGACTTTCATCGGTGGAACCGTTGTCCACGATGATGAGCTCAAAATCCTGTTCTGTCTGGGCATAGACCGACTCGATGGAGTCCTTGAGCCAGCCTTTGCCGTTGATGTTGGGGATAACGATGGTTGCTTTCATATATAGATGCTCCTGATATAAATGCTCCTGAAAATTCAACTTCAGGGCAGATTATACCATAATTGCGTTGAAAAAGAAACCGGCAGTTGGGAAGAAAAGCGGAAAGCACAATGAAAAACTTTTCCGGACTTTTGTAGCAAATATCCAACCACTTCACTGCACGATTGTGCAATTTGCCCTTGAATTGTGACCAAAGCGTGTAAATATTGAGAAAATGGCTGCAAAACTGTTTACAAAAGAGTAACAGAATGATATACTTTACACCAGTGAATGAAACGCTCTTTTGTGAAGAAAGGATACTGACGTGGAAACAGCCAAGCACTTTGGAAGCAAACTTCGGAAAACTCTCGCTGCCCTGCTTGCAACGATGGCCCTGATGGCCGTGCTGCTCCCCGGGGCACTGGCCGTGGACCTGAACGTTGATGTTGGGTTCTACTTCAAACAGAGCCGGGGCGGCACCTGCACCCTGGCCTCTGCCGCAATGATGCTTCGCCGCCGGGCCTATCTGGATGGGATGGACAGCTGGGTGGATGTGACCGAAAACGGCATCAAGAGCACGGCCTGGTCGGGCGGGCTCTCCCACAGCTTTACATACAACGATATGCATGTGGGTTATGCGACCCTGCCCTCGGGCAAGGCGGCCAAGACGGGAGCGCTGGTCTCCATTCTGGCAGAGCATCCGGAGGGCATTGTGCTGTACGACCGCACCAGACCCCATGCCGTGCTCCTGACGGACTACACCGACGGCGTGTTCTACTGTTCCGATCCTTCCAACGGCGTTGCCTCCGGCCGTGTGCCGCTGTCTGCCGCTAGCATCTCCATTGGCGGCGCGTCCTGCTACTGGTACATCACCGAGGATGGCAATGACGATGGTCTGGAGCTTCTGGAAGAGGCTGTGCAGGCGGAGGAAGCCGCCGCGGAAACTGAGACTGCGGCAGAGACTGAAGCCGTTGCTGGCGAGGAAAGCAGCAGTCAGGATTGGTGGACGAGCCTGTTTGGCTGAATATTGATCTTTTGGGCGGCTGGCCGTTGGGTCAGCTGCCTTTTTTGTTAGCATCCTCACCCTCTCAGGCCGCTTCGCGTCCAGCTCTCCCAAAGGGAGAGCTCTTGACAAAACCGCAAACCTTGCATTTACTGCCAAGGCCTCCCACTTTGGGGGAGGTGGCATCGCGTAAGCGATGACGGAGAGGGTGAGCCCGTTCACCTCCGCAGCTCTGTCCCCGGGAAATAGTGCGCCAGAATTTCCTCTGCGCTCTGTCCCTGCTCGGCCAGCGCCTTGGCACCCCACTGGCTCAGACCCACACCGTGGCCATAGCCCTTGGTGGTGAGGAGAAAGCTGCCCTCCTGATACTGCACCGTGAAGCAGGCGCTCCGCAGGCCAAGCGCTTTGCGCAGGGCCGGGCCGGTGACGCTTTGCCCACAGACAGGCAGAGAGGCTACATAGCCCGAAGGGGTAAGCGCGGCCTCTCCGAACCAGCTGGCAGGTGCGGCAGGGTCAGGGAGAAGCCCCAGCCCGGCGAGAGCCTGCTGCATCTGTTCGGTGGTGAATTGGACGGTATAAAGATAGTTGTCCGCGCTGAGGTCGGTGGAGCTGTCCACGGCCACAAGATAGGGAAGGGCGGTGCCCCAGACGTTTTCGCTGGCCTCGGTCATGCCGTTGGAGATGGCAAAGTAGCTTGTCCCGGCGGGGGCGTTGCCATAGTAGAGCACATCGGTCAGCACACTGTCCACCAGCGCCGAGAGGCGGGCATAGTTTTCCTCATAGGCGGTGCCCCAGTAGCTGCGGAGGACTGCATCTGTTAAGTATCCCTGCCGCCGGACGGGGTCCACGCTCAGCCAGCCGGAAGCCGGTTCGGCGGCATGGTCGCGGCAGTAGAGGGCATAGCTGTGGGCCGCGATGGCCTGCGCCTTGAGCGCCTCATCCGGCCAGCTGATGGGCATTTCCGCCGCCACGGCACCGATCAGATATTCCCGCCGGGGCACCGAGACCACGGCCCCGGCGCTCTGGTCGGCCAGCAGAAAGCTCTCGCTGTCCTGATCGGAGGGCGGCACGGCGGCGCTGTCCGGGGCGGCTTCCGAAGCCGCAGTGCCCGGCAGAGGAGCAGAAGGAGCCCCCTGTGCCGGGCCGAACACCGCCAGTGTCAGCCGGTAACCGGCGATCGGCAGGAGTGTGCCCAGCACCAGCAGCAGGGCACAGAGGAGAAAGAATGTCTTTTTCATCGTAGTTTTCCCTCCCGGACAGGCATTTTTCTGGGCCCAGTGTACCAGCCCGGCAGGGTGAAAAAGCGCACATTTCATCCAAGACTTGAATTTACTTCACAAAAGCGCTATCATAAGGGTGTGCCATCATGGTGGATGGCCGGAAAGTATATAAGAGAGAAATAAGAGAAAGGGGAAATTCGCGCATGAACTATACCCATGCAGAAGTGGCGTCGCTGGACCCGCAGACCATGCGGACGCTGTGTGAAGAGTATCTGGCAAACAACTACATCGACCCGGAGACGAGCGAACGTCTCGGTGTCAAGCGCGGCCTGCGCAACCCGGATGGCACCGGTGTGCTGGCAGGCCTGACCAATGTCTGTGACGTTGTGGGCTACAAAAAGGATCAGGAAGGGCATGTCATTCCCATTCCGGGCCGTCTGATCTATCGCGGTGTGGACATCAACGAGATCGTGAACGAGGCCTACCGCAACGACCGCTTTGTGTTTGAAGAGGTCATCTGGCTGCTGCTGTTCGGCAGCCTGCCCACCCAGGAGCAGCTGGACGATTTCTGTGAGCTGCTGGCAGAGCACCGCGCCCTGCCCGATGGCTTTATGGATACCATGAATGCTCCTTCGCCCAATATTATGAACAAGATGCAGCGGTGTGTGCTGGGCCTGTATTCCTACGACGAGCACGCCGAGGACCTGACGCTGGAGAATATCCTGAACCAGAGCATCAACCTGATCGCCAGTATGCCCACCATGATGGTGAACGCTTACCAGATGAAGCGCCGCTATTATGACAAGCAGAGTATGTTCTTCCACATGCCCAAGCCCGGCCAGAGCACCGCGGAGCACATCCTGAGCACCTACCGCCCGGACCAGAAGTTCACCCACGAGGAAGCCAAACTGCTGGATATGTGCCTGCTGGTCCACGCAGACCACGGCGGCGGCAACTGCTCCACCTTCACCGCCCGTGTGCTGTCCTCCTCGGGCACCGATACCTACTCGGCCATTGCAGCCGCCATTGGCGCGCTGAAGGGCCCCAAGCACGGCGGTGCCAACCTGATGGTCAACCGTCAGCTGCAGGACATCCTGAAGCATGTGGAAAACCCGGAGGATGACGATGAGGTGCGCGAGTATCTGCGCCGCATCCTGCGCAAGCAGGCCGGTGACGGCTCCGGTCTGATCTACGGCATGGGCCACGCAGTGTACACCATCAGCGACCCCCGTGAGGTGATCCTGAAGCAGCGTGCCCGTCACCTGGCCTACGAGAAGGGCTTTGAGGAAGAGTACAACATGCTGTGCAGCATCGAGCGGCTGGCCCCCGGCATCTTTGCCGAGGAAAAGGGCAGCACCAAGCCTGTGTGTGCCAACGTGGACCTGTTCAGCGGATTGATCTACAATATGCTGGGCATCTCCGAGGACCTGTACACCCCCCTGTTTGCCATTGCCCGTGTGCCGGGCTGGTGCGCTCACCGGGTGGAAGAGGTCGTGTTCGCCAACCGCATCATCCGCCCGGCCTACAAGTATCTGGGCGTGCGTCAGAAATACAAGCCGATCGAGGAACGCTGATGAACTCATTGATTTTGCTTTCGATTCTCCTGTCCGCTGCGCTGGGCATCGCCCGCGGGGCAGATCTTGCCTTTGGCACCGATGCCGTGACCGGGCTGTGTACGGTCGGCTCGGTGTGGTGGCGCTATGCGGCATTGGGCGCGGTGGTGCTGGCCGCAGTGCTCATCGGTCGGCACTGCGCCGGAAAAGCCGAGACGGTCCGCAGCCGTCAGCCGCTGGCCGGAGTGCTGGGCTTTGCCGGAGCCGTGTGCTTTCTGGCGGCTGCCGGTGCGCAGCTGGCGGTGGGCCTGTCGGCAACGAGCAGCTTCGTGCGGTCCATTCTGGAGTGCATCTGCGCGGTGTGGCTCAGCACGCTGGGCCGCTGCTGGCTTACCCCTTCCGGCTGGAAAAAGCCTACGGGCGGGCTGTATCTGGCGGTGGCGGGCAGTGTGCTGTTCTACTGGAACGTGCTGATGCGCTTTATGGAGAACAGCTCCAGCTGGCACCGGGTGGCCCCCACCGCAGCGGTGTGGCAGGCGCTGGCAGCACTGTTGCTGCTGAGCAGCCTTGCCCGGGCGCTGTACCTGCCAAAGCCGGAAAACGGCCGCACCCTGTGCGCCGCCGGTCTGGCAGCACTCTGCCTGTGCCTGTGCTGGGAGCTGCCCCATGCAGCGGTCCTGGCGGTTGGAGCAGCGGCAGAACCGGCCCTGCTGCCGGAGCTGTTTGCCGCGCTGGCACTGTGCTGCGTGGGAGCGCTGGGCGGCGTGTGCGCTGCAGCCTGCGCACGGCGTCCGGAGTGACGAAAACACCGCCCGTTCTCTTGGTGTAATTGCCCAAAACGGGAGAGGGAAATTCGATAAAATCGTACAAAAGCAAAAAATGATGGATTTACCTTGTTAATTTTTTGGCAGAGACTTGAAAGTTTCTGCATTTTGGTCTAAAATAAAGATACCGTGATTTATCCATTTTAGGGTAAAAACAATTAGGAGGTACTATTAACATGGCTGTTAGAGTTGCTATCAATGGTTTCGGCCGCATTGGCCGTCTGGCTTTCCGTCAGATGTTTGACGCTGAGGGTTACGAGGTCGTCGCAATCAACGACCTGACCAGCCCCAAGATGCTGG